>Ga0265314_10004999_pt1 | contig 12078 bp, 10 predicted proteins | sample 4126metaG_FD_203106 | JGI IMG/M metagenome (GOLD analysis project Ga0265314, IMG submission 203106) | Rhizosphere microbial communities from Carex aquatilis grown in University of Washington, Seatle, WA, United States - 4-1-26 metaG | ecosystem: Host-associated > Plants > Roots > Rhizosphere >... | reverse complement strand
TACGGTTTTGACTATCTGCGCGATAACATGAAATATCGCCTCGAAGACATGGTGCAGCGCGGCCACTTCTACGCCATCGTCGACGAGGTCGACTCGATCCTGATCGACGAGGCGCGCACGCCGTTGATCATCTCCGGCCCGCTCGACGATCGCTCGGAATTCTACAACACCATCGACACCTTCTTCCCGAAACTCGACAAGACCGATTACGACGTCGACGAGAAGCAGCGCACGGTGACGCTGACCGAAGCCGGCATGGAAAAAATCGAGACGCTGCTGCGCGACGCCGGCCAGCTCAAGGGCGAGTCGCTTTACGACGTCGAGAACGTCTCGGTTGTCCACCACATCAACCAGGCGCTGCGGGCCCACACGCTGTTCACCCGCGACAAGGACTACATCGTCCGGGACGACGAAGTCATCATCATCGACGAGTTCACCGGCCGCATGATGCAGGGCCGGCGCTATTCCGAAGGCCTGCACCAGGCGCTGGAAGCCAAGGAGCATGTTTCGGTTCAGCCGGAAAACCAGACGCTGGCCTCGATCACGTTCCAGAATTATTTCCGGATGTACGAGAAGCTCGCCGGCATGACCGGTACGGCGCTGACCGAGGCCGACGAACTGTTCGACATCTACAAGCTCGAGGTGGTGGAAATCCCGACCAACGTCCAGGTCGCCCGCCTCGACGAGGACGACGAGGTCTATCGCACCCAGAACGAGAAATATGCCGCGATCCTGGCCGAGGTGGAGCGCGCCAATGCGCGGCTGCAGCCGGTGCTGGTCGGCACCGCTTCGATCGAAAAGTCCGAGGTGCTCGCCGAATACCTGAAAAAGCACGGCTACAAGCAAATCGACTTCGGCACCGAAAACGCGATGGAGAAGCTGTACGCTGCGGCGCGCGCCGGCAAGCCGGCAAAGCTGTTCGCGGTGCTGAACGCGCGCTTCCACGAACAGGAAGCCTATATCGTGGCTGAGGCCGGCGTGCCCGGCGCGATCACGATCGCGACCAACATGGCCGGCCGCGGCACCGACATCAAGCTCGGCGGCTCGCTGGAAATGCGCATCCTGCACGAGACCGCGGGGATCACCGACGAGACCGAGAAGGCCAGGAAGATCGAGCAGATCAAGGCCGACGTCGAGCGTTTCCGCGACATCGTGCTGAAGGCGGAAGACACCATCGAAATCGAACCCGCCAAGGGATCAAAGCCGGCCAAGACCGTGACCCGGCCCGGCGGGCTCTACATCATGGGCTCCGAACGCCATGAATCGCGGCGCATCGACAACCAGTTGCGCGGCCGCTCCGGCCGCCAGGGCGACCCCGGGCGCTCGAAGTTCTTCCTGTCGCTGGAAGACGATCTGATGCGGATCTTCGGCTCCGACCGGCTGGACAGCATGCTGACGCGGCTTGGCCTGAAAGAGGGCGAAGCCATCATCCATCCCTGGATAAACAAGGCGCTGGAGAAGGCGCAGCAGAAGGTCGAGGCCCGCAACTTCGACATCCGCAAGAACCTGCTGAAATTCGACAACGTCCAGAACGACCAGCGCAAGGTGATCTTCGACCAGCGCATCGATCTGATGAAGGACGAAAGCGTCGCCGAAACGGTGGCCGACATGCGCCGCGCCTTTGTCGAGGACGTCGTCACCAAGCACGTGCCCGAGCATGCCTATGCCGAGCAGTGGGACGTCGCCGGCCTCAAGGAAGAGTTGAAGCGCGTGCTCGACATCGACCTGCCGGTCGACCAATGGGCCAAGGAAGAGGGCATCGCCGACGAGGAGTTGCTGTCGCGCATCGAGCAGCGCGTCGACGAGGCGATGGCCGCCAAATCGGCGCAGTGGGGTCCCGACGTGATGCGTTACGTCGAGAAAACCATTTTGCTGCAGACGCTGGATCATCTCTGGCGCGAGCATCTGATCATGCTCGACCATCTGCGCCAGGTGATCGGCCTGCGCGGCTACGGCCAGCGCGATCCCTTGCAGGAATACAAGTCCGAGGCGTTCAGCCTGTTCGAGGCGATGATCGCGCATCTGCGCGAGGCCGTGACGGCGCAATTGATGCGCGTCGAGATCGTGCCGCCGGAAGAGCAGCAGCCGGTATTGCCGGCGATGGAAGCGCACAAATTCGATCCGAACACCGGCGAGGATACTTTTGCGAATGCCTCGTTGGTGCCCGCCGCCAGCGCCAACCGCGACCCCAAGAATCCAGCGAGCTGGGGCAAGGTCGGCCGCAACGAGGATTGCCCGTGCGGCTCCGGCAAGAAGTACAAGCACTGCCACGGGCGGTACGCGTAGCCGGTCGGATGACGCGCGGAGATCTTCCGCGCTTCGATCTCAAAGACGCAAAAGTAAAACGGTCTGGATATCTGGCGACTCGTGAAGCGCGCCAATTCGCGAGCTTGCCTCGCTCCGCGAATTTACTCGCGGATGCAGCCTTACTGCATCGCCCCAAAACGGCTGCTGAAGGAGTTCGCCGGTACGATCGGCTGGGCGCCGGCAACGACGGCTGCCTGACTGGCTGCAGGCGCGGCTGCGGCGGTCTGGGCCGGCGGATTATCCGTCACGGAAGGTTTTAGGGCCGGCTTGGTCGCGGCCTGCTTGGTCTCCGTGGGCTTCGCGCCGCGCCTGGCTTCGGCCTTCGGCTTGGCAGCCGCGGCGGGCGGCGGCGGCGCGCTTGCGGTGGTATCGGCGCTGCCGCCGAATCCGACCCTGCGGGCGAGGCTCGAAAAGAAGCTGTGCTCCGACGACGAACTCGGTGCCGCCGAAGCGACCTGGGTGGATGGCTGGGTGGCCGGCGCGGCTGCAATCGACGGCGGCGCTGATGCGATGGCCGCCTGGTCAATGGCCGGATCGTGCGGCGGATTGACGTGAGCGATCGGGATCGTTCCGGGCAAGCGCTCACGGACCAGCGACAGGCCCTGGCCCTGGCCGCCGTCCGACAGTCCGGTGTTGCCGTTGGGCAGGGCTGCGGCAAATACCTTGTTCATGCCGCCGTCGATGCCGGTGTTGAGCCGGGCGACCGAGGTGCCCTTGGCCACCAGCCGCGCCATCTCGGCGTCGTCGTCCTGCTGCTTCTGGCGCACGGCGTCGGCGATTTCTTCCGGGATCACGTAGGCCGGGCATTTGCCGGAGGCCTCGAACACCGGATCGCGCTTTGCGTCGGGCGCCTTCACCGCGTCGAAGACATATTTCTTCTCGCAGAAGTCGACCTTCGGCTCCTGCTTGGTCACCTCGAAATGATCGTTGCCTTCCTTGATCATGCGCCAGAACGGCATGTTCGGATTGTTGCGGTGCCTAGCCATGTTCACTGGCGTCATGTGGAACGGATAGGCCTGGAACTGGAAGGCGCGCTGGCCGCCAAAGAACGATTCGCGCCCCAGCGCGTAGATTTCCGCGATCTGTTCGTCGGTCATGGCGTAACAGCCGCGCGAGGAGCAGTCGCCATGCACCATCAGTTCCGAGCCGCTACGCCCCAGCGCGCGGTCGAAGGCGTTGGGAAAGCCCGTATTGAACGAGAGATAGTAGGCCGAATTCGCGTTCATCTGCGCCGGCGAGATCGAATAGAAGCCTTCCGGCGCCTGGCGGTCGCCTTCGCGGACCTTGGGGCCGAGGTCGCCCGACCAGCGGCAGATCGGATAGGTTTTCAGCAGCGCAAAGCGGCCGGAACGGTCCTGCTTCCAGACCTCGAGCTCAGCCTCTTCCTTGAACAGCCGGACCAGGATCGGCGAATTCAGATCCATGTCCTTTTCGGTCATCGCGGCGATCAGCTTGGGCGGGACCGGCTGGTTGGCCTTGGCGTTGGTGGCGAGCGAGACTTCGTCGCTGTTGCAGCCGGCCAGCAGTACACCGGCCGCCAATGCGACCGACGTAATGAGCGCGCGAACCAGCGAGCGGTAAATCAATGAAAAGCTCCACACCCGACAGGCAATTCCGCACCCCAATTATAGCGTCCGTGCCCTGAAGCCATTGACTAAAATATTACCCTTTGGCCCCCCTGCTCGCAAGCCGATCAGGCCGTCGCGCCGGGTTCCCTCAGGAGCATAGTCAACAGAGGTTAAATATCGCGCTCTGGGCCTAATTGCGGCCAAAATCGCTGATTTTTCGAAAAGCCCGCGAGTTAACTCAGGGGTATTGGCGGCGGTACCGGGGCACGGTACGCCTCAGCCTAATTTGCGGCCGATTTCGAGGAATTTCTGACGCCGCTGCTGGCGGACCATTTCGGGTGTCAGATTGCCCAGCTCGGAAAAGGCCTGCGCGATGGCCTCACCGGTGGCCGCGATCATGGCCTGCGCGTCGCGATGCGCGCCGCCGGCCGGTTCCTTCAGGATCAGGTCGATCACGCCGAACCGCAGCATGTCCTGGGCGGTGATCTTCATGCTGTTGGCGGCTTCCTGGGCCTTGGTGCCGTCGCGCCACAGGATCGAGGACGCCGCCTCCGGCGAGATCACGCTGTAGATGGCGTGCTCGAACATCAGGACGCGGTTGGCCGTGGTGATGGCGATCGCGCCGCCCGACATGCCTTCGCCGGTGATGATCGCGACATTGGGCACGCCCAGCGACAGGCACGCATCGGTGGAGCGCGCGATCGCCTCGGCCTGGCCGCGTTCCTCGGCGCCGATGCCGGGATAGGCGCCGGCCGAATCGACAACCGACAGCACCGGGATGCCGAAGCGATCCGCCATTTCCATCAGCCGCACCGCTTTGCGATAGCCTTCGGGACGCGCCATGCCGAAATTATGCTTGATGCGCGACTCGGTAGAGGCGCCTTTTTCCTGGCCGATCACGCAAATGCTCTCGCCGCGAAAACGGCCGAAGCCGCCGATCAGCGCCTCGTCCTCGGCGAATTTGCGGTCGCCGGCCAGTGGCGTGAATTCGGTGATCAGCGCGCCGATGAAATCGCTCAGATGCGGCCGCTGCGGATGGCGCGCGACCAGCGTCTTCTGCCACGGCGTGAGATTGGCATAGAGATCGTTCAGTGCCTGCGCCGCCTTGTCCTCGATCCGCGCGATCTCGTCGCCGATGTCGCTGCCGGTCGCCGCCAGCGCGCGCAGTTCGTCGACCTTGGAGTCGAGTTCGGCGACGGGTTTTTCGAAGTCGAGATAGGAGCGCATGGGATCCGGCATCAAGGCAATATAGAGACGAAGGCGGCGGGGCGCGAAGCGGATTTAGGCTTGGCGAGGAAAGCAAGTATCTTCAATGACTTGGTTTGGTTTCCGACGCGGACAAGAAGCGGTTTGACGGGCAGCGCGAAGCGCCATCCACGGGCGGGCACGGCTCTTTCACGGCTGAAGGCCCGGAAGTCAAGGCATCAACGCATGAGGCTACTTCTCCGCCAGTGGATGCAGGTCGCGCACCAGGCTCTTCAGGCGCTCCTCGACCACATGGGTGTAGATCTGGGTGGTCGAGATATCGGTGTGGCCGAGCAGCGTCTGCACGATGCGCAGGTCGGCGCCGTTATGCAGCAGGTGGCTGGCAAAGGCATGACGCAGCACATGCGGGCTGACCAGTCGCGGCGCAATGCCTGAGGCGGAGGCGAGTTCCTTCAGGTCGCGCGCAAAATGCTGCCGGGTCAGATGTCCGCTCTCGCCGAATGACGGAAACAGCCATTTCGACGCGGCGGTGTTTTTCTTCTTTTCAGGCTTGAGCGCTTCCATCGCCGCCAGGTAGTCGGCCATCGCCTGTCGCGACGCCTCGTTCAGCGGCACCAGCCGTTCCTTGTTGCCCTTGCCGCGCACCACGATCATCCGGGCGTCGCGGCGCGACGCCGACAGCGGCAGCGACACCAGTTCCGATACGCGCAGGCCCGTGGCGTAAAGCACTTCGAGCAGGCAATAGAGCCGGATGCCGCGCAGCCGCTGCTGCGGCGAGGCCTCGGGGGCGTTGGAGAGTGCCTTGGCGCGCACCAGCAGCCGGTCGACGTCGGCGATCGACAGCACTTTCGGCAAGCCACGGCCGCGCTTCGGGCCTGACAGGATCGCGGCCGGATCGTCGCTGCGAATCCGCTCGTTGAGCAGGAACCGGAACAGATGCCGGATCGCCGAGAGCCGCCGCGCCACGCTGGAAGATTTGAAGCCGCGCGTATCGAGATCGGCGAGATATTCCCGCAGCATCTCGGTCTCGGCGCCGGCAAAGGTCTGGCCGCTGCGGCCGAGGAATTCGGAAAAGTCGGTCAGGTCGCGGCGATAGGCGTCCAGCGTGTTTTCGCCGGCGCCCTGTTCGGCCGCCAGCATGTCGATGAACAGGCCGGTCAGTTTGGCGTCGGAGGTTTTGACCATGCCTCGACCGTAGCAGCTATTTCTTGAGGAATTTATCCGGAGGCACGGTCACGGTCATTTCCCGGGGCTTCGGGTTGACGAAATTCGCCAGCGCGTAGATGGCCCCATAGACCACTCCGACGATGATGGCGACGACCGTTAGAAAACGGAACAGGCTGGGCATGCGCGAGCCGAATTAACCATTGAATCATCGGGATGATCGAGGCCTGACTACCAACATGTTCCGCCAGTGGTTGCAAGAGTCTATGGCAACGGCATCGGCGGAGGTAGTATAGGTGGCGAGAACGTCGCGCTTCCGCGGCGACAGAGTTTTTGATGGCCGAGACCGCCTCACAAGCCGCAGAGCAGCTTTCCCAGGAGACCGAAATCACCGCGGCCCTCGGAACGCGCTCGGTCGTGCTGGTGGGCATGATGGGGGCGGGCAAGTCCACCATCGGGCGGCGGCTGGCGGCGCGGCTGCGGCTGCCGTTTCTCGACGCCGATACCGAGATCGAGACCGCCGCGGGCATGTCGATCCCGGATATTTTCGAAACCCATGGCGAACCGCATTTCCGTGACGGCGAAGCGCGGGTAATCGCGCGGCTGCTCGACGGCGGCCCAACCGTACTCGCGACCGGCGGCGGCGCTTTCCTGCGCGAGGAAACCCGCAACCGCATTCGCCGCCAGGCCATCTCGATCTGGCTCAAGGCCGATGTCGACACCATCATGCGCCGGGTCAGGCGCCGCGCCGACCGCCCGCTGCTGCAGACCGCGGATCCGGTTGCGACCGTCGAGCGTCTGGTCGGCGAACGCGAGCCGTTCTATCAGGCCGCCGACCTCACGATCTGGTCGCGCGAGGTGCCGCACGAAAAAATCGTCGACGAGTGTATCGACGCCCTGCATGCCAGGCTTTGCGGTGAGGCCGCGAGCGCAACGATATCGGACGCGGCTGCGTCGGATATATTGGACGCCAGATGATGACCGCGCCGCTGAAACATTCCGCTTCCATCACCGTCGATGTCGCGCTTGGCGATCGCGCCTACGACATCGTGATCGGCCGCGACGTGCTGCCGTCGCTGGGCGCGCGGATCGCCGCGTTACGGCCGGGCGTGCGCACGGCGATCGTGACCGATCGCACGGTGGCAAAACACTGGCTGGCGAAGACCGAAGCCGCGCTCGCCGATGCCGGCATCGCGACGTCGCGTGTCATCGTCGATGAAGGCGAGGGCTCCAAGAGCTATGCCGGGTTGGAGGAGGTCAGCGAAGCGCTGATCGCGGCCAAGATCGAGCGCAACGATCTGGTGATTGCGCTCGGCGGCGGCGTGGTCGGCGATCTCGCCGGCTTTGCGGCCGCCATCCTGCGCCGCGGCGTCGATTTCGTGCAGGTGCCGACTTCGCTGTTGGCGCAGGTGGATTCTTCCGTCGGCGGCAAGACCGGCATCAATTCGCCGCGCGGCAAGAACCTGCTTGGCGCGTTTCATCAGCCGGTGCTGGTGGTGGCCGATACCGCGGTGCTCGACACGCTGTCGCCGCGCCAGTTCCGCGCCGGCTATGCCGAGGTCGCCAAATATGGCGTGCTCGGCGACGAGGCGTTTTTCTCCTGGCTGGAAGCCAACCATTCCGATATTTTTGCCGGCGGCGCCGCGCGCGAACATGCCATCGCGACGTCGTGCCGCGCCAAGGCCGCGATCGTGGCCCGCGACGAACGCGAGACCGGCGAGCGCGCGCTGCTCAACCTCGGCCACACCTTCGGCCACGCGCTGGAAGCCGCCACCGGATTTTCCGACCGGCTGTTCCATGGCGAAGGCGTCGCCATCGGCATGGTGCTGGCGGCCGAATTTTCCGCGCAGCTCGGCATGATTGCTGACGCCGACGCGGCCCGCGTAAAACGCCACCTTGCAAGCGTCGGTCTGCCGACCCGTCTGCAGGACATCGCGGGATTTACCCAGGAGGGTCTTGCCGACGCCGATGCGTTGATGACGCTGATGGCGCAGGACAAGAAGGTCAAGCGGGGCCGGTTGACCTTGATCCTGCTCGATGCGGTCGGGCGTGCCGTGATCGCGCCGGACGTCGATCCTTCGCTGGTACGTGATTTTCTGGCGCGCAAGCTGTTGCAGAAACATTAGAAGCCATGGACTGGTTTTCGATCTCCATCGTCATCGGCTGTCTCTTCGTCTCGGCGTTCTTTTCCGCCAGCGAGACCGCGCTGACCGCCGCCTCGCGCGCCAGCATGTTGCGGCTGTCGAAGCAGGGAAACAGCGAGGCCGGCTTTGTCTCGGCCTTGTTTGCGATGCGCGAGCGGATGATCGGGGCGCTATTGCTCGGCAACAACATCTCCAATATCGGCGCCTCGGTACTGGCGACCGGCATCTTCACGGCATGGTTCGGCGAGGTCGGCGTGCTCTACGCCACCGGCGTGATGACGGTGCTGGTCGTGATCTTCGCGGAAGTGCTGCCGAAGACCATCGCCATCAACGCGCCCGACCGGGTTTCGCTTCTGGTCGCGCGCCCGATGACGCTGATGGTCTATCTGTTCGGACCGCTGCTCACCGTGATCGAGGCGATCGTGCGGGTGCTGATGACCGCGCTCGGCATCAAGATCGGTGCCAACCAGCCGATCCTGTCGCCGACCGAGCGCCTGCGCGGCGCGGTCGATCTGCTGCATCACGAGGGCAAGGTCGAAAAGCAGGACCGCGACATGTTCGGCGGCCTGCTCGATCTGCGCGAATTGCAGGTCTCCGACGTGATGGTCCATCGCACCGAGATGGTGATGATCAATGCCGACATGCCGCCGGAAGAACTGGTGCGCGAGGTGCTGGCGACCGAATATACCCGCATCCCGTTGTGGCGCGACAAGCCGGAAAACATCATCGGCGTGCTGCACGCCAAGGATCTGTTGCGCGCGATCCGCGCCGCCGACGGCGACACCGCCAAGATCGACGTCTCGACCATTGCATTGCCGCCTTGGTTTGTGCCGGAGATGCGTTCGGTTTCCGAACAGCTCAAGGCGTTCCGCCGCCGCAAGACTCACTTTGCGCTGGTGGTCGACGAATACGGCGAAGTCGAGGGCATGGTGACGCTGGAGGACATCCTGGAGGAAATCGTCGGCGACATTTCCGACGAGCACGACGTGGTGGTGGCCGGCGTGCGCGCCCAGCCCGACGGCTCGGTGGTGGTCGACGGCTCGGTGCCGATCCGCGATCTCAACCGCGCGATGGACTGGCATCTGCCGGACCAGGAAGCGACCACGATCGCGGGCCTGGTGATCCACGAGGCCCGCTCGATCCCGGAGCGCGGACAGAGTTTTACCTTCCACGGTTTCCGCTTTCGTGTGCTGCGCCGCGAGCGCAACCGCATCACCGCGCTGCGCATCGTCGCGGTGCCGCGCGAAGCCGAAACCGACGAAAAAAAGCCGAAGCGTGCCGGCACGGCGTTCTAGATTTCGATATCGTTCCACATCCGTCGCGACCGCAACAAATGGAAACGCCCGATCATGATCAAGCTGTATTACTCTCCCGGCGCCTGCTCGACCGCCTCGTATCTCGCCCTGGAAGAAGCCGGCGCGGATTACAGCGTCGAGCGGGTCAACTTCGCAGCCAATCAGCAGCAAAGTCCGGAATACAAGGCGATCAATCCGAAAGGGAGGGTGCCGGCGATGATCACGGACCGCGGCGTGCTGACTGAAACGCCGGCGATCCTGGCGTTCATCGCGCAAAGCTATCCAAAGGCAAAACTGGCGCCGCTCGACGATGCTTTTGCCTTCGCGCAAATGCAGTCCTTCAACAGCTATCTCTGCTCCACGGTGCATGTCGCCCATGCCCACAAGGGACGCGGCACGCGATGGGCCGATGACCCCGCCGCGATCGCCGAGATGAAGCGCAAGGTCCCGGAAAGCGTCGGTGCTTGCTTCGATCTGATCGAGAAAGGTTTGAGCGGGCCATGGGCGATGGGCGACAGTTTTACGGTCAGCGACCCTTATCTCTTCACCCTGTCAGGCTGGATGGAAGGCGACGGCCTCGATTTGTCGCGCTACCCGAAGGTGATGGATCATCGCCGCCGGATGCTGGAACGTCCGGCCGTGCGCAAGGTGACGGCGGCGCTCGCGGGCTGAGCCGCCGGGATCAGCGCACATAATTCAGCGCGTCGGCCAGCAACTGCTCGGCCCGGCAATCCGGACACGAGGATGAGCTTTTACGATGACATCGGCCTGCCCAAATCTCCGGCAGAATGGGCTATTCGCCCGGTGCCTGCGCCTTGATCGCCAGCGCATGAACGGAGCCCGCGAGTTCCGCGGTCAAGGTGGCATTTATCATGCGGTGGCGCTCGATCCGGCTCTTCCCCTCGAACGCGTTCGATACGATATAGACCCTGAAATGCGTCTCGCCGCCCGGCCTGTGGCCGGAATGGCCTTCATGAAGATGTGACTCGTCGATGACGTCGAGGCTTTCCGGCGTGAAAGCTTCGCGCAACTTGTTAGTGATAGCGTGTTTGACCGGTTGATCGGCGCTCATGGCCGGGGCAATACGTCCGCGACTGCCGTTCGTCAATGGCATAACCGGTTGGGCGAGTCAGAATTGAGGGTTTCGCAATGTCAAGACTTGAAGCCTTTCGCATTGCGTTGTCATAGTTAGCCATGCCGATTGATTCATCGAAATTCTTCGACTCCATTCGCATCAAGCCCAACAAGCTGAGCGCGAAGCAGCAGGCACAGGCGCGCGAGGAATCCGCGATGTGCGAATGGCCGGAGTGCAAGAACAAGGGGCCGCATCGCGCGCCAAAGGGCCGGGAGAATTCCCGGGAATACTGGCATTTCTGCCTCAACCATGTCCGCGAGTACAATCAGTCCTACAATTTCTTCTCCGGCATGAATGCCGATGCGGTCGCGCGCTATCAGAAGGATGCGCTGACCGGCCATCGCCCGACCTGGAAGATGGGCGCCAACACCTCTTCCAAGAAGGGCAAAGGTAGCGCGGAAGCCGATCTGGAAGGCGCCTCCGATCCTTTCAGCATGTTCAGCGAGCTCAACGGCCGCGGCCGTTGGCGGCCGGGTCCGGGCGCCGGCGCCGAGGCCAAGGTCGAAACCCGCAAAATATTCAACGCCGAGCGCAAGGCGCTGCAGGTGATGGGGCTCGGCTCCGATGCCACGATCGAGGACGTCAAGGCCAAGTACAAGGCGCTGGTGAAGCAGCACCACCCCGACGCCAATGGCGGTGATCGCTCCACCGAGGATCGCCTGATCGAGATCATCAAGGCCTATAATTACCTGAAGACCGTGGTGCGCGGCGCTTAGGCTATTTCCGCGCCGGCTCGATCACGCCACCGCCATAGCGGCGGCGGATCGCCCATACCACCAGCCCCATGATCAGCGTACAAACGACCACCAGCGGCATCCAGTAATGCTTGGCGGTGCCGCCGAGACCGGCCAGATGGCCGTAGCGTTCCAGCAGCGATACCGCCAGCACGCCCGGCAGCACATGCGCCGGTGCCCAGAGCAGGATCGCCGGGATATTGACCGCATAAAATCGCATCGGCGGCATACCCAGCGCACCGGCGGTGATCGGCACAAAGGCCCGGATCGGCGGCACGAAGCGCGCGAAAAACACCGCCAGCGCGCCCCAACGGTGGAAGAACGCCTCGCTCTGGGCGATCACCCCCGGATACTTCTCCATCGGCCAGGTCGAGAGGATTTCGCGCTGGCTGCGATGCCCGACCCAGAACGCGGATCCGTCGCCCAGTATGGCGCCGGCAACGGCTGCCGCCAGCACCCAGGGCAGTTGCAAATCGCCGCTTGGGACCAGCGCGCTGAGCGCCAGGATGATGGTTGAGCCGGGGA
>Ga0265314_10004998_pt1 | contig 12084 bp, 8 predicted proteins | sample 4126metaG_FD_203106 | JGI IMG/M metagenome (GOLD analysis project Ga0265314, IMG submission 203106) | Rhizosphere microbial communities from Carex aquatilis grown in University of Washington, Seatle, WA, United States - 4-1-26 metaG | ecosystem: Host-associated > Plants > Roots > Rhizosphere >... | reverse complement strand
ACCGGCACGATCACGGTGGACGGCGTGGAATTCAAGGTCGAGCCCGGCGAACTCTATTTCTTCAATCCGGGACAGGTGCATGCGTTCAAGGCCGCCGCCGAGCAGCCGATGCAGGGTCTGACTTTTAAATTCCGCACGGCGGTCAAGCGCCTGCCGGTCCTGCCCATCCGATTGGGCAAAGTGACGCAGTTCCCGCAATTGCAGCGGCGCGAACTCCACGAACTCTTGCGGCGCAGTTCGGCGGAATACAACGCCGGGCGCAAAGGCAGCGCGGCCAGCGCGGCGCTTTTGCTGACCCAATTCTTTGTGCTGCTGGACCGCTTCCAGGAAGACCTCGGCGAGACCAGCCCGGCCAGCGGTGGAAGCTTGGCGCAACTGGTATTCGACTACTTGCGGCGGCATTACCACCAGCCGCTGACGCTGGCCGATCTCGGGCGCGCGGCAAACCTGCATCCGCGCTATCTTTGTCAGAAATTCACGCAGGAAGCCGGCTTGCCGCCCATGGCCGCGCTGGCGCAGGAACGCGTCTCGGTGGCCAAGAACCTGCTCGCGAGCACGCGTCTGCCGGTGAAGCAGATCGGCGCGCAAGTCGGATACTCGGACATCCATCACTTCTCGAAGCGCTTCAAGGCGCTGACGGGCGTTTCGCCCAACACGTTCCGGGCGGCCAACCAGTTCCTGCCCAACGTCTCGACGGACGGTTAGGCCCTGCCCGGTCGCCTTCACAACTATTGACCAATGCGTGACTTGCACAGATAAGCACTCGTGCAAAAATGATGGTATGAACGCAAGAATCGGCTAGGCTTCCCGTTACCTTAATGGCTGCCACTGTTTAAATGATCAGGCTTAAGGAGGTATCCCATGCGTGCGTTCCTTTCCCTGTTGGCCCTGACGACCGTCCTGCTGTTCGCGACTTCGTGCGGCGGTGGCGGCAACAATAACAACTCTTCATCGGACTCGGACAGCGATAAGAAGGTCGAAACTCCGAAGGCGCCGCCACCGCCACCTTCCACTCCGATCAAGCCGCCTTCGACAGCCCCGGCAACTCCGAGCGGCAAGACCACGCAGCCCACGACGCCGGCAAAGACCACGGCGCCAGCCGCGTCCAAGACATCGACGACGCCTGCACCCGAAGGGCCAAAAGTTGATTTGAGCGAGCAAGTAAGCGACCGCACTTTGGGCGAATGGCTGCGTATTTTGCATAACCCAGATAAGTCCAAGAAAGAAGATGTTCAGGAAGCTTTGGGCGCAATTTCGCTCCGTCCGGAACTGTTTAAAGGGGCGGTTGCCGACGTCGAAGCGCTTACCAAGAATGCGGACAAGGAGATTGCCACCGACGCCGCGGACGCCCTGAAGCTCATTAAGAAGTAACCGCAGGCTGAATTTCTTGAGGATATGGCCGCCACTTAACGTCTGGGTTACGTGGCGGCTAGAGGCTGGTCATAATTCACGCAATTTGCCAGCTAGTTCTTGATTCCGGGTGCGGACTCATTACTCTAACCCCGCTTCTGCGAAGTAATTAAAGATTCCAGCAAGGAGTTGGCGCCGGATGTCCATTGTCGTTCGTTTCCTCGGTTCGATGGGTCAACGGGTTGTGACCCTGGTCGAAGAAGTCGGCCAGATGGGTCTCCTGTTCAATCGCACGGCGCTGCAGGTTCCGCGGCTCAAGCCCGAACCGGTCGCGGTGCAGATGATCCGCTTTGGCGTGCGCGCGATTCCCATCGTGGTGCTCGTAAATCTCTTCATCGGCATGATCGTGACCGTCTCGATCTCCGAGATGCTGCGGCAGTTCAACCAGCTCAATTCGGTGGCGCGCGTGAATGCCGTGGCCGTGACGCGCGAACTGGCCCCGCTGATGACCGCGATTGTGATGGCGGGCTTCGCGGGCGCGGCCATCGCCGCGGAAATCGCGACGATGAACGTGAACGAAGAAATCCTGGCGCTCGAAGCCGGTGCGCTCTCCCCCATCCGCCTGCTCGTATTGCCGCGCATGCTGGGCGTGTGCGTGATGATGATGTGTCTGACGCTGATCGCGATGGTTGTGGGCATGTTCGGCGGTTACGTGGTCGGCACGCTGTTGCTCGACATCGGCGGGCCCACGTACATCGATCTAAATAATAATGCGGTCAAATGGCCGGACATACCCAAAGGCCTGGTCAAAGCCGTGGCGTTCGGCGTGATCATTACGATGGTCGCGTGCCGGCAGGGCCTCAAGGCCGGCGGCGGCGCGATTGGCGTCGGTAAAGCGACGACGAACGCGGTGGTGATCTCGATCGTGCTGATTATTGCCGCGAACCTGTGCTTCGCGATCCTGTTCTACTGGACCTTGGCGGGCGTCTGATGACCGATCCAGCCCAACCTTTCCGCGCGCCCGGTTCGGGTCCGATTCCGAACCCGCTCGGGCCCACGCCGCAGCCCTTCACCAATCCGGGGCCGGGGGGCACGCCGGTGGGTATTCCGCCGCCGCCGCAGGCGCCGCCCGTGATTGAAGTCCAGAACCTGGTCAAGGGTTTCGGCGAGAAGACCGTGTTGCGCGGGATCAACCTGACCGTGCGCCGCGGCGAGACGGTCGTGATCATGGGTGCGTCCGGCTGCGGCAAGTCCACGCTGCTGCGCCACCTGATCGGCGCGATCGAACCCGACGGCGGCGCGGTGCGCCTCTTCGGCAACGACATCTGGGGCCTGCGCAATCCTGAGATGGACGCGGTGCGCAAGCGCTTTGGCATTCTGTTCCAGTCGGGCGCGCTGTTCAGCTCGATGACGGTCGGCGAGAACGTCGCGCTCCCTTTGCGCGAGCACACCGATTTGAACCAGGAAATGATCGACCTGATGGTCAAGGTCAAGCTGGAGCTGGTAGGCCTGCGCGAAGCGGAAGACTTGCTGCCCGCGCAGATCTCCGGCGGTATGGCCAAGCGCGCCGGCCTGGCGCGCGCCATTGCGCTCGACCCCGAACTGCTGTTCTACGACGAACCGACCTCGGGCCTCGATCCGATCATGACCGGGATCATCGACGGCCTGATCATGGACCTCGCGCGCACGATGAATGTGACCTCCGTGGTCGTGACGCACGATTTGAAGAGCGCCTTCCGCGTCGCCGACCGCATGGTCGTGCTGAACGAAGGCCGCGTGGTGGCCGAAGGCATGCCGCACGAGATCAAGGGCCACAGCGATCCGTTCGTGCGCAAATTCATCCAGGGCCCGATCGAAGCCAAGACCGCGATCTTCCCGCGCGGCGCGCTGGAAAAATCGTCGTGAGTGCCGCCAACGCCACGTCTGCCAGCATCAAGGCCGGGGTCTTTCTGACCTTCTGCCTGGGCTTGCTCGTGGCGATGCTGTTTGTGTACGGCAAGTTCTCGCGCTCGTGGCGCGGACGCGCCGAGATGCACGTGCTCTTTGTCAGCGTCGGCCAGCTCCGCACCGACGCGCCTGTGCGCTATAACGGGATGGAAGTCGGGCGCGTGCGCGCGCTGCGCATCGTCCCCGTGACGCCGGAACTGCTCGCGAAGCTGCCGCCCTTCGACGGCTCGCAAGGCGACTTCCTGCCGCTCTCCGATGAAGAGCAGGATAGCCTGGGCGGCCTGCCGCCGGATGCCTTCAACGAGAAAGTGCGCGCCATCATCGCCGGCCGCAACATGGTCGAAGTCGAGATGGATGTGCTCCTGGAAGGCGAAGCCAAGCGCTTCAAAGAGGACGACCAGTACAAGATCGGCGCGTCGCTGATGGGCGAATCGGCCATCGAGATCGTCTCAGGTGTCGGCACGCCGGTCGATATGGAACACCCGCGCTTCATTCTGGGCGCCTCCGGCGACATGTTCGCGAACCTCGACAAGAGCGTGAAGCAGGTCAAGGACATCATGACCGGCATGAGCGAAATGGTGGGCGGCGAAGGCGACGTGAAGGACTCTCCGCTGGCCAAGCGGCTGAACAATTTCAGCCAGTTCACCGCGCGCGTCGACGAAATGACCGAGAACTTCGAACAGACCATCACGCGCACGTGGGACACGCTGGAAAAGCGCGCCGACGAAGGCCGCGAACGCCTGGAAGCACTGAAGGGCTCGATCAAGAACATGCAGCCCGAGACGCAGAAGATGCTGGAGAAAGCCCAGCAGGCAATCCTCGACGCGCGCGTCCAATTCCTCGACTCTTCCAACGGCGGCTTGGCCAGCATCCGGCAGATGCGCGCCTCGATGCATTCCGATCTCGAAACGCTGGGCAAGACCCTCACGACCTACAAGAAGGACCTGCCGACCAAGGTCCACGACATGCGCGTCTTCACCGAAGACGTGCGCGAACGCGTCGAGCAGATCGACCGCGGCATGTCCGAGGCCGACGCCACGCTGACGCAGGGCGTACAGGGCATCAAGCAGCAGCTCAAGGGCCTGCAGGAACTCGCCGACGTGCTCGAGACCAAGAGCTGGCTGCTCACGAACTACCCCTATGCGGCCCTTTCGGAACCGGGCCGCGTCGATGAAGGCATTTTCTACGATTCAGAGCATAAGCGCGCGCTGATGGCGCGGCATTTCAAGGAATTGAAGAGTGAACTGGCGGTAGTGCAGAGCGGAAGCAAGGCCGCGGACACGTCGGACAAATCGCGGCTCGACCGGATCGCGGCGCTGGCGGCGGAATTGGAGACGTACCTCGCGCCCCCGCCGGCAAAGCCCCTTGCAGGCAAATCGCGCGACGAATAACGGCAGGCGGAAGACCAAGGACGGCGTATGGGCCAGCGGCGTTTTTATTCTGAAGTCGAGGTGAAGGCGGGCCTGTTCCTGGCCTTCTGCCTGGCCCTCTTCGTGGGGATGATCTTCATCTTCGCGAAGGTCAGCCGTTTCTGGCGCGGAACGCAGGAAATCCAGGTCATCTTCACTTCGGTCGCGGGCCTGCATCCGGACGCGCCGGTGCGCCTGAACGGCGTGGAACTCGGCCGCGTCAAAAGCATGCGCGTGGTGTACCTCGACCATGCGGTGATGCAGCTCCTCACGCCGCTGGTGAAGCGCCAGCTCGATTTCCTCCCGCTGACCGAAGCCCAGCGCCGGCAATTGCGCCTGGTGTCCGAAGAAGAGTTCGACGCCAAGTGCCGCGAAGCGCTGCTCGACAAGACCGTGATTCAGTTGACGCTCGAAATGCTGGTCGAAGGCCAGATCCGGCGCTACCGCGCCGACGACGTGGTCAGCATCGCCACGACCATGATGGGCGAATCGTCCATCGAGATGGTCTCCGGCAGCGGCACGCCGCTGGAACCCGGGACCGCGATCACGCTGGTGGGCGAATCCGGCGACTTCTTCGGCGCGCTCGCGCGCAGCATGGAAGGCGTGAAGGAAGTGCTCTCGGAATTCACCGGCATCGTCACCGCCGAAGACCAGAAGGCCTTCAAGCGCGGCACGGGCCGCCTCGAAAACATCTTCACGGGGCTGCACGGGATCGCCAAAGTCGCGCAGGACCGCCAGGAAGTGACCGTACACAAGGTCCAGGCGCTCGAGAAGCCGGGCAAGGACAGCCTCGACGCGTTGGGCAACCTGTTCGACAAGCTTTCCAAGGATTCGCAGCGCGTCTTCGCGAATATGGAAGAATCGAAGAAGCTGCTGAACTCGCGCTTTGAAGCGCTGAGCACCGTGGCCTCCAAAGCCAATGAAGAGACCCGCGCGCAGGCCAAGGAAATCATGGCCGACGTCAAAGGCGCGGTCGACGCCGGCACGCCGTACTTCCTGGACATGCAGACGAATTTCTCCGCGCTCTCCCAGCGCCTCGAAGGCCTCTCGGTGCGTTCGGACCGCATGCTCGCCACGGCCGGGCGCGTGATGGAACAGAGCGAGCCGGAGTTCGAGCGCATTGCCAGCGGCCTGAACAACGGCGTCAAGAACCTGAGCTCGCTCAAGTACATCATGGAACGCGCCGACCAGATCATCGGCAACAAGGACCTGGGCGAGCACGAGTATTACACCGCGCTGGAAACGTACCGCGACCTGCGGCGCGCCGTGCGGGGCCCGCGCGAGACGCTCTCCGAGATTGACTACCTGCGCGAGCAGGCCAGGGCCCTCGACAGCAAGGAACTCTCGCAAACCCTGAAGGAAATGCTGGAGCGCATTCGCGCGCGCCTGGTGAAATTCAACGACAGCCTGGAACCGGCATTGGATAAGGCGGCGGAAGCGATGGTGCCGCCGTTCGTGGGACAGGGCGAAGGCGGGCTGGTGGCGCCTTTCCCGCGCAAGCTGGGGCCGCGCGCCGTCGCGCCGGTGTTGCCGAAGTAAGCCTTTAACGGAAGGAGTACGTTGTGGCCAAGGGATCGGGTTACTCGGGTGCCGAAGTAAAGGCGGGGGTCTTCCTCACCTTCTGCATCGGCATGTTTGTGGCAATGCTGTTCATCTACGGCAAAGCCTCGCGCCTGTGGAAGGGGCACTCCGAGATCAGCGTCTGTTTCACTTCGGTGACCAGCCTGCGTCCGGATGCGCCGGTGCGCCTGAACGGCGTCGAAGTCGGGCGCGTGCGCGCGATCGAGATCGTGCCGATGACGCAGGAGCGCCTCAAGCTCTTCCCGCCCTTCAAGCTTCAGGATATCGACAACCTGCCGCTGACGGACCGCGAACGCGCCGACCTGCGCAAGATGAACGCGCCGCCTCCGGAAGCCACCGCCGACATGCGCCTCAAGTTCGATCAGACGCTGGATCTGGCCGTGCGCGAAAAGATCGCCGAACGCACCATGATTAAGCTGGTGCTCGAAGTCCAGGGCTCGAAGGGCGGCGAAAGCGAAGGCAAACTCTACCGCGTCGATGACCAGATCCGCATCGCCACGACCCTGCTCGGCGACACCTCGGTTGAAATCGCCAGCGGCAACGGCGACCCCAACGACGGCCAGGAACGCCTGCTGCTGGGCGTGTCCGGCGACTTCTTCACCAGCCTGCAGAAGTCCATCGAGCAGGTGAAGGAAATTCTGCACAACGTCAGCGAAGTCGTGGGCCAGGACGAGCGCAAGAGCATCCAGAGCGCTCTGAAGCGTTTTGACTCGATCACCAAGAAGATCGAATCGGTGGTCGATCTGGCCGCCAAGCGCCTGCCCGCGACGTGGGACAAGGTTGACGTGCTGGCCGACAGCGCGCGCGAAGACCTCGATGGCATCGGCAAGACGATCACGGGCCTCCAGCCGCAGATCATGAAGACCCTGACCAGCGCCGACGAAGCGATCAAGGAACTGCAGAAGCGCCTGGTCGAGCTGAGCGACGAAGCGAAGTCCACGATCGTGGAAGTGCGCGGCCAGGTGAAGCCGATCCTGGAAGATATCCACTACATCACCGCGAACTCGAAAGACGACTTCCCGGTGCTGATCAAGAATGCCAAGGACCTGGCTTCGCGCCTGAAGCTGAGCGCCGACAAGCTGGACGGCGTGCTAGCCACGGGCGACCGCCTGCTCCAGGAAAGCTACCCCGACCTGCGGCGCCTGATTCTGGCCTTCCGCATGGGCGCGGAAAACTTTGAAGAAGCCACGAGCCTGATCAAGCGCAAGCCTTGGCTCGTCATGAACAAGCCCAAGGAAGATGGCGGCTTCGAGAACGCGAACGCGATGGCCGGGAAGCTGGATCATGCGATGAAGAGCTTCCGCGAACTGAACATGCAGTTGCAGGCCGTGCGCCGCAACATGCCGGCGAACGCAACCAAGCAGCAAACCGAACGCGTGGACTTCCTGGTCCAGGAGCTGAGCGTGCTGCTCGATACGTTGGAATTCGCGGGCGAATCGATGAAGAAGGACGTGCTCCCGCCGTTCGAACGCAAGAAGGGTTCGTTCCTGCAGGTGCCGGAAGCGAAGGAAATCCAGAACAAGTAACCACTAAGCCTGCTGCAAAACAAAACGGCCGTGAAGCACATGCTTCACGGCCGTTTTCATTTTACGCGGCGAAGCGTTTACTTCCCGCCGCTCGCTTCCTTGAACCAATCGGGATCGATAAAGCCGGTGATGCGGATCTGCTTGATGGACATGACCGCGTTGCTGGCAAAGATGCCCGCGTGGCCCGCCCAGGCTTCGTTGATCAGGGAATGCTTCAGCGAGTCGAGCTTGTTGTTGTTGATCTTGCCGGACCAGAAGTCGGGTTCGTGCGCCATAACTACGCGCAGCGATTCGCCCGGCGTGTTGGCCCACGCAGCAGTGTTGTTCTTGTTCTTCTGCCCACCCGTATAGAACATGCGCACGCCCGTGGTGCCCTTGGGCGTTCCGGCCAGCGCCAGGCGTTCGTTCGCACCCAACTGGAAATTGATGTATTTCTTGTCCACCGGGCTGCCGTCGGGGGTTTCGCGATAAAGCAGGCCCGCGGCGCTGCTGTCGCCGACGAAGCTGAACGAAATCTGGATCGTGAAGTCGTTGTTCTTGGCCCAGCGAATCTTGTGAGTCAGGAAGGCCGTGTCGGCCTTGGCGCTGAAAAGCAGCGCGCCGTCCTTCAATTCAGCGCTGCCGCCCGAGACGGCGAAGTCCTTTAGCTGCTCGGCATCGTGAAAATCGTAGACCAGTTCGACCATGGTGCGTTCGCTGCCATTAGGCTTGATGTTCAGCAGCGCTTCCAGGCCCTTCTTTTCCGGGGGCTTCTCTGGGGCCTTAACCGCGGGCTTGGCTTCTTCGAATTTCGCCTTCAGATCGGCCAGATCGGCGGCGTTGTTCTGGAATTTCTGTTCGAAATCGCCCAGCGCGGTTTTCACCCCAAGCCAATTCTTATCCGCAATCAAGCGCAACACGGCGGCCTTGGCGGCTTCGACTTCGGCCTTCTGCGCGGCTTGCACGGCCGCTTCCTTCTGAATAATCAACTGTTCGCGCCAACTGTCCGGCAACAGCATCCCGGCTTCCGCGGATTGCACCATTTCGAGCGGACCGTCGAGCGCATCGCCGGCAAAGTAGACGTACAGCGCGCGCGGTTCGCCTTTTTCGACGCCCAGCAAGTTCATGCGTTCCGACGGATCGATCTGGGTCCACTTGAGCGGGCGCGCGGGTTCGTTGCCCTTGAGCTGGAAAACGAAGCCGTCGTCCTTGGCTTCGGAGATCGTACCGTTTTCCTTTACGCCCTTGGCATTGACGAGCGCGAGCGGCTTGCCTTGAAGGCCCTTGTGGCCCTCGCTCCACTGCTTGCTCAGCTTTTCCATGACGTCAATGGCGCGGTCAGCCACGGCCGCGGCGAGAGGTTCGCCGTTTTTGTCTTTGTAGGCCTGCACCGCCTTGCGCGCGTCGGCGTACTGCTCGCCTTTCAGCGCGCCTTGAAGCGCTTCGAGCAGTTTAACTTCGATGTCGTGCTGCTCTTCGGCGCTGGGCTTGCCCGGCAGCTTCACGGGTTCGGGTGCGTCCACCGGATCCTTGGTCGTAGGCGTCACAGGCTTCTGGCTGGGCTTCTCGGGCAACACTTCGGAAGGCTTGGGCTTGACCGGGTCGGGGGGCGCCTTGGCCGGGAGCACCACGGGCGCCTGCGGAATCGGCGTCTGCTTGTCAGGCCGATTGGAGTTCGAAGGCGAATCATCGCCGCCGCGGGGAATTACCTTCCACGCGACAAACGCGCCGACCACGAAGACTGCGCCGAAAATCAGCGGCCCGACGATGCTCGCGGAGTGCCTCTTGCGCGGCGGACGCGCGGGATAAACCGAAGTCCCCCCGCCTGCGGCCTGGACCGGCTTGACCTGGTTGCGCGAACCCGCTTCCCGCGCCGCGGTCACGGGGCCTTCGCGGCTGGCCGTACCTTCGATGACCTTGCGCAGTTCTTCGGCAACGAGATTGCCGTCCTTGTAACGGTCCTTGGGGTCCTTCTGCATCAGCTTGAGGCAAATGCGCGCGGCGCCGGCCGAAATATCGGGATTCACGTCACGCGGATCGGGCGGCTCGTCGGTGACGTGCTTGGCCATGATCACCGCGCCGGAAGTGCCATTGAAAGGCGGCTCTCCAGTCAGCAGGTGGTAGAGCGTCGCGCCAAGCGAGTACAGGTCGGTGCCGGGGGTCAGGTCCGATTCGCCGCGGGCCTGCTCTGGCGAGATGTAGTAGGGCGTGCCGACGGCCATGCCGGCCTGCGTCAGCGCGGCGTCTTCGTCCACGCGCGCGGAACGCGCCAAGCCCAGGTCGGCGAGTTTGGCCGTGCCGTCCTTGTCAACCAGCACGTTGTCGGGCTTCACGTCGCGGTGCAGCAGGCCGTGCGTGTGCGCATGATGCAGCGCGAGCGCGGTCTGGCGGATGTATTCGAGGGCTTCTTTTTCGGGGATCGTGCCGCCGTTGCGTTCCTGCAGGCCGCCAAGCGTGTCGCCTTCGACGTACTCCATGGCGAAGTAGAAGATGCCGTGCACTTCGCCGACGTCGATGCCCGCGACGATGTTGGGATGGTTGAGCTTGGCCACGGCACGGGCTTCGCGCACGAAGCGTCCACGGAAATCCTGGTCCTTGGCGAGCTTGGCGGGCAGAATCTTGATCGCAACGTCGCGGCCCAACAACGTCTGGCGAGCGAGGAAGACCGCGCCCATCGCGCCTTCACCCAGTTTGGATTTGAGTTCGTAATCGCCGATGCGACGAGACTTATCGGTTGTGGTCTGCCCGCGGAGAATCTTCTGGACCTGCTCGGTGGTTAGATACCCTTTTTTGACCAGGATGTCGCCGAGGCGCTTTCGAAACCCGGCTTTAGCGGCGGCGGCTTGAACCTTGACGGCTTCCTCGAGTTGTTCCTCGGTAATAAAGCCCTTCTTGACCGCAACGCGGCCAAAACTGTTCTGAGCCTCCATGAGCTGACTCATCACGGGCACCCGCAGGAAAGCTGATTCGGCACAATGTTCTGCACGTTGTAAGGTGGCTCCAAATACCCGTCAATGGACATTTTTTAATTCCGAAATCCAAAACCGGGTAGTCGGTTTATCAAGCCCCTTGCCAATTAGGAAGATACAGCGATCGACTTGTACTGCACCTTGTGCTGATTAGCGAGCTTCTTAGCCCCACAAACGTTAGACGAATGGAGCCGGCCTTATGCGGCCCTTCTGCCTACTTTGTACATCTCATTTTGATTGGAACGGCTCGACTTGGGAAAGCCGGGCTAATCTTCCGAGTGCTCATTCCGGATCGCCGGACTAGGGTCCATTTTTGAGCAGTGAGGTTGAGCACGCAGTGCTGAGGTATTACACGACCGCGCGGATTTTTAAATCTTCAGCGAGCCGATGACCGGGTCGAGCGACTCCAGCTTTTCAGCGCGTAGCCAAGCTTCGAGTTCGCCTGGCAGGCGATTGAGTAGATCCGGATCGCTGTAGTTCGTCGTTCCGATCTGCACAGCCTTTGCGCCGACGATGAAGAACTCCAGCGCGTCCTGCAGGCTGCGAATGCCGCCAATCCCCACCACCGGCACGCCGGGGCACGCGCGCACAGCGTCGTAGACGCAACGCACCGCAACCGGGCGCACTGCGGGACCGCTTAGGCCACCAGTCACATTGGCAATGCGCGGACGACGCGACTTCACATCGACCGCCATACCCAAAAGCGTATTGATCAGCGAAAGCGCATCGGCGCCCGCACCCACCGCGGCTTTCGCAATCTCGGCGATGCTGGTCACATTCGGCGAAAGCTTGGCCATCAGCAGCTTCTTGGTCAGCGGGCGCAAAAGCTTGAAAAGGCGCGTGCAATCGGCAGCGTCCGTGGAAAAGCGGCAGCCGTGTGCAACGTTGGGGCATGAAATGTTGATCTCGAAGCCGTCAACCGCGTCCACGCCATCGAGGCGCCGAACGACTTCAGCGTATTCGTCGGCACTGTGGCCCACGACATTCACCAGCACCTGAGTCGGCAACTGGGCCAGTTCCGGCACGCGGTGATCGATGAAGCTTTGCAGGCCGCAATTCTCCAAACCAATCGCGTTGAGCATCCCCGCGTCGGTCTCCCAGATGCGCGGCGTGGGATTTCCTTCGCGCGGCAACGGCGAGAGAGACTTGGTCACCACCGCGCCGACTTTGGAGAGATTTACGATTGGCGCGTATTCGCTGCCGTAGCCGAACGTGCCGGAAGCGGCAAGAAAGGGCGTGGCGAGCGTGAGCGAACCGAGGCGCGTTTCCAGGTTGGGCATGGGTGCAGTCTAGCGGGCTCGCAGGAAGGGTAAACGAAAGAGC
>Ga0265314_10004995_pt1 | contig 12087 bp, 12 predicted proteins | sample 4126metaG_FD_203106 | JGI IMG/M metagenome (GOLD analysis project Ga0265314, IMG submission 203106) | Rhizosphere microbial communities from Carex aquatilis grown in University of Washington, Seatle, WA, United States - 4-1-26 metaG | ecosystem: Host-associated > Plants > Roots > Rhizosphere >... | reverse complement strand
TCGGGACGGTCGCTGGGATGACGTCTCGGCGTTCGTGACCTCCCGCGCGACTCGTGTCTGACGTCTGACGCCTAAGCGGCGAACAGCTTCCAGTGTCCCTCGGAGACGACGTCGACGGTGCCGTCGACGACTTTGATGGCGGTGTCGTCGTCGATCGCATACGCCGGGACCCCGAGCTCGGCCGCCCACCGTTCTGCCTCGGCCATGGTGTTCTCCGGCAGAGCGGGGTGATCCACGTGCGGGAAGATCGAGAAATCGACGAATCCCAGCGTTTCGTCGCCGCCGGTGGGCGGCCTCCAGGTGACGAAGTCCTCGCCGATCCGTGGCGTCATCACCATGCTCCCGGCGCTGAGTCCCACCCAGACGCTGTCGAGCGAAGGCAAGAGGTCGGCCAGGCCCGACAGCCGCATGTGGTGGGCCAGATACAACGCATCGCCGCCGTTGACCAGCAGGACGTCGGCCTCCTCGACGACGGGTACCCAAGCCTCTTCATCGAGACTGGGCAGCGCGGTGAGCTCCAGCACTCCGAGGGACTTCCAACCCAGCTCGCACATGGGTGTGGTGGCTTGCCCGGTGATGAACCGCCACGCCCCGCGAATGCCGCCTGGGGCGTGCCCGTAGGACGCGGTGGGAATGCAGAGGGCGTCGCACTCGGCGATCGGCTTGCCGAGGAGGCCGAGCAGCGCGTCGTGGATGCCCGCGTTCTTGATGCCGGCGGAGGTGAGGAGCAGCTTCATTGCGCCCTTTCGATGAATGGGAACTTGCGTGTCCCTCGGAGAGACTCCGCGGCGGCGCGGAAACCATCGCTCGCAGCGACGAGGTACGGCGCGACCAGCAGCGCCATCACGTCGAACCAGACGTAGCCGCTCGCCACTCCTGACGGAGGATTGCCGTCCGGGATGCCGAGCCCCGGCAGGTCGCGCGCCCAGTGCCAGGTCCCGATCGCGGTGCCGTACAGCTCGAGTGACGCGACGACGAGAAACACGCCCGCGTAGACCGCGCGGTTGCGGCCGCGCCAGAGGAAGAGCAGGAGGAGCGGCACGCCGATCGCACCGGCGACGTCGCGGCGCGGCAGCACCGCGAGCCCGAGCACGCCCCACGTCGTCGCAGCAACGGCGGCCGCCGCGACGAGCACGCGCGTGTGCTGACGCAACGCCAGCGCGAGCGAGAGGCCGGTGAGGTAGACGAGCCCGTGCGCCGGCGGGACGAAGAGCGGCAGGTTGTGCAGCCGGTAGGTGTAGACGCCCCAGATCAGCGAGCCGGTGACCTCGCCGATCGTCGCGAACGCGACAACGCCGAGCGCCTGCGCACGCCGCTCGAGCGGGACGCGCGTCAGTGCCGCAGCGAGCACGAGCCAGGTGAGCACGCCGAGCGCGAGCTGCTCGGGGTACGTCGCGTAGTGGTCGAGCGCGAGCAGGGCAGCCAGGTAGGCCGCGCCCATGAGCGGGGGCCAGCGCGGCGCAGTTGTGTCCTCGGGGCGCGCTGGCCGTCCCGTGGCTGTGTCCTCAGCCGTGGCGATAGCCACGTCTATCGCCACGCCTTGCGTCCTTGCCACAGAACGACCATCGCACCCCGAGAACGAACGGCGCCACACTGACCCCCGCTACTGGCGGAACTGCAGCTCGTGCCACGACGGCACCGGTGCGAGCTCGAGCAGCGGACGGCCGCCGCCGCCCGGGTGCTGGTACGCGAACTCGGCGTCGTTCTCGTCCCAGACCACCTCGAGCGCGCCGCGCTTCACCTGGTGGTCGAGCCAGGCGCCGCGGAAGATCAGCTTGCGCAACCAGTAGACGAGCGACTCGCCTTCGACGAGCGACACCCGCTCCCAGTTGCGGACGAGGTAGCGCCCGAGCCGCGAGAACGGCTCCTCGACGACGCCCTGCGCCGCGAGTGCGACGAGGTCTGCGGTCTCGTCCTCGTCGAGCTCGGATGTCTCAACGACGCCGAGCTTGACCGCCGCTGCGACGACGCGTCCCTCGAAGTCGACGCCGCTGAACGAGAAGCGGTAGCCGAGGAACTCGACGACATAATCGTTGCCGGAGCTGTAGTTCGAATCGGGCGTGGGCAGAGAATCAGGCACGATCCAATCGTAGTGAACCTGATCGCCGCCACAGCCAACTGGGAACGGGCCGTCATCTGGCTGCCTGCGCTCGTCATCGGTACCGGCCTTGTCGGTGCGGTGATGATCCTGCTCGGCCGCGCCTTCGCCGCCACCGTGCGGGAGTCCGGCCACCCGAAATGGATCTACGGTGGGCTCGTCGCGCTCGTCGGCATGATCGCCGTGCTGACCTGGCTCGGCGTTTCGCTGCCTAGAGAATGACGACGGGTGTCCCGACGCGGACGTGCTCGAAGAGCCACTCCGCATCGGGGACGTGCATGCGCACACAGCCGTGTGAGGCGCTGTAGCCGATCGACGTCGGCGCGTCGGTGCCGTGGATGCCGACACCGGGGGCGTTCAGCCCCATCCAGCGCGTCCCGAGCGGGTTCGACGGCCCCGGCGGCACCGGCTTGAGGCCCTTCGCCCAGGAGTCGTACGTGGGCGGGTACCACCACGGGTCGCGCTGCTTGTCCATGATCCGCCAGACACCGGCGGGAGTGGGGTAGATCGCCTGCCCCGTCGCGACCGGAAAGGTGCGCACGAGCTTGTGCCCGTCGTAGAGGCGCAGCGTGTTCGTGGCGCGCGTCACGACGATCACGGGCCCGAAGTGCGCGATCGTCCGCTTGGGCAGCACCGGCTGCGTGACCAGTTGCAACGGCGTACGCGTGCCGTCGCCGAGCAGCTGGGTGAGTGCGGCCTGCGCCTTCTTCACATCGACGGTCATGCCGGGCTTCGCCGCCACGAACTGCGGGCCCGCTGCGGTCGCGCCGATCACCCGTGCAGCGACGGCCGGACGGTCGACACGCTTCGCAAGCGCGTTGACGATGCGCGTGGCGCGTGCGCGCGAGTAGGTGACGGGCAGCGCGATCCGGCTGTGCGGCGTCGCCGTCAGCGCCGAGCCGAGGGCCGCGTCGACGTCGATCCTGGCACCGACCTGGCCCGGGTCGATCGTCATCTGGCGGTTGCCGTAGTCGACCGTGACGGGCTGCTTGAACGCGGCCTCGATCGCGGAGCGCGCAGGCTCGGCGCTCAGCCCGCCGACGTGCAGGCCGGCCACGGTGACATCGAACGGAATCGTGTGCGTGCGCTCCGCGGCAGGCGCTGCCGCGCAGGCGAGCCCTGCGGCGGCGATGATCGCGGCGAGGGTCCGGAGCACTCAACCCGCAATTCAACCAGTTTCCAGGGGTTCTGTCCGACGCAGCCCGTACCGTCGCGAAGACATGGCGTCCGGAACCTGGCAGCTCGCCTCATGCTCGCACGCGCGGGTGCGAGAGCTTGCCGAGACGCTCGCGCTCGACGAGGTGACGGCCTCCGTGCTCGTCCGCCGCGGCTACGAGGACGCGGCCGAGGCTCGCCGCTTCCTCGAAGGCGCGCTGCCCGGGCACGACCCGTTCGCGCTCGGCGACATGCGCGAGGCGGTCGACGCGATCACTGCTGCCGTCACGGCCGGCAAGCGGATCTGTGTGCACGGCGACTACGACGCCGACGGCATCTGTGCGACCGCGCTGGCCGTCCTGCTGCTGCGCGAGGTGAAGGCGGACGTCGCCTGGCACCTGCCGTCGCGGTTCGAGGAGGGCTACGGCCTGAATGCCGACACGCTCACGCGGCTCGCCGAGGAGGGCTTCGACCTCGTCCTCACCGTCGACTGCGGGATCACCGCGGTCGCCGAGGTCGAGCATGCGCGGTCGGTCGGCCTCGACGTCGTCGTCACCGACCACCACCGACCCGCCGAGGAATTCCCCGCCTGCCCCGTCGTCGCGCCGCTCAAGGGCGACTACCCGTTCGCGGGACTGTGCGGCACGGGCGTCGTCTGGAAGCTCGCGCAGGCGCTGCTCGGCGCCGGCCATCCCTTCCTCGAGCGGCACCTCGACGTCGTCGCCCTCGCCACGGTCGCCGACGTCGTCCCGCTGGTCGACGAGAACCGCGCGCTGGCGCTGCTCGGTCTCCGGCGGCTTGCCCAGACGTCGAAGCCCGGGCTGCGCGCGCTGATGCGGGTCGGGCATGTCGACCCGGCCTCGATCGACGAGTCGTCGATCGGCTTCCGCCTCGCGCCTCGCATCAACGCCTCCGGACGGCTGTGCCGTCCTGAGGCTGCGCTCGCGCTACTCCTGACCGAGGACGATCGCGAAGCTTCGCTGCTCGCCGAGGAGCTCGAGGGGCTGAACCGCGAGCGGCAGGCGGTCGAGGAGCGCATCCTGCGCGAAGCGGTCGCGCAGGTCGAGTCCTGGCCGGAGGCGCGCCGCCGCCGGCGCGGCTACGTCGTCGCCGGTGAGGGCTGGCACGAGGGCGTGATCGGCATCGTCGCGTCGCGCCTCGTCGAGAAGTACAACCGCCCCGTAGTGATGATTGCCGGCACCGACGGCAACTGGAAGGGCTCGGGCCGCTCGGTGCCCGCGTTCGACCTGCACGGCGCGCTCGGCGCCTGCTCCGCCCACCTGGAGCGCTACGGCGGCCACCGCGCGGCAGCCGGCCTGACGATCGCCGGCGACCGCGTCGAGACATTCGCCGCCGCGTTCGCAGCGCACGCCGATGCCGTGCTCAGCGAAGACGACCTGCGGCCGGTGACCCGCGTCGATGCGATCGTGCCCGGCCGGAAGCTGAACCTCGACCTGTGCGCGGAACTGAACAAGCTCGCGCCGTTCGGTCTCGGCAATCCCGGTGTGCTCCTGCTCGTCGACGGGTGCGAGCTCGCCGACCTGGCGACGGTCGGCGACGGAAAGCACCTGCGCTTCCGCGTCCGCCAGCAGGGTCGCGACTCGGGCTCGGCGATCGCCTTCGGGATGGGCGCCCAGCTCGACCGCTTCCGCCGCGAGTGCCGCTACGACGTTGCGTTCCGGCTGCAGGAGAACCGCTGGAACGGCGTGTCGTCGCCCCAGCTCGTCGTGCGGCGCGTCTTCGACGCCGTCGAGGGCTTTGACGAGCTACGCGAGTGGCTCGGCGGCCAGTGGAAGGCGGGCGAGGCGTCGTGGACGCCGCAGGCGCGGCAGATCTTCGAGGAGCTCGAGCTGGCCGACGGCGCGCGCCGAAGCCTCCTCGAGTCGCCGACGTTCAGGATGCTGCTCGAAGAGAAGCCCGCGCTCGCCGCGGCTGCTTGATCGGAGATCTTCATTCCGCCACGCGGTGCGGGCTGCTTAGGATCGACCCATGATCGAATCGGTCGACATCACAGACATCCGCCGCCCGAACGGGTGGTCGCCCATCCGCCGCGAGCTCGGCGTGCAGGCATTCGGCATCAACGCGTGGCACGGTGACGCGGACAAGCAGCTCGTCGGCGAGCACGACGAGAAGACGAGCGGTCACGAGGAGCTGTACGTCGTGGTCGCGGGCGCCGCGCGCTTCACGGTCGACGGCGAGGAGCTCGACGCGCCGGTCGGCACGGTCGTCTTCGTCCGCGACCCGGCCTCCCGTCGCCAGGCGGTGGCCACGGAGGACGGGACGACGCTGATCAGCGCCGGCGGCAAGCCGAACGAGGCGTACGCGCCGCGCTCGTGGGAAGTCAACGCCGAGGTGTTCGCGATGTTCGATCGCGGCGCGTTCGGCGAGGCGAAGGAGATGGTCTCCGATGCGTTGACGCGCTTCGACGACCGCGACGTGCTCACCTACAACCTCGCCTGCGCCGAGGCGCGCCTGGGGGAGAGCGAGGAGGCGATCGAGCACCTGCGCCACGCGATCGAGCTGCGTCCGTCGCTGGCCGACAACGCGCGGGAGGACGACGACTTGGAGTCGCTTCGCTCCGACCCGAGGTTCGCCGAGCTTGTCGGCTAGGCCGCTCTAGGACCGGCCGAAGGCGACGCGAGCCCGGCGCCGGGTGGTCGCCGGACGCGCGGCAGCGGCGTCCAGCTCGTGGAGCATGCGGGCAATCTGGATCAGCTTCTTCGTCTGCCGGCGGCGCGCGAACACAGGCTCCTTTCGTTCATCGGCAAAGTCGCGTCTCCTCCTGAGGGGGGGTCGGAACCCCGCGAATGTCGGGGGTACACTGGATCGATGGCCGTTCTGGAACGCCATCAAGACCTCGTCGACGAGCTCATCGCCGAGGTCGAGGCGTACAAGCCCGACGTCGACCGCGAGCTGCTGACGCGGGCGTTCCAGTACGCCGCCGACGCGCACGCCGGCCAGGTGCGGCAGTCCGGCCAGGAGTTCATCTACCACCCGTGGGGCGCAGCGAAGATCCTCGCCAGCCTGCAGCTCGACGAGGCGACCCTGTCGGCGGCGCTGCTGCACGACGTCGTCGAGGACACGGACAAGGACATCGACGAGATTCGCGCCGAGTTCGGCGACGAGATCGCACAGCTCGTCGAGGGCGTCACCAAGCTGACCCGCGTCCAGTTCCAGAGCCGCGAGCACGCCGAGGCCGAGAACTACCGCAAGCTGATCGTCGCGATGGCGGAGGACCTGCGGGTCATCCTGATCAAGCTCGCGGACCGGCTGCACAACCTGCGCACGATCGAGTACCTCGGCAAGCAGAAGCAGCTGCAGAAGGCCCGCGAGACGCTCGAGGTCTATGCGCCGCTCGCGCACCGTCTCGGCATCCACGCGCTCAAGTGGGAGCTCGAGGACCTCGCGTTCCAGACGCTGCATCCGCGCAAGTACGAGGAGATCAAGCAGATGGTCGCGGAGCGGCGCACCGATCGCGAAGAGCACGTGCGCGAGGCCGCCGTCGTGCTGCAGAAGGAGCTCGACAAGGTCGACATCCCGGCGGAGATCTCGGGACGCGCGAAGCACTTCTTCTCGATCTACGACAAGATGGCCAAGAAGGGCCGCGAGTTCAACGAGATCTACGATCTCACGGCGATGCGCGTGATCGTCGAGCGCGGCGCCGACGAGGGGACGCGCGACTGCTACGGCGCGCTCGGCCTGATCCATTCGCTATGGAAGCCGATGCCCGGCCGCTTCAAGGACTTCATCGCGATGCCGAAGTTCAACGGCTACCAAGCGCTGCACACGACGGTGATCGGTCCCCAGGGCCGGCCGCTCGAGATCCAGGTGCGCACCCGCGAGATGCACGAGACGGCCGAGTTCGGCGTCGCCGCGCACTGGCTGTACAAGCGCGGCAAGAAGGACAAGGACGCGGAGTGGGTCGCGTGGGTCAAGCAGCTGATGGACGAGGGGACGGCCGACGAGGCCGACCCGCGCGAGTTCATGAAGACGTTCCGCACCGACCTCTTCGACGAAGAGGTGCACGTCTTCACGCCGAAGGGCCAGGTCAAGACGCTGCCCGCCGGTGCGACGCCGATCGACTTCGCCTACGCGGTGCACACCGACGTCGGCCATCGCACGGTCGGTGCGAAGATCAATGGGCGGATCGTCCCGTTGCACTACACGCTGAAGAACGGCGACTTCGTCGAGATCCTCACGTCGAAGCAGGGCCGTGGCCCGTCGCGCGACTGGATGTCGCTGGCGAAGAGCTCGCGTGCGCGCAACAAGATCCGGCAGTGGTTCTCGCGCGAGACGCGTGAGGATGCCGAGCACAAGGGACGCGAGGCGCTCGAGCACGCGTTGAAGGCGCAGAACCTGCCGTACGCGAAGCTGCGCGGCTCGGCGACGCTCGCGCAGGTGATCCGCGAGACGGGCTTCAAGAAGGCGGAGGACTTCTACCTCGCGCTCGGCTCCGGCAAGTTGCAGCCGGGGGCGATCGTCAACAAGGTCGTTCAGCGGCTGAAGACGGAGCAGGTCGCCGAGGAGGCGCCGGTCGTCACGAAGGCGCCGAAGGCGCAGCCCGTCTCCGGTTCCGACATGGGCGTCGTCGTCCCGGGGGTCACCGACGTGCTCGTTCGGCTGGCGAAGTGCTGCACGCCGGTGCCGGGCGACCCGATCGTCGGCTACATCTCGATGGGCAAGGGCATCACGATCCATCGCGACGACTGCCCGAACGTGAAGGCGCTTCGGCGCAGCCCCGAGCGGTTCACGCCGGTCGACTGGGACGGCGCAGCCGCTGCACAGAGCTTCCGCGTCCAGATCGCCGTCGACTCGTGGGACCGCCCGCGCCTGCTCGAGGACGTGGCGCGGACGTTCGCCGAGCACGGCGCGAACATCGTCGGCTACGGCGGCGTGGTCGAGGATCAGCTGGCGAAGAACTGGTACACGGCCGAGGTCGGCGACGTGAAGGGCCTGCGCACGCTCCTGACGGCGCTGCGCAACCTCGAGGCCGTGTTCGACGCGTATCGCGTCACCCCGTCGTGAACCGCCTGCATCCGGTTGCGGCGGCCGGCTTCGCGAGCGCCGCGGACGTCTACGAGCGCGCGCGCCCGTCGTATCCCGCCGACGCCGTCGCATGGCTCGTCGAGGTCGCTCAGCTGGCTCCCGGGCGCGTCGTGGTGGACGTCGGCGCCGGCACGGGGAAGCTGACGCGCCTGCTCGTCCCGACGGGCGCGCGGGTGATCGCCGTCGAGCCGGTCGCCGAGATGCGCGCGAAGCTCGCCGAGACGACGCCGGGAGCGGAGTCGCTCGACGGCACCGCCGAGGCGCTGCCGCTCGCGGATGCGTCGGCGGACGCCCTCACGGTCGCGCAGGCATTCCACTGGTTCGACTACGACGCTGCGCTGCCAGAGCTGCACCGCGTCCTGCGCCCCGGGGGCCGGCTCGTCCTGATCTGGAACAGCCGCGACCTCGACGATCCGCTCCAGGCGGGGATCGAGGAGCTGTTGCAGCCGCTGCGTGGCGCCGTCAGCGCGCAGCAGGAGGGAGCGTGGCGTGCCCCGCTCGAGCGATCGCCGCTCTTCGGCGAGGGGCCGCAGGCGGTCTTCCCGTACGAGCACCCCTCGACGGCGGACGGCGTCTGCGACCGGGTCGCGTCGACCTCGTTCGTGGCGGCGATGCGGCCGGTCGAGCGCGACGAGCTGCTCGTCCGGGTGCGGGCGCTGACCCACGGGCTGGCCGAGCCGTTCCCGTTTCGCTACCGGACCGACGTCTACGCATTCCCTCGATCGAGTGATCCAGAAGATTTCGAGCGGGGTACCTCAACTGAGGGATAGCGGATTCCCCGGCGCTCTCGTAGAACGAGCAGAGGGGGGAGAAGGTCAATGGCGGCGCCGCCCGTTCGGCCGGAGAGGGCCTGAGCGGGCGGAGCGCCGGCCCTAGGAGGGATGCTCGAACGCCGCGACCTGAGCGCGGAACGCTTCGGGGACAGGCACTGCCTTGCGCTCGTCGAGGGCGATGCAGACGAGCGTCGCCTTGGCGGTCGCCATAAGCTTGTCGTCCTCGCCGTCGTCGTCGATCCGGTAGGCGGCGTGGTCGTAGGTGATGCTCGTCGTCCCGACCCGCTCGACGCGCACGAAGACCTCGAGCGGGTCGTCGAAGCGCGCGCCCGCGTGGTACTCGACGGTCACGGCGCGCATCGCGAAGTCGACGTTGCCGAGGTGCACGCGGCCGAGGTGGCGGTGGTACTCCGTGCGCGCAGCGTCGAAGTACGGCATGTAGCGGCCGTAGTAGACGACGCCCTGCGCGTCGGTCTCCGAGAAGCCGACGCGCTGGAAGGCCGCGTACCGGAAGGGCGGCTTGCGGTCGGTCACGTGCCCAAGCTCGATCACGGCGCGATCCTAGCGGCGCTTCGGTCGGTGCCAGGCACCGTCAGAAGTGCGCCAAGTTCGCGCCAAGAGTGAAACGGACACTGGCACGCGACCGTCACTCGCCCTACCGTCAACTGCGATGGGCAGAGCACACAGGATTGAGGTGCCTGGCGGCTTCTACCACGTGCACACGCGCGGGAACGATCGCCAGGCGGTTTCCTTCGGGAACTGGAGCGGGAGGCTCTTCGTCCGCGAACTCGCGCGGGCGGCCCAGCGCCACGGTTGGCGGATCCTGGCGTACTGCCTGATGACGAATCACTACCACCTCGTCCTCCAGATCGACGAGAGGTTGTCGGCCGGCATGTGTGAGTTGAACGGACGGTTCGCGACAACCTCGAACTGGATCAACAAGCGCAAGGACCATCTCTTCGGGCGGCGCTTCACGAGCCACTTGATTGAGGATGATGCGTATCTCGTCACCTCGGTCAGGTACGTCTTGCTCAATCCGGTGAGGTCGGCCGGCGTCCGACGTCCCGAGCATTGGCGGGCGAGCAGCATGCGGGCATTTCTCGGGCTCGAGCCGACGCCTGCATGGCTTGATGCAGACTTTGTACTCGGCTACTTCGGTGCGACACCCGTCTCGGCTCGCAGACGCTTCTACGAGTTCGTGGTCGACGGCGTCGGCCGCCCCGTACCGGTGCCTGGCACCGACCCGCGGGCGGCGCCACTCACGCAGGCTCGCGGATGACGCCCAGGACTTCGTCGCGCTTCTCGACCATCTGCTGCTCCGAGCTCGCTTCGAGGTTCAGGCGCAGGAGCGGCTCCGTGTTCGAGGGGCGCACGTTGAAGTGCCAGTCGTCGAAGTCGACCGACAGCCCATCGAGGTGCGTGACCCGGCCGTCACGGCCGAAGCGGTCTTCGAGCTCCTGCAACTTTGCTGGGACGTCGGCGACCGGCGTGTTGATCTCTCCCGTGATGAAGTACTTCGCGCGAAACGGCGCGAGCACCTCACTCAGCTTGCCGCGCCGCGAGACCAGCTCGCACATGAGCAGGAACGGCACCGTCCCCGAGTCGGCCTGGGAGAAGTCGCGGAAGTAGTAGTGCGCCGACACCTCACCGGCGAACACGGCGTCCACTTCGCGCATCCGCTGCTTGATGAACGCGTGACCGACGCGATTGATCAGCGGCACGCCGCCGGCGCGCTCGATCGTCTCAGGCACGGCGCGAGACGCACGGACGTCGTAGATCACCTTTGCACCGGGCTCGCGGGCAAGGATCGTCTCCGCGAACAACGCAGTCGTGAAGTCGCCGGGCACGAAGTCACCCGTGTCGTCGACGAAGAAGCACCGGTCGGCGTCACCGTCGTAGGCGACCCCAAAATCGGCCCCCTCGCTGCGCGTCTTGCCGATGATGAACTCGCGGTTCTCGGGCAGCAATGGATTCGGCTCGTGATTCGGGAACGAGCCGTCGGGGTCGAAGTAGCAGCGCACGACGTCGAGCATCGGCAGGCGTGCGAGCACCGGTGGGAGCATCGCGCCGGCCATGCCGTTCGCGGCGTCGATCACGATCCGCAGCGGCTTGAGCGCGCTCAGGTCGACGAACGAGAGCGCACGATCGACGAACCGGTCCCAGATGTCCTCGGGACGAATCTCACCGCGGGTCGCTTCGTGCCACGCAGCAGCGATCGCCCGGTCGCGCACGTCGAACAGCCCCGACTCCCCGCCGACGGGCAGTGCCCCACGACGCACGATCTTCATCCCGGTGTACTGCTTCGGGTTGTGCGAAGCCGTGACCATGACGCCGCCGTCGAGCTTCAGCTCGCCGACCGCGAAATAGAGCATCTCGGTACCGACCATTCCGAGGTCGAACACGTCGGAGCCGCCGTCCGCCGCGCCCTCCATCACCGCATGCGCCATCGACGGCGACGACAGCCGCACGTCACGGCCGACGGCAATCGACGCGGGCTCGAACTGCTCGACGAACGCGCGGCCGATCGCGTACGCGCCGGCCTCGTCGAGCTCCTGCGGATAGAGCCCGCGAACGTCGTATGCCTTGAAGGCCTTCGGGTCGAGCACCGCACCCAGCCTAGCTGTGAGGGCTCGGCGGAACAGCCGTTGTGTCACTGGGCCGCGCTGGACGCCCCGATGCTGCGTCCTCAGTCGCGTCGATAGCTATGGCTATCGACGCTCCTTGCGTCCTTGCCTCGGAACGTCCATCGCACCCCATTGACGAATGCCATCCCGCCGAGCCCTCATGCCCCGAGGATCGCCTTGATCGCAGCCGTCGACTCGGGCGTCGGGGACTCCGAGATCACGGTCGCCGGCCGCTCGAACTGCGCCAGCGCGTCGCGCAGCGGCTCGGCGCGCAACGTGCCCTCGCCGTAGGGCAGATGCTTCGTCTCGTTGCGGTTCGCGAACTGGATGTCCGAGAAATGGATGTGGAACGGCGCGCCGCCCTCGAGCACGGCATCCGCCTGCGCGAGCG
>Ga0265314_10004994_pt1 | contig 12088 bp, 10 predicted proteins | sample 4126metaG_FD_203106 | JGI IMG/M metagenome (GOLD analysis project Ga0265314, IMG submission 203106) | Rhizosphere microbial communities from Carex aquatilis grown in University of Washington, Seatle, WA, United States - 4-1-26 metaG | ecosystem: Host-associated > Plants > Roots > Rhizosphere >... | reverse complement strand
GTGCCCGCGCCGCCAGTTCCGCGCCGGCAATGGTCCGCGGATGCGTATTCATCGCCTCGCCCGCAGTCTTGCTCAGCGCCGCGCCGCCCTCGCGCTCCAGCAGCCGCCGCAGGTCGCCGTCGGAAATTACGCCGCGCAGCCGCCCCGCCTCCTGCACCGTGGTCATCCCCAGCTTCTTGCTCGACATCTCGTAGATCACGTCCGTCATCGCCGTCTCCGGCGCAACCGCGGGCACAGCCTCGCCCGCATGCATCAGGTCGCGCACCCGCGCCAGCCGCTTGCCCAGCTTCCCGCCCGGATGCAGTTCCGCAAAATCCTCCGCCTTGAAGCCCTTCCTCAGGCTCACCGCCACCGCCAGCGCATCCCCCAGCGCCAGCATGGCCGTGGTACTCGCAGTCGGCGCCAGGCCCAGCCCGCATGCCTCCCGCTCCACGCCGCAATCCAGCGCCACGTCGCTCGCCGTGGCCAGCGTCGAGCTCAAATTGCAGCAGAAGCTGATGAGCGCATCGCCCTTCCGCTTCAGCGTGGCCAGCAGCCGCAGAATCTCCTCCGTCTCCCCGCTCGCGCTCAGCGCAATCACCACGTCCCCCGGCATCAACACGCCCAGATCGCCGTGCACCGCTTCCGCCGGATGCAGGAACAAGGCCGCCGACCCTGTGGAACTCAGCGTGGCCGCAATCTTCTGCGCGATGATCCCGCTCTTGCCCATCCCCGTCACCACCACGCGCCCGTTCCCTTCCCCGCAGCGCAAAATCAGTTCCACGGCGCACGCAAAGCTCGCCGCCATCGGCCCATCCAGCCGCGCCGCCAGAGCCTCAAGCGCCGCCGCTTCGGTCCGCACCAGGTCTCCCGGGGTCAACGCCCTCTTCTCCGCACCGTCCCCTTTTTGTTCGTTTGGCATCGGCATCGATTGTAACGGCCCCCAGCCCGTAGCCAGTAGCTTGTAGCCCGCAGCTTTTCACTCCACGCTCCCGGCTACCGGCTACCGGCTACAAGCCACCGGCTACCGGCTACCGGCTACAAGCCACCGGCCACCGGCTGTAGTTCTTTACAATAGAAGTCAGAGGTCTTTACCCCCTTGAAGCGCAACACCATCGTTCTCGGCGTCACCCTGCTCATCCTGGCCATCTTTGCCTGGGCCGGCTGGGCCAACTGGGAGTACCGCAAACAGGCCGCCCAAAAACGCGCCGACGCCGCCAAACTCAACGCCGCGCTGGCAACCGCTGCCAACCCTGAAGCCATGTACACCCAGTCCCCACTCCTAGGCAAGCAGGCGCCGGCCTTCACCCTTGAAGACCTCGGCGGCAAAAAAATCTCCCCGGCCGACTACAAAGGCAAGGCCCTCCTCATCAACTTCTGGGCCACCTGGTGCGGCCCCTGCAAGCTTGAAACTCCCTGGCTCGTCGAGCTGGAAAAGGAGTACGGCCCCAAAGGCTTTGAGATCCTCGGCGTCGACGCCGAAAATGATGAAGTGACCCCCGCCGATAAGCCGGCCTGGGCCAAAGACAAGGCCGCCGTTGCCCAGTTCGTCCAACAGGAGCACATGCCCTATCCGGTTCTCCTTTACGGGGACAGCATCAGCCACCAGTACGGCGATTTCGACGCCATGCCCACTTCGTTCTTCGTCGACCGCACCGGCAAAGTCGTCGCCATGCAGATGGGCATCACCTCCAAAGACGACATGGCGCTAAAGATCCGCCAGGCGCTCGGCCAATAATCGAACTACGAACCACGAGTCCCAATGCCCTTCCCGCTCAAAACGTCCGCGATCATCGCCGCCCTCGCCCTCACCCTGTCCGCGCAAACTCCGCTCTTCCGCGACCCCGGCAGCCCCTCCCCAAAAACGCAGCAAGTCCAGTACCTCTACCCTGAGCAGGTCACGCTCGCCGCCGGCAAGCCGCAATCGGTCACGCTCCACTTCCGCATCGCCCCCGGCCTGCACATCAACTCCCACACCCCCAGCGACAAGTTCCTCATTCCCACCGTTTTCTCCGTTCCTCAGGGATCGGGCGTCAGTCTCGCGGACACGCGCTATCCCCTGGGAGTCGAATATATCCTCCCCGCCGATCCCTCAACCAAATTGAACGTGTACACGGGCGACTTCGCCATCGAGACCAGGCTGGTAGCCACTCCCGGCGATCACCTCGTCCAAGCCCGTCTCCGATTCCAGGCCTGCGATGAAAACGCCTGCATGCCCCCCAGAACCATCGCCGCTCCCATCGACGTAATCGCCAACTGAGACCGCTCGCCGCCGATCACGTCCCTCGGTCCCTTATTCCCTTATTCCCTCGGACCCCCAGTCCCTCAGTCCCTCGGTCGCCTAATCCCTAATCCCTAATCCCTGATCCCTGGTCCCTGATCCCTGTTCCCTGATCCCTGTTCCCTGTTCCCTGTTCCCTGTTCCCTGTTCCCTGCCTCTTCACGGCTTTCCGATCATCACTTCCGTGGCTTTGATCAGCGCCAGCGCCTGGTCACCCGGTTTCAACCCCAGATCTTGCACCGCGTCGGAGGTAATGATGGCTGTGATTCGCTGCTTGCCCACCGCCAGCACCACTTTTGCCAGCAGCCCCTCCACCGTAATCTCCAACACGGTCCCGGCAAGCTGATTACGCCCGCTGATGCGCGCCGCGCCCATGTGCGCGGCGGCTTGCGGCAGAAACTCATCCAGCGCCTCGGCCGGCACGCGGTGGTGGCCGCCCGGCGTCTTGATGGTGCGGATCCGTCCGGCCAGGATCCAGTGCTTCAGGGCCGGATAGCTGATGCCCAGGCGCTCGGCGGCCTGGCGCGGCGTTAGCAGGGTAGGCGTCGACATGGTTTCAGGTCCGTTCCTTGCCCGTACTCTACACCCTTGATTCAAGGAGGTGGGATAAGGGAGCAGGGAGAAGCGATTATCGGCCAGGTCCGGGGCGCCGCGCCGGGAGGCCGCTCCCTGCCCCTCTCATCGCTCGGTCCCTCTTTCCATTTGTCCCTGTGTCCCTCATCCCGTATCCCTGATCCCTTTGTCCCTGTCCTCGTTCCCAAAATCAGACTGAGGAACCAGCAATGCCCATTCCGACCCCCGCGCGGTCTTCGTGATGGCAATCACTCGACAGAGGCGATTGCGGATGTTACATTTCACCTGACTTCCAATAGGCCCTTCCGGGCCGCGTTCTTTGTCTCAGATGCAAAAGGATTTGAACCTTCATCAGGAGGAATTGTGACTGTACAGGATTGCCTGTTGTTTTTTGTGGGTGTAAGCGTTTTATCGTGGATTGGGTCATGGCTCTTTGCGCGCCAGGCCATCGGCACGTTGCGAATCTCCGCCTCCATCGCGAATGGCGTCGGAAAGCTCATCGGTAGCCATTACAAGACCGTGGCGGCTTTCTTCGCCCTGCTCTTTCCCGCCATCGCATCCGCGCAGGATCACGCGGGCGGCGGCGAAGCCAACCTGACGCTGCCGGATTTGAAAAGCGTGACTTTCGAGCACTTTTTCGGCCTGAATGGACATGCCCTTTTGTCCATCGGCTTGCTGTTCTGCGTCGCCGGCCTGTTGTTTGGACTGACTATCTATGTGCAGTTGAAGAACCTGCCGGTGCATCGCACCATGCGCGAGATCTCCGAGCTGATCTATGAAACCTGCAAAACCTATCTCGTGACGCAGGGCAAGTTCATTCTTCTGCTCTGGGTTTTCATCGCCGTCATTATCGCGCTGTATTTCGGCGTTCTGGCGCCGGTTGGGAATGTCGCGGTGACGCTTCCCATCATTCTGGCGTTCTCGCTGGTGGGCATCGCGGGCAGCTACGGTGTGGCGTGGTTCGGCATTCGCGTCAACACCTTTGCCAACTCGCGGACCGCTTTCGCCGGATTGCGCGGCAAACCGTTTCCATGTTTTGCCATTCCCCTGAAAGCAGGCATGAGCATCGGCATGGCGCTGATCTCGGTTGAGCTGCTCATCATGCTGTGCATTCTCCTGTTCATCCCGGCCGCGTACGCGGGCCCATGCTTCATCGGCTTCGCCATTGGCGAGTCGCTCGGCGCCGCGGCCCTGCGTATTGCCGGCGGCATCTTCACCAAGATCGCCGACATCGGTTCCGACCTCATGAAGATCGTCTTCAAAATCAAGGAAGACGATGCCCGCAACCCCGGCGTCATCGCCGACTGCACCGGCGACAATGCCGGCGACTCCGTCGGACCCTCCGCCGATGGCTTTGAAACCTACGGCGTCACCGGCGTGGCCTTGATCACCTTCATCCTGCTGGCCGTCCCCAATGCCACCACCCAGGTCCAACTGCTGGTCTGGATCTTCGTCATGCGCGTGGCCATGCTGGTCTCCAGCGCCGCCGCCTACTTCCTGAACGGAGCCATCGCCAAGGCCAAGTATGGCAACGCCGACGAAATGGATTTTGAGACGCCATTAACCTCGCTGGTATGGCTCACCTCAATCCTCTCCATCGCCCTCACCTTCTTCGTCTCGTACCTGATGATCCCCACTCTCGGCGACGGTTCGCTCTGGTGGAAACTGGCTTCTATCATTTCCTGTGGAACCCTGGCCGGCGCCATCATTCCCGAGTTGGTCAAGGTCTTCACCTCAACCAAGTCGGCCCACGTGCAGGAAGTCGTAACCTCGGCCGACGAAGGCGGCGCTTCCCTGGGAATCCTGTCGGGGTTCGTGGCCGGCAACTTTTCCGCCTACTGGCTCGGACTCAGCATGGTCGCCCTCATGGGAATGGGCTACTTCTTCAGCCTGGGCATTCCAAACTCGCAGAATAATCCGGCCGGAATGATGCTGGCGCCAGCCGTCTTTGCGTTCGGCCTCGTCGCGTTCGGCTTCCTGGGCATGGGCCCGGTGACCATCGCCGTAGATTCTTACGGCCCCGTTACCGACAACGCTCAGTCCGTTTACGAGTTGTCGCTGATCGAAAACGTTCCCGGCATCGAAGCTGAGTTGAAGAAGGACTACAGCATCGATGTGAGATTCGAGCGGGCAAAGCACCTGCTGGAAGCCAACGATGGAGCCGGCAATACCTTCAAGGCTTCAGCCAAGCCGGTACTCATCGGTACCGCCGTGGTGGGCGCAACCACCATGATCTTCTCCATCATCATGGCTCTTACCCACGGACTGACAGTGGGCAAAGAAAACCTCTCCCTGCTGCACGCGCCATTCCTGCTCGGGTTGATCACCGGCGGCGCCATGATCTACTGGTTCACCGGCGCTTCCACCCAGGCGGTCACCACCGGCGCCTACCGCGCGGTGGAGTTCATCAAGAAGCACATCAAGCTGGAGGGCGTAGAAAAGGCCTCCGTCACCGATTCGAAAAAGGTGGTGGAAATCTGCACCAAGTACGCGCAGAAGGGCATGTTGAACATCTTTCTCGCCGTCTTCTTCGCTACCCTGGCCTTTGCGTTCCTTGAGCCGTTCTTCTTTATCGGCTATCTGATCTCGATTGCGGTCTTCGGCCTCTACCAGGCCATCTTCATGGCCAATGCCGGCGGCGCATGGGACAACGCCAAGAAGGTCGTCGAAGTCGACCTCAAACAGAAGGGCACCCCACTGCATGACGCCACCGTCATCGGCGATACCGTAGGCGATCCTTTCAAGGACACCTCATCGGTGGCGTTGAATCCGGTCATCAAGTTCACTACGTTGTTCGGATTGCTGGCTGTCGAGCTTGCCGTGAAGCTCACCGGGAGCCATCCGCAGCTCACAGAGATACTCGCAGTCGCATTCTTCCTGGTGTCGGTCTTCTTCGTGCACAAGTCGTTCTACGGCATGCGCATCAAGGCAGAAGACTGATCCCCCGGATTAACACCAACACTGGGTGCCCCCGGTCCCTCGCAGTTGGGGACCGGGGATACCACCAACGCCCTTCCCCCTTCCGCAAGTAACCCCCGCCGCCGTTACTCACGCCGCCCCCGTCTCCCTTAAAGTGCCATTTCCTTTATTGGTACCTCAGCCGACAATACAAATAAGTCACATGGGCCCACGCCTCGATCTTCGCGGCGCATTGGCAGCAATCAACTGAACGGAGGCAATTCGCAATGGTTCTCTCTCTCCACTCGCTTTTCTCCCAGTTGAAGCGCGGTTTCCTCGGCGCGGAAGGCCAGGATCTGATCGAGTACGCCCTGCTTGGCGCTCTCGTCTCCCTGGGCGCGGTAGCCGGCATGCACAACGTCGCCAACAGCCTCATCGCCAGCTACAACCACCTGGCCACCACCTTCAATTCCCTGGTGTGATTCGCACCGCTGCCCTCTTATCGGCGGCTAAACTCTCTGAAAATAAAAACGGAGATGTCCTGTGGATTGAGCGAGTTACGCCCTCAAACTGCAGTGAATTGCAGCCTCATTTGCAGCGCTGTGCCGGAGAGGCTCCAGGATTCGAGGCGGGGCGGAAGCAGCGGTTCCGGTGGCCGCCGGAGAGGCGGCGTGAGAGCCGTGGATTGCGGAACGGGTTGTGGGCTGCATGGCGGTCCACCTTGGAGAGGTACAGAAGACAACGCCCGCCGGTCAGGCGGGCGTAGTTCTGCGCACAATTGGACGATAGCCCGGATTTCCTGGTGTGGATGTGATGGCGGATACAGGAGTGAGGCCGCGGAGTTGGCAGGGCTAGTTAGTGGAGCTGGGAGGCAAAGGGATGGGTGTTTTCGCCTTTGGTTCGCTATTTTCGCTCAGCGTTTGCACGTGATTCTGCACAACAAATGGTGCGTTTGGGGGCATAATCTGGCTAGCACGCCAGAATAGAGGCTAACTTGTTATAATCAAAGTAGATAAACGTCGAAAAGACGGTGAAAAGGACGATCCGGCCGGGGTTTGGGATTGGGTGAGTTGTCAGTCGTCAGTTTTCAGTTGTCAGGGTTGGTTGATGGCATCGGTCCCCGGTCCCCAAATGCGCGGGATGGGGTTACCCGCCCGCACGGCGGAGGAGTGGTGAGTCCCGGGTCCCAACACCGGGGACCCGGGCACGCAGCGGGTTCTCGGTGGGCGAGAGGTGGTTACCTTTGGTGGGGAGAGGGTCTGGGGCCGCCGCCCATTTTGCGTTGCCCCACTTTGTGACATAATCATGTCATGGCAGTTCGCACCACTGTCGACATCCCGGAACCGCTCCACGACCGCCTTCGCGACCGCGCCGAGCGCTCCGGCACCTCCATCCGATCTCTCATCGTCCGGGCACTCGAAGAAACCTACGCCGCTCCGAGAAAGGGAAAGAAAGTGACCGGTCCTCTCATCAGCGGAGCGGGCAAGCGAGGGCCTCGCTATCCCGTGGACGAGAATCCCCATGACCTTATTATTTATTGACCTGAACGTCTGGCTGGCGCTCTCTGACGCGGGAAACTCCCACCACGCAACTGCCTGGGCATGGCTCAATCGCCAGCCGGATGACGCCCGCCTGGTCCTCTCCCGCTATACCCAGCTCGGCCTGCTTCGTCTGCTTACCAATGCCGCCGTCATGGGCGACCAGACGCTGTCGTTGCGCCAGGCCTGGTCCGTCTACGACCGCTGGCTTGAGGACCCTCGCGTGGAGTTCTACCCCGAGCCGCGCAATCTGGAGGCGGAATTCAGACAAGCCACGGAGCCTTTCGCCGGACAGAAGGCCTCAAAGTGGGTGGGGGATTGCTGGCTGCTGGCTTTTGCGCAGGCCGCCGGCGCGCAGCTGGTTACGTTCGATCGAGCGCTCTATGAGTTCGCCCGCAAGCAGGGCAACTCGGCGATCCTTCCGTCCTGAGGGCGCCGCGAAAGAACGGGTATTAATGGGTATCAATGGATATTCTCGCCGGCGATCGGGGAAGCGAATCGGGCCACTCCCCGAACACAGTCTTCAGTTTTCAGTTGTCAGTTGTCAGAACAGGCGCCCGCGAGGGGAACGGCGCAGGGGTCAGCGGCCCTTAAGGCTTCCCGGGTTCCTCCGCCGCGGCGGATGAGGGACCGGGGCACCCTGATCATTGTGGTGAATATTGAGAGATGAAACGCGAGTGGTGAAGACACGGGCCACGCGCCGCCGAACCGGATGAGAGCCGGGGTTCTGGCGTAGGGCTGGCCGCCATCTTCGCGATATGATCTGCAAGAGAAGAGAATGGCTCACCATGACCGAGGACCAAATCAACGTTCATAAGCTGGACGCAGCCTATAAGCCGTTTCCGAGTTTCGAGGAGTGGGCCTCGAAAACGTCCGTGGATACGGTTCGCTGGAATCGGTACAAGGCTGCGCTTGAAAGCAGGCCTCAGGACTCCGGCGTCGCGTTCCAGCGGGCACGGGAGATCGTGAAGCGCGCCACAGCGCTTGACACCGGCGCAATCGAGGGCCTCTACGAGGTCGACCGCGGATTCACTTTTTCGGTTGCGATGGAGACCACGGCGTGGGAAATCGAGCTTGCCAGGAGGGGCGAGCACGTGAGGCCGCTTTTTGAGGCCCAGTTGCACGCATACGATTACGTACTCGACTTGGCCACAAAGGCTGAGCAGATATCCGAAGCGGCGATCCGGAAGCTGCATGAGGTAGTATGCGCGGCACAGGACACCTATCGAGTTGTCACCGCGATCGGATTTCAAGAGCAGCGGCTACCCAAGGGCAGATACAAGGTGCTGCCCAATCATGTAATGCATACCCGAGTGGGCACTACCCACTCCTACGCGCCCGTCGATGTAACGCCGGTAGAGATGGCGAGACTTCTTCATGAAATGCGCACAGACGCGTTTCAGGCGGCGCATCCAGTCATGCAGGCGGCCTACGCACACTACGGATTGGTTGCCGTTCACCCCTTTGCGGACGGGAACGGCCGAGTAGCGCGGGCGCTGGCGTCAGTATTCACTTATCGCGCCATCTCGATGCCCATCATGATCTTGTCGGAGCATAAAGAGGCCTATTTGGATGCGCTGGAAGCAGCGGACGAGCTGCAATACCAGAAGTTCGTGAGTTTCATGCTGGTCCGCTCACTGGACACAATGAATCTCATCGAGGAGAGCCTTCGCGGGGCGTACTCACCTTCGGCCGATGAGAGTGCAGCCGCGATCAAGAGTCTCTATGTCACCAGAGGTGGGTATACGCAGGCACAAGTCGACGATGCCGCCAACCAACTCCAGCAGTTGATCATCTCAGAGGCGACGAAGATAATCGACGCGAACTCGAATTCGAACTTTCAAGGTAACGTTGGAATGAGTGGTTTGCAACGCGATGACAAGATATACCCGGATGCCGCGTATAGGTTGCAAGCACGACGCGACTACGATCTGAGCCTAATGCACTTCGACTTCTATTCCTCTCCGCCGGCGCAAGCGAGAGTCTCCCGGGATTACGTCCTCTGGCTTCCCAGAGATGCAGCCAGCGATGATGACTTGTTGCTCGTGCTCGTGCGACGCGGCGTGAACAGCCGAACCTCTTACACAAAGGAGAAGTCCTTCTCCGCGCGAGCCGACGAACTGATTCCAAAACCAGCGGTGGTGCTTCAAGTTCGGGTGGAGATATTTGTGGACCGCGTCATTGGGGAGATGTTAGCGGAGCTCAAGAAGGAAACAGAAGCGATTTTAAAGGGATCGATTCAGATCAGCTGAGGAATGGAGCGCCCGGTGCTGCCCACGAACTGAACCCGGGGAACCCCGCCCAAAAAGAAGCGAGGTCATGATCGCGCCCGTAGGGGCGCGATCATAATCTGCCTTTGCTTTTGCTCTTGCCTTTCTTTCTTTCATTCCCCGCGCGGCGAACGCCTCCGGTGCGTGTCGCCGGTGGGGCCCTTGAGGCTTCCCGGGGCCCTCTGCGCGACGTAACAGTGAATTGGAGGACCCCGACCATCGTGATGGATTGTGGGCGGGGAGACGCCGACGGCTCGCCGTTCATGGCTCGGGCTGGATCAGATCATCCAGCGCATCTCTAGAAATCTTGCCGTACCTTTCAAAGCATCGGTCCAACCGGTCATTGAGCCAGACGATAGCCTCTGGGGTCAGTTCAACCTGCGCCTGTCGCGCGTAGGCGGATCTTGGATTGATATTGCGTTCTCCTCGCAAGAAACGTGCTTTAGTAGTTGCAAAAGAAAGGTGACGAAGTTCTCCCATCAATTCATTTAGGGACACGCAGTCATTAAGCGTAGCGTTCACAAACTCGGCGTTGTCCCTCCTCAGTCTGATGTATCGCGACCAATGTTTCTTCCAAGATCGCTTTGCAATGTCCCCAAGCGTGGCATCATCGACGCCAGGTCTGTACGCTTTCGCGATTCCTCTCCCATAGATCAAAATGTCGTTGGGTTTCGAGAGCCTTGACATGAACATGAGTGCTCCGTCCCTCACGCTCCGAGGAGCCTTATTGCCAGGATACGAAAGCGCCCAATGTGAGGTTGAGCCGTTGACTTCGTCAAGAACCGTGGTGGAAGAATCCGCTCGGTCGCTCCCACGTCCGAAAAACTTCACAAATCCCTGCTCCGAACTATTAATCTGTTTCGGTTCAGTGGAAGATTCTGGCGAAAATCCAACCTCCACACCTTCATCGCCCAGACACTTTGGTGCCTTGATTCCATCCGTACGCGAGAGCGATTGATAAACAAGTGCGTCCCAAGTATCAATTCTCGAGGCCTCGAGATCATCTCCGGCGCGATTCCATAATGAATCGAAATACCGGTTGCAGGCGGTAAATACGTCGCGGGCATCTGTACAGAATCCGAATTCGTGATTACGATTCAGTGCCTGTTCCGTCAGATTCGCCGAAGTCACAATTGCGCAACCTTCGATCAAATAGACCTTGGCGTGGAGATTTCGGATTCCGCGAATCTGTGCGCCGACTCCTAGGAGATGTCGAAGTGCAAGCGTGTCGCTCACGCCTTCTCGAAATCCCTCCAGGTCGAAGCGCGTAATGATCTGGATTTGCTTGTAGGGCGCATGTTCCACAAAGCGGCGGATAGCACGTTGCTTGATGAAGGGACAAATAATACGCAGCCGGTTGTGAATTTTCTTTACCCGCAACGCTTCATCGAGAACCTTGCTCCACCCATATTCAACCAATTGAAATCTCATCGAACGCACAAAACACCTACCGTTCGCGCAGATTTGGGAAGCTTTCTGCAAACGCGTTTAAAGTGTCCTTCCAAAGAGAATCGTCAGGCAGATGCAAGCAGTGGACCCTGTTAAGCACCGCGTAACCGGCCTGCCCAAGGGCGTCGCATATGGCCTTTTCCATGGCTGCAATCTTGTCACGCCGCAGACGGTGTTCGTCAATGTCTTTGCCTTCGGGAAGAATTGGGCCGTACGCCACCATTTTGAACGAGCGGCATACGTCCGGATTAACGCCGACATTCATTAAGTGCCGTCGCAACGCGTTAGCATGCTCGTTCGTTCCCAGATGCTGGCCTAGCCTGGTGAATGGAGATTGCGCATTCATTGATGAGCTATCGCCGGTGCGGCCAACATAGAGCCATCTATCCCCCGAAGCTGTCTCGATTTCCCACACGTAAAGCCAGAAACCACGCTGCAGAAACTTACCCGAAAAGGAAAGCGACTGGAGCACCGCCATTAGATTTCTCCCTTAAAAGCTCGATCTTAGGATAGAGCCGGGTGTCTGAATTCCGAGTAACGATGTTTGTCCATCCCAAAACACAACGCCCCGCCGGTCCTTCCTCCCGGCGGGGCGCTTTGCTGGTTGACGGTCTGGTTGTTGGTAGAGACTTGACGTCGCTGCCGGGCTTAAAAGCCCGGCCTACCTGACTAGCTGCATCCGCTTGTGCTGCCGCAGCTCATGCAGCGATAGCAGCTTCCGTTTCTTACCATGATGGCGCCGCAGACGCCGCAGCTTGGCGCGTCGCCCATGTCGTACATCTCGCGCATGGCGTCGGCGGCGTGAAAGAGGCCGCGGTCCCTTAGCGGCGGCATGTGAATGCCCTCGGGCTGGGCCGTTCTCGCCTCTGTGGCCTGGGCCTCTGGCGCGATTCCGCCGCCGGGCGCGCTGGTTGAGCCCATTCCGGGCAGCGTGGACTGGCCCATGCGGCTCATTTTGCGGGCTACTTCCTCGGCCAGCCGGGACAACTGGTCGTGGGGCATGGCCGGCTCCTCGAACTCGGGATCGCTGAGGATGGTGGGCGAGGCGGGCAGTTGCGGCGCCGGGGAGACGAGGCCGGCAAAGAGCGTCAACTGCTCGC
>Ga0265314_10004993_pt1 | contig 12089 bp, 10 predicted proteins | sample 4126metaG_FD_203106 | JGI IMG/M metagenome (GOLD analysis project Ga0265314, IMG submission 203106) | Rhizosphere microbial communities from Carex aquatilis grown in University of Washington, Seatle, WA, United States - 4-1-26 metaG | ecosystem: Host-associated > Plants > Roots > Rhizosphere >... | reverse complement strand
TCGGAATCTTCCTTTCACCGCTTAACGTCCATGTGAACCGCGCGCCCTGCGAAGGCTTCGTCGAGTACACGCAGTTCAAGTCCGGGGAATGCCTGCCCGCATACAATCCTCAAGCCCCCGAGCGCAATGAATCCATGGAACTGGGCCTCAAGCGCCCCGATGGTGTAAAGCTGTTGGTCAAGCAGATCACAGGGATTCTGGCGCGCCGCATCATCTGCGAAGCGCGCAACGGTGCCGTGCTGCGTGCGGGTGAACGCTACGGCATGATTAAATTTGGCTCGCGCACCGAACTGTACGTGCCCGCGGGCTTCGGTTTTGAGGTGAAGGCATCCATCGGGCAGGTCGTGAAGGGCGGCGAGTCGATCCTGGCCGTGCGCACGCAGGATCTTCAGCCGGCAGGGCAGGGGGAGGCTTCCGTTCAGGCCGGTGTCTCACCAGAGCCGGTCGGATCGGGAACGGAGTAACCAATGGCCGCACTACGCTTCGGACGGGGCCGCAAGGACAAGCCCAAGCGCAAGCTGCTGATCGGCGTGCGCCCGCTGCCCACGATGGTCACGCTGGGCAATCTGCTCTGCGGATTCGGCGCGATCTTTCTGGCAATGCGCTCGTATGCGCCGCCTCCCGGCATGTCCCCGGCTGAATGCCTGAACCTGGGCGGTCTGTTGATATTCGGCGGCATGATCTTTGACGTGATGGATGGCCAGGTCGCGCGCTGGACGAAGTCCACCAGCAAGTTCGGCATGGAAATGGATTCGCTGTGCGATGTGGTCACGTTCGGGCTCGCTCCAGCAGTGCTGGTCAAGGGCCTGATCGACCTGGAAAAGTCGCGCGATATTGTCTTCCCGCTGCTCGATCGCTACGTGTACCTGCTGATGGCCGTGTACGTCTGCTGCGCGGCGTTGCGGCTGGCGCGTTACAACGTCGAATCGGACACAGGTCACCGAGACTTCTTCTTCGGCATGCCATCGCCTGGAGCGGCGGGCTGCGTGGCCAGCCTGGTGGTGATGCTGACGGTGCCGTCGGCTTCGCCCAAACAGGTAATCCTGATCGATCAGTTGCAGGACCCGCAGATTCGCCTGATCATGCTGATCTTCCTGCCTTTCCTGATGCTGTGCCTGGGCATCCTGATGGTCTCGCGCGTGCACTACGCCCACTTGGGCGACCGGCTGCTGCGCGGGAAGAAATCCTTCATGCACATTCTTGTGCTCGGCCTGATCCTCGTGCTGATCATCATGCAACACGAGTTCATGCTCGCGCTGGCTTTCAACGGGTACATGCTTTTCGGCGTGCTGAACGAACTGCGCTTCCTCTTGATTCCCAGTTCTCGCCCGCCCGAATGGGATGTGCGCGCGGACCAGGTGCCGGGTGAAGTCAAATCGTCGGGTTCTTCGGGCGGTGTGCCCAAGGCCACAGTGCCGGCCCCCGAGCCGCCGCCTGCGGCGCAGGAAGTCTCCGCGCCACCGCCGGCTACGCCGCCGCCAGCGGTGTAACAATGCCTCGAAAAGCCAAAAAACCGCTGCCCAAAGACGAACCGCCTTGGTTTTCCGAAGGCGTCCACTTCACCTGCGTTCCGGGATGCCGACGCTGTTGCGGCGGCGCGCCCGGCGACGTGTGGGTTTCGGAACTCGAGATTCAGGCGCTGGCCAAGCTGCTGAAAACCGACGTGGACGAGTTCGAGCGCTCGTATGTGCGGCGCTATCCCGACAACCGGGCTTCGCTGCGCGAACGCGCGAACGGCGACTGCGTGCTGCTCGACGACCACGGCTGTTCGGTGTATTCCGCGCGTCCCAAGCAATGCCGTGATTACCCGTTTTGGCCGGAAGTGCTCTCGTCGCCGATGGCCTGGATCGATGAGTCCCGTAAGTGTCCGGGAATCGGAGAGGGCGCTCTGCACGCCGCGCCCAAGCTGATTGAGCTCTTAAAAACGCAAGAAGGCGGCACCGAAGTCCTCTAGGGACCTGTTGATTTTTGGGCGTTTTCGCAACCTTCCTTGACGAAAACTTAACTAGTGGCATAAATGCACCTTGGTGGATTCGGGATTCCTAATTGTCGTGCCCGTTTCCGGCATGCGATGTACAGAAGGCAGATTGGAGCAGTTTGGGTTAGCGGTCGTAAGCGGTTGTGCGGCCCATTTCCTGAGAGACCGTCCTTAACAACCTGGACGTTCTGGCCTGTAAAGTTTCCGGACGTACTCTTCGGTTCGGAAATGCGGTCCTGTGTGGCCGCCTGGCGCTTCGGGCTGATGGGTTTTGCCGGCCGGAATGTGCGTGTGAGTGTCGATGGGCTGCGAGGGGCGCCGACGGGATTGAAGCGGGTATTCTAGGCAGATCCCCCGAGCATCGCGCAGCATCCTTCTACCCTTGCAGGGCGTGGCTTCCCATGGGAGCCGCGCTTGAATTGTTTACACGCATGTAGGCGCTGACTGAAATTCATCCAGCCTGTCATAAGGCCGCTCGAGGCATACGCCTTGGGGGGCATGCCGCCGGAAGAACCCCACCAGCCAAAATTCGTGCACGTTGCCTGGCGCTGCGCCATGCGACGTTGATGCTTCGCGTGGGAAGGTGTGCGCGGGGCGGCGAAGAGCGGTGGTGTTGGCCCCTCCTCGTCCGGCCCGAAAGCGCCGCCAATCCGCGCCCCGACCGGTGGCTTTTGTACTGCCGCCTTTTAAAGAGGGGCTTCAACATGGATCCAAACGTATTGGCTGCGATTGCCGGCGTCAGCGGCCTGGTGATCGGCGGCCTGGTCATCAGCGTGTCGGCCAAGGGCAAGTCCCAGAAGCACGATGCCGAAGCGCGCGAAGAAGCCTCCAAGCTTAAGACCCGCCTGTCCGAAGAAGCCCGCGCCGAAATCGCGCGCCTGAAGGCCGAAGAAACCGAAGGCCTCTCCAAGCGCCGCCGCGATCAGGAAAAAGAGCTCAAGGCCAATTCCGACGAACTGCGCGAGACCGAGAAGAAGCTCGAGAAGCGCGAAAGCCTGCTTGACCGCAAGCTCAATGAAATTGAACGCCGCGACGCCGACGTCAAGGCCCTCGAAACGAAGCGCCTGGAGCAGGTCAAGGCCGCCGAAGTGCGCCGCACCGAACTCGAACAGCTCTACGAAGAAGAAAAGCGCAAGCTGCAGCAGATCTCGGGACTGACGCAGGACCAGGCCAAGAACCTGCTCATGGAACGCGTGCAGGCCGACATCGCCAAGGAAGCGGCCGAGATGACCACGCGCACACTGGCGCGCGCCAAAGAGCACGCCGATGCCGACTGCCGCCGCATGATCCTGAACGTGATCCAGCGCCTGGCGTCCGAAGTCGTCGCCGAAAACACCGTCGCGACCATCGACCTGCCCAACGACGACATGAAGGGCCGCATCATCGGCAAGGAAGGCCGAAATATTCGCGCCTTTGAAAAAGCCACCGGTGTGGACGTGATCGTCGACGATACGCCCGGCGTGGTTGTGCTTTCGTGCTTCGAACCGGTGCGCCGCGAAATCGCGCGCTTGACCATGGACAAGCTGATCGCCGACGGCCGCATCCATCCCGCGCGCATCGAAGAGTGCAAGGTCAAGTCGGAAGCCGAGGTCAAGACCAACATCGAGAAGACCGGCAAGGATGTCGCGGTCGAATATGGCTGCCACGACCTGAACCCGCGCCTGCGCGATCTGATGGGGCGCCTGCGCTACCGCACTTCGTACGGCCAGAACGTGTTGAATCACTCCCGCGAAGTCGCGCACATCTGCGGCTTGCTCGCGGCGGAACTCAAGCTCGACGTGGCCCTGGCCAAGCGCTGCGGCCTGTTGCATGACTGCGGCAAGGCCATCGACCAGGAAATGGAAGGCACACACCCGCAGATCGGTATGGACATTGCCAAGCAGTGCAACGAACGCATCGAAGTTTGCGAAGCGATCGGCGGGCACCACGGCGACATCGAAGTGCACTCGCTTTATCCGATCCTGGTGCAGGTCGCCGACGCGATCTCCGCGGCCCGGCCCGGCGCGCGCCGCGAGTCCCTCGAGAAGTACATCCAGCGCATGCGCAAGCTGGAAGAGATCGCGACGTCCAAGCGCGGCGTCGAAAAAGCCTTTGCGATCCAGGCCGGGCGCGAAGTGCGCGTGCTGGCCAAGGCGGAGGACCTCGACGACGCCCACTGCGCGCTCGTGGCCCGCGACATCGCCAAGCAGATCGAAGGCGAGCTGAGCTATCCGGGCGAAATCAAGGTCACGTTGATCCGGGAAGCGCGCTTCATCGAATACGCCCGCTAGAGCAAGTTTCCTAAAGTCGTGCGTAACAGATGCGCCGCGCCGGACGGTTGCATCGAGGCGGCCGAGACAAGGTGTATCAAGAGAATACGACGGGCGAGGCCAACGAAGAGGCAACCGTCCGCCGCAAGCAGATGTAGCATGAATTCAGGAAACTTGCTCCAGCGCGGTGTCGCGCCCGGGCCGTACGGGAAAAGGGGAGAGTCTTACATGTTCAAGAATCTCAACGTCGGTGCGCTGCACCACAAGGCCACGTTTGAAGAGAACGTGACTTGGGCGGCGGAGTTCGGCTTCGGCGGCGTGGACCTCGACATGGGCTACGTGCGCGAAAAGGGCATCGCGGCGACGAAGGACCTGCTCGCCAAGCATAAACTGCAGATGGGCTCGATCGGCTTCGGCGTGGCCTTCCGCGAAAACAACAGCGAGAAGGAATGGGCCGACAGCATCGGCGCACTGGCCGCCGACGCGAAGCTGGGCGCGGAACTGGGCTGCACGCGCACCGCGACGTGGGTCATGCCGTGCTCGGACAAGCTGTCCTTTCGCGAACACTACGCGCTCTTCGTCCGGCGCCTTAAGCCCGCCGCGGAGATACTCAACAGCTACGGCATCGCGATGGGCCTGGAATTTGTCGGGCCGCGCACCATCCGCCAGGGCAAGAAATACGGCTTCCTCTATACGATGGACGGCATGCGCGCGGCCTGCGCCCACATTGGCCCGAACGCGGGCCTGCTGCTCGACTGCTGGCACTGGTACACCTGCCAGTCGACGGTCACGGACCTGGAGCAGCTTGAGAAGGGCGACGTGGTCTACGTGCACCTGAACGATGCGCCGAAGGGCGTCGCGGTCAACGATCAGGTCGACAATAAGCGCGAACTTCCGGCGGCCACCGGCGTGATCGACATCGCGGGCTTCCTGGGTGCGCTCAAGAAGATCGGTTTCGACGGCCCCTGCACGGTCGAGCCTTTCAACCAGCCGATCCGCGACATGAAGGTGAAGGATGCGGTGAAGGCCACCGCCGAAAGCCTGACCAAGGCCTTCAAGCAGGCGGGCGTGTAGTACATAAATTGAATTGTTAGCGACAAAAAAGCAGGCGCCGATGCGAATCGGCGCCTGCTGTCATTTCCGGGCTGCGCGAACGGTTATTTGTCCTGCTTCTTCTCTGGGCGCGTCATTTTGAAGGTGCCTTTGTCGCCGCCGCCTTCATAGACGCCCACAAACTCCTTCTCATCCGCCGAGCCCGACCACTTGAAGACGCCTTCGCCAGCCTCGGTGCCGATATTCACCTCGCCGCCGAAGACGACCTTCTTGCCATCCAGCTTGCCCGTTAGTTCAATCTTGTAGTCCTTCACGCGGCCGAACTCCGCGGTGAAGGTCGCCTTCCAGGTGTTGTTTCCGGCTTCAACCGCGACGCACTTCAAGCCGCCGTGGCCTTGGTGGCCGGCGGATTCCCAGCGCCCGGTCCACTCGCCGGTGACCGCGGGCTTCGTGTCTTCGGCCTCAATAAATGTAGTACAGGCGGCCAGCGCCAGCAGGGCCAAGGTAAACAAAGCGGTGCTGCGCATGCGGAAACCTCAAAAGGTTCGATGAACGAAGGCGAGCCTACATGACCCGGTCGCGGGCCCACGGGTAGCGCACGCTTAGGCGGTACTCTTTGCAAGTGGACCCCTCGGGCGGCGGCTTGTGCACGTAATCCGGATTGAACGGCGCGCCCACCGCTTTCAAAAGTTGCGCGATTTCGGCGTGCTCGTAGCCCAGGCCTTCGAAGATCAGCTTGCGCCCGTTCACGTCAGCGACGGCGGTGCGCTTTGCTTCGACGAAGGCTTTCGACAATACGCTCAGGTCGGCGGGTGCGCGCACTTTGAAAATCTCCCACGCCTCGGCGAACGAATTCACCGTAAAGCTGAGGTCGGGGGTGGGGGCATCGGACATGCTATGCGTGGACCTTTAGTAGCTGTGCATCTTGCCGCCGGCGCCGCCGACGGCCTTCTCCCAGACCTTTTCGCCTTTGGGATTGAAGAGCGTCAGGCCGCCCTGGTGGCTGACCAGCGTGTTGCCATCATCCATGCGCTGCGCACCGCCCGGGTTGGCGACAGTGAACTTCATGATTTCCTTGCCGCCGGGATCGATCTCGCGGACTTCGCCATTCCAAAGGCAGGTCAGCAGATTGCCATTCTCCAGTTTTGTCGCGCTGACAATTTCTGGCAGGCTGCCAATTTCCATGACCTGCTTGCCCGTCGGGTCGATCTCAATCACCTTGCCGCCCGAATACAGCGCGATCAGCGTATTCCCATTCTCCAGCCGCTGCGCATCGAGCGGACGCAGGCCGGGGAAGTCTTTCGTCCATACGATGGTGCCGGCGTGGTCGACCTCGACCACCTTGTGGCCGTCGGACAGCGCCATCAGCACGTTGCCGTTTTCCAGACCCTGCACGGACATTGGATTTCCAGGCAAGCCGTCCTTGCTCCAGATTTCCTTGCCCGTTTCATCGTACTCGGCCACCTTGGCCTGACCCATGAAGGTGATGATGCGGTGGCCATTGGGCAGGCCATACGCACCCCACGAATTCGCGGCTTCAACCGAAAAGGTCTCTTTGCCTTCCGCGTCGAGCTCGATGACCTTGTTGTTGCCATAGAGGCAGATCAGCGTGCGGCCGAGGATCACGTGCGCATCGGAAAGCGGCAGGTTGAGCTTGGCGGTGGCGCCGTCCTTGGCAATCCAGGCGCGCCAGGCATCGGCCGAGGCCTTGCGTTTGGCGGGCTCGTCGTAAGCCGCGAAGGGGAGCTTCTGACCCGTCAGGTTACGCAATGTCTGCGCGGCGGAAGAACGAACCTGCACCGGATCGGCGTCGAGGAGTGCGCCCAGCGGCGTCAAACAGCGCGAATCTCCCGCGCGCGCCAATGCCAGCGCCGCTGCGATTTTGATTTCCGGTTCCGGGGCCGCCAGGAAGCCCGCGGTCTCGTCCGCACCTTTTGCGCCCAACGCCGCGCCCAACGCTTCGATGGTTGCCGCGCGGTAAGGCACCGACCCTGTCTTCGCCGCGTTGCGCAGGGCTGAAAGTTCGGCTTCATCCGCACGGGCCGTGAACCGCAGGGTGCGCGCAGCCTGCGTGAAGAGGCTGTGGCCTTCAAGCTGGGGCATGAGCGCGAGCACATGCGGAACCGCGCCCGGCGACTTCAGTGTGGCCAGTTTGCGCAGGGCCGCGCTCAGGACCGATGCGCTCTGCCCGCCGCGCACCAAGGGCGCCAGGTGAATGCAACGCATCCGGACTTCGGAATCGTCGTCCTTTTTGCCGGCTTCGACGGCTTCCGCCGCCACCAGCCCCAGGTGGATTAATTCGGCGGCGGCGCGCTCGCGCGCTTCGTAATCTTCGGCGCCCAACTGCTTGACCATCTCGACCGCGTGCTGCTTATTCTCGGGCGTGGCGCGCACGGAGTCGAGAAACGCGATCAGCGCCTCGGACGTCGGCTCCAGTTTATTCTCGCGCAGGTAGGCGTCGTTGGGGTCTTCACCGGCGAAGACCGGTGTGGCGAGCAGCGCAAGGGCCAGGAGGCGCAACAAAGTAAGCATGCGGGATCCTCGTAAAAAGCGGCACTAATAGTAACGCGCGCAACTCGTTTTCGGAGCGCACTTTCTGCGTAGTTTTGCAAAGCTGTTACAAATCCCCGCACTTGCTCCTTGAACTGCTCTAGAGGGGCTAATATAAGGACGCACGAAATACCTCCGGGTGACTGGCGATTCGCGTGGAACCGACCACGAGGGAGCCCGGAGTTGGACTTGCCGCTCGCCTGGGCACGCTGTTCGAAGGACTCCGCCGCAGAGGACGCCGAAAACAAGGGCTTGTGCCCCGTTTTCCGGTCCGCCCGGCGAAAGCCTTTGAAACCGCGCGTCCGAAAGGAGCGTCCGCATGTCCGCACTCGAAGTCTCCCCTACAAACTTGACCAACTGCCCGCGCTTGACGCGCTACCTCCAGAATGCCGGCGAAGGCCCCCTGCATCCGGCCGCGTTGGCTTTCTTTGCGGGGCTCGACCATGTCGCCGCGACCGCGCCCAGCGTGGCCCAGTCGATCATTCAGGAACTGAAGGACCAGCGCAGCAACCTGAAGCTGATCGCGAGCGAGAACTACAGCTCCCTCGCTGTGCAGCTCGCGCAGGGCAACCTCTTCACGGACAAATACAGCGAAGGCTACCCGCAGCACCGCTTCTACGCGGGCTGCGACAACGTCGATGCGATCGAGTCCGAAGCCGCGAAGCTGGCCTGCGAACTCTTCGGCGCGGACTACGCCTACGTGCAGCCGCACTCCGGCGCCGATGCGAACCTGGTCGCGTTTTCCGCGATCCTGATGGCCAAAATCCAAGCGCCGATGCTCAAGGAGTTCGGCGAAGAGAACCAGAGCAACCTGCCGCGCGAAAAGTGGGACCAGATCCGCGCCAAGCTGCACAACCAGAAGCTGCTCGCGCAGGATTACTATTCCGGCGGGCACCTGACGCACGGTTACCGGCACAACTTCTCCGGGCACCTCTTCGACGCGTACTCGTACAAGGTCAACGCGCAGACGAAACTGCTGGACCTCGACGAAATCCGCAAGCAGCTTCACGAGGTCAAACCGCTGATCTTCCTGGCCGGCTACAGCGCCTACTCGCGCAAGTTGAACTTCGCCAAGCTGCGCGAGCTGGCCGACGAAGTCGGCGCGGTCTTCATGGTCGATATGGCGCACTTTGCGGGCCTCGTCGCGGGCAAGGTCCTGACCGGCGACTACAACCCCGTCCCGCACGCGCATGTCGTTACCAGCACCACGCACAAGACGCTGCGCGGCCCGCGCGGCGGCCTCGTCCTGTGCAAGAAGGAATACACGGAGTGGGTCGACAAGGGCTGCCCGGCGGTGCTCGGCGGTCCGCTGCCGCATGTGATGGCGGCGAAGGCCGTGGCCTTCCGCGAAGCGCTCGCGCCGGGCTTCCAGGATTACGCCAAGCGTATCGTCCAGAACTCGCAGGCCCTCGCGGAAAGCTCGATGCGCGAAGGCATGGACGTGCTCACCGGCGGCACCGACAACCACCTGCTGCTCATCGACGTGGCCAAGACCTTTGGCCTCACCGGGCGTCAGGCCGAAGCCGCGCTGCGCGAATGCGGTGTGACGCTGAACCGGAACTCGCTGCCCTACGACGTGAATGGGCCGTGGTACACCAGCGGCCTGCGCCTGGGCACGCCTGCGACAACGACGCTGGGCATGGGACCGGCGGAGATGACGGAGATCGCCAAGATCGTCAAGCGCGTGCTCTCGCAGACCACGCCGACCAAGACCAAGTCGGGGACGCCGAGCCAGGCGAAGTACGAGATCGCCGCGAGCGCGAAGGCCGAGGCCGAACAGCGCGTGGCCGCGCTGCTGTCCAAGTTCCCGCTCTATCCTGAACTGGGCGAGGTCGAGTAACGGCGTCTGGTCTAACCTTCTGTACTACATTAAATAAAGGCCACGGGAGACATGTTGCCGTGGCCTTTTTGTCAGCGCTTAGCCGTACTTAATCGCGAGCACCTTGTACTTCAGCAGGCCCTTTGGCGCGGGGACTTGGATCGTGTCGCCGACCTTTTTGGTCAGCAGAGCCTGACCCATCGGGCTCGAAGTCAGGATCTTGTTCTGAAAGGGGTCCGCTTCGCCTTCGCCGACGAGGTGGAATTCTTCCTCTTCCTTGAAGTCGATGCTGTAAAGCTTGACCTTCGCGCCGAAGACGATCGTATCGCCCGCCATCTTGGCCGGGTCGATCACCGTGGCCTGCGAAATCTTCGAGCGCAGGTCGGAGATGCGGCCTTCGCAGAGGCCGAGGTCCTCGCGCGCGGCGTGGTATTCGGCGTTCTCTTTCAGGTCGCCCTTTTCGCGGGCTTCTTTAATGGAGAGCAGGATTTTGGGGCGGCGTTCTTCGAGCTCCGCCAGCTCCGCCTCGAGCTTGGCCAGCCCTTCCTTGGTCATTGGAAGACTCATCTTACGTTCTCCGGCGCCGCAATTACGGCCGCGGCTCTCTCCCTATTTGTGGTGCGCGCTCAACCCCGTGAGCGCCTTTACTTGAGCAACTTTTCCAGCCGGTCCAGGCCCTTGTCGATCTGTTCCATGCTCGTCGCGTAGCTCAGGCGGACGTGTTTGTTCGAGCCGAACGCTTCGCCCGGTACCAGCGCCACATGCGCCTGCTCGAGCGCCGCGGCCACGAAGTCCATCGCCGCGTTGATCTTCTTGCCGCCCAGCGTGCGCCCGAAGACGCCCGAGACGTTGGGGAAGCAGTAGAACGCGCCCAACGGTTCGAGGCACTTGACGCCCGGCAACGCATTCAGGCGCGCGGTCATGTGTTTGCGGCGCTTATCGTACTCTTCCAGCATGTGCATGATCGCTTCATCGGACATGCGGATGTTCTTGAGCGCTTCCGCCGCGCCGGCCTGGCTGAACGCCGCCGGGTCGCTGGTCGCGTGGCTTTGGAACTTGAGCGCCGCCGAGATGATCTCCTGCGGGCCGGCTGCGTAGCCGATGCGCCAGCCGGTCATCGCGTAGGTCTTGGAGCAGCCGATCACCGTGACGACCAGTTCCTTGTGCAGCTTGGCCGAGCACGCCGCGAGGCTGAGGTGCTCGAAGCTGCCATAGATCAGGCGCTCGTAGATTTCATCCGAGAGCGTGAGCAGGTTGTGCTTCTCGACGACCGCGGCAATCGCGCGGACTTCGTCCGGGCTGTACATCGCGCCGGTCGGGTTGGACGGGCTGTTATAAAGGAAGAGCCGCGTCTTGGGCGTGATGGCCTTCTCGAGCTGCGCCGGGGTGACCTTGAAGCCCGAGGCTTCGTTGGTTTCGAGGATCACCGGCGTGCCGCCCGCGAGGCGCACCATCTCGAGGTAGCTGACCCAGTACGGCGCGGGGATCAGGACTTCGTCGCCTTCATCGACCAGCGTCAGGATCAGGTTGAACAGGCTTTGCTTGCCGCCGTTCGAAACGATGACCTGGCCGGGCGCGTACTCGAGGTTGTTGTCGCGGAAGAGCTTTTCGCAGATCAGTTTCTTGAGTTCGAGGCCGCGCTTGGCGCCGTAACGCGTATCGCCTCCGGTCATCGCGGCCGTGCCGGCGCTGATGATGTGCTGCGGCGTCGCAAAGTCGGGTTCGCCGGCGCCGAAGCTGACGACATCGGTGCCTTCGGCTTGCATGGACTTGGCTTTGGCGTCGACGGCGAGGGTGGCCGAGGGCTGCACGTCGCGGATTCGGCGGGCTAGACGCAAGGGCATGGCAACTTTCCTACAGGAGACAACAAAAAAACCAGGGCCGCCGCTGCGACCCTGAACCGGGGAGGATAATAGGTCCACGGCGGCCGGGAATCAAGAGGGAAGGGGCCTGGACTGGGCGGCTTTGGCGGGTATGGGCACGCCGGGTATGTGAAAGGTAGGTGGCCATTTGGGGTTAGCTCGTATGCACCAAAAACTAGGTTTAGCGAGTTGTAGACTGGTATACTCATGTATTGTCAGTTGAGTTTGCAAGTAAGGGGAACGTGAAAAGTGTAAATGGGTGCACCATCACGTCTTTTCGTTTCCATAAGTTGAACACCAAATCCACCGCAGAGGGCGCTGAGCGCGCAGAGAACGAAGTAGTTCCAGCCAGGGTCGAGTCTCCTTGGGAGGCGATGACGGACTGTGGGTGCCTAGCGAGTGTACCACTTTTTGAAAATTGCTGCTCGACGTGCACCTGCTGAGTTTTGCAGAGGGAGTCCGCCGAAGCTGGCCATTGGCTGAAACGGCGTCGGCTCGAGGCGCAAGCTTCGACGCGAGTTTCATTCGGCGTGTAAAAAGATGCACACGTGCATTTTTCGGCCTTCCACCGCTGGACG
>Ga0265314_10004992_pt1 | contig 12092 bp, 10 predicted proteins | sample 4126metaG_FD_203106 | JGI IMG/M metagenome (GOLD analysis project Ga0265314, IMG submission 203106) | Rhizosphere microbial communities from Carex aquatilis grown in University of Washington, Seatle, WA, United States - 4-1-26 metaG | ecosystem: Host-associated > Plants > Roots > Rhizosphere >... | reverse complement strand
GATACTCGCCCAGCGATGCGCTTCACCGCCTGCCGCGCCGAGCGCGTCGGTGACCGATGCGTCCACCAGCCACAGCGGCGGCGCGCCGCCTGCGCGCCGCTGCCAGTCTGACGCGAATCGTCGATGTCCCCGTTCAGCCAAGCTATCCTCGCGACCTTCCTGGTCAGCGTCATCTCGCTGGTGGGCGTGGTCTTCTTCTTCACCGAATGGACAACGCGCCGCGGCATGGTCTTCATGAGCTTCGCCGCCGGCGTGTTGCTGGCGACGGCGTTCCTGGAGATCCTGCCGGAGGCGTTGGAGCGCTATCACGGCGACGCCAATCTGCTCAGCGCGACGCTCGCCGCGATCGGTGCGTTCTTCGTGCTCGAGCGCGCCCTGCATGGACTGCACGACCACGACACGCACGAAAGCCACGCCGTGCCGTCGGGCTATCTCATCCTGGTCGGAGACACGATCCACAACTTCGTCGACGGCGTGGTGATCGCCGCAACCTTTCTGGTCGATCCGGCGCTCGGAGTCGCCACGACCCTGGCCGTTGCGGCGCACGAGATTCCGCAGGAGGTTGCGGACTACGGCATCCTGCTGAGCAGCCACTTCACTCGCGCGGCCGCGCTGACCCTCAACTTCATCTCGGGCTTGGCGTCCGTCCTCGGCGCGCTGGTCTGCTGGCAATTTCAAGACGCGATTGAGCCGCGGCTGGCTTGGGTCATGGCCGCGACCGCCGGCATGTTCATCTACGTCGCCGCGTCGGATCTGATGCCGGAGCTGCATCACACCGGTACGCGCGACGCGTGGCGCTACGCGGTGCCGTTCTTCGTCGGCATCGCGCTCATCGCGGGTCTCGGCATCGCCATCCCTGGGCACCGCTAGCCCAGCCTTGATCAACAGATCGTTTCACCACAGCGGCACGGAGTGCACAGAGAAGACCCGCAGTTGCGCTGATCCCCTGCGGGCTTTCAAACCGCATTGCCGATGGGCTTTGGAAACAACGCCCGTCGCCGCCGTTTCCCTCTGGTCTCTGTGCGCTCTGTGCTTCGGTGGTGAGCTCTTTGTCACATCTAACGTGGGCGGACGAGACGCCGCAAAAGCTCGTCGGCACGGCGGGCGACCCTCGCCCCGCCGGAAGCGAACAGGCAGCGCAGTCGAGCCAGATCACGGGCCGTGCCCGCGTCGCGGGCGCCGCAGCGGGCGCGGGCAATTGCGCCCGCGCCCGTCAAGGTCGCTTACTCGGTTGGCAGCGGAAGCGGTGGCCGACCACGGCGCGGTGAGCGCTTGCCCGTGCGCGGGCCGGCCGGCAGCTCGGCGCGCGCGGCGTCGAGGCCTTCATTCAGTAGCGCGATGACAACCGCCGTCTTGGAGCAGCCAAGCTCCTCGGCGACGCGATCAATGCCCTCGCTGACGTTGTCGGGTACCTTCACATTCATCAACTTGCTCGGCACCTTGCGGCGCTCGAGGTCGGACAGTCTGAGGTCAGCTCGCATGGTCGAAAGATCCTTTCTCCGTTCAGTGGACGCGTACGCCCTCGCGTCTCCTGTTACTTCAGAGACAGGTCATTGGCAACATCGGGAGTCGACGCAACATGCTGCTGCACCGCTGACTTTGTGACGCGGTGCATGCTGGCGCGGCGGCGGCGGTGATGCGACGCGTCACCGAATGACCGGCCGGGCGAACGGACTAGACATATCGTGCCCTGTTTGTTCTACGTGCCGGTCGCATGCCGGCAGAAATGAACGCGCGCACCCGCGAGCGCATTCTCGACGGCGCCATGAGCGCCATTGCGCGGCATGGGCTGGCGAAGCTCGGCATGAGTGACGTGAGTCAGCAGGCCGGCGTGTCGCGCGGGACGCTGTACCGGTATTTCCCGAGTCGCGAGGAGTTACTGCAGCACTTGGCGGCGTTTGAAAGCGTGCGATTTCAAGAGCGCGTGCGCGAGGCGTTGGCGGCGGCGCCGGCCGGGGCGGCACGCCTGGAAGTCGCGCTGCAGCAGGTCACCCGATACGTGCGCGAGCATCCGGCGATTCTACGCATCGTGGAAACCGAGCCAGCTTTCGTGCTGGCGTACCTGCGCGATCAGTTTCCCGTCTTGCGTGCCACGACGGGTCAGTTCCTGGCGCCGCTGCTCGCCGAGACGCAGCCGGTGCGCAGCGGACTGGCGACGACCGAGCAGCTGGTCGACTGGATGACGCGCGTGATGATCTCGGCCGTGTTGTTCCCCGATCCCGATCCCGACGGCATGGCGCGCAGCCTGACCGCCGTCTACCGCCTGCTGACCGGCCCGCCCGCCGGCCGTGCGGCTGCGGCGCGTACGCGGCGCCAGCCCTCGATGCGAAAGGACCGACGACGATGAGCGAGAAGATGGCCACCACCAACAAGCTGTTCGGCGGCACGATGATGAGCCCGATCGTCGATCCGTACTCCGTCTACAAGCGGCTGCGCGACGAGCAGCCGGCGATTCCGGTCAACACCATCATGGGCATCAACTACATGATCACGCGCTACGACGACGTCGTCGCCGTGCTGAAGGACGGCAAAACGTTTTCGTCGCACGCCAATGCGCGCGGCATCGGGATCGTCATGGGGCGTACGATCTTGGAGATGGAAGGCAAGGAGCACGTGCGGCACCGCAACCTCATCTCACCGTTCTTCAGTCCGCGCGCCATGAAGGCGGACATGCCGGACACGGTGAGCGGCATCGTGCATCGCATGATCGACGAGCTGGCCGGAGCCGGTCACGCCGATCTCGTGCAACAGTTCACCTTCACGTTTCCGATGCAGATCATGGCGTCGATCATCGGCATTCCGGTCGATGACTACCACGCCTTCCATCGCATGGCGCTCGATCTGATCAGCGTCGGCGACGATCCGGCGCGCGGTTTCCAGGCGGCGCAGGATCTCGTCGCGTATCTGTCGCCGCTGATGGAGGAGCGTAAAGCCGAACCGCGCAATGACCTCTTGAGCAAGCTGGTGCACGCGGAGGTCGAAGGCGTACGACTGACCGACGAGGAGGTGTTGAGCTTCTTGCGGCTGCTGCTGCCCGCCGGGGCCGAGACGACCTATCGCCTGACCGGCAGCTGCTTGTACGCGCTGCTCACGCACCCTGAGGTGTATGAGGAAGTGCGCGCCGATCGCTCGGCAATCGATCTACTGATTCAGGAGACATTGCGTTGGGAGTCGCCGGTGCAGTTCGTCTCGCGCGAGCCGACTGAAGACGTCGAGTTCTCGGGCCATCCGGTGCCGGCCGGCGCGCTGATGTCGATCATCGTCGGCTCCGCCAATCGCGACGAGCGCCGCTACGACGATCCCGATCGCTTCGATTTGCATCGCAAGAACGACGACCACGTCGCCTTCGGCTTCGGGGCGCACTTCTGCGCCGGATCGCATTTGGCGTTGCTCGAGGCGCGTACGGCGCTCAACGCTTTGCTCGATCGCTTGCCGAATCTGCGTCTGGATCCCGACCAGGAGAGCACCGTGGTCGGCCTGGCGTTCCGTTCGCCGAACCGTTTGCCGGTGCGCTTCGATCGCGCCGCCTGACACGCGCCACCCATCGAGCCTGTTGCGTTTTCGCGCCTGCTGCTAGCAAGGCGCTTTGGAGGTTCCGTCATGCCCGTCGATTCGCAGACCCAGGCCCTGCTCGACCAACTCGTCTCGCTTGGCGGCCAGCCGCTCTCGGCGATGAGCGTCGCCGATGCGCGGCGCATGATGGAGATGATGTCGGCCGTGCGCGGCGCGCAAGTCGAAGTGGCCTCCGCCGTCGATCGAAGCATTCCGGGCCCGCAGGGCGAGATTCCGCTGCGCATCTATACGCCGACGGGCAGCGCGCCGTTTCCGATTCTCGTTTATTTCCACGGCGGCGGCTGGGTGCTGGGCAGCCTCGAGACGCACGACGGCGTGTGCCGATCACTCGCCGCCGGTGCCGGCTGCATCGTCGTGTCGGTCGACTACCGCTTGGCGCCCGAACATCGCTATCCGGCGGCGCCTGACGATTGCTATGCGGCGACCCAGTGGGTGCATGCGCACGCAAGCGAGCTCGGCGGCGATGCCAAGCGTATCGCCATCGGCGGCGATTCGGCCGGCGGGAACCTGACGGCGGTCGTCGCACAGATGGCGCACGACCGCGGCGCGCCGCCGCTGGTGTTTCAGTTGTTGATCTATCCGGCGACCGACGCGCGCTACGACACACCGTCGTATCGCGACAACGCCAGCGGCTACCTGCTCACCACCGACGACATGCGCTGGTTCTGGGATCATTACCTGGGCGACGCGCCGGAGCGCCGTGACGAGCCGTACGCGTCGCCGCTGCGCGCCAAGAGCCTGACCGGTCTGCCGCCGGCGCTGGTGATTACCGCCGAGTTCGATCCGTTGCGCGACGAAGGCGAGGCGTATGCCGCGCGCTTGAAACAGGCTGGCGTGCCGACGCGCGCGACGCGCTACGACGGCACCATCCACGGCTTCTTCGGCATGGGCGCGATGATCGACAAGGCGAACGATGCTGTGAAGGAAGCCTGCGGCACTCTGCGCCTGGCGTTTACCAGACGATAGGCGTCGGGGGCAGGTGTCGAGTGCCAGTCGTAAGCGGCGCGTTTAGCCGCCGTCGGGGTCACGCTTGCGATCGTCCTGGGAGTGCCGAACGCGCGCGCGGCGTGTGACTCGTCGCAGTCCCTCTGACGCCCGATACGCGCAACCCGACACCCGATATCATCATGGATCTGCCTTCCCGTCTCGTTACACTGCTCGAAGACCTGCGCGAGATTCCGGCCTACAAGCGCATCGGCGATGCGCTGAAGCAGGCCGGCGCCGGCGGTCTGCGGACCTGCGGCTACGTCATGCGCGAGCAGGCGGAGAAGATTCCCGATCGCATCTTGCTGCGCTTCGAGGACGAGACGGTCAGCTTCGGCCGGTACAACGCCGGCGTGAACCGCTACGCCGACCTGCTGGCGCGCGCCGGCGTCCAGCGCGGCGACGCGGTGGCGATCATGATGGAAAACTCGCCCGATTTCCTGATGGCCGAAGGCGCGATGGCGAAGCTGGGCAGCGTCGGCGCGCTGATCAACACCAACTTGCGTGGCGCGGCGCTGGCGCACGTGCTGCGCACCTCGACGGCGCGCGTCGCGCTCGCCGACGCGGCGTGTTGGCGACCGCTTGCCGAGCTGCCGCCGCCTGCGGGCGTGGTGGTGTTCGCGCAGGCCGACGCCGCGACATTGTCCGGCACACCGTTGCAGCCGCTCGGCGACGCCTGGGCCGCGGCGTCGAGCGCCGAGCCGAACATTCCCGACGTCAAAGTCTCGGACGTGATGATGTACATCTACACGTCCGGAACGACCGGATATCCCAAGCCCACGATCATTCGCCACTCGCGCTTCACGATGGGCGGGCAGTCATTGCGCATCGTGCTCGAGCTGCGCGATGGCGACTGCTCGTATGCGCCGACGCCGCTGTATCACGGCTATTCGAACTTCGTCGGCTTCGCGCCGGCGTTTCATGCCGGGACGACCTTCGCGTCGCGGCGCCGCTTCTCGGCGAGCGCATTTCTCGACGACGTCCGCCGGCACCGCGCGACGCACTTCATGTACGTCGGCGAGCTCTGTCGCTACTTGCTGCGCCAGCCGCCGACGCCGCGCGACCGCGACCACACCCTGCGCATCGCCACCGGCCCCGGACTGCGCCCCGACATCTGGGAGGCCTTCGTCGAGCGCTTCGGCATCGACCGCATCATCGAGACGTACGGCCAGACCGAAGCCAACTTGAGCCTGATGAACCGGCGCGGCCGCGTCGGCTCGGTCGGCCGTTCGGCGCCGTTCACGCACCAGCAGCTGAAGCTGGTCGAGTTCGATTTCGAGGCGCAGCAACCGCGCCGCGGCGCCGACGGCTTCCTGATCGAGTGCCGGCCCGGCGAGGTCGGTGAGTTGCTCAGCCAGGTCTCGACGTCGACCATGATGAGCTTCGACGGCTACGTCGACAAAGCCGACAACGAGCAGAAGCTCATGCGCGACTGCTTCGCCGCCGGCGACGTCTTCCTGCGCACCGGCGATCTGCTGCGCCGCGATCGTGCGTCGTATTACTACTTCGTCGACCGCATCGGTGACACGTTTCGCTGGAAGGGCGAGAACGTCGCGACCGCGGAAGTCGCCGAGCTGCTCAACGGCGCACCCGGCGTCAGCGAGACCGCGGTGTACGGCGTGCGCGTCCCTCACGCCGACGGCCGCGCCGGCATGGCGCTGGTCGTCTTGCAGCCCGGCGCGACGTTTGATGCGCGCGCCTACTTCGAGCACGCGGAGAAGGCCGTGCCGCCCTACGCGCGCCCGTTGTTCGTGCGCGTCTCGGAGGCGATGGACGTGACCGGCACGCTGAAGCACACCAAGACCCGTCTACAGCAGGAAGGCTACGATCCGACCTTGGTGGGCGATCCGCTCTGGTATCGCGACGCTGCGGCGCGCACCTATGTGCCGCTCGATGCGGCGGCGAAGGAGCGCATCGATTGCGGCGCGATCGCGTTCTGAGTCGCCGCGTCGAGCCGGCGTTGCATTTCGGTGAAAAAGTCGCCGAAGGCGTCGGCGCGGACAACGGCGCCGTTGGTGAACAGGCTGTCGAGCCCGGGGCCGATGGGCGTATTGGCGCCGACCAGCCACGGGATGGCGCGCGCCTCGGCGAGGCGCTCGTCGAGCGGCGCGGCGTCGATTGTCTCGCCGCGTGCCGACGCGTCGAGCAGGTCGAGCGCCATTTGCCCGGCGACGCCGTAGAGCGCCAGCTTGCGTGCCGGCTCGCGCAGCTCGCCGACAAGCGCGGTGTTGGCCACGTCGCGCGCCAGAGCAGCAGGCGTGCTGACGAACGAAGCAAAGAGGGCGCGCAGCGCCGCTTCACTCGCGGCCGAAGGCGTCGCGAAGAAGTCGGCGCTGCGCGCCACCAACGTCGGCGACTCGGTCTCGTCGCCGATCAGCGGATGGCTGCGGAACTGCTCCGCCAGGCGCGCCACGGCGGCGGCGCCGGCGCTGCCGCCCGCCACCTCGATGAGCGCTTCGTCGAGCGCGGTGTCGGGATCGTATGTCGCGCTGTCGGCGAAGAATCGGCCGGCGGTCCACAACGCGATCTTGCTCGCCTGCGGTTGCAGCATGGTGTTGAGCACGATGCCGTGCAGCACCGTTTCGATGCCTGGCTCGCGGGCGCGGTACGGCGATAGGAAGAGCTCGCGGCTCAGCACGACGTCGTTGACCGGAAAATTGTCCCACACGATCAGCGGATGAGCGGCGAGATCGCGCACCGCGACGGCATCGACGACGCGCAGCGGGTTGGCGAAGACGCGCGGTCCGGTCCACATCATCGCCACATCGGCCGGCAGCGTGGCGTACGCCGCGTAGGCCGCGGACGACGGAATCGCGAACTGTCCATTGAATGGCGCGGTGTCGGCGCGCAATTCGGCCGCCGTGCCGGCGTAGTAGTGTGGGATGAAGCACAGCGTCGTGGCGGGACTGCGCGCGCGCAGATAGCGGTGCGTCGCCGCGACGATGTTCGCTTCGACGCGCGGGTCGCCGGCTGCACTGGTGGCGGCGAGGTCGTCGAAGAACAGGCAGAAGTCGCGCACGCCGGCGTCGAACAGCGTGCCCAGCTTCTCTTGCAGCACCGTCTGATCCGTACTGCCGGGATCGAAGCCGGCGCCCGGCGACAGCGCGAAGACGAACCGCACGTCGAGCGCTCGCGCTACGTCGACGAGCATGGCGAAGTGCGCCAGATCGTCGGTCGGGTAGGGCTGGCGCCAGCGATCGCGGTGCAAGGCGTCGAGCTTCGGCGCATAGATGTAGGTGTTGAGGCCGGCGCGCGGCAGAAAGCGGATCAGGTCGATCCGATCGTCGAAGCTGTACGGCGGTCCGTAAAAGCCCTCGATCATGCCGCGCATGGCGGGCTGCGCGTGCGTCGCCGAGTTATCGCTGCCGCAGGCGGCGAGCCCGAGCGCCAGGCTCAGGGCCCAGCCGGCGATGCGGGCTCGGCCGCTGACTCCAGACACCCGAAGCCTGCGATCAACCGAGCATGATCATGCCGCCGTCGACGGCGAAGCACTGACCGGTCATGAAGTGCGCCGCGTCGCTGGCGAGGAAGACCATCACCGGCGCCATGTCGGCATCGGGATCGCCGAGCTTGCCGCCGAGCGGCACGATGTGCGCCATCGCCATGTCGTGAATGGTGCGTTCCTGGTCCGACATGCGCGCGCGCCAGGCGTCGTACATCGGCGTCCAGATCGCCGGCACCACCGAGTTCACCGTAATGCGGTACTTGGCCCACTCCTGTGCCACGGTGCGGGTCCACGCCATCACGGCGCCCTTCGAGGCGGAGTAGTGGGCCGAGCCGGCTTGACCGCGGATGCCGGCGCCGGAGCCGAAATTGATGATCCGCCCGCCGCGCGCCTTCAAATGTCGAAAGGCCGCCTGGTTCGTGTAGAGCGTGCCGCGCACGTTCACGTTGAAGACCAGGTCCCACTCGTCGTCGGGAATGTCTTCCGCCGGCGTCCGCCGCTCGACCCCGGCGACGTTGGCCAAGACGTCGAGCCCGCCGAGGAGGTTTACGGCGCGCTCGAACCCGGCGAACAAGTGATGGCGGTCGGCGATGTTGCAGTGCAGATAGGTGGCACTGGCTCCGGCATCTTTCGCGACGCGTTGTCCCTCCTCGTCGTTGACGTCGAAGGACACCACGCGGGCGCCTTCTTTGACGTAGGCGCGCACCGCGGCCGCACCGATGCCGCTGGCGCCGCCGGTGACGATGATCCGCTTGTCCTGCAGCTGCATGCCGGCCGTCAAAGCCGAGCGCCGCGCCGCGGTCAAGCGATCCTCGCCGGCCGCTCGAAGCGGACAGATCAAAGACCAAAGACGAAAGACGAAAGACCGGAGTCGCTCTGCGATCTGCGGTCTTTCAGCTTTGGCCTTTCTGGAGTTGATCTTCTCGGTCGCGCTCTCCCGCGCGTTTCTGCATTTACTCGCCGCAGACCTCTCTGATACGGCCACAGCTGGCGAGCCGATGAGTAAGATCTGGGACGCGTTGAAGAAGGCCGAGCTGGAGCGCGAGCCGCTGCTCGCCGAGGCGATTCCGGAAAACCGGCTGCTCACGGCCAAGCAACGCGCCGCCGTGCAAGCGCTGCTCAGCGCGCCCAGCCGCGCCGCCGCTGCCGAAGTCTGCGGCGTCAGCGAGCGGACCTTGCTGCGTTGGGTGAAGTTGCCCGCTTTCGCGGCGGCGTATCAGGCGGCAGGCCGCGCGCACTTTCTCGATTCGGTCACGCAGCTCAAGACGGCCAGTCACGACGCGACCGACGTGTTGCGCGCCGCGCTACGCGACCCGGCCACGGAGGTGCGCGTGCGCGCCGCTGCCGCAATCCTCGATGCCGCCAGTCGCGCCGAGCTCGCCGCCGCCATTCGCGCCGCGACGCGCCCGCGCAAGTAGACCGCTCTCGGCGCGCGGTAGGCTTTGCTGCGCCAGACGACACGGCGGATCGCGCCTAGCGCAGCGTCACTTTATGGCCGCATGACTTGACCAATCACGTGCTATAAGCATCGGCCGACGGGGCGGCGGTGGTGGCACCTGGGTTGCTCTAAATTGCCTCCGTTACGGCGAAGCAGATGCAGGCACCGAGCAGCACCAGCAGCGGATGCGCACAGGCGCGAGCCCTACGCGGCATCGCGTTGCAGGTGCCGATCTGCCTTGCGCTGGTTGCGATGGCCTCGTTGGCGCAGGCGCAAGCGGTTCCGGCCGTCGCCGGCCAGGTGCGCTACTACGCCAGCGATGCGGCGGTGGCCGATGCGACCGTGCAGCTGAGCGGCGCGGGGCAAGCGACGGCACTGACGGACGCCTCTGGCGCGTATGCCTTTGCCGATCCGGGCGGCGGCGATTGGCAAGTGACGCCGAGCAAGGTCGGCGACATGGGTAACGGCATCAGCGCGCTCGACGCGACGCAGATCCTGCAGGCCGTCGTCGGCAGCCGCACGTTCACCAATATGCAGACGCTGGCGTGCGACGTCACCGGCGACGGTACGGTGAGCGCGCTCGACGCGGCGCTCATCCTGCAACTCGTCGCTGGACTGCGCAGCCGGCTGCCGGTGGCGGAAGCGTGCGGCTCGGATTGGGCTTTTGTGCCGGATCCGGCGACAGCGGCAAACCAACACCTGCTGACCCCGCAGATGGCGCCGCAGTGCTCGCAACCCGGCGCCATTGCCTTCGAGCCGCTGCAGACGCCGGCCGACGGCCAGGACTTCCTCGCCGTGCTGTTCGGCGATTGCACCGGCAATTGGCAGCCCGCCGGTGCGCCGCCGCTCGACACGCCGACTGCGCCGTCAACGGCAACGGCGAGCATGACGGCGACCGCAGCGCCGCCAACGAATACGGCGGCGCCGTTGCCCACCAGCACGCCATTGCCGACCAGCAGCGCCACGGCGAGCGCCACGCCGCCGGCGGCCACGAGCACGGCGACGTCGGTGCCGACCGCCAGCGCAACGCCGACGCGCACCGGCACCTCAACCGGGACGCCGACGCGCAGCTTCACACCGAGCGCGACGGCGAGCAGCACGGCGACCATCACGCCGACCACGACGCCCGTGCCGGGCACGCCGACGCGGACCGGCACGAAGACGGGCACGGCGACGGGCACGGTAACGCCGACCGCCAGTGCGACGTGGACGTTCACATCGTCGGTCACCGCTACCGCGACACGCACGCAGACGTCGACGCGCAGCGCGACGCCGACCAGTTCCGCTACGCCGACGGCGGCCGACACCAATACGCGCACGCCGAGCAACACCCGCACCGCAACGCGCACCGAAACGCCGACCAAGACGATCACGCCCACGGCAACGGTGACGATCACGCTGACGCCGACGCCGACGCGCACCGGCACGCGCACGCAAACCCCGACCGTCACCTTCACGGTGACGCCGACGCCGACGTCGACCTGCGCCAACGGGCTGGCCTGGAATGTGTCGTCGCCACTGTTGGTCAGCACGCAGACCGGCGGCGAGATCTGGCTGACCAAGACCGTGCCGACCGACACCGGTTGGGGACTGTTCTGGCTGCGCGGCGATCCGGGCGCACCGCAGGTGGCGCGGCTGTACTATGCGCACGTCGACTTCAACGGGCAGATCACGGCCGGGCCGCTGGCGGTGCGCGACATTCCGCGCATGGACTTCCGCAGCCACTACTACTTCGCCGCCTGGCAGACCGATCACTTCGGCGTGCTGACGTCGGAGCGCGAGCTGCTCTACTACCAGAGCGTGAGCTTGAGCGGCGTGGTCAGTCAGCGTCACGCCGTCGGCCCGCCGTTGTTCACGGATCCGCAGTATGACGACGAGTCGGACGGCGATCTCGACGCCTATCCCGGCGGTTTCCAAGGCGTCATCGAAGGCGACTGCGACGGGCACTCATGCGCCTATGCGTTCCGCCTCGACAATTCCGGCGTGCCGACGTCGACGATCGTCAATCTGGTCGACTTCGACTTCACGCACCAGTTCTATCCGCACCAGGCCTTTGATGGCGTCGGCTTCACCATCGTCAGCGTCAAGGATATCGACATCACCAACGGCGGCATGACGTCGAAGTACTGGCCGCTTTCCGGCGTACTGAGCAGCAACCAGAAGGTCGTGCCGACCAAACAGTATCTGTGGGACGAGTTTCCCGACGTGGCGTGGAACGGCAACCACTTCGCCTCGCTGTGGACGGAGAACTCGGCGCGCTCGCAAACCGCGCCGTGGCAAATTCACTTCGCCACCTTCCGGCGCAATTCGAGCGGCTCGACGCCGATCGCCAATCGGGTCATCGACGTGGTCAGCGACAAGACGAATCAGCGCTGGACGACGCAGGTGCACGCCATGGGCACCGACTGGGTGGCGCAGTACGGCAGTCGCGCGGCCGACGACTCGATCGTCGCGGTCTATGAGCTGCTCGGCAGCGACGCGCAGACGAACATCGCGCTGGAGCCGTTCGCGCTGACCGCCGACGCGCTCGGCTCGGCGCCGCACTTCGCCGCGAGTCAGAACGGAACGCTCGGGATCGCGCGCGGCTCGTACGTGACCGGCGGCACGACCGTCGAATTTTACACCCTGCCGCGTCCACACTGTCGGTAGACA
>Ga0265314_10004991_pt1 | contig 12093 bp, 15 predicted proteins | sample 4126metaG_FD_203106 | JGI IMG/M metagenome (GOLD analysis project Ga0265314, IMG submission 203106) | Rhizosphere microbial communities from Carex aquatilis grown in University of Washington, Seatle, WA, United States - 4-1-26 metaG | ecosystem: Host-associated > Plants > Roots > Rhizosphere >... | reverse complement strand
CCGGAAACGTGGTTGTGGCCCCCTATCTGTTCGATGTGCGCCGCACCGAAAGCGGCATCCGCCCGGTCAAGGAACGCGAGATCATCCGCGCCGCGGGACCGACCGTGCGCCTCGACCTCGGCAAGCAGGCGCAGCATGTATAGGTATGACGAGTTCGACGCGAAATTCGTCGCTGAGCGCGTGGCGCAGTTCCGCGGCCAGGTGGCGCGCCGGCTCTCCGGCGCGCTGACCGAGGACGAGTTCAAGCCGCTGCGGCTGATGAACGGTCTCTATCTGCAGCTGCATGCCTATATGCTGCGCATCGCAGTGCCCTATGGCACGCTGAACGCGCGGCAGATGCGCATGCTCGCGCACATCGCCCGCAAATACGACAAGGGCTACGGCCATTTCACCACGCGGCAGAACATCCAGTTCAACTGGCCGAAGCTCGTCGACGTGCCGGACATCCTGGCCGATCTCGCCACCGTCGAGATGCATGCGATCCAGACATCCGGCAATTGCATCCGCAACGTCACCGCCGATCACTTCGCCGGCGCCGCCGCGGACGAGATCGAGGATCCGCGCCCGCTGGCCGAGATCGTCCGGCAATGGTCTTCGCTGCATCCCGAATTCGTCTTCCTGCCGCGCAAGTTCAAGATCGCGGTGAGCGGATCGGCGCACGACCGCGCCGCGCTGAAATTCCACGACATGGCGGTCGAGATCGTGCGCAACGCGGCCGGCGAAACCGGCTATCGCGTGCTGGTCGGCGGCGGCATGGGGCGCACGCCCTATGTCGGCTATGTCGTCGGCGAATTCGTGGCGAAAGAAGACATTCTCGCCTTCCTCGAAAGCGTGATGCGCGTCTACAACCAGTCCGGCCGGCGCGACAACAAATACAAGGCGCGGGTGAAGATCCTCGCCAACGCGCTCGGCCCCGAAGAGATGCACCGCCAGGTGATGCGCGAATTCGAGGAGATCAAGCAGGCCGGCACGCTGCAGGTGCCGAAGGAAGAACTCGACCGGATCGACGCCTATTTCGCGCCGCCGAAATTCGAGGCGCTGCCGGACGCAATGCCGAAGGGCGACGCGGATTTCGAGAACTGGGTGAAGACCAACACCCATCCGCACCGCGCCCCGGGCTATGCCATCGCGACGATCTCGCTAAAGCCCATCGGCGGCGTGCCGGGCGACGCCACCGACGCGCAGATGGATGCGCTCGCCGATTTGATGGACCAATTCGGCATCGAGGAAATCCGCGTCAGCCACGAGCAGAACCTCGTGCTGCCGCATGTGCGCAAGAAAGACCTCCCGGCGATCCATGCAAGGCTGGCCGCGCTCGATCTGGCGACGCCGAATGCCGGCCTCATCACCGACATCATCGCCTGCCCCGGCCTCGATTATTGCGACCTCGCCAATGCGCGCTCGATCCCCATCGCGCAGGACCTGTCGAAGAAATTCGCCGACCTCGCGCGCCAACACGATATAGGCGAGCTCAAGATCAAGATCAGCGGCTGTATCAATGCCTGCGGCCATCATCACGCCGGCCATATCGGCATCCTCGGCGTCGACAAGAAGGGCGTGGAGTTCTACCAGCTCCAGCTCGGCGGCTCCGGCGCGGAAGACGCCTCCATCGGCGACATCATGGGCCCGGGCTTCGGCGAGCACGAGATCGCCGACGCTGTGGAACGCGTGGTCGATCTCTATCTGAAGGAACGCCAGGGCGGCGAGCGCTTCCTCGACACCTATCGCCGCATCGGCATGGAGCCGTTCAAGAACGTCGCCTATCGGGAACAGCTTTATGCCGCTCATACGGGTTGAGGCGGGCCGCGCGGCCGCCCTCGACGACGCCTTCACCCATGTCGCCGACGACGCGCCGCTGCCGGAGGCGGGCGGCGCCATCGTCAGCCTCGCGCGCTTCATCAAGGATCGCGACACGCTGCTCGCGCGCAACGCGCCCATCGGCGTGCGCCTGAAACCCGACGAGACGCCCGAGGGACTCGGCCCCGATCTCGCGCGGCTCCTGGTCGTGGCGGTCGAGTTTCCGAAATTCGCCGACGGCCGCGGCTTCTCCTGGGCCCGCATGCTGCGCACGCGGCTGGGATACAAGGGCGAAGTGCGCGCGGTCGGCGATTTCCTCTACGACCAGATTTCCCATCTCGTGCGCGTCGGCTGCGACACTTTCGAGCCGACGCATCCCCTGACCGCCGACGACTTCAACCGCGCGCTGTCGGAGATGACTTATGTCTACCAGCCCTCGGCGGACGGAAAGCGGACGATCCGCGAATTGCGGGCGGAGAAATAATTTCCCAGGCGTTTGTTTCAGGCTAGGCTGACCCGTCACCTCCCCCGCGTGCACCCGATGTGGCCGCTTCTCGGCATTGCTGTGGTCGTCGCCGGGTTCGCAGCGCGGCTCAATCCGCTTTTGGTGATCGCGGCCGCGGCGGCCGCGACGTGCTGGGCGGCGGGTCTTTCGCCGCACGCCATGATCGCCGGCTTCGGCCACGCCTTTGCCGAGAGCCGCCTCGTCAGCATCGCCTTCCTCGCGCTGCCGGTGATCGGCCTGCTCGAACGCTACGGCCTGCAGGAGCGGGCGCGGACGCTGATCGCCCGATTGAAGGGCGCGACGGCGGGGCGCCTGCTGCTCGCCTATTTCCTCTTGCGCCAGCTTGCGGCGGCGACCGGCGTGTCGTTCGGCGGCCAGGTGCAGATGGTGCGCCCACTGCTGGCGCCGATGGCGGAGGGCGCCGCCGAGGCGCAGGTCGGCGAACTCACCCCGGCGCAACGCTTCCGGCTGCGCGCCCATGCGGCGGCGGCGGAGAATATCGGCGTGTTCTTCGGCGAGGATATCTTCATCGCCATCGGCTCGATCCTGCTGATCAAGGCGTATCTGGAAAGCAACCACATCCTGGTCGAGCCTTTCGCGCTGTCGGTGTGGGCGATCCCGACCGCCCTGCTCGCGGCGCTGATCCACGGGACACGGCTGCTGCTGATCGACCGGCGATTGCGCCGGGAGAAAAAGTCCTCCGCGCCGAAGCCGGACTCGCGCGCGCCGTGATCACGCTCGAACACATCTACATCCTGAGCGGCGCGTTCCTCGCCTTCTATGCGGTGCTGAGCGCACGCGACAGAACCAACCCCAAACGCTTCGGCAACGCCGCGTTCTGGGGATTGCTCGCGGCGAGCTTCCTGTTCGGCTCGCATCTGAGCGATTTCGCCAACGGTCTCGTCGCCATCGCGCTGATCGCGGCCGGCGGACTCGGCCTGATGCACAAGGGCGCGGCCGCGACGACGAGCGAAGCGGCGCGCCGCGAAAGCGCACAGGCGCATGGCAACTGGCTGTTCGCGCCGGTGCTGATCGTGCCACTGGTCGCGCTCGCCGGCACGCTGTTCCTGAAGAATTCGGGTCTCGCCGACCCCAAACAGGCAACGCTGGTGTTCCTCGGCCTCGGAACGGTCATCGCGCTTGGCATCTGTTACGCCTGGCTCAGGCCGCCGTTTCTGGCGCCGCTGGAAGAAGGCCGCCGCCTGATCGACACGATCGGCTGGACCGCCGTCCTGCCGCAGATGCTGGCCTCGCTCGGCGCGGTGTTCGCACTGGGCGGTGTCGGCGGCGCGGTCGGCACGCTCGCGACGCACTATCTTCCGCTTGGCACGCCTTTCGCGGCGGTGGTGTTCTACAGTCTCGGCATGGCGGCGCTGACGGCGGTGATGGGCAACGCCTTCGCGGCGTTCCCGGTGATGACGGCCGGCATCGGCCTGCCGCTGATCGTGCATCGCTTCGGCGGCGATCCCGTCGCGATGAGCGCGATCGGGATGCTCTCCGGCTTCTGCGGCACGCTGACGACGCCGATGGCGGCGAATTTCAATCTGGTGCCGGCGGCGCTGCTCGAACTGCCCGACCGCAACGCCGTGATCAAGGCGCAGCTGCCGACCGCACTGCTGCTGCTGGCCGCCAACACGGGATTGATGGCGGCGCTGGTGTACCGGTTCTGAGTGGCTTGCCAATATCCGGATTATCCGTATAATGTGGATTATCCAGAGAAGCTCTATGGCCACCACAACCGCACGCGAATTCCAGCGCAAGGTCGGCGAATTCCAGCACCGCGCCCGCAACGAGCCCGTCGAGATCACCCGTCATGGTCGGCGCGAGCTGGTTCTGATGTCGGCTGAGCAATATGACTGGCTCACCGCGGCCGCGAAGCGAGCCCACAGGACCGAAGACCTGCCGGAAACCATAATCGATGCCATTCGCAAGGCCGAGGTTCATCCGCGCCATGCCCATCTCGATCGGCTGATGAAGCGGAAATGACGCTGCCGGACCCTGAGCCGGGTTTGGTTTTTCGCTACGACTATCTGTGGCTGCGCGAATCCCGCAAAGGCAAAGACGCAAGCAAGGAACGGCCGGCCTGCCTGGCGGTCGCGACGGATTCCGCGATCGAACCGCGGCTTGTCGTCATATTGCCGATCACGCATAGCGTGCCGGCCGGCGAAACGATTGGCATCGAGATTCCTGTCAATATACGCCGCCATCTGGGGCTCGACGATCAGCGATGCTGGATCATCGTGTCGGAATCCAACATCGACACCTGGCCCAATCCGGGGATTTCACGCGTTCGCGGCAAGACGGGCACATTTGCGCACGGGATACTTCCCGCAGCGTTCTTCGCCGCCGTCAAGGAAAGGATGCTTCGCCACATGGATGTTCGGCGCAGCGTCCGGCGCTGAACGCGCCTACTCCGCCGCAACGACCGCCGCTGCGTCCGTCGGCTGTCCGCAGCGCGCCAGCACCGCGCGCAGATCGCGCACCGGCGGGAACACTTCGTTGTTCCAGTCGGCGCCCTGAGAATCGTGCGCCCGCTGCTCCTGCTCCACGATGTGCTTGTCCTGGGCGAAGATGCCTTCGGTGAACCAGGTGATGAACGGCCAGGCGGCGTGGATGAGGCCGGGGATCTTCGGCTTCTTCACCGACAGATAGCCGAAGGTCCGGTTGGTGCGCTGCGCCGCGTCGAGCGGCGTGTAGCCGAGCCACACATCGAGCACCGGCTCGCCGCCATTCACCCACACCTTCAGGCTCTGATAGGGATAGCCCGTGCGGATGGTCATCAGATCGGCGTTCACGCCGTCTTCCTCGCTGCGCATCACGTTGAGAATCGCCGCCTCGCCCAGCGATTGGCGGCCGGCCACGCGCGTGAAGGTGTAATCGACCTCGCACCAATCCTCGCCCTGGCGGCGGCCCAGGCACGTCGCCTTGATCGTGCCCATCAGGCTGCGATGCAGGAACTGATGGTTCATGTCGAACAGGTTCTCGTGCATGAACGTGTAGTGGCAGGCGACCTCGCGGTTGAGCTGCCGCGTCTTGTAGGCGGCATCGGCCTTCGAGCCGAGCGCGGAAGGCGCGCGCGCCTCGGCCAGCGCCGGATTGCCGGGGAACACGAAGATCAGCCCGTCGACCTCGCGCGCCGGATAGGCGCGCACGCCGTTCGGCAGGCGCTCGCGCCCCAGATAGGGCACGTCGATGCATTTGCCGGCGCAGCTATAGGCCCAGCCGTGATAGCCGCATTTCAGCGTATCGCCCTGAACGACGCCGAGCGAGAGCGGCACCTGGCGGTGGGCGCAGCGGTCCTCCAGCGCGGAGACCGTGCCGCTGGCGCCCCGGAACAGCACGATCGGCTCGCCGGCGAAGCGCCGCGCCAGCGTCTTGCCGGATTTGAGTTCGCTGCTCCACGCGAGCGGATACCAATAGTCCGGATGCGCATCGACGCGGCGAAGATCGATGGAGCGCGAAAACGCGCTCGGCGTCACAGTCATAGAGAACCTCCGACGCCAGTCCCACTTGCTCCGGTCACGCTAGGCTCATTTCGGCGCTGTGCCAAATCCAATGTCAGATCCGGACATAAGACGGGCAGGCCCCAAAACGTGCGAAACTGCACCTGCGGGAGGTCGTTCCAGGATGCTCAGTCACCTTTCCCTTGGCGTTCGGGACCTGGCGCGCGCGACGGCGTTCTACGAAGCCGTGCTGGCGCCGCTGGGTTTCGTCTGCGTGTGGCAGAATCCGCGCGGCAGCGGCTTCGGCGCGGCCGGCGGCGAAGACCGTCTGGCCCTGTTCGGGCGCGGTGCGGAGGCGCAGCCGCCGGGCGCCGGATTCCACCTCTGCTTCGCCGCACCGGACCGCGCGGCGGTCGATGCCTTCCATGCCGCGGCGCTCGCCGCCGGCGGCAGCGATGCCGGCGCGCCGGGCCTTCGGCCGCATTACGGCGCCGATTACTACGCCGCCTTCGTCGTCGATCCCGACGGCCACAAGCTTGAAGCGAAGGTCGAGTAACGCGGCTAGGACCGGGCCGCCACGTTCGCCGCAGATCGTGTCCTGAGGACGCTGATGAGCCCCATGGCCGCCGCCGCAAGCAGGAGTCCGACAGCAGCCACCAGCACGCGGTCGGTCCCCGGTTCGCTTGTGTGAATGAGCGAACGGATCTCCGAAAACAGATACATCGCCACGACGATGACAAACACACCGGACCAGTTCGTCCCAATCCTTGCGTTCCACATCGCTCAATTCCTCTCGCAGGGCGCAGAATCTATCGCAGCCCTGCCATATGTACAATTGACACGCCTGCGCCGCTCAAGCCGACATCCAATCTTTTCTTGACCCCCACCCCCCTTTGCCCCAAAGAGGCCGCGCAATCGATTTTGAGGTGCCCATGAACGCACCCGCGCGCATCGACGCCCTTCCCCGCTTCGCCACGGTCGAAAAAGCCATCGCGACGATGAAGCCGGGCGAGCCGGTCTATTGCATCTTCCCCGAGAAATTCGCCATCGCGGCGCGCCGCTTCCTGGACGCGTTCCCGGGCGATGCGCTCTACGCGATCAAGGCCAATCCGGCGCCGCATGTGCTCGATCAGGTCTGGGCCGCGGGCATCCGCCATTTCGACACCGCCTCGGTGCCGGAGATCGAGATCGTCAAGAACCGCTTTCCGGGCGCCCATTGCCATTTCATGTCGCCGGTGCGCCAGGTCGGCGCGGCGAAGAAGGCGTTCGAGCAATATGGCGTCACCGACTATGTCGTCGACTGCGACTATGAGCTCGACAAGCTCCTGGCCGAGACCAAGGCGCCGAAGAAGCTGCGCATCTTCGTGCGCATCGCGACCGCGCTGGGCGGCGCGGTGCTGGAACTCTCCAGCAAGTTCGGCACGACCCAGGCGGATGCGGCGCGACTGCTCCAGCGCGTGAAGGAGGCGGGCGCGGCGCCCTGCATCACCTTCCATGTCGGCTCGCAGTGCCTGTCGCCCTTTTCCTATGCCCAGGCGATCGAGATGGCGCGCCGCACCGCGCAGATGGCCAAGATCGAGATCGCGGCGCTCGACATCGGCGGCGGCTTTCCAGGCCCCTATACGGGCGACGACGTGCCGCCCTATCACTGGTATTTCGACACCATCAAGGAAGCGCTCGAGACGCTCGACAATCCGAAGGTGCCGCTGATCTGCGAGCCCGGCCGCGCGCTGATCGCCGAAGGCATGTCGCTGATCACCCAGGTGATCCTGCGCAAGGGCGACCGGCTCTACATCAATGACGGCGTCTATGGCTCGTTCGACGAGCTGACGCTGCCCGGCTGGGTCGCGGATTATCCGGTGCGCGTGTTCACGATGGACGCCAAGGGCCGCGCTCTGCCGCTGCCCGGCGCGACACTGCCCTTCCGCGTCTATGGCCCGACCTGCGATACGCTCGACGTCTTGCCGCGGCCGATCATGCTGCCGGCGAATATCGGCCCGAACGATTTCATCGTGTTCGACAATATGGGCGCCTATTCGGTCGCGGTGCGCACGACGTTCAACGGCTTCTACCCCGACCAATGGGCGATGGTAGGGAATTGAGGGAGCGGACGATGCGAAAGATGCGCAGTCTCGCGATCCTGGCCTGCACGCTGGCGATGTTCGCCGCGGCCCCCGCGGCAGCGGCACGGATGTGCCCGATGATCTGGCGGCCGGTCTGTGCCGTGACGCCGGGCGGCCATGCCAGAACCTTCGCCAATCGCTGCATCGCACAGTCCGCGCATGCCCGGATCCGGCACGATGGCGCCTGCCGCCGCGGGCACCGTTGATGGGGCGAGGTTTCGCGGCGTTCTGGCTTACGCTCGCCCTGGCGGGTCCCGCCGCGGCAGAACCCGCCTGGCACACCTACACCGACGCCAAGCACGGCTTTTCGATTTCCTATCCCGATGGCTGGACCGCCGATCCGAATTTCCGCGACTTCGGCTATGGCTTCCACCAGGGCGACGCCGACGATTATCGCGACGGGCTGGCGCTGCGACCGACCGGCGACATCGCGCCCGGCACCAATCTGGAGAGCGACCAGCTCGTCCTCGCGATCGAGATCGCGCGGCCGGCGGATCTGTGCGTGGCGCACGCCTTCCTGGTCGATCCGCCGCCGGAAGTCCCCACCGACATCCCGGTCGACAAGCCCGATGTGGCGCGCACCATCGCCCAGGCCGGCGATCGCTATATCGTCGAGCATTTCGTGATCGTGGCCAGCCGCGCGCCCTGCATCGCGGTGCATTATTTCGTCAATTCGGCGCGGCTGAGCCCCGGCGACGGCCGCAAAGCCTTCGACGAGGCGGCGCTGATCGCCTATCTGAACCGCATCACGGGCACGCTGAAATCCGTGAAATAGCGGGCTTCTCAAGGCGAACAGACCGTTAACGTCTTTCGGTTAGGGTCGTCGTGGGATACCCGCGATGCCGACACCGAAAGAACGCCTTAGCCACCTCCTGGAACTCGCCGCCCAAGGCGCGGGCGAGCGCGCCCATCTGGCCGATGAGGTGGCGGAGCTGCTGCTCGACTGGCCGCCGCAATATCCCGACGCGATGCGCGCGACCTTCGTGGCGCTGCTCGAAAAGATCGTGCGCGAGATGGCTTGCCCGAATCGCGCCGTGCTGGCGGCCCGCTTCCGCGACCGCGAGGATTTCCCGCTGTCGCTGCTCAACGAACTCTTCCTCTTCGCGCCGGCGCCGATGAAGGATGCGATCCTTCGGCACAATGACGCGCAGGGACCGGCCGAATGCGTGCCCGTCGAAGCCGAGACGCTGCTGCATGCGGCGCGCACCGCCGACGACTTCGCCGCCGCGCTCGCCCAGCTCGCCGGACTTCCGCAGACCGTCGCCGCCGCGATGCTGAGCGATCCGTCCGCCCGCGGCCTGGCCGCACTGGCGCGCGCCACCGGCATCAACCGCGCCACCTTCTCCGCCATGGCGATCCTGGCCGGGCCTGCGCGCTCGGTGCACGAGAATTTCGCGATGCTCGACGTGTTCGACGGCGTGCCGGAGAACGGCGCGCGCCATCTCGTCGCCTTCTGGCGCGCCAGGGCCGATGGGCCGATGAGCGTCGAACGCGCGGCTTAAGGCGCGACGGTCGCAATGGCGATGGCGTTCCCGGCGAAATAGCGCCGTAGGCCCGACGACAATTGCGCCGCACCGTGACGGCCGTCACGGCGGCGCGCCTGCCCCGACAGCAAGATGCGGCTGCGCGACGCGTAGCGCCCGCGAATGCGCGAGCGAAATCGCCGAAGGGGAAGCACATCATGATCTGCGGCACGTTCACCAGGACGAATATCCCGGCATCGAAGGTCGACCGCGTCGTCGCTTTGGCCGTGGCCAGCATTCCGCCGCCGACCCGCGTCACCAAGAAGCCGGACGGGGCCGGCACCTACACGGTGATCGCGATCTGGCCGGCTTGCGAGGAGACCGTGTCCCATTCGACGGCCGGCAGTTAACCGGCCGTCCCGCTCCCGTTCCCCCGGACCGGCGCGTGGCCGGCAACTTCAGGCCCGGTTCGCCGGGCCTTTTTTCGCGCCGGACGGAGCCTTCCCGCTAGCCGTTCACATCATGCCGTTCGCGGGTCTTGGCGAATTTGATGTTGGGGAATTTGTCCGCCACATAGCCGACTTCCCACTGGCTCTTCGCCAGGAAGACCGGCGCGCCGTCGCGGTCCGCCGCCATGCCGCCGCGGTTCGAGGCCTTGAACTTCTCCATGTCCGCCTCGCTGCCCGACAGCCAGCGCGCGGTCTCGTAAGGCGCGGGCTCCAGATCGGCGTCGAGGCCGTATTCGGCGTTGAGCCGCGAGCGCAGCACGTCGAGCTGCAAGGGTCCCACCACGCCGACGATCCAGGCCGAACCGATCTCGGGCTTGAACACCTGCGTCACGCCCTCTTCGGCGAGGCTTTCGAGCGCGCGCGTCAGATGCTTCTGCTTCATCGGATCGGCGAGGCGCACGCGGCGCAGGATTTCCGGCGCGAAGTTCGGAATGCCGGTGAACACCACCTCGCCCGATTCCGACAGCGTGTCGCCGACGCGCAGGACGCCGTGGTTCGGGATGCCGATGATGTCGCCGGGCCACGCCTCGTCCACCGTCTCGCGCTCCTGCGCGAAGAACAGGATCGGATTGTGCACGCCGATGGACTTCCTGGTGCCCGATTGCGTGAGCTTCATGCCGCGCCGGAAGCGTCCCGAGCACAGCCTGAGAAACGCGACGCGGTCGCGGTGGTTGGGGTCCATATTGGCCTGGACTTTGAACACGAAGCCGGCGACCTCGGCGTCCGACGGCTCCATGATGCGGCCGCGCGCCGGCGCGGGGCCGGGCGGCGGCGCGTTCTTCGCCAGCGCGCTCAAAAGATCGCGCACGCCGAAATTCTTGAGCGCCGAGCCGAAGAACACCGGCGTCTGGTGGCCCTCGCGATAGGTGCCGTGGTCGAAGCGCGGCATCCCGGCACGGACGAGTTCGACATCCTCGTCGAGCTTGTCCTTCTCCTCCGCCGACAGCAGCGCGGCGACGGCGTTGCCGGCCGTCCTGGCACCGCCGCCGAAGGGGGAGAATTCCTCCGTATAAAGATCGATCGTGCCGCGGAAATTCTGTCCCATGCCGACCGGCCACACCATCGGCGCGCATTCGAGCTGGAGCTGGTCCGATATCTCGTCCAGCAGTTCGAGCGGATCGCGCGCCTCGCGGTCCATCTTGTTGACGAAGGTCATGATCGGGATGTCGCGCAGCCGGCAGACCTCGAACAGCTTGCGAGTCTGCGTCTCGATGCCCTTCGCCGCGTCGATCACCATGACCGCGGAATCCGCCGCCGTCAGCGTGCGGTAGGTGTCTTCCGAGAAATCCTCATGGCCCGGCGTGTCGAGCAGGTTGAACACCGCGTCCTCGAACTCGAAGGTCATCACCGCGGAGGTGACGGAGATGCCGCGCTCCTGCTCGATCTTCATCCAGTCCGATTTCGCGCGCCGGGCCTCGCCGCGCGCCTTGACGCGGCCGGCGGCATGGATCGCGCCGCCGAGCAGCAGCAGATGCTCGGTCAGCGTGGTCTTGCCGGCGTCCGGATGCGAGATGATCGCGAATGTCCGGCGCCGTGCGGCCTGGGATGCGGGCGTGTGGCTCATGACGGCGGGGGGCGTAGCAGGATCGGCAAGACCTGTCATCTCCGCCATCCGGCGGCTATCGACTTTCGCGGGGATGGACGGCTGCGGCACGGTCCCAGTAGATAGAAGCGTGGCGGCGGGGTGATGCGAGATGAAACGGACAATTGCACTTGCGATCGTGGCGATCGCCGCTTGCCTTGCCGCGGTCCCGGCGAGCGCCCAGATGCAGGGGGGCGGGCGGTCCAATCCGGCGGACCAGCCCATCGATCCGGGCGGCGACCGGCTACCCACCCAGACCGCATTGCCGCCCGATCCCGAAGGCAAGGCCGAGGATCTGCGGCTGGCCGGACGATGCCAGGAAGCCATCCCGATCCTTCGCCGGCTGGCGGCCGGCGGCGACGGCTATGAGCTTGCCCAGTACAATCTGGGCCTCTGCCTGCTCGACACCGGCAAGGCCGATCCGGATGCGCAGCACGGCGCGAGCGTGAAGCTGGAAGGCGCCGGCTTCATCCTCATAGCCGCGAACCACAACCTTCCCAAGGCGCAGGCCAGCCTGGCGGCGATGTATCTCGACGGCAATGGCGTCGTGCGCGATCCGATAGAAGCGGGAAAATGGGCGCTGATCTATCGCGCCAACGGAACGCGCTTTGCGCTCGGCCTGCCGAACATCTCGCAGGACCTGCAGGCGCGGCTGGATGCCGTCCTGACCG
>Ga0265314_10004990_pt1 | contig 12094 bp, 20 predicted proteins | sample 4126metaG_FD_203106 | JGI IMG/M metagenome (GOLD analysis project Ga0265314, IMG submission 203106) | Rhizosphere microbial communities from Carex aquatilis grown in University of Washington, Seatle, WA, United States - 4-1-26 metaG | ecosystem: Host-associated > Plants > Roots > Rhizosphere >... | reverse complement strand
AGCTCCGCGGCGGTGGGCACGCGGCGCTCCTGGGCAGAGGCCGAGGCGGCTGTCGCCGCGGCGGCCAAGAGGACGATCAAAACAGGCTTGAGGCGCATGAGGGCGATTCCCGACGGACCGTCGAGATATAGGCCTCCTGACGGGCTAAATGAAGGCCGCCTTACTCCTTCGCCGGCACCGTCCGCAGATAGGCCACCACGGCGTCGAGGTCCGCCCCCGTCATGTGCGAATAATAGACAAAGCCCATGGGCGGTTTGAGTGGGCTGCCGTCCTTCCGTTTGCCCTGCGTGATGGCGGTCTTGATCTCGGCGTCGGTCCAAGTCCCGATACCCTTGTCCTTGCTCGAGGTGATGTTGCGCGAAACGCTCGTGCCCCACGGGCCGGGAAACTCCGCCCCGCCCTTGCCGAGGCTACCGGCAAAGTCCCTGCCCCGCGCGCCGAACGGCGTGTGGCATTCCATGCAATGGCCGATGGTCGCGAGGTAGAAGCCCTTTTTCACGGGGTCGCTCATCATGGCTTCCGTGAACGGCTTCTCGCCACCCGGGAAGGCATGGTGGACCTGCGGCATCTTGTAGATCGGCGCCGGCACCGTGTTCTTGATCGGCTTGACCGTGCGCAAGTATGCGACGATGGCGTCCAAGTCGCTTTCGCTAATGATCTCGTAGAAATCGGTCGGCATCACCATCGCGACCTGAACGCCGTTCGGCCGCACGCCGGTACGGAGCAGCTTCTTGATGTCCGCGTCGCTCCAGGCGCCGATGCCGGTTTCCTTGTCCTGCGTGATGTTCGAGGCCGTGACCTTGAACGGCGGCTCGTCCCAGGACAGACCGCCGGAGAATTCCTTGCCGGCGATGTCGCCGGTCGGCCCCTTCGGCGTGTGGCAGTTCTGGCAGGTCATGATGGTGTTGACGAGATAATCGCCGCGCTTGACCGCATCGGTCTGCGCCTGCGCCGCGCCCGTCGCCGCCAGAACCCAAACAAAACCGAACGCCGTCAAAAAAGTTACGAAACGAACCATCGTGCCCTCCCCAGAATCCGGCACGATTATACCGACGGGTCGGCAGCCGGATACTACCCGGCCATAAAAAAAGGGCGGCCCCGAGGGCCGCCCTGTGAATTGTCACCGGAACTTCAAACTAGGCCGCGGCGGTTTCGTTCTCGTCGACCTTCTTGGCCTGCACCGGACCGGAATCGAGGCCCTTGGCATCGACGTCGCGATCGACGAACTCGATCACGGCCACCGCGGCGTTGTCGCCTTGGCGGAAACCGGCCTTCATGATGCGGGTATAGCCGCCCTGACGATCCTTGTAGCGCGGCGAGATCACATCGAAGAGCTTCTTGACCATCTTGACGTCGCGCAACTCGGAGATCGCCTGACGGCGGGCGGAAAGATCGCCCTTTTTGCCGATGGTCACGAGCTTCTCGACGATCGGGCGAAGCTCTTTCGCCTTCGGCAGGGTCGTGACGATCTGCTCGTGCTTGATCAGGGAGGCGGCCATGTTCGCAAACATCGCCATGCGATGCGAGGAATGCCTGCCCAATTTTCTGTAAACTTTACCGTGACGCATCGCGTAACTCCCTGCCTCTATCCTGTATATGCCGGGACAATTCCCAGGCACGCCGCGGAAGGCGGCCAAAAGCTTGAACCGGGCAACGCCCGGTTCAAGAATTCTAGTAGTGGTCCTCGAAGCGCTTGGCGAGCTCTTCGATGTTTTCCGGCGGCCAGCCCGGCACTTCCATGCCGAGATGCAGGCCCATCTGCGCCAGCACTTCCTTGATCTCGTTGAGCGACTTGCGGCCGAAGTTCGGTGTCCGCAGCATTTCGGCTTCGGTCTTCTGAACGAGATCGCCGATGTAGACGATGTTGTCGTTCTTGAGACAGTTGGCCGAACGCACCGACAGCTCGAGCTCGTCGACCTTCTTGAGGAAGGCCGGGTTGAAGGCCAGGTCCGGAATGGCCTCGGCGGCCTGTTCCTTGCGGGGCTCTTCGAAATTCACGAACACGTTGAGCTGGTCTTGCAGAATGCGCGCCGCGTAAGCGAGCGAGTCGTCCGGCGTGACGGCGCCGTTGGTCTCGATCGTCAGGGTCAGCTTGTCGTAATCGAGGATCTGGCCCTCGCGGGTGTTCTCGACCTTGTACGAGACCTTGCGCACCGGCGAATACAGGCTGTCGACCGGGATCAGGCCGATCGGCGCGTCTTCCGGACGATTGCGCTCGGCCGGCACGTAGCCCTTGCCGGTGTTGACGGTGAACTCCATGCGAATCTCGGCGCCCTCGTCGAGGGTGCACAGCACGAGATCGGGATTGAGCACGACGACGTCGCCGACGGTCTGGATGTCGCCCGCAGTCACGGTGCCGGGGCCCTGCTTCTTCACCACCATGCGCTTGGGGCCTTCGCCCTGCATCTTGATGGCGATGTCCTTGATGTTGAGCACCATGTCGGTGACATCCTCGCGCACGCCGGCGATCGAGGAGAACTCATGCAGCACGCCGTCGATGTGCACCGACTGCACCGCCGCACCTTGCAGCGACGACAGCAGAATGCGGCGCAGCGCGTTGCCCAGCGTCACGCCGAAGCCGCGCTCGAGCGGCTCGGCAACCACCGTGGCGAAACGCGTGGGGTCGGACCCCGCGGTCACCTGGAGCTTGTTCGGCCTGATCAGTTCCTGCCAATTCTTTTGGATCACGTCTTCACCTGTTGAGCGGCGCGCGGCTTGTTCGCGCACGGGGGAAAGTTCAGCAGTCGCGGAGTCAAGTCCGCTCGATAAATTGTTCATACGCGACGACGCTTGCGCGGCCGGCACCCGTTATGCGGGATCGTGGTGACATCGCGGATCGAGGTGATGGTGAAGCCGGTGGCTTGCAGCGCGCGCAACGCCGATTCACGTCCCGAGCCCGGGCCGGAGACCTCGACTTCGAGCGTGCGCATGCCGTGTTCCTGCGCCTTCTTGGCGGCGTCTTCGGCGGCGACCTGCGCCGCATAAGGCGTCGACTTGCGCGAGCCCTTGAACCCCATGGTGCCCGACGACGACCAGGCGATGGTGTTGCCCTGGGCGTCGGTGATGGTGATCATCGTGTTGTTGAACGACGCGTTGACGTGCGCGACGCCCGACGCGATGTTCTTGCGTTCGCGGCGGCGAACGCGGGTGGCTTCCTTGCCCATACTCTCAGATTCCTTTTGCCCTTTTGCAGCCCGCAAGCCGTCCTGCGGCGCGAGCGAGTTCTAAAATCAGGTCGCGGTCTTCTTCTTGCCGGCGATGGTCTTGGCCGGCCCCTTGCGGGTGCGCGCATTGGTGTGGGTGCGCTGACCGCGCACCGGCAGACCCTTGCGGTGACGCAGACCGCGGTAGCAGCCGAGGTCCATCAACCGCTTGATGTTGAGCGACACGTCGCGGCGCAGATCGCCTTCGACCATGTAGTCGCGGTCGATCATTTCGCGGATTTGCAGCACTTCCGCGTCGGTCAACTGCGAGACCCGCCGTTCCATCGGCAGGTTAAGCTTTTCCATGATTTCCTTGGCGGTCTTTTCGCCAATGCCATGGATGTACTGCAGCGCGATCACTGCGCGCTTGTTGGTGGGCAAATTCACGCCCGCGATACGAGCCACGAAAGGTCTCTCCTGTTATTGGCCTAAGGCCGGCCGGGGGCGCCTGCGCGCCGAATTCTTTAGTCCCATAAAGGGGTTAGCGCAAAGCGTAACACGACACCTGTCCCCGCCCGTTCGGGGGCCCGGCATCGCGCCAAACTTCTGAATAAGCAGTGTATTAGGGGATTCATCTTGCCTTCGTCAACCTCCGCTTTGTGCGCGTTTTGCGCTGTCCAGCTTTGGTTTTAGCGGTTCCGGCCTTACGGGCAGGCTTGCGGGCAGGCTTGCGGCCGGATTTGCGCTTGGTGGCAGGCCGCGCTTTGGCGGACGCGGATGTCCGCGCCACGGCCTTCGGCTTGGCCTTTTGCTTGGCCTTAGCCTTGGATTTGGCCTTAGACGTTGATTTCGCTTTGCTTTTCGGCTTGGTTTTGGCCGGTCTGGCGGCCTTGCCGGGGCTGAGAATCGCGCCAATCGCGGCGGTCACCTCGTCGACCGGCGCCATGCCATCCACGGTCTTGAGCATGCCCTTGCCGGCATAATAGTCGGCCAGCGGCGCGGTTTGCGCGCGGTAGGCCGCGAGGCGGCCCTTGAGAACTTCGGGGTTGTCGTCGGCGCGCAGTTTCTCGCCGCGCGCGGTCATTTCCGCCACCCGATTCTCGATGCGCTTGACCAGAATGCCTTCGTCGACCTTGAGCTCGATGACGGCGTCGAGCGCGAGCCCGCGCTCGGTCAGCAGGCGGTCGAGCGCCTCGGCCTGCGGCACGGTGCGCGGGAAGCCGTCGAGCACGAAGCCCTTCTTGGCATCGGGCTGGCCGATGCGGTCGGCGATGATCGCGACCACCACGTCGTCGGGCACCAGTTGCCCGGCTTCCATGATGCTCTTGGCGCGCAAGCCGACCTCGGTGCCGGCAGCCACGGCCGCGCGCAGCATGTCGCCGGTCGACAGCTGGACGATTCCGTAATTGGCAACCAGACGCAGTGCTTGTGTGCCCTTACCCGCCCCCGGCGGTCCGAGCAGGATCAATCTCATCTTTGCCGCCCCCGCAGCTTCGAACGCTTGATTAAGCCTTCATATTGATGCGCCAGCAGATAGCCCTGGATCTGCGCGACCGTGTCCATGGTGACGCTGACCACGATCAAGAGCGACGTGCCGCCGAAATAGAACGGTACTGCGGCGTAGGAAATCAGGATTTCCGGAATCAGGCAGACGATGGCGAGGTAGAGCGCGCCGATGACAGTGATGCGCGACAATACATAATCGATGTATTCGGCCGTGCGCTCGCCGGGCCGAATGCCGGGCACGAAGCCGCCATGCTTTTTCAGATTTTCGGCGGTCTCGGTCGGGTTGAACACCACGGCAGTATAGAAGAACGCGAAGAACACGATCAGCGCGATGTAGAGAATGAGGAACAGCGGCCGGCCGTGGCCGAGCAGCGTCGTCACGGTGGTGAGCCACTCCGGGCCCGAGCCCGAATTGAAGTTGGCGACCGTGGTCGGCAGCAGCAACAGCGACGAGGCGAAAATCGGCGGGATGACGCCTGAGGTGTTGAGCTTGAGCGGCAGATGCGAGGACTGGCCCTCGAACATGCGGTTGCCGACCTGGCGCTTGGGATACTGGATCAGCAGCCGCCGTTGCGCGCGCTCCATGAAGACGATGAAGGCGATGACGGCGACGCACATCACGATGATCAGCAGGATCAGCCCGGTCGACAGCGCGCCCTGGCGGCCGAGTTCGAGCGTGCCGGCGATCGCCGCCGGCAGTTGCGCGACGATGCCCGACAGAATGATCAACGAAATGCCGTTGCCGATGCCGCGTGAGGTGATCTGCTCGCCGAGCCACATCAGGAACATGGTGCCGCCGGTCAGCGTGATCGTGGTCGACAGCAGGAAGAAGAAGCCCGGGCTCGACACGACATTGCCGGTGCCCTGGAGGCCGACGGCGATGCCGTAGGACTGGAACGCGGCCAGCACGACGGTCAGATACCGCGTGTACTGGTTCATGATCTTGCGGCCGGACTCGCCCTCTTTCTTGAGGGCCTCGAGCGTCGGAGACACCGTCGTCATCAGTTGAATGATGATCGAGGCCGAGATGTAAGGCATGATGTTGAGGGCGAAAATCGCCATGCGGTGGATGCCGCCCCCGGAGAACATGTTGAACATGCCGAGGATGCCGCCGGACTGCGTATTGAAGATCTGCTCCCAGGCGGCGGGGTCGATACCGGGCAGCGGGATGTAAGTGCCGAGCCGGTAGACCAGCAACGCGCCGACCGTGAACCAGATTCGCTTCTTGAGCTCGTCGGCCTTGGCCAGCGCGCCGAAGTTAAGATTGGCTGCTAATTGTTCTGCTGCCGAAACCATCTATCGCTCCTGGCCTTGCCTTGGCCCCCGCCCCGCCCCGTGGTCGACCTGGCCGAAGCCGGGTTCCGTCAGCTTAGATAGGCACCGCATCTCGAACTTGTAGCGCGAACACGCCCGTGTGACGGGCGCGTCATTTTTACTCGGCCTTGGTTTCGTCGCCTTTGGCTTCCGGCTTTGCTTCCGGCTTGGCTTTCTTCGGCTTGGCGGCTTCCAGCGCCATGCGCTTGTTCTTGCCGCGCGGCTCTTCGTCGGCTTCGACCTTCGGCTTCAAGATCTTGACCGAGCCGCCGGCCTTTTCGACCGCTTCGATGGCCGACTTGGTGGCGCCGTAAACGGCGAAATCGACCTTGCTCTTGAGTTCACCGCCGCCGAGCAGCTTGACGCCGCCCTTGGCGCGCCGCATCAGGCCGCCCTTGATCATGGCGGCTGCATCGACCGGCGACTTGACGTCGATCAGGCCGGCATCGATTGCCGCCTGGACTTTGCCGAGATTGGTTTCGTTGAGCTTGACCGCGAACGAGGTGTTGCGGAAGCCGCGCTTGGGCAGACGGCGATGCAGCGGCATCTGGCCGCCTTCGAAGCCCTTGATGCGCACGCCGGAACGCGCGGTCTGGCCCTTGCCGCCGCGGCCGCCGGTCTTGCCCATGCCGGAGCCGATGCCGCGGCCGATGCGCATGCGGTTCTTGCGGGCGCCGGGATTGTCGGCGATCTGGTTGAGTTTCATGGCAGCGATCCTTTGAACTTCTCTACTTGTCGTCGACGATGCGCACCAAATGCGGGAGCTTGCGGATCATGCCGTGCGTCTGCGGCGTGTCCGGCATCTCGCTGATGCGGCCGACTTTGTTCAGCCTGAGCCCGATCAGCGTCTCGCGCTGGTCGTGATGGCGGCGCGCGGCGCTCGCAATCTGCTCGATCTTGATGGTCTTTTTTGCGGGAGCCATGACGTTCGTCCTTAGTCGGCGGCTTGTTCGGCGTCGCCGCCGAGACGGCGCGATTGCAGGGTGGAAACCTTCAAGCTGCGGCGGGACGCGACCGAACGCGGCGAGTCCTGGTGCTTGAGCGCGTGGAACGTCGCGCGAACCACGTTGTAGGGGTTCGACGAGCCGAGCGACTTGGCGACGACATCCTGGATGCCGAGGGTCTCGAACACGGCGCGCATCGGGCCGCCGGCGATGATGCCGGTGCCGGGAGGCGCCGCGCGCAGGAACACCTTGCCGGCGCCGTGACGGCCCATCACGTCATGATGGAGCGTGCGGCCTTCGCGCAGCGCGACGCGGGTCAGCGCGCGCTTGGCGGCGTCGGTCGCCTTGCGGATCGCTTCCGGCACTTCGCGCGCCTTGCCGTGGCCGAAACCGGCGCGGCCTTTCTGGTCGCCGACGATGACGAGGGCTGCAAACGCGAAGCGCTTGCCGCCCTTCACCACCTTGGCCACACGATTGATGTGGACCAGCTTGTCGGTGAATTCGCTATCGCGCTCTTCGCGGCCGCCACGTTCGCGGCGCTGTTCTCGTCGGGGTTCGTTCGCCATTTGCTTTTTCCCTGCGCATCATCTGGTCCGAAAACCGGTTCCCACTTTTCGGGACGATGCGCTCTCCGTTAAAAGTTGAGTCCGCCTTCGCGCGCAGCATCGGCCAGCGCCTTGATGCGTCCGTGGTAGAGATAACTGCCGCGGTCGAACACGACGTCCTTGATGCCCTTTTCCTTGGCGCGCTCGGCAATCAGCTTGCCGACCGCCTTGGCCGCCTCGATGTTGGCGCCGGTCTTGCCGCCCTCGCGCATTTTCTTCTCGAGCGACGAGGCGGCCGCAACCGTCACGCCCTTCTCGTCGTCGATCAACTGCGCATGGATGTGCTGGGACGAACGGAACACCGACAGCCGGGTGCGCCCGCGCGCAGCCAGCTTGATCTTGCGCCGGATGGACGCCGTCCGTCGTGCGGTTCGGTCACTTAATCTCGACATGGCTTTCGCCCTCTACTTCTTCTTGCCTTCCTTGCGGAAGATGTATTCGCCGGCATATTTCACGCCCTTGCCCTTGTACGGCTCGGGCGGACGATAGCCGCGGATTTCGGCGGCCACCTGGCCGACCTTCTGTTTATCGATCCCGGTGACCACGATTTCGGTCGGCTTCGGCGTCGCGATGGCGATGCCTTCCGGGATCTTGAAGTTCACGTCATGGGAAAACCCGAGCTGCAGGTTCAGGACCTTGCCCTGCACCGCGGCGCGATAGCCGACGCCGGTGATCTCGAGCTTCTCTTCGAAGCCCTTGGTCACGCCGTTGATCAGATTGGCGACCTGAGTGCGCGAGGTGCCCCACAGCGAACGGGCACGCTTGCCGTCGCCGCGCGGCTCGATCTTGAACGAGCCCTTGTCCATGGTGACGATGACGTCGTCGGCGAGTGCAAGCTGAAGCGCCCCTTTCGGGCCCTTCACCTTGACGGTCTGGCCTTCCACGCTGGCGGTGACGCCGGTGGGGACCGCGACTGCTTTGTTACCGATGCGCGACATTAGAACACCGTGCAGATGATTTCGCCGCCGACATTGGCGTCGCGAGCGGCGTGGTCGGCCATCACGCCCTTCGGCGTCGACAGAATGGCGACCCCCAGGCCGTTATTGATGCGCGGCAGCGCCTTGACCGAGGCGTAGACGCGGCGGCCGGGCTTCGACACGCGTTCGATTTCGCGGATCACGGGCTCGCCGTCGAAATACTTGAGTTCGATCTCGAGTTCGCTGCGGCCGTTGGCATGCGCCACGCTGGCGTAGCCGCGGATGTAGCCTTCGGTCTTGAGCACCTCAGCAACGCGTTCGCGCTGCTTGGAGCCCGGCATGGAAACCTTGGATTTCGCACGCATCTGCGCGTTGCGGATGCGGGTGATCATATCGCCGATCGGATCGTTTACCATCGTCTAGTCCTCACCAGCTCGACTTCACAAGGCCGGGAATCAGGCCTTTGGAACCGAGCTCGCGCAACGCGATACGGCTGAGTTTGTGCTTGCGGTAAAAGGCGCGCGGACGGCCGGTCAACTCGCAACGATTGCGGATGCGGGTCTTGGACGAATTGCGCGGCAGCTCGGCCAGCTTGAGTGTAGCGGCAAAGCGCTCCTCCACCGGCAGGCTCTTGTCGCGAGTGATCGCCTTGAGCCGCGCACGCCGCGGACCGAAGGTCTTCGACATCCGCTTGCGCCGGTTGTTCTTCTCGATCGAACTCTTCTTCGCCATTTATCCTAGCTCCTTATTTCCGCGTTTGAGGTGGCCGAAACGCCCCTCACTGCCGGAACGGGAAGTTGAATGCAGCCAACAGAGCGCGGGCTTCTTCGTCGTTGCGCGCGCTGGTGCAGACGGTGATGTCCATACCCCAGGTGTCGACGACCTTGTCGAAGTCGATTTCCGGGAAAATGGTGTATTCCTTGATGCCGATGCTGTAGTTGCCGCGGCCGTCGAAACTTTTCGGGTTGAGACCGCGGAAGTCGCGGATGCGCGGCAGCGAGATATTCACCAGCCGGTCGATGAAGTCGTACATGCGCGTCTTGCGCAGCGTGACCTTACAACCGATGGCCTGGCCGTCGCGCAGCTTGTAGTTCGCGATCGACTTGCGCGACATGGTGATGACCGCCTTTTGACCGGCGATCTGCGACAGATCGGCGGCGGCCTGGTCCACCTTCTTGCGGTCGGCAACGCCCTCGCCGATGCCCATGTTGAGCACCACTTTGGTGATCATCGGCACTTGCATGACGTTCTTGTAGCCGAACTGCTTGGTCAGCTCGGCGCGAATCTTGTCTTCGAACTCGACGCGCAGGCGCGCCTTGTAATCTGAGGCGACGCGCGGCTTTTTCACCTTCGGCGCGTCGGACGCGGCCGGCTTTGCAGCCTTGGGCGCCTTCGGCTTTTTCGGTTCGGTATTGGTCTGGGTATTAGCCATCGATCTCTGCTCCGGAACGCTTGGCAACGCGCACTTTTTTGCGGTCGTTGCCTTCGCCGACGAATTTAAAGCCAATGCGGGTCGGCTTGCCGTCCTTGGGATCGGCAACCGCCAGGTTGGACAGATGGATCGTGCTCTCCTTGGAGATGATCCCGCCTTCCTGCTGCGCCGACTGGCGCTGGTGACGCTTGACCATGTTGACGCCGCGCACGATGGCGCGGGCGTCGGCCGGACGCACTTCGACGACCTCGCCGGTGCGGCCCTTGTCGCGGCCGGTCAGCACGACGACCTTGTCGCCTTTGCGGATTTTCGCGGCCATTACAGTACCTCCGGCGCGAGCGAAATGATCTTCATGTGGTTCTTGGCGCGCAGCTCGCGCGGCACGGGCCCGAAGATGCGGGTGCCGACCGGCTCCATCTGCGCGGTGATCAGCACGGCGGCGTTGCGGTCGAAGCGGATGACCGAACCGTCGGCGCGCTTGATGTCCTTGCGGATGCGAACGACGACGGCCTTCATGACCTCGCCTTTCTTGACGCGGCCGCGCGGGATCGCTTCCTTCACCGAGACGACGATGACGTCGCCGATGGTGGCGTATTTACGCTTGGAACCGCCCAGCACCTTGATGCACATGACGCGGCGCGCACCGGAATTGTCCGCTACGTCTAAGTTCGTTTGCATCTGAATCATGATGCGGCTCTTTCTGTCGTCTTAATCGGCATGACGCCTATTGCGCTTTCTGCTTCTTCTCGCCGCGAACCACTTCCCAGCACTTCAGCTTGGAAAGCGGGCGGCGCTCTTCGATCCACACATGATCGCCGACCGAGTATTCGTTGGTCTCGTCATGGGCGTGGTATTTCTTCGAGCGTTGAACGACCTTCTTCATCGTCGTATGGGCAAAGCGCCGGTCAACGCGCACGACCACGGTCTTGGCCTGCTTGGTACTGACGACGACGCCCTGGAGCGTACGTTTCGGCATTTATGCCCCCTGCTTCTTGGATTTGTTGGGCTTGTTGCCCTTGGCGCGCACGGCTCCCTTGGACGCACCCGCGGATTTATTGACCTTGAGCCGGCGCGATCTGGCTTTCGGGCTGGCGGCCTTCGGCGCAGTCTCGGCTTTCGTCACCGGTTCGGCGCCGGCGCGCTTCTGGCCCGCGATCGTCTTCATCCGCGCGATGTCGCGGCGGATGATACGGGCGCGCGAGGTGTTCTCGAGCTGGCCGGTGGCCCGCTGGAAGCGCAGGTTGAACTGCTCCTTCTTCAGCTTGAGCACTTCGTCGTCCAGTTGATCGAGCGTCATCGCTCTTACGTCGGAAGCTTTCATGTCCATCACTCGGCAATACGTTCGATAAAGCGGGTCTTGACCGGCAGCTTGGCGGCCGCGAGCGTGAGCGCTTCCTTGGCGACGGCGATCGAAACGCCATCGACTTCGAACAGGATGCGGCCCGGCTTGACGCGCGTGACCCAAAGCTCGGGCGTACCCTTGCCTTTGCCCATGCGGATTTCGATCGGCTTCTTGGACACCGGCACGTCCGGATAGACGCGGATCCAGACGCGGCCCGACCGCTTCATGAAGCGGGTGAGCGCGCGGCGCGCCGCTTCGATCTGGCGCGCGGTGACGCGGTCCGGCTCGATGGCCTTGAGGCCGTATTGGCCGAAGGCCAGCGTGGCGCCCGACGTGGCGACGCCGTGGATACGGCCCTTGAACGCCTTGCGGAACTTGGTGCGCTTTGGTTGCAGCATGATCTACTCTGTGCCCTTAAGCGTTTTCGCGGCGCGGACGGCCGGCATCGCCTTCGGCGAGCTTCTTGTCCTGAGCCATCGGATCGTGTTCGAGGATCTCGCCCTTGAAGATCCAGACCTTGCAGCCGCAGGTGCCGTAGGTCGTGAAAGCGGTCGAGGTGCCGTAGTCGATGTCGGCGCGCAGCGTGTGCAGCGGCACGCGCCCTTCGCGGTACCATTCCATGCGCGCGATTTCGGCGCCGCCCAGACGGCCGGTGCAGTTGATGCGGATGCCTTCGGCGCCCAGACGCATGGCCGACTGCACGGCGCGCTTCATGGCGCGGCGGAAGGCGACGCGCCGTTCGAGCTGCTGCGTGATCGATTCCGCGACCAGTTGTGCGTCGAGTTCCGGCTTGCGGATTTCGACGATGTTGATGACGACGTCGCTCGCGGTGATCTTGGACACGATCTTGCGCAGCTTCTCGATGTCGGCGCCCTTCTTGCCGATGACCAC
>Ga0265314_10004989_pt1 | contig 12094 bp, 7 predicted proteins | sample 4126metaG_FD_203106 | JGI IMG/M metagenome (GOLD analysis project Ga0265314, IMG submission 203106) | Rhizosphere microbial communities from Carex aquatilis grown in University of Washington, Seatle, WA, United States - 4-1-26 metaG | ecosystem: Host-associated > Plants > Roots > Rhizosphere >... | reverse complement strand
CCCACCATGCCAGTCGGCGAAGCGGCGGATTCAAGAACGTTCCCGGCGGGGGATCGCATGCTGATAGGTTGGTTCCCAGGGATCTGGAATCTCGTGATCAAAAGCGCCACTCGACGCCGACGTTGACGCGAACCCCAACAGCAGGGGCTTGGAAGACCCGGCTCGGCACCGCTGCATTGAAGACGAATTCCCGTCGCAGAAGGGGCGCCAGGACATCCAGGTGCAAGGGAACGCTCCAGCGAGAACCAAGAGATATCGCCGCGTAGCCGCCAGCGCCAACTGCTAGCCAGGGCTTGGTGGCCTGAAGACTTTGGCTGACGCCAAATCCTTGCGCAGACACCCAACCGACCTCGGCATCTGCGCAGGGGCCGAAGGCCACGGCTTCTTGCCCGAGGTTCAAGCAACCGGCGAGCGTGCCCGCGAGAAAATTGAACTTGCCGTAGGCGCCAGGGGGCGCTGACACGTTGACGCTTTGATCGCGGCGCAAGCCGTAGGCTGCGCGAAGCTCTGCGCGGTAGCGGCGTCCAGCCACGCCGACACCGCCGCCCAGGCCGACGTCGACGGCGGGCAGGGTACCCTGGCTGCCTTGTGCGTAGAGGCCAAGCAGGAGATCGGTCGGCGCAGATTGCTTCTGCGGCGCAGGCCGGGTGGTCGTGGCAACGGGCAGCGGCAGTTGCGGTGCTGGTGGCGATGGTGGTGGCGGCGGTGGCGGATTCGGCCGGGCCGGACGTGTGGCCAGGACGTCCGGATCGATAGTCAACGCAAGGATGAGAGACGTGGCATCGGCGAGATCTTGGCAGGAAGCGGCTTCGAGGGAGCGTCGCCCCGGCCGTCCCGCAAAGTCGGTTTCTATGGAGACCGACCAGACCTGTCCGTGCGCGACCGACGCCGTAGCTTTCAGATCGCGGCCCGCGGTCAGGCGGATTTCTCCGCCCAAAAGCCGCGCGACAGCGGCGCGCACCTCATCCGGAGAAGGGCAATCAGGCGGCGCTTGCCAGGACAAGGTGAATGCCTTTTCTTGGCTGGCGCTGGCCGGCAGGGCGGGGCCAGGCACGGCCAAGCCCAGCACGGCTGCGAACCAGACGTAGAGCGGCAACGACCTCACGCAAGCCACACTACACCTGGTTGGCCCAAGGTGAGAAACGCGTGCGGCTACGGTGCGTGCGCCAGCAAATAGGCTTGCACGATAGAGCCCCAGGTCGACGGCACCAGGTTCGTCGCGCTTTGTAACAAAATCCCCACCGCGGGCATCGAATAGCCGCCTAGTCCCCAGAGGTGGCCCATGCCCGCGACGTCTCCCCAACCCGAACTAGCCGCCCAAGCAAGCGCGCTCATCGCTCCGCCCGAGGAACTCAGCCGGCGGGCGCACATTTCTTCGTTCGCGGCCTATCTCAAATTGCACGCGGAAAGCTTGGCGGATCCCGACGCTTTCTGGCGGCAGCGCGCCCTTGAAACCCTGACGTGGTTTCATCCTTTTAGTCAGGTCAGCGACTGCGACTTCGAATACGGCCAGGTGGCTTGGTTCCTGAACGGCCGTCTCAATGCCTGCCACAATTGCGTCGACCGGCATGTGGCCACACGGGGCGACCAGGTCGCGCTGATCTGGGAGTCGGACACGCCCGGCGAGGGCAAGAGCGTCACCTATCGCGAACTTCAACGCGAAGTTTGTCGACTGGCCAATGTTCTTCGCCACAACGGCGTCCGTAAGGGCGACCGGGTTGCCATCTACCTGCCGATGATCCTCGAGGCCGTCTACGCCATGTTGGCCTGCGCGCGCATCGGCGCCGTCCACAACGTCGTGTTTGCCGGCTTTTCGGCCGAGAGCTTGCGTGATCGGATCAACGACGCCCGCTGCACGACCGTCATTACCGCCGACGAGGGCGTACGTGGCGGGAAGCTCATTCCGCTCAAGCGCACGGTCGACGAAGCGGTGATGGCCTGCCCGACGGTGCGTACGGTGTTCGTGGCGCGGCGAACGGGCAACAAGGTTCCCTTCTATCCCCAGCGCGACATCTGGTTGCGCGAGGCCATGGATGGCGAACGCACCTACTGTCCCATCGAGCACATGGACAGCGAGGACACCCTCTTTCTCCTCTACACCTCGGGCAGCACGGGGCGGCCCAAGGGCGTTGCCCACACCACGGCCGGATACCTGCTGCAGGCCGCGCTCACGCACAAGTATGTGTTCGACTACCACGATGGCGATGTCTATGCGTGCGTTGCCGATGTCGGCTGGATCACGGGCCACTCGTACGTTGTCTACGGGCCGCTTTGCAACGGCGCGACCACATTGATCTTCGAGAGCGTTCCGCTTTATCCCGACGCTGGACGGTATTGGGATCTGGTCGAACGCCATCATGTGAACCAGTTCTACACCGCGCCGACCGCCATTAGAGCCGTGGCCCGCGAGGGCGACGCCTTCGTCAAGGCCTACGATCGCTCCTCGCTTCGCGTCCTTGGCACCGTGGGCGAGCCCATCAATCCGGAGGCATGGCGCTGGTACCATGAGGTCGTGGGCGAGGGTCGCTGTCCCATCGTGGACACCTGGTGGCAGACCGAAACCGGCGGCATCATGATCACGCCCTTGCCCGGCGCGACAGCGCTGAAGCCGGGCTCGGCAACGTTTCCGTTCTTTGGCGTCGAACCCGTGGTGCTCGACGAACAGGGAAAGGAGCTTCAAGGTAATGGCGTATCCGGCCTCTTAGCCATCAAGCGGCCCTGGCCTGGCATGGCCAGAACCATTCAAAACGATCATCCGCGATTCGTGCAAACCTATTTGCGGCCGTTCCACGGCTACTATCTGACCGGCGACGGCTGCCGGCGCGACGAGGACGGCTACTACTGGATCACGGGCCGCGTGGACGACGTCATCAACGTGTCGGGACATCGCTTGGGTACGGCCGAGGTCGAGAGCGCCCTGGTCACGCACCCCGCGTGTGCCGAGGCTGCGGTGGTGGGCTACCCGCACGACATCAAGGGCCAGGGCATCTTTGCCTTCGTGATTCTGAACGAGGGCTGGAGCGAGAGCGCCGAATTGCTTGGCGAGCTCAAGAACGAGGTCCGCCACCACATTGGCCCCTTCGCCGCGCCCGATATCGTGATGGTCGCGCCGGGGCTGCCGAAAACTCGTTCGGGAAAGATCATGCGCCGGATCTTGCGCAATATTGCCGCGGGCAAGACGGACGACATGGGCGATACGACCACGCTGGCCGATCCGTCGATTGTCGATGCTCTCGTCAGCAAAAGAGGGACAGTCTAGGTTTTCCTGTCCAGAAGTCTTCTCTGGAAAGCAGTGACCGGCATGTAACAGCGTTTGCGAACGCGGTTGGAGAGGGGAGATCCATGGCAATTGAAGCAGTTCGAGTCCTTGACCCGGCGGCCCCGACAAACGGGGCTGTAGGCGAGGTAAATTTGAAGAGGATCATTTTCGCAGCATCTTTGGGCACTTTGTTTGAGTGGTACGACTTCTACTTGTACGGGAGTTTGGCGGTGTTCTTTGGCGGGCTCTTCTTCCCCAAGGGCAACGACACCGCCCAATTGCTGGCCAGTCTGGCTACCTTTGGCGCCGGTTTCGGAGTGAGGCCACTCGGCGCCTTGGTGTTCGGCCACATCGGCGATCTGGTCGGCCGCAAGAATACCTTCCTGGTCACCATGGCGACCATGGGCATTGCGACGGCTGCCATCGGCTTACTTCCGTCTTACGCATCGGTCGGTCTGATGGCAACCGCGCTTCTCGTCGGCTTGCGGTTGCTGCAGGGGTTGGCGCTGGGTGGCGAATACGGCGGCGCCGCGACCTACATTGCCGAGCACGTTCCGGACCACAAGCGAGGCTACTACACCAGCTTCATCCAGACCACGGCGACCATGGGCTTCTTCCTGAGTATGGGCGTGATCGGAACGACGCGCGTCGTGCTCGGCGAGGCAGGCTTCAAGAGCTACGGTTGGCGTCTTCCATTTCTCTTGTCGTTCGCCCTGCTGGCCGTGTCGCTCTACGTTCGTCTCAAGATGAAGGAGTCTCCGCTCTTCTCTAGATTGAAGTCGAGTGGAAAGACGTCGGTCAACCCGCTGAAAGAGAGCTTCACCAATCCCGTCAACGTGAAGTACGTCTTGCTTGCGCTCTTTGGTGTAACGGCGGGCCAGGGCGTGGTCTGGTACACGGGCCAGTTCTATGCACTGACGTTCCTGCAAAGCGTGCTCAAGATTCCATGGCAATCGTCCTATCTGATGGTGTCGGCGGCGCTGCTTATCACCACGCCTCTGTTCGTGGTCTTCGGGCGGCTTTCCGATCGCGTTGGGCGCAAAAGGATCATGATGGGGGGCTGCATACTCGGCGCGCTGACGTACATTCCTATCTACATGGGGATGAAGTACTTCTCGAATCCCAATGGTTTGTCGGTGGCGGCCGCGGCCGACTTGAATTGGCCGATGATGATTCTCTTGTTGAGCATCCAGATGGTCTACGTCTGCATGGTCTACGGACCGGTCGCGGCATTCTTGGTCGAAATGTTCCCCACCAAGATCCGCTATACGTCCATGTCTCTTCCCTACCATCTCGGGAATGGATGGTTCGGCGGCTTCTTGCCCCTCATTGCCACTGCCGTGACTGCCTCCACTTGGGCGAAGACCTCATTCGGCCGGGGATCGATCTATACCGGGCTTATCTATCCTATCGCCGTGTGCATACTTACGATCATCGTGAGCAGCCTGTTTATCCGGGAAACTAAAGATCACAAGATCGACGCGGACGTTATTGTTCGGCGTTAACAGCAAGGGTGGTAACGAAGTGTAGTTCCTCGGCATCTATTGATGCGTCTCATAGATTGGTGTTGTTGAAATCGGAAGCCCTGGCCGAGTAGGCCAGTACCGCGTCGTCGACGGCGGTGTGGGTGGATGGCTTTGTCCGAAGTCGCCCGTTTGGTAGTTGTGCTCCGAAGTTGGTGTTCTCGTAGTTGCCAAGAACCGTGAACAGCAAGGAGGTTAGATCATGGCCAGTAATTTCCGTTGCTACGTGCTCGCCCTGTTGGGGTTCATCCTCTATGTCCCGAGAGTCCATGCCCAGGAGCCACCTGCGCCTCCAGCGACCGAGACGCAGCCGTCGTCGCCGGCGGTCGCTCCGGCGCCAGAAACGTCTGTGCCTCCGGCGAGCGCGGCATCCTCCACTCTGATCGCCCCCGCCGCCGGCCCGCTGAAGATTGAAAATGCGAGTGGAAACAGCATCCGGTTCGGCTTGCTTCTTCAGCCGCAGTATCAGGCGGCGAGCAGCCCAGCCTTGAACAGCTATGCCAACAATTTGTATATCCGGCGCACGCGCTTGCTGGTCGGCGGAAAGTTCTTGGGCAAGGTCGAGTTCTTTTTCGATACCGACTACCCAAACCTGTTCCTAGATTCCAATACCGCTGCGGAAGGCGCGCCTGAAGTCTTCGCGAAGAACGGGCCGGGAATGATCGTTCAAGATGCGTTCATCACCTACAAGGTCCTGGACGGACCGATGGAGGATGCGCTGAAGGTCGATGCGGGATTCATGTTGCCGCCGATGAGCCACAATGCGGTTCAAGGAGCGGCCACTCTCTATGGGTGGGACTACTTCAGCTACTCCTTCCAGCACAGCAACGCCTTTGGCAGCACAGTCAATCCGGTTGGACGTGACGTCGGCGTGCAGTTGCGGGGTTTGGTCGTGGACGGCCACCTCGAATACCGGGTGGGTCTCTTTCAGGGCCGGCGCGACAACGTAAGCGCCACCGACGTACAGGCTAGAAACTTCTTCCGCGCAACCGCGCGTGTACAGGTCAACCTGCTCGATCCCGAACCGGGGTTCTTCTACGCCGGGACGTACTTGGGGGCCAAGAAGATTGCCTCGGTCGGTGGTTCCTTCGACATTCAGGGGGCCTACAAATACTTCGCTCTCGACGGCATCGTGGATATGCCGCTTGGTCCGGGTGTCGTAAGCGGACAACTGAACTTGGCGCACTGGAACGGCGGCACCTTGCTCCCCGGGCTCTTACGGCAGACTGCTCTTATGGGTGAGGCCGGGTACAATTTCGCCGGCTTCCAGGTGAGCCCAATCGTTCGCTACGAGCACTTGTGGGGCAGTGGGGCGCCCGCCGACCCCGCTACCTATCTGGCAAACCAGGCCCGCTATTCTTTCGGCGTGGCCTATTGGCCCTACGGACACAACATGAACCTGAAGGCATTCTATAGCCGGGTGCAGACTACCGGCGCGGCCCGTGGATTCAATCAATTCAACCTGCAGTGGCAGGTGTACTTCTTCTAGAACAGGCGGGGGGCGCCCGCCGGAGTCAGTTCTTTGCCTTGCGAGCGCGCTTGCGCCTTCCGCCGCTATGCCGCTTGCCGCCCAAATCGGCCAGATACGATGCATTCTTGAGCGACGAATCTTTGAGATCGGTCAAGTTGCGTGAGGCCATGAACATGCGAACGTGATGGTTCACGTGGGTCAGTAGCGCCCCAAGCGCACACCCACGATCGACACACTTGGCGTGGCCGGTCATGCACTTGTTGTCCGACATGGGACCATCCATGGTTTCGAGGATCTCGATGAGCGAGATCGTTTTGGCCGGGCGAGTGAGAATAAAGCCCCCGCCGGGACCACGCCGCGAAGTGAGCAGGCCGACCTTTACCAGTCGCTGCATCACTTTCGACAGATGAGATTCGGAAAATCCATATCTCGTGGCGATCTCGCTCGACGACTGGTTGGCGTTGTCTTTGGATCGAGCAATGTGCGCCATCGCGTGGATCGCGAGATTGGCCGCATCGGAGATCTTTAGAATGCTGTCCATAAGCCGACTGTAGCGCATAGTCGGCGGCGCGATTCATCTGTTGGCGAACAATTTACGCCGCATTTACAGGTGCTGCGAGAATTGCAGGTGGAGTGCGAAAGCCGCACGACGAATAATTAAAGTAAAGACACTCCTATATGCTCCTTTTCTTCGGTTCGAGCTCTGCCCAGGAGTCCTGTCTGCGCTCCGCCGAAGACTGCTGCATTGTACGGCCTGCGGTCGCTTGACGGACAAAGACGAAGGACATACGCGGAAAGGTATCGGAGCCGAGAACCGAAAACGGCGCTTCGCTTATACCCAAGAACAGTGGTGAATCATGGAGTCGACGAGTGCTTCGCTAGTTGAGTTGCAGGTCGCAATGCCAAAACCGCATAAAACATGCGGAAATCGCGCGCTTGATCATGCTGAAACCGCACGTTGCGGAGGGCCCAGGTGTTTGCCCCAACATTATTGGTAAATAGACTCCAGTTTATTTCATTTTTGTGACCTGTGTTCGTGGTCAGAGTCACTAACCACTCAGAAGTCGCTATACGAAATGGCTCGCGTCTTCGAAATGAACAGACCCGGAGGAACACCATGTGGGCACGAAAAGCTTTTGCACAGAGAACTCCCCGCCTGACCGCTTCGCTGGTTACGGCATTGGGAGCGACCGCCTTGCTAGTCGGATGTGGTTCAACGCCAGGAACGGTGATTACCAGTGGGCAGGGCGGCGCTCAAAATGCCGGCGGCTCTCAAGTCCAAAGCAATGGCGGTGAGCCAGGCAGCGGCGGACTCGCAAACAATGGCGGGGCGCAGGGACAAGGTGGCCAGCAAACCTTTGGCGGGGCGCAGGGACAAGGCGGCCAACAAACCTTTGGCGGGGCGCAGGGACAAGGTGGCCAGCAAACCTTTGGCGGGGCGCCGGGCGAAGGCGGTTTGTCCGGTGATGGCGGCGCTGTGCCAATAGGTGGCAAGCCACCGACTGGCGGCAAGACAGGTGCAGGCGGAACGACGGCCCCAGGTGGAGCGCCGGGCACGGGCGGGTTGCCAGCCGCTGGAGGTGCTCCAGCGGAGGGTGGATCGACGAAGCCGCCGGTCTCCGGCACCGGCCACTATCAGATGGAGAATCTGGATCGCGGCGTGGTCGCCGTGGTGGTCACCGGCGGTGTCTATGTCGGGTGGCGCATGTTTGGCTACGAATACGACACCACAGCCACGAATGTTACCTACAACCTCTACAGAGACGGAACCAAGGTTGCGAACGTCACCGACAGCACGAACTACTTGGACGCCGCCGGCAAGGCGACGTCAAGCTACACGGTGACCGCAGTGATCAAAGGCGTCGAGGGCACCCAGTCTGCCGCGGTCACGCCCTGGGCGCAGCAATACATCTCCATTCCTCTGACGCCGCCGACCGGCGGTGCCACGTACAGTGCCAGCGATGGTGCTACGGGCGATCTCGATGGCGACGGCAAGCTCGACATCGTGCTCAAGTGGGATCCCTCGGACTCGCACGACAACGCGCAATCGGGCGTGACCAGCGACGTGTATATCGATGGATACACGCTGGCCGGTAAGCGCCTGTGGCGCATCGACTTGGGACCGAACATTCGCGCTGGCGCGCACTACACGCAGATGTCGGTGTACGACTTCGACGGCGACGGGAAGGCTGAACTGGCGGTCAAGACGGCGCCAGGAACGAAGGACGGTACGGGCGCATATTTGAGCACGGGCACCGCCGCTGGCGCCGACAACACCGCCATCTACCGCAATGCCACTGGCTACATTTTGACCGGGCCGGAGTGGATCACGGTGTTCGATGGAACCACCGGTAAGGAGCGGGCGACCATCGACTATCCAGTGTCTCGCGGAAACGTGTCATCTTGGGGCGACGCCTACGGTAACCGAGTCGATCGCTTCAACGGTGGATTTGCTTTCGTGAAGGACGGCGGCGTGGCGAATGGCCTGCCGAGCATTATCCAGGGCCGCGGCTACTACACACGCCTGACGGTCTCCGCGCTAACCTACAGGAATGGCGTGCTGGCCAAGAACTGGGTCTACGATAGCGTCAGCAGCTTGCAAGCGCAGGGCGCTGGCGACCACTCGGAGATGGCGGCGGACGTCGACGGTGACGGTGGACAAGAGATCATCACCGGCCAAACCACCATCGACAGCGCCGGAACGTTGAAGTGCCAGTCGGGAGAAGGCCATGGCGACGCCATGGACGTTGCGCAGCTTATTCCTGGCAAGGGGATCGCGGTGTTCTCCATTCACGAGGGTCTAGGCGGGTTCGATTGTCACGACGGTGCCACCTGCACGTTTTACTACAAGACTTCAAACCCCGGAGTTGACGCGAGTCGCGGCCGAGCCGAATACGTCGGCGTGGGAAATGAAACGAGTGCGTCGTGTTCGGGTCCCGGTCAAGTCTTGTGCGCCACGGGGGCCTCGGGTGGCCTCGGTGCGGGGAGCAACTTCGTCATGTACTGGGATGCGGATGAATGGCGCGAACTCGAAAACGCCAACTCGATCACCAAGGCTGGCGGCGGAACCCTGCTGACCTGCGCGCAGTGCGCGGGAAACAACAGCACGAAAAACACGCCAACACTGACCGCGGATCTCCTCGGCGATTGGCGTGAGGAGATCGTTTGGCGCGAAACTGCCGGCGCGAATTTGCGCGTGTACACGACGACGGATGTAACGAAGCGCCGAATCTATACCCTGATGCACGATCCGACCTACCGGTCGCAGGTTAACTTTGAGAACTCGGCCTACAACCAGCCGCCGCACACGGGCTTCCAAATCAGCCCCAACATGCCCGATCCGCCCGTGCCCAGCATCTTCGTCAAGTAGTCTCGCACCGAAACGCTCGAACGGCCGTGGTGACGGTTGGCTCCTCCTAGCCGCCACCACGGCCGTTCTCTTGCGTGCGGAAGTCGGAATGTGTTTCGACCAAGCCAGCGGATTTCAGAGGAGCGCGGTACTGGTGAACAGCCCGTAGCCGCCGAGCAGCAGCGCAAGGATGGAAATCGCATGTACGCCGTAGCGCATGAGCGAGGGGCGAGAACGCAGCTTCCAAAGCGCCAACACTAGAATCGCCAGCACGACGAGCTGTCCTAGCTCGACGCCGAGGTTGAACGGAAGTATCGACCGCGTCAGCGATGACGTGGCCGCGTTCAGTCGTGCCTGACGAAGCACGCTGGCAAAACCAAATCCGTGAATCAGGCCGAATGCGAACGTCGGAAGCCACCGGGCTTTCGGCTCTCCACGCCGCAAGAGATTTTCCAAACCGACGAAGGCCAGCGTCGCAGCCATGAGCGGTTCCGTCACTTTGCTCGGTGCCGTGACTACGCCGAACGTCGCCAGCGCGAGAGTGAGTGAATACCCCACGGTGAACGCTATGATAATCGCGACCATCGACGAGAAACGTCGGCAGACAACGAGCAGTGCCAATAGAAATACAATGTGATGATAGCTGGTCAGCATGTATTTGAGGCCGCGTTTGACCAAACCCCAGAAAGAAGCCGAGGGCTGCGGTGGAAGTTGTGCTGACGCTGCGTTGAGTGCCGGCGTGTTCGACGGTTGCGGGGAGGTGGAGGTCGTGCTGGGCAGCGGCAATTCAATCGAAGGTTTCACTGCGGTCAGCATTTCAACTCCCACCGTCTTGTTCGCCTCATTGCGCACGATGAGTCTGGTCTCATGGTAGTCGGGCAGTCGCTTGAGATAGGTCGCCTCGAAACGCAGGGGCCAGGCGGATGGACGCGCAAAGAGCACGTGCAGCAACACGTTGCCTTCCGTCGGACGAAAGTCAACGCTGGTCTCACGCGGCACTAAAACCTGCCCTCCCGCTGAAAGCTGACAGAATTTCGCCGCGTCCTTCTCCAGCCTTGGAATCGAGCCTGCGACATCGGGTGCAGATTTCGTCGACTCGCCCATTGCAAGCCAGGCCGACTCCAGGTCCAGCCCGATCGTTAGTTCGAGGTGATTGGGGTGCAGGCGCACCTCCACCAAGCTCAGGGCTGGGCTGTAGGCGAATGCGGACCTTGCCCAAAGCGAGAAAAACGACAGGCAGAGTAGGAGCGCTGCCGCAAGAGTGACCAACCGGGCCGAGATGCGAGACGCTTGGTGGCGGCGACCGACCGAAGAACTTTCGACGAACATGGCAAACACTTTACGCCTGTTCCATCGACAGACGAAATCCGAGAACCCATCCGTCCGAGGAGACGGTAACGGTCCTTTGACCGTTCGCGCATGGTGGCGGAGCAAAGAACCCCGACTTTCCGACAATGGGAGGTCGGGGTTTTGCTAGCAGCGCTTGTGAGCAATTATGGTACTGCGGCACCCTTTTGCTACATTCGTTGGACTTTTTGTGAGCTGCGCCTGGACCCGAGTTCACTGCCTGCATGACCCGGTTCATCCAGACCGGCCCACGCACTACGGGTGGGCCAGGATTTCAAGGAGGAGACAATGCGCGCACCGAAGGTTCTAGGACAGAAGAAGCCCCCCATGAAAGGTTCGCTTTTCGTGGTTCTAGGGGCAGCCGCCATGCTGGCGGGCTGCAATTCATCGGGTGGATCAGTCACCACACATGGGACGGGCGGATCTCAAGGCTCGGGCGGTGCTGCAAGCACCGGCGGCGAGTCCAGCGCGGGCGGAGTCACGAGCACTGCTGGAGCGCCGGGCACAGGCGGCGCGCAAAGCAATGGCGGAGCCAAGGGAACCGGAGGATCGCCGAGTGTCGGCGGAGCTCCGGGCGCAGGCGGAACAGTAGTCGGCTCCGGTGGTACGGAAGTAGGTGCGGGTGGAACGGATGTTCCCGCGGGTGGTGTACCCGCCAGCGGTGGGAAGACGGGCACGCCTGGTACCGGCGGCAAGACGGGCGGGCCAGGCACGGGCGGGACGAGCGTTCCGAGCGCAGGCGGGCTGCCGGCCGCGGGTGGCGCGCCAGCACAGGGCGGTACGACGCAGCCTCCAGTCTCGGGAACTGGCCACTATCAGATGGAGAATCTGGACCGCGGCGTCGTCGCCGTGAAGGTCACGGGCGGCGTCTACGTCGGTTGGCGCATGATGGGCTACGAGTACACCGGGACGGATGCAGATACGTCGTACAACCTTTATAAGGATGGCACGAAGTTGGCCAGCGTGACCGATAGCACGAACTATCTGGACGCGGCAGGCACCGCGACCTCGAAGTACACGGTTAGCGCCGTGCTCAAAGGCGTCGAAGGCAAGCAGTCTGCGCCCGTTGCGGTCTGGGCACAGCAGTACCAAAGCATCCCCGTTACGCCTCCACCCAATGGGCCGCTCGGTGGCACCTACAGCCC
>Ga0265314_10004987_pt1 | contig 12101 bp, 14 predicted proteins | sample 4126metaG_FD_203106 | JGI IMG/M metagenome (GOLD analysis project Ga0265314, IMG submission 203106) | Rhizosphere microbial communities from Carex aquatilis grown in University of Washington, Seatle, WA, United States - 4-1-26 metaG | ecosystem: Host-associated > Plants > Roots > Rhizosphere >... | reverse complement strand
CGGCCGCCATCTCGTCGACGGCATAGGGGCTCACCATCGGCTCGCCGACCGCGGCGGCGCGCGCGGCGAGCTCGGCGGCGCCGCCGCTCTCCGGTGTCGGCTGCAAGAAGGTGATCACGGCTTCGCTCCCCGGCGGGAAGGTGGCCATCGCGCGCAGCAGTCGCGCGTTCGTGGCCGCGGTCATGTACATCGTGCCGCCGAGCCACGTGAAGAACGTCGGTGCCGTCGCGCTGGCGCCGGCGCGGGTGATCGCGTCGGCGAGCGCGTCGCGCTCGAAGTCGCACGCCGCGAAGCGCAGGTTCCGCGGCACGCTGCGCCCCGCCGCTTCCATGCGACCGATCTTCGCGTGCTGCGTGTCGGGGTGGTCCACCTCGACGATCGTGAGCGCGGCGGCCCACGCCGGCTGGCGGAGCGCGAACGTGTCGAAGCCGGCGCCGAGCATCACGTACTGCGTCACGCCGCGCGCCGCCGCGAGGGCGAGACGATCCTCGGCGTATCGCGACCGCAGCACGACGTGCGATCGCAACGCCATCGCGCCCGCGGCCATGTAGCGATCGCGCGCCGCCTCGATCTCCGCGCGCGCCGACGGGCCGAGCAGCACGAACGCGGCGGGATCGTCGAGCACGAGCGGCGTCCCGTCGAGGATCTGGTGCGCGGCGCGCATATACGCGGTCGCCATCGCCGTGCGGCTGGCGCGCTGCTCCTGCATCAGGGCGCGACGCGCGCCGACACGGCGAAGCGGAAGCCGTCGGGGTCGCGCAGGCGAAAGACGCGCGCGCCGTGCGGCATCGTCCGCGGTTCGAGGTCGAGCGTGACGCCCTGCGCCTTCACGTGCGCGGCCAGCGCGTCGATGTCCTGCGCGATGGAGAGTTGGAACGAGCAGCCCTCGCCCTTCGCCCGGTCGGCGCCCTTGGCGCCATCGTCCTGCACGAGGAGGATGCGCACGGCGCTCGCCGTGAGCGACACGGCGAAGCACCGGCCGTCGCGTTCGTGGCGACGGTCGACCGCGAAGCCGAGCACGGTGGTGTACCACGCGAGGCTCCGCTCCAGATCCTGCACGGTGAGCGACGCTTCGAGACTCTCCGCCTGCAGCGGTCCGGGTATCGGCGTCATTCCGGCTTTGCGGTGACGGTCACGTTCTTCGCGAGCGTCTTGAGGCGCACGCCGTTCTTCTGAACGACCGTGATCGAGACGTGGCCCGTCTTGCCGGTCTTCACGTCGCGCACGATGCCGGACTTGCCCGCGTGCGTGCCCCCCGTGACCTGGCAGAAATCGCCGTCCTTCACCTGCGGTGCGATGTGCGCCTTCATTCGTGACTCCCCCTCTGTGAGCGGACAACGGGATCGCCGGGGACGTTACCTCAGGCGCGCGCCGGGCGCCATCGTCAGGCGGGCAGCGCCCGCAGCGCGTCGACGTACTTGGCCGCGAACTCCCCCACGCGCTTGCGCCGGTACTGCATGATCCACCGCGGATGTTCGAGGGCGTGCAGCGCGCCGAACCAGCCGTGTTTCGCGTTGAGCGCCTCGAAACACTTCGCGTTCTTGCCGATGCCGAGCACGATCGCGTGATCGGTGCGGCCACCCATGGCGATCTGCCGCTCGACGCTCTCGACGATGAACGGCGTCACGCGCCGCAGCAGTTCGGGCGTGTCGTAATAGTTGAGATTGATGCCGTTCGCCGTGAAGCCGAGCGGCGAGAGCGCCGTGAGAAAGAACCGCGAGTAGAACGCCGCCGGCCCGCCGAACGCCGCGATCGCATCGTAGACGAACACCGAACTCAGCTCGCGCGTGCGGCCGAGCGCGTTGGGCACGCCGCAGACGTCGGCGAGCGCGACCGGATCGGTGAAGGTGACGCCGGTGATCCCCGCGCCGAAACGGCCGGGATTGATGCCGAACACGAGCGTGCGCGGCCGGTCGTCGGCGAAGAACCGTCCGAGAAAGGCGCGCGTGTAGCCGAGCGCGGCGCGATCGGCGTAGGGGTTCATCACCACGACGCCCCGCGGCACGCGGGGTGGCGCGAGGCGTCGGTAGAAAGCGAGGGCGCGAGCGCCGAACGTCGGAGCGGGCATGGTGCCTGAAGCTTCCCGCCGGGACGTTCGTGCGTCAATGTTCGGCATGCCCGATCCCACCGACGACCTCGCGCGCGACGCCGGCGACCGCGCGCTCGGCATGGACGCCGCCATCACGCGCCGCGACTTCGTGAACGCCACGCTCGTGGGCACGGGGGCGTCGCTCCTCGCGGCCGCCGCGCCGGCGCACGCGATGGGCCAGGGAACGCCCGCCGCGAGAGCCCCCGACGGCTTCGACGGCTACGGCGGCGTCGGTGACTACGCCGCGTCGCACGGGAACGTGAAGGCCGTGCTCGACGCCGCGCACCGCATCCGCGACGGCAAGTACGACCACGGCGCGCCGGCCGCGCGCGACACCGGCGAGACGTTCGACCTGGTCGTCGTCGGCGGCGGGCTCTCCGGCCTCTCGGCGGCCTACCATTTCGCGAAGGCCACCGGCGGCGCGAAGCGCGCGCTCATCCTCGAGAACCACCCGATCTTCGGCGGCGAAGCCAAGCAGAACGAGTTCGTGGTGAACGGCGTGCGCCTCATCGCGCCGCAGGGCTCGAACCAGTTCGGCATGCCGCGCGCCGGATCCGGCGCCGCCGCCGACCTCTGGGACGACCTCAGGCTCCCGCGGGAATTCCGCTATGTCGAGCCGGACACGAGCGTATCGCAGCTGCGCATCCCGCTCGACAACTACGCCCACATGGACGGCGTGAACGAGTTCCAGGTCGACATCGGCTATTTCTTCGACGAGCAGTCAGGCGCCGCCAAGCCCACGTGGCTCCGCAACATCTGGCAGAACGACCTCGCGGAGGCGCCATTCGCGCCTGCGCTCAAGGCCGAACTCCTCCGGTGGCGCAGTCACGCCGCCGATCCCACCGAGGCACTCCGGCGCTCCCTCGACGCGATGTCGTACAAGCAGTACCTCGAAGGGACGCTCGGCTTCAGCAGCGGGGTGACGAACTACATCGAGCCCGTCGTCGGCCTCATCAACGGCGCGACGCCCGACGCCGTCAGCGGCTTCGCCGCGCAACAGATCGGCATGCCCGCCACGGGCCGCACGCGCAGCCGCACGGGGCCGCTTCCGCAATCGTTCCCGGGCGGCAACGGGAGTTACGCGCGCCATTTCGTGAAGTGGCTCATCCCCGCCGCCTTCCCGGGAAGCGCCGATTTCGCCGCGCTCGTCACCGCGAAGCTCAACTGGGGCGCGCTCGACGTGCCGAACCAGCCCACGCGCATGCGGCTCGGATGCACGGTGGTGCGCGTGGAACACGCGAAGGGCACGACGGACGGGCCGGTCAGCATCTGGTATGCGCGCAACGGCACGCACTACAAGGTGACGGCGAAGCGCGTCGTGATGGCGAGCGGGAGCTGGATCAACAAGCACATCCTCGCGGGCCAGCCCGACGAGTTGCGCAACGCGTATACGCAGTTCGGCTACACGCCGGCGATGATCGTGAACGTCGCGCTCACCAACTGGCGCTTTCTCGCCACGCTCGGCGCGCCGGCGGCGCGCTGGTTCGGCGACGGCTTCGGCTTCTCGGCGAACATCCGCCGGCCGATGCTCGCCCCCGGGCACGAGCCGCCACTGCACCCCGACCAGCCGACGGTACTCACCTTCTACCTCGGCCTCTACACGCGGGGCCTCCCGGCGTACGAACAGGGCGCGCTCGGCCGGAAGAAGCTCTTCGAGACGACGTACGCGCAGTACGAGCGCACCATCCGCGCGCACATGACGCGCCTGTTCGCCGGCGCCGGATTCGACGCGCGCCGCGACATCGCCGGGATCATTCTCAACCGGTGGGGGCATGCACGCATGGTGCAGCCGCCCGGCTGGTATTACGGCAGGGACGGCGCGACGCCCGCGCGTGACGTGGTCGCGAAAGGCTATGGCGCCGTGACCATCGCGCATTCGGAACTGAACGGGCACATGAACGTCACCGGCGCGATCGCCCAGGGCAAACGCGCCGGTGAGGGTGCCGCGGCGTCCTAGCGAAGCCGCGCGATCAGAACGGCGAGTAGGCCGGCGGCGTCACGCCGTTGAGGCGGAGATACGGCACCGTCTGGCCGAGCGTCCAGGGGAAATGGTCGAGGAGTTCCATCAGGGCCCGGCCGCGGGTCACCTTGTTGCCGAACTGCACGATGCTCTCTTCCATCGCGGCGTCGCTCACGCCCTTGAGCATCTGCACCGTGTGATCCATCGCGGCCGCGGCGTACTTCTTGAGTTCGGCCTTGTTGTGCAGATACACCGCCGAATCGCCCATCTTGGGGATGCCCTTCGTGGAGCCGGTGATCGCGAGATGCGCGATGAGCGCGTCGCTGCCCGCGGCGTGCTCGATCTGCTCGGCGAACGTCCGGACGCCCTTCGTGGGGCGGAAGCCGAGCATCGAGTCGGGTGCCGCGTCGATGTAGCGGAGCACCGCGCCCTTGTGGTTCTCGACGATCGCGATGAGCGCCTGCTGCGAGATGAGCGGTTTTTGCGCGGCGAGCGGCGCGGCGGCCGCGACAGCGAGCGCGACGATGGTGGCGAAACGGATGGGACGCATGTGACCTCACCGGGGACTTGCGGGAACGTACGGGGGATGGTCGAAGCTGGGCGCGACCCCGCTGGCGCGCAAGGCGCGCGCACGCGACGCAACCACTCCGCGGCAAGCGGGCGCCGCGCGGCTGCCTAGTGCGTGGCCCGGGGATGCGCGCGAAAGAACGCCCACATCAGCGCCGTCGCGTCGACGCCGTTGCTCGTGCGCCCGGTGAACCACTCCGGCAGCGGCTCGCCGCCGGGCCAGGTGTGGCCGCCATCCTCCACGCGGTACAGCACGACGTCCGCGCCGTCGGCGCAGTCGCCGTAACTGAATCGCGTCACGTCGGGGGCGACCTTCGCCTCGAGCGCGGTCGCTCCGCAGCGGTTCCGACGCGCCCACTGCGACGTGAAGCCGGCGATGCCGGGAAAGCGGTCGCGGGCGACCCAGGTCGTGCCGCCGGCGTACGGTACCACGGGATCGGCCGTTCCGTGAAACGCGATCATCGGCACGGGCCGCCGGTCGGTGCACCAGCGAAACGGCAGCAGGTGCGCGGCGCCGACCATGCCCACGGCGGCGATGCGGTCGGCGAGCGCGCACGAGAGCACGAACGACATGCCGCCGCCGTTCGAGAGTCCGTTCGCGTAGATGCGGGTCGCATCGATGTGGTAATGCACCGAGAGCGTGTCGATCAGATCGGCGATGAACCGGACGTCCTTCGCAAGGCCGGGGCCGCCATCGGCGCGCCAGATGCGCGGACCGTTGCCATCGACGCCCGCGGGATATGCGACGATGAACCCGCCGCGCTCGGCTTCGGCGTTCCAGCGGCTGGTGCGCATCTGGGCCGTGGGCCACAGCCCGGCGGCGTGGATGCTGATCACCAGCGGCGTAGAGCGCGTCTGGTCGTACGTCGTGGGCACGTAGAGCAGGTACTCCCGATGCTCCCCCGACGACACCATCGTGCCGTTGTTGCGGTTCGCCGCATGGAACGCCCAGGCTTCGATCAGCGCCGCCGCGAGCGGCAGGCTGAGCAGCACCAGCACGGCGCGTATCGCGAATGCGCGACGCGTGGCGGTCATCGGTGGCGGTTCCACGACAGCGCGAGGGGCGCCGCGGAGAGCCGCGTGAGCGGAACCGCGAGGATCGCGATGAGCACGAGGTAGTGGCGCGGGACGAGCGGCCCCGACAGCAGCCAGCCGAGGAGTCCGTACAACGCGAAGACGACGCCGACCCAGGCGGCCGCGCCGAGCACCAGCGTGCGGTCGCTCAGCAGCCCGCTGCGGTGCAGCCGGACGGCGACCCACGACGCGCCCAGCAGCTTGAGGAGCCCCAGCGCGGCGAGGATCGCCGCGATGTCGTTCCACAGCGCGGCCAGCACGCCGCCGTGATTGCCCGTCCAGATCGCGACCGGCCACAGCACGGCGAGCAAGGTGAGCGCGAGAAACGCGCTGCCCTTCATGAGCCATTCGCGACCGGTGAGGCCGACGTAGAGGTTCTGCACGAGCTGCCGCCAGGTCGTCGCCACGCACATCGCGAGGAGGAGCAACAGCAGCACGGCCGCGCGCGGCGCGCCGAAGATGGAGACGGTGTCGGCCGCGCGGTCCATCACGGCGGGCCACGTGCCCGAGAGCGTGAGCGCGAGCGGCGTCGCGACGAGCACGAGGAGCCAGGCGACGAGCGTACTCACGATCGTCATCCGCAGTTTCGCGCCGATCAGCGCCGCGCCGCGCATCGGCCGCGTCGCGGTGAACGGCGCGAGGCCGGATGTGCCGGGAGCCGCCGTGTCGGCGCGGCCCACCGTCGCGGCCGCGAACGCCGCCATGAAGGGCGGCGTGCAGAGCACGAGGAGCAGCAGCTCGATCACGAGCACCGGCGTATCGCCCGCGAGCCAGAGCATCGCCAGCTCGAACGGCAGCAGCACCGCGACGAGCGCGGGGAGCGCGCGGCCATGCTGCCGCCATTCGAACCAGCGCTGCGCATGCTCGGGCGATGCGAACCGCTCATCGCGGCGGCGCGACGGCGCGGCCACCGCGCCCGGTCGCGCGAGCGCCGGCCGCCAGTCGGGAACGTCGCCGCGGCGCGCGCGTGCGACGGCGACGCACGCCACCGCGTACGCCAGCGGAAGCTGCGGCAGCAGCGCGGCGACGAGCACGGGCTCCGGCACCTTGAAGGTGAGCGCCGTGAAGACGATCGCGTCGAGAGCGGAGAGACAAAGCACCGCGACGATCACGCGGAGCCCGCGCAGGCCATACGGCATCCAGACGAACGCCTGGGTCCACGCGAGGATCGCCGCGCCTGCCGCCGCAGGCCATACGAGGCCGATCTCGATGCCCCGCGGGCGCAGGCCGAAGAGCGCCGTGCCCAGCCAGAGTACCGACACCGCCACCGTGCCGAAGAGCATCGGCCAGGCGACCAACTCGGCGGTGCGCACGGGGAGCGTGAACATCCGCGCCGGGAAGATCGACTCCCGCGCCGCGAGATCGCCCGCGAGGCCGAACGTGAACACCGCCAGCAGGTAGATGAACGTCGTCGCCAGGGGAATCACGACGACGCCCGCCACGGCCTCGGGGTTGTCGAGGTGCACCGGGGGGCCCGGCGCGCGGATCAGGCGGTTGTAGACGCCCAGCGCCGCGAGATAACCGACGACGCCGAGGAGGCCCCACCGGTGTCGCTGGCGGAACTGCGCGGCGAAGGCGAGTGCGGTACGTCGCACGCGCTACGCGTCGCGAGCGACCGCGGCCGAACTCCCCACGTGCGCGACGAAGATCTCGTCGAGCGTCGGCACGCGCGCGCCCCCGCCGTGCGACGCCTTGATCGCGTCGAGCGCCCCGCTGAGCACGATCTTCCCGTCGCGGATCATGGTGACGTGATCCGCCACCTGCTCCACCTCGTCGAGGAGATGCGACGAGAAGAGCACGGTGCGCCCTTCGCCCGCGATCGTTCGCAGCACCGCGCCGAGGATGTCGCGGCGCACGATCGGATCGAGCCCCGACGACGGCTCGTCGAGCACGAGCAGCTCCGGACGGTGCGCGAGGGCGACGAGCAGGCCCGCCCGCGCCTTCTGCCCCTTGGAGAGGTTCGCGATCTTCGCCGTGGGGTCGAGCGAGAACGCCTCGCGCAGTTCCTCCGCGTAGTGGTCGTCCCACGCGGGAAAGAAGGCGCGCGTGTAGTGCATGAGTTCATCGACGCGCATCCACCCCGGCAGGTCGTTCTCCTCGGAGAGGTAGCCGATCCGCGAGAGCACCGCGACCGGATCGGCCACCGGATCGGCGCCGAAGACGCGCACCGTACCCTGCTCGGCGCGGAGCAAACCCAGGATGTGGCGGATGAGCGTCGTCTTGCCCGCGCCGTTCGCGCCGACGAGCCCGTACACGGCCCCGCGCGGAAGATCGAGCGTCACGCCGTCGAGCGCGGTCTTCGCTCCGAAGCGGCGCGTGAGGGCCGTGATGCCGATGACGGATTCACTCACGCGCCATCCGCCGGCCGTTTCTTTCGGGAGGCCGCACCAGGCGCCGTCACGCCTGCGCGCCGCTTCCATGCCGACTCGAGCGCCACGAGCACGGCGCGGCGTGGCGCGGTGCGCAACTGCACGGTGGTGCTGCCGGACTTGCCCCACGCACCGTTGGCGGGCGCGAACGACGCGGGATGGTCTCGCACCAGCAAGTCCTGATCGATCGGCGAGAGCATGACGGTCGCCGCGCCCTTCGTCGGATAGCCGAGCGTCGCGAAGATCTTCCCCGCGACGCGAAAATCAGGGTGGCCCATGTGGGCCCCCTCGGTCGTCCCAGCCAGCGCGAGGGCCGCGCGGCGAAACTCGGCTGCGGTCATGAGACGATCGATGCCCCGTTTGGAACGTGAAACGTCGCCGGCCGCGCCTCAGTGGTGTTCGCCGCGCGGCCGGCCGCTGCACCTAGAGTGCGACACAACGGATGCCCGGTCAACTCCGTCGCAGCCGGTCGCGGCGAGGCCCGCGTTACGCCCGGCCTCCGGTCGCGACCATCGACACGAGTCGCCGCGCAGCGATCGTCGCGCCGTCGCGACGCATCCCGGCGGCCAGCGTGCGTGCACGGCCGGCAGCGGCGGGCGCCAGCGCATGTTCGAGCGCGCGCGTCAACGACTCCGCAGACGGCGCGCCCGGCGCATGTGCCGCGCCGATGCCGAGCGACGCGACGCGCTGCGCCCAGAAGTGCTGGTCGTACATCTGCGGAATCGTCACTTGCGGCGCGCCGCAGAGCGCGGCGGCGGTGGTCGTTCCCGCGCCGCCGTGATGGACGACCGCGGCGACGCGCGGAAACAGCGCATGCTGGTTCACCTCGCCGATCGCGATCGTGTCGCCGGCGTCGTCCACGAGCGCGAGGTCGGCCCAGCCGCGCGAGACGATCGCGCGCCGCCCCTGCGCGCGCGCCGCGTCGATCATCACGCGGGCGAGATCCGGCGGCGCGCGCATGCTGCCGAAGCCGAAGTAGACGGGCGGATCGCCGCTCGCGAGAAAGGCCTCCAGCGCGTCGTCGAGCGGAGCATCGTCGGGCACGATCCAGGCGCCGCTCTGGAAGACGGACTCGTCCGTCTCGTCCGGCCACGGCGCGAGCGCCGCGTCGGCGGCGAGCCACGGCCGGTCGGTGTACACGTGCCGGCCCACCTCCCGGACGGGCGCCAAGCCGAGCGTCGCGCGGTGTGCGTTCAGCGCGTCGCCGAACGTCTCGTTGAAGCGCACGGCGCTGCGCGCCCAGAGCGCATCGAACTCCGACGCGTCCGTCGACGGCGTCTCCCCCGCCATGCCGAGCACCGGGGGCGCGTGACGACTCGACGGAAGCACGTTCGGTGCATAGGCGACGAAGACGTACGGCACACCCTGGATCTCCGCGACCGACCGTGCCGCGATCTGCAGCGCGGTCGCGCCGACGACGATGTCGCACCCGTCGGCCGCCGCCGTGATCGTGGCGAACTGCGCGGCGACGCTGGCCGCGGCGAGTTCCTTGCGTCGTTCGACGGAAAGCGGCACGGGCGGTGGTAAGGCGGCCGCCGCGACCGGGGCCTTCGCGGCAGTGAGGGCGCGCAACTCAGGCCCGATGGGCGTGACGGCGAAGCCGAGGCCCTCGATCCAGCCCCGGAAGTCGGGCGGCACGCAGAAGCGCGCGTCGTGGCCGAGCGCGCGCAGTTGCAGGGCGAGCGCCACGAGCGGCTGTACGTCGCCGCGCGAACCGATGGTGGAGAGGAGGGCGCGCATGGCCGAAAAAAATAGCAATACTGCCCTCCGTGCGCTGCCGCCGAACCTTGCGCGCGCCCAATCGCTCCCCGATTCTCCGGCATGCGAATCCCAAACGATCCCGCCGTCGCCCGCGCCGATCACCAGCGCGCCATCGCCGACTTCGTCGCCGCCGCGCGCGCCGTGCCGGCCGACCGCTGGGAGCGCCGGCCCGACGACGCGCACTGGTCGCCCGCGCAGATCGTCGAACATCTTCGCCTCACGTACGACGTGGTCGGCGCGCAGTTCGCGGGAGGCCCGGGCCTCCGTGTGCGCACCAACTGGCTGTTGCGCGCGTTGCTGCGCTGGAAGTTCCTCGAGGGGATCCTCGAACGCGGCATCTTCCCCAAGGGCGCCGCGGCGCCGCGCGAGATCCGTCCGGCGAACGGCCCGTTCGAGCGCGAGCCGTTGCTCGCGGCGCTACAGCAGGCGGCCGCCGCCGCCGAGGAACGGCTGTTCGCGCACTGGAACAGCCCCGAACGCGTGATGACGCACCACGTGTTCGGCGCGCTCGATACGCCGCAGGGCGCGCGCCTCGCGACGGTGCACACGCTCCACCACGCGAAGCAGCTGCGCGCGCTCGCGGGCTGACACCCTCGTTCCTTCGTGTTACCGCGGTGTCACACCCTCGGCTGATGGGGCGCGCCCGCTCCGCGTGGTAGCGTGCATGCAGGCGACTCGAGTCGCCGTGCCCGCACCGGTAACCTGCCATGAAGAAGACACGCCAAGCCAAACCCGCGTCGCACGCCAGCGGCGAGACGGCCCGTCCCGAATCGCCGGCCCTCGAAGGGCGCACGCCGCTCCCGGAAGAACTCAGCGGCAAGGCGAGCGGCACCGATGACGACCTCGTGACCCTGTTCGATGGCGAGTCCGGCGGACACCTCGCCGACGGCTTCCGCGGCGGCAGCGGCGACGAGCCGCGCACGCCGCGGCGCGCACGAGGTGCCAAGTGAAGATCCTCATCAATGCCGACAAGTCCGTCGGGGACTACGACGCGCTGACCGTGCGCGTCGATGGTGTCGTGCGAGCTGCATTGCGGCACCTGAGCGATCGCATCACGCGCGTGGAAGTGCATCTCGCCGACGAGAACGGCGCCAAGGAAGGCGGCGAGGACAAGCGCTGCATGATGGAGGCGCGCCTCGAGGGCCGTCAGCCCGTCGCGGTGACGTCGCACGGCGACAGCTTCGACGCGGCCGTGCATGACGCGGCCACGAGCCTCGCGAAGACGATCGACAGCGCGCTGGCGCGCGTCGAAGCGCGGCGCGGCACGCACGACGCGAACGTCTGATACCTCACGGTCCGCGTTGCCGCCGCTCAGCGCAGCGACAGCAAGAGCGGCGAGTGATCGGAGGTGCCCGCGAGCCGCTCGTCGTGCGAGTACCAGATCGTCCGCACGCGGCGGCGCAACGACGCGGTGCCGAAGGCGTGATCGAGCCGGAAGCCGCGCCGCCGCCCGGTGTGGTTGCTGTACCACGTGTACTCGCGCACGTCGCGGTGCTTGTGGCGCCACAGGTCGGTCATGCCGTGATAGGGCATCGCCGTGAACCACGGCTCGCTGCTCAGCTCGGCGCCCTCGGTGTCGAACGCGCCGTGGCCGCTGTTCAAGTCGCCCACGAGCAGGAACGGCTCCTCGCGGCGGCGCCTCGCCGCCTCGTGCACGCGAGGCCACAGCGCCTGGATCGGTTTCGCGGTGTCGGGAAAATAGATGCCCGCGAGCCCGAAGCGCTCCTTCGGAAACCAGGCCTCCACCCAGCGATGCGGCTCCACGCGGCGTGTCGCGGACACGTCGCGCGGCACGAACGGCCGTTTGGAAGCGAGGAGGATGCCGCGCTTTCTCGCGGGCGGTTCGGGCGCGTGGAACGAGGCGAAGCCGAGCGACCGCAGGCCGGCCGTCAGCTCGCCGAGGCGCGTCGTCGTCGTCTCCGCGAGGACGACGGTGTCGGCGGCGTGCCGCGCGATCGATGCCAGGATCGCGGTCATCCGCGTTCCGCCGCCGGCCTGGATGTTCCACGATTGGACGATCACGCGACCTTCGGGGCTCGGGAGTCCCATAAGGAAGCGAGGGTCGCGCGCATTGGGCAAGGCGGGGCCACGCCACCTTATAGTTAGGTGACGCCCGCACCACCCTTCGCCCCGTCTCGCCGAACACGTGCACTCCCCGATCCGCCGCCAGTGCCACCGCGCCAACGCGCTGCGCGCCCGCCGATGACCAACGCGCCGTTCGCCTTCCGGCTCGACGCCACTGACGGCCCCGCGCGCGCCGCCACGTTCACCACGCCGCACG
>Ga0265314_10004986_pt1 | contig 12101 bp, 5 predicted proteins | sample 4126metaG_FD_203106 | JGI IMG/M metagenome (GOLD analysis project Ga0265314, IMG submission 203106) | Rhizosphere microbial communities from Carex aquatilis grown in University of Washington, Seatle, WA, United States - 4-1-26 metaG | ecosystem: Host-associated > Plants > Roots > Rhizosphere >... | reverse complement strand
ATCGTGACGAACATGACGCTGGCCGAATGGGAACGCGCGGTGCTCGAAGAACTCGCACTGGTCTACGCGCGCGAAGCCGCCACCCATCGCGCCGCCTCCAAAGTCCCCCCACAAAAACGCGAAGCAGGCGGCATGCAGTCCGTGTCGTCTGCTTTATCGGCATCGGCGGCGTCAGCATCGCAGGCCGTATCACCGAGTTCCTCCGCCGGCCCGCCAACACCACCACTAGAGGAGGCCCAGGTCGCGTAGCACGCCGGCTTTACTTCCCGTTCTTTGACAATTGATGCCGCACGCAAACAGCGGGGGCAAGCGCAGCGCGCTTGCCCCCAGGTCGTGAGCTTCAATTACTTCGCGATCAAAATGGCGGCCGGCTTAGCAGCCCGTCTTGACCCACTTCTTGCTCTTCGCGGAATTCGACGCCGCTTCCAGCACGCGCTGCGTCTTCGTCGAATCGGCGAAATCCGGACCGAGCTGCTTGATCTTGCCCGTGCCGATCGCTTCGAGCACGTCCGCGAAGCAGTTAATGAACGTGTGTTCGTAGCCGATGATGTGCCCGGCCGGCCAGTACGCGCCGAAGTACGGATGCGCGGCTTCGGTCGCCAGGATGTCGGTCCAACCCTGCTCGCGCGGGGGCTTGGAGGCGTCGTAGAATTTGATCCGGTTCATGTCTTCGAATTCGAAGCGGATCGCCCCTTTCTCGCCATTGATTTCGATGCCGTTGCCGTTCTTGCGCCCTTGAGCAAAGCGCGTGGCTTCGAAGGTCGCCAGCGCGCCGCCCTTAAAGCGCGCGAGCATGACCACGGCGTCTTCGACCGTGACCTTGCCCTTCTTGCCGCCCGCGCCGCCCTTGGCCGAGAGGCCGCCGGCCATCGCGCCGACGGGGCGCTCCTTGATGAAGGTTTCCATCGCGGCGCTGACTTCGGTGATTTCATCGCCGGTGATGAAGCGCGCGGCGTCGACGATGTGCGCGTTCAAGTCGCCGTGCGGGCCCGAACCGGCCACACTGCCCTGCAAGCGCCAGATCAGCGGGAAGTTGGGGTCGATGATCCAGCTTTGCAGATAGATGCAGCGCACGTGGAAGATGCGCCCGATGCGGCCTTCCTGGACGAGCTGGCGCGCGAAGGCCAGCGCCGGGACGCGGCGGTAGTTGTAGCAGACGAAATTGACCTTGTCCTTCGCGGCCTTGGCGGCCTTGACCATGCCTTCGCATTCTTTGACGCTGCGCGCGAGGGGCTTTTCGCAGACCACGTGCTTGCCGGCTTTCAGCGCTTCGATCGAGATTTCGGCGTGCGAATCGTTGGGCGTGGAGACGTCGACGAGGTCGATGTCGGGCCGCTTGATGACTTCGCGCCAGTCGGTGGCGGATTCGCGCCAGCCCCAGGTCTTGGCCATCTTGGCGGTGCCGGCCGGATCGCGGCCGCAGATCACCTGCATAACCGGCTGCACGGGCCGTTCGAAAAAGTGCCCGACCTGGGACCAGGCGTTCGAATGCGCCTTGCCCATAAATTTGGTGCCGATCAACGCGACGCGCAACGGGCCGCTTCTGGACATGGTACTCCTCCCCTTTTTGTGGTCCGGTTGTGTGGAAGTTCGGGAAGGCTGCCAGAGGGTGCGCGCGGCGTCAATGACCTTTAAATATCTTCCGCTACAGCGCCCGCCGCATGCGCAGAGGACGACAATGCGAAGGGAAAGAAAAACGCGCGGCATGCTAAGCCGCGCGTTTGACAACTCGAGTTCTCGGGAAAATGCGGACTACTTGCCGCCGCAGCAGGCGCCGGTGTCGAACTTCGTTTCGACGGGCTTGGCGTCGGTGGCCTTGGCATCCACAGGCTTGGCCGCGGGGGCATCCGCGCGCGCTTTGAGTTCCACAAACTTCGCCTGGACGACCTTCACCGCGGCGCCGATGTCCGAGTACTTGGCCAGCGCGGCGGCTTTACAATTCGGGCAGTCTTCGTCGCTGTCGCAACCGGGGAATTTCGTGCCGGGTGGCGGCGGTTCGACGTTGACCGGCTTTTCGACCGGCGCGGGCTTGGTGACGGGCGCGGCCTGGGTTTCGGAGGCCCAAGCATTGAACGTGAAGCTCAGCGCAACCAGCGCGGCACAGGTCAACAGGGATCGCATGGGTCGGCCTCCTTATAAATTGCTTAGGGCACTCTACCGGATCAATGGACGCTTGCCAAGATTTAAGGAGGCCTAGAAATGCTAGCTATCGGCCAGCTTCTGGACGGCGGCCTGGATGCGTTCGGCAGCCTGGCGGTACAGCGCAGGCGGGAAATTTCCGCCGCGGAAGCGGCCTTCGCGGCCGCCTTCCTTTGCGTCGCGTTCCTTGCGCTGGCCCTTCTGTTCCTTCAATTCGGCCAGATTCACCGCGGGGCCAAAGCGCACCTGCACGCGTGCGGGGCGCGGCAACGCTCGGCCTTTGGGCAGCGCGTCGAAGGTCCCGTGCACGTACGCGGGGAACGTGGGCACATCGAGTTCCAAGGCCAGAATCCCGATGCCCGCCTTGAAATTCTGGAGCTTGCCGGTCACCGAGCGCGTGCCTTCGGGGAAGATCAGCAGTGCCTTGCCGCCATCGAGCGCGGCGCGGCAGACGGTCAGGCCTTCGAGCGTGTTGTCTTCGCGTTCGAAGGGCAGCACGTTGAAGGCGTTCGAGAAGAACCAACCCTTGAGGCGCGTATCGAAGAAGTAATCGCGCGCACCCATCACATGCAGGTTCGTGCGGCGGGGCCCGAGGACTTCGCGGATCGCGGCGGTGTCGAGGTGGCTGGAATGGTTCGCCGCGAGCAGGAACGGTCCCGAGGTGGGCAGGTTCTCAAGACCGCGTGCATCGATGCTCATGTAAATATTGAAAAGCGCCTTGGCGCTGGTCTGCATCGCGCCTTGCAGCAGGGTCTTGGAGACCGAGCCGCCCATCGCGGCGTGTACATCGACGGAAGAATCTTTGCGCGCGCCGCGCCCGGAAGTCTTGTGCACGCCGGCGGTGTTGCCGGCGGCGGCGCAGGCGTCGACCAGATCGCGGACCGTGCCGAGCTTGGAGGCGGCTTCGTCGGTGATCACGACGTTCAGGCGCAATTCGAGCTTGCCGACCAGATCGACGCGCCCGATCGAGTCCATCCCCAGGTCGAGCTGCAGTTTGCTTTCGGGGGTGATTTCGGAGAGCGGAACGCTGACCACTTCGCTGATCGCCTTGGCGACCTGTTCGAAGAGCCCGCCGCCGGAAGCCGGCGCGGCGCCGGGCGCGGCGCTGGCTTCGACTTCGGCTTTGCCGCCGGCGTATTCTTCGCGCACTTTGGAGCGCTGGACCTTGAGCGTCGAAGTCTTGGGCAGATCTTTCAGGCGCAGTTCGATGCGCGCGACACGCTGGTGCTGCGGCAGCGAGGCGTTCAGGTTTTCAACCTGCGCCTTCAACGCGGCGTGATCGTTTTCCGTGGCCACGACAACGAGGGTGACTTCCTCGCCCGTGCCCTGACGCGCGGGCAGGCCCACGACGCAGTATTCCTTGGCTTTTTCGAGCGCGCGGAAGTGGTGCTCGATCTCGTCGGGATAAATCTTTTTACCCGCTGCGCTGACAATGACGTCCTTCACGCGCCCGGTAATGAAGAGGTAGCCGTCCTTGTCGAAGCGACCCAGATCGCCGGTGCGGAACCAGCCCTCTTCGAAGACTTTGGCGGTGGCTTCGGCGTCGCGCCAGTAGCCGTGCATCAGGTTGGGCCCGCGCGCGACGATTTCACCGACGCCCTGCAGGTCGGGCTGGCGCACGCGCAATTCGACGCCCGGCAACTGCACGCCTACCGAGCCCGCGCGCGGTGCGCCGATCGGATTGACGGTCAGGATCGGGGCGGTTTCGGTCAGTCCGTAACCTTCCGCGACGGGGAAGCCGAAGCGCTTGAAGAAATGGAAGAGGTCCGGATCGAGCGCCGCGCCGCCGGAGACAAACAGGCGCAGCTTGCCGCCAAAGGCCGCATGCACGCGCGAAAAGAGTTTCTTGCGCGTCTTCTCGCTGCCCATGGCTTCCGCGGCGGACGCGAGCGTGGCCATCAGGCCCACGCCCATGCTGCCCTTCACGCCCGCGGCGCGAATTTCATCCTGAATGCCGCTCGCGAAGAGCTGGAACAGGCGCGGCACGCCCAGCATGACCGTCACGCCGGCGCCGCGCATCGTCTCGAGGACGTCCTTGGCTTTAATGGTTTCGACGTAATGCACCGTGCTGCCGCCGAACATCGGGGTGAGCAGGCCGCCGGTGAATTCAAACGCGTGGTGCAGCGGGAGTACGGACAAAAAGCGGTCAGTCGCGAGCGGTTCAAGGACTTCCGCGACCGCCAGCGCGTTGGAGGTGAAGTTGCCATGCGTGAGCATCACGCCTTTGGGCGCGAGCGTCGTACCGCTGGTGAAGAGCAGCGAAGCCAGGGTCTCGGGCGTCGGGTTGGGCAGCACCGCGGTGCTGACGGCGGCATCCGGATACGGGAACGCGTCGCCGGCATGCGGGGCGAGGTCGATGTCGAGCAGGTTGAGGCGCGGCGGCAGGTCCTGGCCCGCGGCCCAGTCGTCGCCGGCGGTGGCCAACAACGCGGGCGAAACAATCGCGGCCTTGGCTTCGACAAAGCGCGTCAATTGCGCGGCTTCGGCCGGGCGCAATTGGCGGTCGAGCGGCACGACGACTCCACCTGCGCGCACAATGGAGAGCCACGCGAGCGGCCACTCAGGGCAATTTTCGCTCCAGAGCACCACGCGGTCGCCCGCGGCCAGGCTTAGCTTGGTGCGCAGAATGCGCGCGAGGCGCGCGGATTCGGTGAACAGTTCCGCGTACGAGAGTTTGAAGCTGCCGGTGCGCGGGCCGGCCTTGCGCGTCATTTCCAGGAAGGTGTGGTTGCCGAAACGGTCGGCGCCGCGCGCGGCCAGTTCAACGATGGTCTGCGGCACGCCGTGAATCGCGGTGCTCGAGCGCGCGCGGCCCTTGGAGGCTTCTTCGTCCAGCAGGTGGCCTTCGCCGGCGCCCGCGCGGGGGGTGTCTTCCATGCGCAGGATGTTGCGCTTGATGCCCGGGATGTGGACATCCTGGAGGTAATGCTTCCAGGGAATCTTGCGCGGGTCGAAGTCGAAGAGTTCGCGCTCGGCGGGGTCCATTCGCGCCATCAGTTCGCGGCCACGCTTGGTCTCAAAGCGGCAATCGAGATTCGTGTAGGGGCTGTAGATATCGACGTAGTAAAGCAACTGCTCCATCGCGTTGTTGAGGGTGCGCAGGCGGTTGCGCCAGCGGCGCGCGCCGGGGACGGGCAGGCGGGAATCGACAATCGCATGGGCCAGCTTCATCGGCTTCAGGTAGCCGTACGTGATGCGGCGGCGGAAGCGCGAGACGCTGGGGAATTTCCAATCCGGCACGGGGACGGGCTTGCCGGCCTTGTCGAGCATCGGGTGCTTCTGGAAATAATCGCGCACCGAGCTGTAGAGATGTTCGAAGACCAGCGGGTTTTCGCTGGAGCTGGCCACATGCAGCAGATCGAAGTTGCCGTCGTGCGCGCCGACCGAAGCCACCGCCGCGAGCGTGGCGTTGACCACGAAGTCGGCGGGGATGATGTCGAGGACCACGTTGCGCCCGGCGGGGAAGTCGTCGAGGCGGCCCTTTCCGTAGCCCACGATCAGCGGGTCGGCCATACGAAGGCCGTCCAGCCAGCCGGGTTCCGGCTCGCGCAGCGACGACTCGATGATTGAAGGCCGCACGATTACCGTGGGCAGTTCGCCGTGCTGTTCCTTGACGAGCTGTTCGCCCAGGAATTTGGTGTAGGTGTATGTGTCGTTCCAGCCCAGGTCGCGGGAGCGGCGCATGCCGGCGCCGACCAGCGCGCGGCGCAGGGCGGTACGAGCTTCTTCGCTCTTCTCGTCCCAGCCGTTCTTGCGCGCCTGGGTCTCGCAGTCGGCGCTGACGATCTTGCAGAGCGTCTTGAGGCGCTCGAGTTCTTTGGCCAGTTCGAATTTTTTAGGGCGTTCGAGGCCCGGGGCGAGCTGCGCATCGATGGCTTCGAGCGGCTCGAGCAGGCGTTCGGGGATCTGGCCCTTGCGCATCCCGCTGACGTAGGCCGTGGAGACATGCGCATAGGCCACGCCGGAGCCGTACAGCTTTTTCGAGGCCTGGGCGATTTCAACGAGGCGCAGCGGCGCAAGCGTGTTGATCTCGAGCGCCAGGTCCAGGCGTTCATCGAAGACCACCGTCGCGGCCGAGTGAATGAAAATCTGGACGTTCTTGGTCAGCTTGGCATAGGCTTCTTCGCTCAAGCCCAGGCGTTCGTGCGTCAGATCGCCGGGCACGCACTGAATGCGTTCCTGGCAAAAGGCTTCGAAGCGCGTGCCATGGGCCTCTCGCAGCCGCGAGAAGACCGAGTTGCGCAGAAGCTCTTCGCGCAGGCGTTCTTCCGCGCTGACCAGCGAGCCGTCGGCGCGCGGGCGCGGCCGGATCAGCAGGTAGATCATCCCGGTCTCAGGCAGGTCGCGCAGAATCTTTTCGACCAGGGCCTTGGCCAGAAAGCCTGTCGAACCTGTGACGAGGACGCCCTTGCCCGCGAAAAACTTGCGGATCGCGATGGGGTCTTCCTGGCGTTCTTTCACCATGTGGGGTTCAAGATATAAGCGGGGTGCATATGGAATGCAAAAGCACCGCGCTAAATCGCCGCTTATAGAGGAAGGGATTACACTCCTGTCACCCGATTTTGGGAAATTGCCGGGCGACTATTGAGCGGCGCGGCGCTTCCCGTATAGTTTTACCTTCTTCATGGTTCTGGTTTGAGGAAAGCTTTCTATGCGCTTACGCAATGCGTCCCTGTTGTTGAGTCTGGTGCTTTCGACGGGGCTGCGCGCCGCCGACGCCCTCACCCCCAGCGGAGCGCAGTTGCTGCCCGCGGATGCCACCATTGCGCTCACGATTCCCGAACTGGAAGGCCTGGTGTCCGCGCTGGCCAAGTCGCCCTACGGCAAGCTCTGGCAGGACCCGGAGACCCAGCAGTTCGCCACGCCGATCCTGGCGGAATTCCAAAAGCTCTACACGGACTGGCTCAATGATCATCCCAACCTTGAAGCGCCCGCATGGAAAGACCTGCCATCGCTCCTGAAAGGCGAGCTGGTGTTTTCGCTGAGCGGCACCGGCGGCAAGGGCCGGGAGAATTTTCGGCTGGCCTGGCATCCAGGCGACCCCGCGCCGGTCAAGGCGCTGCTCAAGACGCTCTTTGGCAACGATTTCGCCGAAGATCACGCCTTCGCGATCACCGATGCCGGCGAAAAAGGCGCGCAACTGATCTTTGAGAAAGGCTGGCTGCTGGCGGCGGGCAATCCGGCCGAATTGGAGGAACTGCGCGCGCGCGTCAAGGGCGACGAAGCCAAGCTGCCCGCGCTTTCCACGACGCACCGTTGGCAGAACGCCGACCGGATTCTCGCGGGCCCCATGCGCCTGGCCGGCGGCACGCCGCACCTGACGCTGTGCATCGACACCGCGCACGCCTTCACCGAATTCCTCGAATGCATCCCCGCCGACATCCCGCTTCAAGCGGCGTTGAAGGCTTTGCGCGTGGCAGGCCTGGACAACATCGACGCGCTGGGCTGGCAGCTCGCGACGCGCAACGAGGCCCTTTCGATGAGCCTGGCCGTTTCGACCCAGGGCGCGCCCAAAGGCGCGTTGGCCGAGATGTGCACGGCCAAGGCATTCGATCCCAAGCACCTCGCGCTGGTTCCGGAGAAGAGCACGTTCTTCGCCGCCTGGCCGATCTTCCCCCTAGCCCCCGAGCCGGGGGTGGGCCTGATCTTCGACACGGGATCCAACTTCTTATTCGGCCTGGTGCCCGACTACGTCGTGGGCCTGAAGACCGAGAACGCGAATCTGATTCTCGACCAGGTGAAGCAGACCGTCGCGGATGCGGCGGACGCCGAATTCAAGCCGGTCTTCAAGCAGGTGGACTCGCCCGCAGGCAAAATCGATTACCTGGATTTCGGTGTGCCCTTCCTGCCCGCGGCCCATGCCAACAAAGATTTGTTTCTGATGAGCCTGAATCTGGCCGGGCTGCGCGAATCGTTGCGCGGCGCGGCGGCGAAGCATACGCTCGCCGACAATGCGGACTTCCAGGCGGCCGTCGCGCGCGTCACCGGGCAGCCGTACGACCCCGAGCACCTGCCCGCGGGCCTGGCATACTTCGGGGCTACAGATGCCGCGCGCAGCGTGGACTTCGGCGCGCTGGCAAAGGTGGTTTTCGACATCATCAAGATGCCCAATGTCCTGTGGATGCTTGAGGGCGGCATGGAGGAAGAGCTGGGCAGGCCGATCCCTGAAGAAGATGAAGCGGTGGAGTTGAGCGGTTTGCTGAAGGCCGTCGATTTCTCGCTCTTCCCGCGCCCCGAGACGATCCAGAAGTACAACCGGCCCCACGCGGGCTACTGGCAGGCCGCGGAAGAAGGTTCGGTCTATCGGCAGGAAGTGGGCCTGCCCGGCGCGGGCAGCATCGCCTCGCCGGACGCGCTGATTTTTCTGACCACATTGAGTGCCGCGGTGCTGGGCGATGACGTGCTGATGTGGCAGATGGCTGGAAACGAATCGGACGCCAGCGACGCGCTCGATGACCTCTTTGGCGCCCAGCACGAACTCAAAAAACAGGGCGCGGAAGGCTACGCGCAGTCGATCTTAGGCAACCAGGAGCCGGGCGAAGGCGAGAAGGTCGAGATTCCGGAGCCTGCCGCGGCCGACACCGAAGCCGTGGCGACCCTGGCGCCCAAGCTGGCTTCGGATCACTTCGAAGAACGCGAACAGGCCGCAGCCGATCTGCTCAAGCTCGGCCCGAAGGCCATCAAGCCGCTCGAAAAGCTGGTTTTGGAGAGCAAGGACGCGGAAATCAAGACGCGCGCGCAAGCCATCGTGGCGCGGCTTAAAGGCGGGCTCTTCAAGCACCTGGTCCGCGACACGCGCAATGGGCTCTATTCAAGCTGGAAGAAGGACGGCGAACCGGGGCTCGTGTCCAAGGAATTGGCGCAGGCCGAAGCCGGCGTGCCGCATGCGGCTCCGTTTCACGGTTATTATTTCAAGGTCCTGACCGCACAGGGTGCCGACGCCAAAGGCGGCGCGAAGAGCTATTTCGACAAACCCACCGAAGCCGATCCCACGCGGCGCAAAATGAGCGAAGGCTTCGCGTTCGTGGCTTATCCCGCGCGTTACGGGAAGACCGGCAAGCTGACCTACATCGTCAACCAGGACGGAACGGTGTACTCCCGCGATCTGGGCCCGGACACCGAGAAGGCCGTCAACGAGATGCAGGAATTCAATCCGGGCAAGGATTGGAAGGAAGAGGACCAATTGGGCGAAGGCATGCCTGCAGGCATGGGTGGCGGCGGCGACGAGATGAAACCTAACGATTAGCGCTCGAAAGATTTGGGCCAAAATCCGGTATAGACAGGGACGATTCGGGATTTTCTTTCCTCCTCAAGGAGAAGCGGCATGCGCAGGCGCGTTTGGGCGGGACTTTGGGTGGCGGTGCTGTGTGCGTTCGCGGGAGGCAGCGTGCGGGCCGGCGAAGCCGCCAGCGCGGCGGACGTGCTCCCTGGCGACGCACAATTTGTACTGCATCTGAAAAGCGCGCCCGTACTGGCCTTGGCGCTGGCTACCTCCGACTTCGGCCAATTGATGCTCGAGCCGGAGATGCAGGCGTTCCTCCAGCCTGCGCTCGAGCGAGCGCTGGAGGAATACAAAGCCGCCCGCGAGCAGCAGCCCTGGCTGCCGGACCTCAAGGACCTGGCGGCGGCGTTCTCGGGCGACGTGGGCGTGACCGTCACAGTGAGCAAAGGCGCGAAGGAGCCGGCAGTGGCATTCGCGGCGCAGGTCGGCGACGCCAAAGCGCTCGAACGCATCTTGAAAACCTTTCTCGCGGGCAATCCGCTGAAGGAAGGCGAATTCATCGGCTTTGCAGGCGCCGAAGGCCCGGGCCTGCTCTTCGAAAAAGGCCTGCTGCTGGGCGCGGGCTCCAAGGCGGAACTCGATAAGCTGCGCGCGCGGCTGGCCGATCCGGCCAAGCGTGCAGATGCGCTCTCCACGTGCAAGCACCTCGCCGACGGCCGCAAACTGCTGGGCGGCGACGGGCACCTCACGCTGAGCCTGGACGCGGCGGCGCTGCTGAAAATGCTTCAGGAAATGATTCCCGCGGACCAGAAGGCGCGCATGCTCGCCTTCATTGAGAAGTCGGGCGTGGACGGCCTGCAAGGGGTGGCGCTGCAGGTGGGCCAGCGCAAGGAACTCTTCACCTTCGATCTGGCCGTGGGACTGGACGGCGCGCCGAAGGGCCTCTTTGCGGCCCTGACGGCGAATCCGACGCTGCCCGCGGCGGTTCTCAAATGCGTGCCGGAGCAATGCAACTTTTGCAGCGTGGCCAACGTCGACGCCGTCCCGGCGCTCGCGCTGCTTCGTGCGCTGCACGAAAACCCGGCGGAACTCGAAGCGGCGCTGGGGCGCTTCAAAAATGAATTCGGGGTGGACCTGGAAAAAGACCTGCTCACGCCGCTGAGCGGTCCCTGGCTGACCTACGATTCTGGCGGCAGCGAGATGTTCGGCCTACTGCCCAGCCTGGCGCTATGCGTCGAAACCAAAGGTCCGGAGCAAGCCAAACGCGCGGCCGATGCGCTGCTCAAGCTGATCCCCAAATCCGGGCGGCTCCAGGGCCCGCTGCAGTATGAAATGAAGGAAGTGAAACTGGGCGACGTGAACGTGCATTACCTCACGCTGCCGGTGCTTTCGCTCTCGCCGGCCATCGCGGTGAAGGACCAGCGCGTCTTCCTGACGCTTTCCGTTAATGGGATGCGCCGCGCACTGGCGCAGCTTGGCGCGGAGAAGGACCTCAGTGCGAACAAGGATTTCCAGGCCGCGCTGGCGCACGTCACGGGCAAGCCCTTCGATCCGCAAGCGCTGCCGGGGCAATTCAATTTTCAGAACGCGCCGAAGGACGCCTCCGCGTGGAATTCGCTGGCTCAGATCGGCCACTGGATCCAGAGCGTGCAGAAGCTGTCCATGCAATTTGGAGGCGGCCGCCGCCAGGAACCCATCGAGCTGATCTTTAACGAACTAGACTTCGCACTGATTCCGGGCGACGCGACCTTCATGAAGCACGTCAAGCCGGCCGCGGGCGCGCTGCTCAAGGTGGACGGCGGAGTGGTCATGCGCAGCGACATCTCCCTGACTTCGCCGCTCTCGATGTTCTCCGGATCGAACTCGGTAGGCGGCGTGGCGGTCATCGCGGCCCTGGCGGTGCCCAATCTGACGCGCTCACGCATGGCGGCGAATGAAAGCGCGGCCATTGCGGCGTGCAAGACCTTCGCCGAAGCCCAGGAGATCTACATTCGCACGGACTACAACGGCGACGGCGTGAAGGAGTACGCCCAGTGCATCCGCGGCGGTGAAAAGCCCAAGGAAGTCCCCGCCGAACAGGCGCCCAAGCCCACCGAAGAGGACATCAAGACCGCCGAAGCGTTGATCCCCAAACTCGCCGCGGACGACTTCACCGAGCGCGAAATGGCCAACGAGAAGCTCGAGAAGATGGGTCCGAAGATCGCCGAGTTGCTCGAAAAGGCTTCCAAGGAAGCCAAAGATGCGGAAATCAAAAACCGCGCCGCGGGCCTGGCCAAGAAACTCAGGGCTCAACTGGTCAAACACCCCGTGCACGACACCGGGTACGGCCTGTACACCGACGGCGCAGCCGGCGCGACGGCAGGGAATCTCTCGCTGGTCGATGCGGCGTTCGCGAATGCCGAAGGCGCGCCAGGCGTGGCGCAGCCGCGCTCGGGTTATATTTTCAAGGTGCTCTACAAGCAGGGCGACAACGCGCCGGGCGGCAAGAAGAACTACATCGTCAACGGGCACATGACCGATGGCTACGCGCTGCTGGCGATCCCCGCGAAGTATGATTCGACCGGCCGCAATACCTTCGTCATCAACGACACCGGCCAGGTCTACCAAAAGGACATGGGCAAGGAAGCCACCGAGAAGGCCTACGAGCAGATGGAAGAGTTCAACCCGGACAACACCTGGACCGTGTCGGAGTAAGCTTTCGGCTTAAGCAGGGGTTTGAGCGCTTGAGACAGGCGGACCC
>Ga0265314_10004985_pt1 | contig 12103 bp, 10 predicted proteins | sample 4126metaG_FD_203106 | JGI IMG/M metagenome (GOLD analysis project Ga0265314, IMG submission 203106) | Rhizosphere microbial communities from Carex aquatilis grown in University of Washington, Seatle, WA, United States - 4-1-26 metaG | ecosystem: Host-associated > Plants > Roots > Rhizosphere >... | reverse complement strand
GCTCGGTCATGCCTTCCGGCGCGATCTCCCAGCCGAATGCGGTGCGCTGCTTGCCCGGCGCCTCCACCACCTTGACGCCCAGCGGACCCTCGCCCGGCGCATCGGCGATGGTCTCGGGGAAGTAGTAGTTCACGCCCAGGAAATCGGTGGCCACCGCGATCGCTTCCATGTCGCCCGGCTGCACCACCGGCGCGGCGTCGCCGATGACGGCCAGCGTGTCGGCCGGATAGCCGCGGCCGTGCAGCGGATCGAGGAACCAGCGGTAGCGCAGGCCGTCGTGGCGCAGCGCCGCCGCCTGGTCGGCCGCGCTGTCGCTGGCGGCGCGCAACGGATGCAGGCTGAGGGAAATGCCGACCTTCGCCTGCGGCACGTTGGCGCGGATCAGCGGCACCGCCTTCCCGTGCGACAGCAGCAGGTGGTGGTTGACCTGCAGCGCGGTCTTGAAGTCGGTCAGGCCCGGCGCATGCCAGCCTTCGTAGTTGCCGATGATGGCGGTGCACCATGGCTCGTTGTGGGTGATCCAGTGCTGCACGCGGTCGCCCAGCGTGCGCGTCATGGCGTCGGTGAATTCGAGGAAGGCGTCGACGGTGGAACGCTGGCTCCAGCCGCCCGCGTCCTGCAGGTATTGCGGCAGGTCCCAGTGGTACAGCGTGGCCCATGGCTGCAGGCCCCGTTCCAGCATGCCGTCCACCAGGCGCGCATAGAAGTCCAGCCCTTTCTGATTCGGCTTGCCACCCAGCGCGGAGAAGATGCGCGGCCAGGCGATCGAGAAGCGGTAGGCGTTCAGGCCCATGGACTGGGCGATGTCGAAGTCCTGCGGCCAGCGGTGGTAATGGTCGCAGGCCACCGCGCCGCTGGAGCCATCGCGCACCTTGCCGGGCGTGGCGGCGAAGCGGTCCCAGATCGATTCCACGCGGCCGTCGACACTGCCGGCGCCTTCGATCTGGTAGGACGAGGTGGCGCAACCCCACAGGAAGTCGTCGGCGAAATCACTACGCTCCGGCATGGCGAAGCTGCTGCTGTTGGAGGTCGTCATGAGTGGAAAGCTTTCCAAATACTTAATAAAAAAATACCGGCGGCTGGCGGCCGCCGGCGCTCAGGATTTCTTGCGGGCGCGGGCCGGCTTGTCGACCGACACGCGCCGGGTCACGCTGACCGGGAACTGGCGCTCCACCGTGCGGCGCAAGCCGTACACGCGGTTGAGCAGGAAGTTCAGGCCATTCAAGGTCATCTCGCGCCACGGCATGTGCACCGAGGTCAGGCTCGGTGCGGAAAACTCGGCGCTGGGCGTATCGTCGTAGCTGATCACCGACAGGTCGTGCGGCACGCGGATGCCCGCCTCCTGGAAGTAGGACAGCGCACCGACCGCCATTTCATCATTGGCGCAGAACAGCGCGGTGCAGGGATAGCCCGACTCCATCAGCTCCCGCGCGGTGGCGCGGCCGCCGGCCGGCGAGAAGTCGCTCTCGGCCACCCACAGTGTGCTGGTATCGATGCCCCGCTCTTCCAGCTCCGCCATGAAGCCGCCGACCCGCGCCACGTTATCCACCAGCCGCGCAGGGCCGGCGATGACGGCGATCTTGCGGTGCTTGTGCTCCAGCAGCGTACGCGCGGCCATGCGGCCACCGAGGACGTGATCGACCGTGAAGCACTGCTCGGGAATGCTGGCATAGTCCTGGTTCAGGATCACCAGCTTGTGCTGCAAAGGACCCAGCGCGGCGATGTCCTCGTCCTGCAGCGCGCTGGTCATCGCTATCAGGCCGTCGCAGCCGCGCGCGATCAGGAATTCGATGCCTTCGATGGACTGGCGGCGGTCGTCGCCCAGTCCCACGCCAAAGGTCACCACCATGTGCAGTCCGGCCGCGCGCAGTTCGTTGTCGATCATCTGCAGGATGGGCGTGTAGAAGGTCCCGCTCAGCACTGGAATGTAGACGCCGATCATCTGGCTGGAGCCGGACAGCAGCGAGCGCGCCGCATGCGAAGGACGGAAGTCCAGCTGCTCGATGGCCTTGCGCACCTTGACCAGCGTGGATGGCGCCACCGAGCCGCGGCCGCTCACCACGCGCGATGCGGTTCCCAGTCCCACCCCGGCCAGCCGGGCCACGTCTTTGATGGTTGCCATCGATCCGCTCTCCTTACGCCGCGTCGGCCAGGCCGGCCTGGCTGACCTGGCCGGCCTGCAGGTTGTCGCCGCTGGCCCGGTCGAACAGGGACACCCGGCTGGCATCGATCGCAAACGCGACCTGCTGGCCGGAGACATAGCTGCCTTCCTGCGAAATGGCCGACAGCAGGTGCGGGCCGCACTGCAGCCACACCACCTGATGATTGCCCATCGGCTCCACCAGCGATACCGTTCCGCTCAAGGAAGCGCCGGATGCGATGTGCACATGTTCGGGGCGCACGCCCAGCACTGCCGCGCGCGCGCCGCCTGTGCGTGCCTGCGCCTGCGCCGCGCCGGGCAGCTGCAGCGTCAACGGCGCGGCGTCGAACTGCCCTGCCCCGTTCAACTGGCCGTCGATGAAGTTCATTGCCGGCGTGCCCAGGAAGCCGGCCACGAACAGGTTGGCGGGACGCTCGTACACCTCGGTCGGGGTGCCGATCTGCTGCACCCGTCCGCCCTGCATCACCACGATGCGGGTGGCCAGCGTCATCGCCTCCACCTGGTCGTGGGTGACGTAGATCATGGTCGAGCGCAGCGTCTGGTGCAGCAGCTTCAGTTCGCGCCGCAGTTCGGTGCGCAGCTTGGCGTCCAGGTTCGACAAGGGCTCGTCGAACAGGAACACGCTGGCCTCGCGCACCAGCGCGCGCCCGATCGCCACCCGCTGCCGCTGGCCGCCGGACAATTCAGCCGGCTTGCGCTTGAGGAGTTCCTTCAGCTGCAGCATGCCGGCCACGCGCTCCACGCGGCGCGCAATCTCCGCCTTCGGCAGACCGGCGATGCGCAGGCCAAAGGACATGTTCTTCTCCACCGTCATGGTCGGATACAGCGCATAGGACTGGAACACCATGCCGATCCCGCGCTCGCTGGGATCGACGCCGGCCATGTCGCGCCCGCCGATGGTCAGCGTGCCGCCGCTCGGCTCTATCAGGCCGGCGATGCTGTGCAACAGCGTCGACTTGCCGCAGCCCGAAGGCCCCAGCAGCACCAGGAACTCGCCCTGGCGCACCGACAGGTCGAGATTCTGGATCACCTGGTTCTTGGCCAGCGTGATGGAAAATTGGTTCAATTCGACATTCGACATCCATTAACCTTTCACAGCACCGGCGGCGACACCTCGCACGAACCAGCGTCCAGAGAAAAAATACAGCGCCAACGGCACCAATGCCGTCAGGATGGTCGCTGCCATGTTGACGTTATACAGCCTGGAGCCGGTGGTGGTGTTGATCACATTATTCAACTGCACCGTCATCGGCAGATTATCGCGTCCCGCAAACACCAGGCCCAGTATGTAGTCATTCCACACGCCTGTCACCTGCATGATGGCGGCCACCGCGATGATCGGCAGCGACAGCGGCAGCATCACCTGCAGGAACACCCGGAAGAATCCACCGCCGTCGATGCGCGCGGCCTGGTACAGCTCATGCGGCACCGAGGCGTAGTAATTCCGGAACAGCATGGTCATCACCGGCATGCCGAAGATCAGGTGCACCAGCACGATGGCCGGCAGGGAGCCGAACAGGCCCATGGTGGCCAGCAGCCGCACCAGCGGATAGATCATCACCTGCACCGGAACGAAGGCGCCCACCATCAGTATTCCGAACAGCAGCGTGGCGCCGCGCGGTCGCCAGAACGCCAGCGCATAGCCGTTGACGGCACCCAGCATGATGGGCAGGATGGTGCTGGGCACCGTGATCGCCACCGAATTCCAGAAGCCGGCCCGCACGCCTTCGCAGGCGGCGCCGGTGCACACCTCGCTCCAGGCTTGGCGCCAGGGCTCCAGCGTGGCCGCCAGCGGCAGCGCCAGCACGCTGCCGCTGCGGATCTCGTCCATCGATTTCAACGAGGTGACCAACATGACATACAGCGGCAGCAGGAAGAACAGCGCGGCGCTGGCCAGGAAGGCGTAGATGCCGATGCGGGCCGGGCTTGCAAGCAGCTTCAAACGGCTCTTCATGCGCGCCCCTTGGCGCGGCTGCGCGCATAGATGTAGGGCGCCAGCAGCGCCAGCACCGGCACCAGCAGCACCACGGCGGCGGCGGACGCCAGGCCGATGTTCGAGCGCAGGAACAGGTGGTCCATGATGAACTTGGCCGGCACTTCGCTGGCGGTGCCGGGACCGCCCTGGGTCATCGCCACCACCGCGTCGAACAGCTTGACCACGGCCACGGCCAGCAGCAGGAATACGGTCGACAAGGTCGCGCCCAGCATCGGTACCACGATCGACAGGTAGACGCGCCACTTCGGTATGCCGTCCAGCCGCGCCGCCTTCCAGATCTCCGGATCGATGCCGCGCAGGCCGGCCAGCAGGATAGCCATCACCAGGCCGGACGCCTGCCACACGGTGGCGATGACGATGGTGTAGATCGCCATGTTCTGGTCGATGATCCAGTCCAGCTGAACGTCCCTGAAACCCAGCTGCTGCAAGGCCTGTTCCAGTCCGTTGCCGGGCGTGAGCAGCCATTGCCACACCAGCCCCGTGGCCATGAAGGACATCGCATACGGGTACAGGAAGATGGTGCGGAGTACGCCTTCGCCGGTGACGTTCTGGTCGATGAAGACCGCCAGCAGGAAGCCGATCAGCATGCAGGCCAGCACAAACAGCAGGCCGTACACCGCCAGGTTATGCAGCGACAGCATCCAGCGCTCGTTGGCAAACAAGCGCTCATACTGCGCCAGGCCGACGAAGTTATCGGAGGCGAAGGTGCGCGAGCTGGTGAACGATACCTTCAGCGTCCACAAGGCCGCGCCCACGTAGGCCACGATCACGGTGAGCGCCATCGGCAGCAGGGCTGCAAACGGCGTCACGGAGCGCAGGCGGTAGCGTGGTCGCATTGCCGTCATCGGTCAGTCCCGCAGCGCCGCAGCGATGTTCTTCTGCGCCGTTTCGACCGGCATTCTGGTATTCCAGAAGGCGGTCAGCACATCCTGCAGCGCGCCATTCTGGTCGGGCGTCAGATAGACCTCGGTCACGCCTACCACGCGCGCCTTGTCCTTCATGATCTGCACGCCCTTTTGCGCACACAGGTCCAGCGTGCTGGCGTCGATGTCGCTGCGCGGCGGGATCGAACCTTTCAGCCGGTTGAAGGCCAGCTGCGTGGCCGGCGCCACCGCCACATTGCCCAGCAGCTCCTGCGCCTTCAGCACGCTCGGGTTGCTGGTCTTGGGGAAGACAAACACGTCGCCCTGGATCAGGTAAGGGGCGTCCGGTCCCAGGCCGGGGATGCAGCCGTACTGCGTACCCGCCGCCATTTTGGCATTCGAGAACTCGCCCTTGGCCCAGTCGCCCATGATCTGCACCCCGGCCTTGCCGGAGATGAGCATGGCGGTGGCATCGTTCCAGTTGCGGCCCGGCGCGCCGGCGTCCACGTACGATTGCAGGCGCTTGTAGGCCAGCAGCACCTTCTTGAAGGCGTCGGAATGGATGGCGCGCTGGTCGCGGTCGCGCAGCACGCTCAGATACAGCTGCTTGCCGCCCACGCTGGAGAGCATGGACGAGAACAGGATCGTCTCCTGCCACGACTGGCCGCCGTGCGCCAGCGGCACGATGCCGGCGGCCTTCAGCTTGTCCAGGGCCGCGAACAGCTCGTCCACCGTGGCCGGCTCCTTCGCGATGCCTGCCTTCTTGAAGGCGGCCTGCGAATACCAGATCCAGGTCTGCATGTGGATGCTGAGCGGCAGCGCGTAGTAATGGCCCTTGACCTTGATGACGTTGACGATCGCCTCCGGCAGCGCCTTGTCCCAGCCCTGGCGCGCCGCCAGCGCGTCGACGTTATTCAGCATGCCGTTTTCGATCGCGTCCAGGAACTGCTTGGAGGTGTTGAACTGCGCCGCGGTGGGCGGATTGCCGCCGACGATGCGGTTGATCGTCACCGCGCGCGCCTGGTCGCCGCCGGCGATGGCGCTGTCAACCCAGATGCCGCCGGCCGCGCGGTAAGCCTGCGCAATTTCCTTGACGGCCGCGGACTCGCCGCCCGAGGTCCACCAGTGGATCACCTCGGCCGTCGGGCCGGCAGCCTGTCCTGCGTGCGCGCTGTGCGAGCATGCGCCCGCAACCAGCAAGCCGGCAGCCAGCGCCATTCTGTAAGCGTGAACCATCCTGTCTCCCAAGATGCCATTTTTTCTCGAACGATTTTGGAAACGTTCCCAATGACTAGGCCCGACTATAGCATCGGCTTAAAAGCGTAGTCAAATGAATATTGCACATCGCAAGTTCAAGTATCTGATGAACCACAATTCACAATTCCGGGTAACATCTGGCGCTTAGTTGGCCCACCCATACCACTTCGGGAGTACTACATGCGTTTGACTCTTCCCCTGCTGCTGGCTACCGCCGGCATCTCCTCCGCCGCCACCGCCGCCGATACCATCAGCGCGGTCCAATGCGGCCAGCTGGTCGACACCCAGGCCGGCAAGCTGCTCGGCGAAACCACCGTCATCATCGAAGGCAAGCGCATACGCGAAGTGGTCGCGGGCCGCAAGGCGCCCGCCGGCGCCACCGTGATCGACCTGTCCGACCAGACCTGCATGCCGGGACTGATCGACAGCCACACCCACGTCACCGGCCAGACCAGCCCCACCGCCTACACCGACCAGTTCCGCTGGAATAACGCCGACTACGTGATCCGCTCCACCGTGTACGCGCGCACCACGCTGCTGGCCGGCTTTACCACGGTGCGCAACCTGGGCGACAACGACAACGAGTCGGTCTCGCTGCGCAATGCGATCAACGCCGGTGTGGTGCCGGGTCCGCGCATCTACACCGCCGGCCTGGCGATCGGCAGCACCGGCGGCCATGCCGACGGCACCGACGGCTACCGCAAAGACTTGGCCGGCAATCCCGGTCCGGAACAGGGCATCATCAACAGCGCCGACGACGCGCGCAAGGCGGTGCGCCTGCACTACAAGAACGGCGATGACCTGATCAAGATCATGCCGTCCGGCGGCGTGCTCGATGAGAGCAGCAGCGTGGACAACGCGCAGATGACGCTGGAGGAAATCAAGGTGGTGGTGGACACCGCGCGCGAATACGGCTTCACGGTGGCAGCCCACGCGCACGGCGCGGAAGCGATCCGCCGCGCGGTGATCGGCGGCGTCGATTCGATCGAGCACGGCACCTTCCTCAACGACGAAGACATCAAGCTGATGAAGGAACACGGCACCTACCTGGTACCGACCATCATCGCCGGCAAATACGTGGAAGAGAAGGCCAAGGTGCCGGGCTACTTCCCGCCGCAGATCGCCGCCAAGGCGCTGGCGGTCGGACCGCTGATCCAGGGTTCGGCCGGCCGCGCCTACAAGGCCGGCGTGAAGATCGCGTTCGGCACCGATGCCTCGGTCTATCCGCACGGTCAGAACGGCAAGGAATTCGGCTACATGGTCGATGCCGGCATGCCGGCCATGGCGGCGATCCAGACGGCCACCGTGAATGCGGCGGCGCTGCTCAAGCATGACAAGGATTTGGGCAGCATCGCGGCCGGCAAGGTGGCCGACGTGGTCGCGGTCAAGGGCAATCCGCTGGCCGACATCACGCTGATGACGCGCATCAGCTTCGTCATGAAGGATGGCGTGGTGTACAAGCAGGATAGCAAGGCGCTGCCGGTGACGCTGGCGGAGGAAATGGCCGTGCCACCGCAGGATACGGCCCACGGCTTCTAAGCGTTTAGCGCAGCTGGCGGTACTGGGTCGGCGTCACGCCCACGGTGGCCTTGAACTGGCGCGTGAACGCCGAGTGGTCGCCGTAACCGCAAGCCTGCGCGATTTCCGCCACGCTGGCCTCCCCGGCCAGCATCCGTGACGCCGCATCGAGCCGCGTCTTGATGATCATCTGGCGTGGCGTCAGGTGGAAGATGCGCAGGAAGTAGCGCTCGATCTGCGCCACCGACATGTTGGCCGTGCGCGCCAGCTCCGGCAGGTGCAAGGGCTGGTCGAACTGCTCATGGATCATCTGCACCGCCGCCGCCACCTTGGCGTAGGCGGGATTCTTCTTGTCCGCCATGGCCAGGTCGCGCGAAATGCCGGTCAGGCCGATGATGCTGCCTTCCGCATCGCGCAGCGCCACCTTGCGGGTCAGGCACCAGCCGGGGTCCCGGTTGGGATAGAGGTGCAGCTCCAGCTGGTCGTCGATGGCGCCATCGCCCGCCAGCACCGCCATGTCCTGCGCCAGGTAGGTCTGCCCGAACGGCTGGGCAAACACCTCGGCCGGAGTGCGGCCGATCAGCGCCGCCTTGGTCCGCAGGCCGCAGCGCTGCACCAGGGTCTGGTTCACCACCACATAGCGGCCCTGCAGGTCCTTCACAAAAAACACCACGTCCGGCAGGGCGTCGAACAGCGGCTCGCTGAAGAAGGCGTCGGCGATGCCCGCCCCGAGCGCGGCGCGCACCTGGTCCTGCTGATGTGTTCTGGCTTCCATGCGGCTATTCTCTCACAATCCCGATTGTGCAGATTTCGTCATCCTGGATGCTTAGCGGGTGCAAGACAGAAGGTGAGCATCGGAATAAGATTTTGGATATGAAAACTATCTCCATCATCGATTCCCACACCGGCGGCGAACCTACCCGCCTGGTGACCTCCGGTGGCCCGGAACTGGGCGCCGGCCCGCTGAGCGAGCGGCTGGCACTGCTGCGCAACGAGCATGACACCTTCCGCTCGGCGGTGGTGTGCGAGCCGCGCGGCTCGGACGTGCTGGTGGGCGCGCTGCTGTGCGAGCCGCATGCGCCCGATTGTGCCGCCGGCGTCATCTTCTTCAACAATGTCGGCTACCTCGGCATGTGCGGGCACGGCACCATTGGCCTGGTGGCCTCGCTGGCCTTCATGGGCCGCATCGCGCCCGGGCGGCACCGCATCGATACGCCGGTGGGCGTGGTGGAAGCAGAACTGCACGAAGACGGCAGCGTCACCGTGGACAACGTGCCCTCCTACCGCCGCCGCAAGCAGGTGACGGTGCAGGTGGCAGGCCACGGCATGGTCACCGGCGACGTGGCCTGGGGCGGCAACTGGTTCTACCTGGTGGAAGACCACGGCCTGTCGCTGCAGCTGGAGAACGTGGCGGCGCTGACCGCCTTCACCCACGCCGTCAGCGTGGCGCTGATGGCCAGCGATGTCACCGGCGACAACGGCGCGGTGATCGACCATATCGAACTGTTTGCACCTTCGCGCACCGGCGCCGACAGCCAGAACTTCGTGCTGTGCCCCGGCATGGCCTACGACCGTTCGCCCTGCGGCACCGGCACCAGCGCCAAGCTGGCCTGCCTGGCGGCCGACGGCAAGCTGGCCGAGGGCGCGCTGTGGCGCCAGGAGAGCATCATCGGCAGCGTGTTCGAAGGCTCCTACCGCTATCGCGGCGAGCAGCTGATCCCGAGTATTCGCGGCAAGGCCTGGGTCAATGCGCAGGCCAGCCTGATCCTCGATCCGACCGATCCTTTCGTGTGGGGCATCCGGTGACATCTGCCATGCCGACCGACGTGATCGTGATAGGCGCCGGCATCATCGGCGCCGCCTGTGCCGATGCGCTGTCCGCGCGCGGCCTGCAGGTGACGGTGATCGAGCACGATACGGTCGGCAGCGGCGCGACGGCGGCCGGCATGGGCCACCTGGTGGTGATGGACGATAACGCGGCGGAACTGGCCTTGTCGTCGTATTCCATCTCGCTGTGGAACCAGCTGGTGGCAGACCATCCGCAGCGCCATGAGTACAGCCGCTGCGGCACCATCTGGGTCGCGGCGGACGAGGAAGAATTGGGCGCGGCGCGCGCCAAGGCGGAAACGCTGGCGGCGCACGGCCTGGAATGCCAGATGCTGTCGCCGGCCGCACTGTATCAGCGCGAGCCGCAGCTGCGGCCCGGACTGGCGGGCGGCCTGCTGGTGGCGGGCGACGGGCTGGTCTATCCGCCCAAGAGCGCGCGCATCCTGCTGGACCGTGCCCTGGAACGGGGCACGCAACTGTTGGCCTGCAGCGTGACGGCCATCGAGGATAACGGCGTGCGGCTGCAGGACGGCTCGCAGCTGCAGGCCACGCACGTGGTGCTGGCCGCCGGGTCGCGTTCCGCCGAGCTGCTGCCTGGCCTGCCGGTGCAGCCCAAGAAGGGCCATGTGGCGATCACGGACCGCTACCCCGGTTTCATCCGGCACCAGCTGGTGGAGCTGGGCTATATCAAGAGCGCCCATGCGGCCAGCGGAGACTCGGTGGCGTTCAACTTGCAGCCGCGTCCCACCGGCCAAATCCTGATCGGCTCATCGCGCCAGTTCGGCACCACCAGCCTGGCGGTGGAAAACGGCATGATGACCCGCATGCTGCGCCATGCGGCCAGCTTCACCCCGGCGCTGGCGCAGCTGAACATGCTGCGCTGCTGGACCGGCCTGCGCGCCGCCAGCCCGGACGGCTTGCCCCTGATCGGCCCAAGCACCGCGCGGCGCGGCCTGTGGCTCGCCACCGGCCACGAAGGTCTGGGCATCACCACATCGCTGGCGACAGCGCAGCTGCTGGCAGCGCAAATGACGGGCGAGACGGCGGCGATTCCGTTTGAGCCGTATCTGCCGGGCCGCTTTGCCATCGCTGGCGGCAGCCATGCGCTTGCGGACGTGGAGGCGACACATGAATAACGCCATCACCCTGACCGTCAACGCCCGTGCCGTCAGCGTCGAGCAAGGCAGCACCGTTGCCGCCGCCATCGCGCGCGCCGGCAGTGGCGCCACGCGCCGCTCGGTGACCGGCATGCTGCGCGCGCCGCTGTGCGGCATGGGCGTGTGCCAGGAATGCCGCGTCAGCATCGACGGACGTGAACACCAGCTGGCCTGCCAGACCTTGTGCGCACCAGGCATGGAGGTCATCACGGCATGAAGAATGACCTGGACATGCTGCACTTCGAGGTGCTGGTGATCGGCGCCGGACCGGCCGGACTGGCGGCGGCGCAGGCCGCGGCCAGCGCGGGCAAACGGATCGGCATCGTCGATGACAATCCGGTGGCCGGCGGCCAGATCTGGCGCGGCGGCCCCGTGCATCAACGCGACCCACGCGCGCAAGCACTGTGGCACGCGCTGCAGGAAGCGGCCAACGTACGCTTCATGCCGCAAAGCCGCGTGCTGTATGCGCCCGCTCCCGGCCAGCTGCTGGTGCAGATGCAAACCGGCGGCGCCGCCGTCCTCCAATACGATCGCCTGGTGCTGGCCACCGGCGCGCGCGAACTGCTGCTGCCTTTCCCAGGCTGGACCCTGCCCGGCGTGACCGGCGCGGGCGGCCTGCAGGCGCTGGCCAAGGGCGGCTATCCGCTCGAAGGCCGCCGCGTGGTGATCGCCGGCTCCGGTCCGCTGCTGCTGGCCGTCGCCGCCACGCTGAAGGAAAAAGGCGCCACCATCGCCGCCATCGTCGAACAGGCGCCGTTACCACGCCTGGCGAAATTCGCCGCCGGCCTGCTGGCGACACCGTCCAAGATCACACAGGCGCTGCAACTGGCGATCCGGTTGCGCGATGTGCCCTATTTGAAAAACGCCTTTGTACGCGAAGCCCGGCCGTCCCCGTTCCACGAGGGTCTGCATTCGGTGCTGATCCAGCAGGGCAGCAACCCCGCCCACACCCGGACCATCGATTGCGACTACCTGGCCTGCGGTTACGGCCTGCTGCCCAATCTGGAACTGGCCATGGCGTTAGGCTGCACAGTCACACACGCGGTGCAGGTGGACCTGCACCAGCAAACGAGCATCCCCGGCGTCTACTGCGCTGGCGAAGGCACCGGCATCGGCGGCGTCGACCTGGCGCTTGCCGAGGGCCGCATTGCCGGCCTGGCGGCGGCACAAGCCTCCAGCCACGCCGACCTGCCTGCGCTGCACGCCGAACGCGCCCGCTGGCAAGGCTTTGCCCGGCGCCTTGCCGCCGCCTTTGCGCTCCGCCCCGAATTACGCAGCCTGTCGGCCGACGACACCATCGTCTGCCGCTGCGAAGACGTTTGCC
>Ga0265314_10004982_pt1 | contig 12109 bp, 12 predicted proteins | sample 4126metaG_FD_203106 | JGI IMG/M metagenome (GOLD analysis project Ga0265314, IMG submission 203106) | Rhizosphere microbial communities from Carex aquatilis grown in University of Washington, Seatle, WA, United States - 4-1-26 metaG | ecosystem: Host-associated > Plants > Roots > Rhizosphere >... | reverse complement strand
CGACGCCGTCTCGGATCTGCGCGCGCCACGGCGGCCTCTCCGCGGCGACCGGTGCGTACGTGCGCGTGTCGATCGCCGCGGCGACGGCCGGATCGTCGAAGTGCGACGTCTTGACGATCGCGACGAGCGCACGGATCGCGTGTCGCGCCAGGCCCGGCGCCGTACGCAGCCATCGCGCGATGCGTGCCTCGCGCGCCGCGGAGTCGAGCTCCGAGAAGGGCACGTCGTTCGTCAGGCGCGGCGCGTGCTCGAGCGCGATCAGCAAGAGGCGAATCGCACGCCCGGTGCTCGCAGGCGCAGCGACCAACTGACGCTCGATGCTCGCGAGCGTCTCGGTGCCCGCGCCCGGCACGCGGGTGCCGGCCGGGATGACCGCTTCGGCGAAGCGCACGAGCGTCTCTCGCTCGCGATCCCCGAGCGCGCGCGACGGAAGCGGAATGAAGCGCCCGACGGAGTCGAGGAAGTCGCGATAGCTCGCGCCGTGGAGCGCGAGCAGATGCCGCTCTTCGAGCCGCACCTGGAGCTGGATGAAGAAGAGGTATCCGATGGCGCCGGCCGCAGTGAGCCACGACGGCGTGACCATGAGCATGCCGACCGCGCAACCGATCGCGCCTACGTAGATCGGATTGCGCACCCACGAGTAGACGCCCTCGCGGACGAGCGACGTCGTGCCGGTGTCGATGCCGATGCGCCACGCGCGCCCCATCGTTCGCTGCGCCGAGACGACGAGCGCGAGCGCGCACAGATAGACGAGCACGCCGCCCCAGAAGAGCGCAGGCCCACCCAGGTGCACGCCGAGCGGGCCCGGACCGAGGAAGAGATAGAGCGGCGCCCACGCGAGATGGGCCGCGCCGAGCAGCCCGACGATCGTCCCGATCGTGCGCTCGTAGAGATCACGCCGCGGCTGCTGGAACGTGAGCCCGGTCGCGCCCGTTCGCGCCTTCGCGCGCATGATGGGGAGCACGGTTCCCGCGCCGATGCCCAAGAGCACGAGCACGACGACGACGACGCGATCGAGGGCCCAGAGGTCGGTGACGTGCACGGCGCAGCGTACCGAAAGGCCCGTCGCTCGTCGCCATCGCCTCAGAACCGCGCGTTGATCCCGAAGAAGAAGGTGTTCTGTTCGACACCCGTGTGCACGTGGCGATAGCCGAGCGTGTACGCGACGTCCGGCGTGAGCTCGATCTCCATGCCGAGCGTCCAACCGAGCTCGAGCGAGACGGCGGAGTACGTGTCGCTGCCGAGGCCGCCGATGCTGCTGCCGCCGACGTCGACCTGCGCGAAGTAGCCCGCGACGCCGACGTGACCGAGCGCGTAGAGCCGCACCGGGTCGAGATCGAGGTCGATGCCGGCCGCAGCCTGCACGCGCAGGAGCCACACGTCGTGCAATGCGCCGGTGAGCGACTGCGAGCCGCCCTCGATGCGGACGTTCGTGCCACTCAGATCGCCGTAGCCCCAGGAGGCGCTCACATCGGGCAAGCGGAGCCACGGAAGGGGTCGATATCCGACGCCGAGCGTGAGACCGCCGAACGCGTGATCGAAGTTCGACGGCATGCCGGTGAGGTGGGATCCGCGCTCGACCTCGGGCACCGATGACGGGCTGTCGGGCGAGAAGCGGACGCCGCTGAGATCGCCCAGCTCGACGAATGGATAGACGTTCACGTATCCGAGCTCGCGCTCGCGGTGGGTGTGCTCTTCGGGGGGCGGCGCCGTGGTGCACGCGATGGGCTCGCCGCTCTCGTCGCGACAATCGGCCATCGCGCTCCGTGCGAATCCGAAGACGAAGACGAAGACGAAGACGAAGACGAAGATGCGAGCCGTCACGATCCACCTCCAGCGCGGGAATCACCGCGCGGTCGTGGAGAGAACGGGCCTCGCCCTCCGGGCTTACACCTGCGAAGCGCTCATTCGTCCCGCAGGTTGCACGGCGCGCGCGTGTCCATGAAGCGCAACGGGCTGTTCGGCTCGATCTGGCCCGACGTGAAGCTCGAGATCGCGCGCGAGCGCGTGACGAGCCCCGCCGCGTCGGGCGTGGCGATGGCGACGAAGAAGCACGAATGCTCGCCATCGCAGCTCTCGCTCTCGACGCTGAACGTGTCCTGCACGACGCCCACGACGCTGCGCGTGTCGTGCAGCACGCCCACGTACGAGATGGCGGTCGCGAGCCGCCTGCCGGCGCGCGTCGTGATCTCGCCGGTGGCGACCTCGAGCGTGGGGCAGCCCGTCTCGACGTCGATGCCCGGATCGAACCACGCGAGCCCGAGCTGGGCCGCATCGATCTCGTCATCGCCGACGACGACGCTCGCGCCTCGTCCGCGAGCGACCATCGTCGCGCCCTCGAGCGCAGTGGCTGCGTTGCGAACCGTGGCCTCGAGCAGCTCGGCGCGCTCCGTCATCGCGTGCTGCACGTTCGGAGCGGCGTCGGCGATGGGCGTGATCGCGCTCCACGCGAACGGCTCCCAATGCAGATCGGTCGGCACGTGCACGTCGGCAGGACAGAGCAGTGCGAGCGGTGCGGCGTGCTCCGAGCATCCGATCACCGCGCGCAAGAACGTGGGCACGTTGTCGATCACGTCGTCCGGGCGCAGCTGCGCGGGGCCGAGGGTGGCCGCGCAGAGGCCGTCGGTCGTCGGCACGAACACCTGCGCCGGGCTCGGCAGCTGCGAGGCGAGCGCGTCGGGCAGCGTGACGAGCTCCGTCTCCTCTTGGTGCGCGGCGGCGAACTCGGCGAGCGCGCCTTCGTGGATCGGCCACACGACCCGATGCGCCCAGATCGGCGCGAGCGTGCAACCGAACGGCCGCTCGCTGCTCAACGCCGAGGCCCACGCGGACGGCGCGACTGCGGTCGTGGCCGGAGGCGGGCTCGCGCCACATGCGGCCAAGAGGACGGCGAAGGCGCTCCACGGACGACGCAACATGCGCGGCAACTCTCGCACGTTCAGCGCTTCACGCGACCGGCGTCGGGCACGTCGTGGGCGCAGTGGCACGCCGTCAGCGATTGGTTCGCTTCGAGACACGACGCCGACGCGCTCTCGCATCGCGCATGCGAGCGATCGTCGCCGAGCTCGCTCGCGAGATCGCAGATGCGCCGCGCGGCATCGCAGATCGACGCGCCCGCATGACACTGCGACTCGCAGGGCTGCCCCGCGCGCTGCAGCTCGTCACGCGCTTGCCGCAGTCGCGCTTCTTGCTCGTCCATCTCGACCGCCGGGTCTGGGCGCACGTCCGCACGGCGCTCGGGCGTCACTGCGCCGCACGAGGCCACGAACGGCAGCGCCACGAGCGCGAAGACGAGGACGATGCGTGATCCGGTCATGGCGTCTCTCCGTGCGCCGTGCCCAGCCCGAGCACCACGCGGTTGATCACGATGCTCTGCTCGAGCTCGTCGATCGCGGCCTCCGACTCCGTGCGCGCATCGTCGGCATCGCCACCCTCGCGGAGCCGTGCCGCGCGCTCCTGGTGAATGCGACCGAGCACGACGTGCAAGCGCGCGCGGAAGTAGCTGTCGCGCGTGGCCTCGCTCAGACCGCTCGTCGCGCGCGCCATCGCCGCGTCGAGATCGTGGCGGGCGAGCTCGAGCTCGGCGATGCGTCCGAACGCATCGAGCCGCACGTCCTCGCGCTCGGCCGCACCGACGGGAAACGGCACGTCGAGCACGCGACGCGCCGCCTCGATCGCGCCGGGCAGATCCTGCTGCGCCTCGCGCTCGTCGGACTCGTGCTGCAACGCTTGCGCAGTGCCGATCGCCGAGAGCAATTGCTGCGGCGGCGCGCTCGGCCCTTGCTGCTCGGCGCAGCCCACGAGGACGACGACGAGGACGAACACGAGTCGCTTCATCGCGCCCCCGCTGCGATCGCCGCGAAGTAGTCGTGCGCACGCGTCGTCGCGATCCGATCCATGCGCTCGCTCGCACGCTGCGCGTCGGGAAACGGCGCCGCGAAGATGGCATCGGTCGGCCCGCCGAACGTCGGCACGGCGACGGGCGTGGGCGCCGGTCGCGTCACGGCCCATCCGATCGGCAACGAGAGCGCGAGCAAGGCGGCCGCCGCGACGAGCCAACGACCGCGCGCTCGCCCGCGCGCCGCTCGCGTGCCTCGATCGAGCGCGCGATCGACGATCGGCGCCACGTCGACCGGGCTCTTCCGCCGCGTCGCACGGATCGCCGCTGCGAAGGCTGCATCCGATCCGGGCGCGGGATCGGCCTTCGCATCGAGCGCGCGCGCGAGCTCCTCCGCCGCGCGCAGCTCTTCCTCGGTCGGCTCCGGCTCGTCGTGATTCGTCATCTTCTCTTCCGTCATGTGAGGTCTCCGAACGACTTCTTCAACGAGGCCAACGCGCGATGGAGCACGACGTCGAACGTGGGCACCGTCACGCCGAGGGCGCTCGCGCACCTCTCGCGACTCTGCTCTTCGAAGATGCGCAGCTCGATCGCGCGTCGATAGCGCTCGTTCAGCGCCTCGAGCGCGACCAACAAGCGCGCCTCGCGCGCCCGCATCTCTTCGGCCTCGATCATCTCGGCCTCGGCGCCAGCCTCGATGCGCGGCGGCAGCGTGGCGATCTCGGCCTCGTAGCGCTCGCTCATGCGGCGCTCGGCGGCGCGACGTCGTGCGCCGTCGACGATGCGATGGATCGCGATGCGACGCAGCCACGGCCACATGCCGCGCCCTTCGTCCCAACGAAAATCGCCGACGCGCTCCACGGCGCGCGAGAGCGTGTCCTCGAGGACCTCTGCGGCCTCGGCGCGCGATCCCACGCGCGGCAAGATGATCGCGTCGTGCAGCGGCGGCGCGAAGTGGTCGAGCAGCTCGCGCAGTGCGCGCGCATCGCCACCGATCGCACGGGTGCAGAGCGCGCGCTCGCGCGCCACGTCCCACTCGGGTGTCTGTTCTCGCGGCCCCACGCCTGCGGGCCCGGAGAGTAGTCGAGAAAGCACGCGGCCCGACGTCTCACCGCCAGCCGGTGAACGCAGCCGACCCATTCGGCGTCGTCGAGACCGTCCACGCGGTCGTGCTCGGCAAGAGCGACGCAGTGCGCGCGAGCAGCGCGATCGGCTCGTCGAGAGAGCTCGCCCGCGCCGCATCGCCCATCAGGGCGAGCAGTGCACGCGCTTCGGAAGCTTCGGCGAGCGCGCTCTGCGCGAAACCGCCGGCACGCACCGTGTCACCGACGTCGACCATGTGGCTCGCCTCGCGCACCGACCACGCGATGCGGCCGAGCGTGACGTTGCGCAGGACGGAGGCGTCGACGATCGCGTTCGTCGCGCCGGCTCGGGTCAGCACGAGATCGACGTGCGCGTACGTCGCCGCGCGTCGGTCGAGCGCACCGAGCGAGACGTCCACCGGGATCGTGGAGATGCCGGCACCTGCCTCGAGATCGATCTCGTGCACGACCACGAACGCTTCGTCCGGGCCGACGTCGCCGAGCGACGTGTCGAGCACGCCACCGATCTCGCGCGTCCGCTCGTCGTAGCTGCGAGCGAGCCGCGCGCCCGGCGGAAGCGTGACGGTCACATGCGCATCGCGCGCGCCGATGCCCGTGAGCGCCGAGAGCTCGCGTCCGAACACGCGCTCCACCTCCGCCGGCCGATCGACGTAGTGGAACGAGCCGCCCGCGTTCTGCGCCAGCGCTTCGAGCAGGCCGAAGTCGATCCGCTCGCCCATGCCGATCGTCGTGAGCGCGATCGTGCGGGCACGCGCCGCGCCTCCGTAGTGCACGAGCGCACGTGAATCGGTCTCGCCGATCGTGGCCACCCCGTCGGAGAGGAGCACGACGCGCGCGTTACCGCCGAAGGGCTGCATCGACTGCGCGAGCTGGAGGCCGCGCTCGAGCCCCGCGCCGAGGTTGGTCCCACCGTACGCGGAGAGCGCGCCGATCGACGAGAGAATGCTCGCGCGCGTGGTGCCGACCTCGCTCGGTGCGAGCGCCACGTGCGCGTCGTCGGCGAACGTGACGAGCGCCAGGTGATCGCGCGCGTCGAGGCCTTCGACGAACCGCGCGAGCGCGTGCCGGACGGCGCCGATCTTGTCGTCGTCTCGCATCGAGCCCGACACGTCGAGCACGACCACGACGTTCGCCGGCTCGCGCACGGTCGATGTGCCGCCTCGCAGCGAGATCTGCACGATCGCGCGCCCACCGCTCGCCGCCACCACGGGCGATCCGAGGCGTGCATCGAGCAGGATCGGCAGCTCGGCGCTCGTCCCGATCGGCGGGCGCGGCGCGTCTTCTTCGGCGTGGACGTCGATGAAGTCGGCGGCGCGTACTTCTTCGGCCGCCACGATCGCGCCTTCGGTCGCGGCTCGGCGAAAGCGTGCGTACGAAGCGCTGCCCGAGCAGCCCACGAGCAAGCAGAGGAACAACGAAGAATGGCGAAGCACGGCGACCTCCGCCGGAGATACGGAGCTACCCCACCCGCCTTACACCCTGCTTTTCACCCATCGACGTTTTCGCGCGTCGGCCCCATCCTCCCGCGCATGGCCCTCCCCCCCTGCGGCATGTATCGGACCAAAGACGCGATCGGCGCCATTCCTGCCGGGCGCCTCGTCTACTTCCACAACCACGGCAACCCGGGCGCGGGCATCTACCTGCCCGAGCGCTGGGAAGGAAATCGCGCGCGATTCTCCGCCAACGGTCACTCGCTGCCGAACGAGGCCAGCGCGAGCGCGCTCGAGCCGCTCGCCGCGGAGGGCTTCTACTGCGTGACCGAGGCGTTCCATTGCTGCGAGAAGAAGTGCCGTCTCTTCGAGGCGTCGCTCTTCGTGCAGCTCGGCTACGACGGTGCGGCGCAGCCGATCCTCTTCGTGCCCGAGCTCGAGGCCACCGCGATGGCGCTGCCCGATCGCGGCGTGCGCGTGGATGCGGCGAACATCGACAAGATGGTGCCGCTGCTCGTCGCCAGCAAGCCGCGTCCCCCGGAAGCGCACGAGCTTCTGCTGCATTGATGGGTCGCTTCGTCTGCGATCGCTGCAAGACGACGTGGGAGGGGAGCGAAGCGCGCTGCCCGAACTGTCTTCGCAAGAGCAGCGTGCGCACGCTCGATCGCGAGTCGTCCGAGACGGCGCGCCTGGCGAGCGGCGATCAGTCGCAGACCGAAGGAGCGCGACGCGGGACGGCGCTGTTGATCGCGGTCGCCCTGAATCTCGCTTCGGGGATCGCCATGTCGCTCGTATGGGCCAGGATCACCGTGCTCCCGTTGCGCGGCCCGACCGTGTTCGCGTGCATCGTCGCTGGCGCTTCGTGGATCGGTGCGGCGCTCGTGGGCGTGCCGAGCTGGAGCGTCTTCTTGCGCCGATGCGCACTCGCCATCGCGCTCGGCGTGTGGGCCTTCGTGTCGACGACCCTCGCGGTCGCCAGTGCGAGCGACCTCTCGGTTCCGTTCACGGTGGGCCTCGCCGGCGTCGCGTTCGGGGCGGGTGTCATCGGGTGGCTGTGGTGGAAGCGTGGGCCCGAGGAGCCGGAGAAGCCCAGTTCCGGCAAATGGCGGTGAGCCCCGCGCATGGGCTCGCGCTTCACACTCTCGTGCACCGCGTTGCCCACTGGCACGCGTTGGCGCGATCCGATCGGAGGAATATCCGCGTGATTTCGTGATCGGGCGCCGGCACGCCCGCTGCTTTGGGGAGGGACATGCGCAACTCCGTCGCCCTCGCCTGTGTCTTCGCCCTGGCCGGGGGCTGTCATCCGCCCACGGCGCTCGAGCCGCCCCCGCCGGAGCCGTACGGGTTCCCTCAGCCGCCGGAGGCGACCGGGCAGTTCATCGACCCGCGCGCTGGGTCGGTGATCACCTCGTCGCATCCGCTTCCGCCGATCTCGGGCGGCACGCTCGGCGTGACGGCGGACGGGACGCAGATCGTCGCCGCGGATCCCGACCGCGATCGCATCGTGATCGTCGACGTCGGCACGGGCCACCTCACGACGCTCGAGCTGGCTGCAGGCTCGGAGCCGGGCCGCGTCGCCATCGACGAACAGAACCACCTCGCGCACGTGGTGCTCCGCGGCTCGGGCGAGATCGCGTCGGTGGGCATCGGCGGTCCGGCGACGATCACGCGTCGCACGGCCTGCACGGCGCCGCGCGGCATCGCGATGGATGGGGCGGCAGGCCTCGTTCGTGTCGCGTGTCGCGACGGTGAGATCGTCAGCTTCGATCCGACGACGCACGCGGCGCCCGTCACGATGCAGACGGGCATCGACGATCTCCGCGACATCGTCGTTCGATCGGGCGACGTCGTCGTCACGCGGTTCCGCAGCGGCGAGATCTTGCGCCTCGACGCGCAAGGCGCAGTCGTCCAGCGCGTGACGCCCATCTCGAGCGTGTCGCCGACGTCGGTCCGCACCGACGGTCAGCCCGCCGAGTTCCAGCCCTCGGTCGCATGGCGCGCGATCCCGTTCGGCACGGACGGCTTGCTCGTCTCGCACCAGCGCTCGAGCGATGGCGAGCTCGTGCTCGCGCCGGGCGCTTACTACGACACCGGCGTGTGCAGCGGCTCGATCGTCCAGTCGGCGGCGACGGTGTTCCAGGGCGAGACGCTCACCGCCCTCGCGTCGCCGAACATCGCGGGCGTCACGCTCCCGGTCGACATCGCGCAGAGCCCGACGACCGGCGAGATCGCGGTCATCGGTGCAGGCATCGAGAGCACGGCGTTCGGCCCGAGCGTCGCGCGGATCCAGCCGTCGGCGCTCGGCGTCGGCGCATTGGCGGGCTACGACGGCTCCGGCGGGTACGGCGGCGGCTGCATCAACCAGTTCGGCTTCTACGGAGACACCGCGACGCAGGACGGCGCGGACTTCACGCCGAACGCGATCGCGGTCGCGTACCTGCCGAACGGCGATCTCGTCGTCCAGAGCCGCGAGCCCTCGCAGATCCGCATCGAGCACCGCACGATCGCTCTCGGCGGCGGCAGCGCGTTCGACACCGGTCACGCGTTCTTCCACGGCGACGCGGGTCGCGGCACCGCCTGCGCGTCGTGCCACCCCGAAGGCGGCGACGACGGCCGCACCTGGAGCTTCGCCGACATCGGCCCGCGCCGCACGCCCGCGGTGCCGGCCGGCTTCCTCACCACGGCGCCGTTCCACTGGAGCGGCGACATCCCCGACCTCACGCACCTCATGGGCACCGTGTTCACCGAGCGCATGGGCGGCCCGGCGGTCGACGCTCAGCACACGGCTGCGGTCGGTAACTGGCTCGACACGCGCCCGACCGATCAGCCCCGCATCGTGGATGCCCAGGCCGCCGCGCGCGGTCGCGGCGTGTTCGAGTCCGCGGGTTGCGTGACCTGTCACTCGGGCGCGATGACGACCAACAACCAGACGATGGACGTCGGAACGGGCGGCGCGTTCCAGGTGCCCTCGCTGATCGGCATCTCTCGCGCGCTACCGGCGATGCACACGGGCTGCGCGCACACCCTGCTCGAGCGCTTCGACCCCGCCTGCGGTGGCCGCGCGCACGGCGACATCCTCTCGGAGACCGACCCCCGCGTCCCCGATCTGATCGCCTATCTGAACACGCTCTGAAGAGCGCGACGGTTCCACCGGCGGCGGGCGGAGACTTCGGTCTTCGTCCGCCGTCGGCCTTTTCAGGCGGCGATGCGCACGGGCTCGGGCGCGTGGATCGTCGGCTCCACGGCCTCGATGCGCTCGAGCGGGACCGGCGCTTCGTGCATCTCGGGGGCGACGGTCATCGACGCTTGCTGCAGATCGTCCTCGAGACCGAGCACGCCGAGCATCTTGTGGAACGCGCGATCGAGCCCCGCCGCCATCTCGTGGCGACGAATCTCGCGACGCTCGAGCGCCAGCCGCGTGAGCGCCTCCTGCATCGCGCTCACGACGCGCTCGTGACACTCCTCGACCCACGCCTCGTCCGCGGCAGCCTCGGGGCCCGTCCACGCGAAGTGAATCGGCGGGAGGAACTCGGTCATGATGCGCGTCGGAAGGGGCACGTACGGCAGCGGAACGCCGAACGTGAGCCCCCACGGGAACGAGAGGATCGTCGGCAGCACGTTCACGCGCGCCCACTTCGGCAGGCCGAGCGCGCGCGCGACGTTACCGCCGTCGTCGAGCACCACGAACCCGGAGTGCGCGCCCGCGGTCACGATCGGCGAGATCGGCACGCCGGATCGCAACGCGAGCTTCACGTAGCCCCGGTGGTTGCCGAACACGATGCGATCGCGCTGCGAGAACGGGCGCAGGTCCTCGATGTCCCCGCCGGGGAACACGAGGGCCTTGCTGCCGCGCTCGAAGATACGCTCGGCCGTGCCGGGACGCGCGCGCACGGCGCCGATCGGACAGAGCAGGCGATTGAGCACCGCGGGACGCAGCGCGAGGTCGTGCCCGAGGCCGTACGGCATGTCCTCGAACGGCCGGTTGTGGAAGATGGCGCTGCCGAGGATGAACATGTCGGGCATGAGCACGCCCGCGTTGTGGTTCGCGACGTAGAGCGCCGGTCCCTCGGGGATCCGCGCGAGCCCCGTCACCCGCGGCTTGAAGAAGCGCTCCAGGATCGGATCGAGACGCGAGAAGAGCGCCACCATCGCGGCCGGGTCACGATTCTCGAGCGAGTCGGGGTCGTAGAGAGGCGGGGTCGTCACGGGTCCCTCATTGGGCCGCGCCGTCCTGCGTGGGTATGGCGCGCGGTTGGTTGCCGAGGCAACGCTTGTGGACGCAACAATGTGCCCGACCCGAGACTCAGACAAGAGGCAGCGGGCCTCGTGACGGAACAATTATTCGTCGGCGGGCGATTCCGGGCGGCGACGAACAGCTAGGCTCAGGGGGCGAGCAATCAAGAGCACGACCGTCACCGTGCAAGCCGCGAGCCCCACGCCAGCGCCGCCGAAGGGCACCCCGAGCGCGTGAAAGGACGCGAAGATCGCGGCCAAATACGCGAGCCGATGGAGAGCCGACCATGCGCGGACGCGGAGTGCGCGCTGGAGCACGGGGAAGGACGTCACGAGGAGCGTGACGAGGATGGACAAGGCGAGCGCCCCGTCCCGGAGCCAGGGAAGCCCGACGAATGGCGCCAGCGTCAACGGAGCTACGTAGGTCGGCAGTGCGAGAGCAGCGTGCGCGATCGCGACCGATGCGCTCGCGATTCCGAGCTGACGACGCGCGACGCGAGCCTTCACGGCGAGCTCGGGCGCGGCGAGGCGCGCGAGGGGCGACATCGCGAGCGAGAAGAAGAGGAGCGCGATCGCCGCGCCGCCGGTGGCGCGGGCGAGCGCGTGGCCGGGCGAGGCCGTCGTCGCGAGCAGCAGCGCGACGAGCATGCTCGCGAGCGCAGGAAAGAGCGCGAACACCGTCACAGCGACCTCAGAAACGCTTCGAGCGCTTCGAGCGCGTGGACATCGAGCTCGCGTGTGTGCCCGTGTCGGTCCGCTCGGTTCTGCTCCGTGAAGACCTCGCGCAAGCTCCGTGCGCGCGCGTCGTAGAGATAAGGAGCGCTCGCACCGACGCCGCGCAGCGAGGGAACGTCGAGCAGGCGCCCTTCCGTTCGCGTCGGCGCGTCGGGAAACACGGCCTCGATGGCGTGCAGGCCGAGCGAGGTGAAGGCGGGCGGAGCGTGACAAGCCGGACATCCCGCATCGAAGAAGACGCCGAGCCCCTCGCGTTCCAGCGCCGGATCGCGACGCGCGTCCGTGGGCGGCAGGGGCTGCGTGCGCAGCCAGGCCTCGATCGTCGCGCCGCGATCGCCCGCGCTCTCGCGATATCCGCGGTACTCGGTCTGCGCGACCTCGTGCAGATCGCGAATGCGCGGATAGCTGCCGTCGCGCAGGTAGGGCGAGGTGCCGGCGAGCCCACGCACGTCGAGCGTCGGCGCCGCGATGCGGCCTCCGATGTTGTGCGACGCGCCGTCGGTGCCGCCGTGCAGATGGCAGCTCTGACACGACACGCCTGCGCGGGTGGCTTCGTAGAAGGCGCGCTCGCCGAAGCGCAGCTGCAGCGCGTCGCGATCGGAAGCGAGCAGGTCGGCATCCGAAGGCGCGAGCGCGATCGTCCTCACGAGCTCCCCGCGCGGCGAGAGCAGGGCGAGCCCTCCGCTCGAGGGTGAGCTGACGACGAGCGAACGATCGGCGAGCTCGACCACCGAGAACGGCGCCGAGAGACCGAGCCGCGCCGTGTCGAT
>Ga0265314_10004981_pt1 | contig 12109 bp, 9 predicted proteins | sample 4126metaG_FD_203106 | JGI IMG/M metagenome (GOLD analysis project Ga0265314, IMG submission 203106) | Rhizosphere microbial communities from Carex aquatilis grown in University of Washington, Seatle, WA, United States - 4-1-26 metaG | ecosystem: Host-associated > Plants > Roots > Rhizosphere >... | reverse complement strand
CACCGCGCCCTTGCTGGCCGCAATTGTCTTGAGCCACGCCGATCCGTCGCGGCCGGAAATTCGTGGCAGCAGTTCCTCGAGCACTGCGCGCAAATCGCCCACCAGCGCCACGTCAGCCTTTACGTTCTTGTTGATCTCGGCGGGGTCGATTTCGATATGAATCTTCTTTGCATTCTGCGCGTACTTCGTGAGCGTGCCAGTCACGCGATCGTCGAATCGCATGCCGCAGGCGATCAGCAGATCAGCTTCCTGAATGGCGTGATTGACCCACGCCTCGCCGTGCATTCCCATCATGCCCAGGTTGAGCGGATGCGATGCAGGAAACCCGCCCAGCCCCAACAGCGTGAGTGCCACTGGAATTTCGGTACGTTCGGCCAGCGCGCGTACCTGCTCCATTGCGCCTGACTCCATCACACCGTGACCAGCGAAAATGATGGGCCGCTTGGCCTGGCGAATAAGTTCAGCAGCCTTGTCGAGGTCTGCCGTCTCCACGCGCAGCATTGGATGCGGGCGAACCGCACGCGGCTTGGCTGCTTCAAAATCGAAGAGTGCGCTGTTAATCTCAGCATCCTTTGTAATGTCGACGAGCACCGGGCCGGGACGGTTGCTGCGAGCAATTTGAAACGCATGGCGGATGGTTGGCGCAATATCTTCAACGCGATTTACCAGGAAATTGTGCTTGGTCACGGGCAGGGTAATGCCGGTAATATCCACTTCTTGAAACGCGTCGCTGCCCAGCAATTTTGAAGAAACGTTGGCCGTAATGCAGACAATGGGAATTGAGTCGAGCATGGCCGTTGCGATACCTGTGACCAGATTAGTTGAGCCGGGGCCGCTGGTAGCAATGGCTACGCCAACTTTACCGGATGCGCGTGCGTAGCCGTCAGCCATGTGCGCCGCGCCCTGCTCGTGCCGCACCAATACGTGGCGGATGGGAAACTTGCGCAGCGCGTCGTATGCGGGAAGAATCGTCCCTCCCGGATAACCGAAGACGGTGTCGACACCTTCGCCCACCAGCGTGGCCCAGATAATTTCGGCGCCGGTGAGGCGCGTGGGCGTGGTGAGGTGAGCGTTTGCGTTTGCCTGTGCGTTGGCGTTGGTGGCCATGTTGAACTCCTTGGGCTTTTGTCCTGCCGATTCTTCTGATCCCTGTTTCTACGTCGTCGCGCCCTCTGAAGCCGAAGTCACGCGATCGACATACTTGCGAAAGACGCCCTTCGGCCAACGCAGCGCCGGCGGCTTGAAATCCTTGAGTCGCGCGGCCATTTCTTCGTCGCTGATTTCAACGTTGAGTGTGCGTTTCGGAATGTCGAACGAAATAATGTCACCCTCGCGCACCCCGGCAATGGGCCCGCCCACAAATGCTTCGGGAGCTACGTGGCCCGCGGTGAATCCGCGCGTCGCGCCGCTGAATCGCCCATCGGTAAGCAGCGCAACGTGTGCACTCAACTCCGCATTCGACGAGATGGCAGCCGTCACTTGCAGCATTTCGCGCATCCCTGGGCCACCCTTGGGGCCTTCGTAACGAATCACAACAACGTCGCCGGGCTTGATGCCGCCGGACTGCACAACCTTGAAGCAATCTTCCTCGCAATCGAAGACGCGCGCCGGTCCGCGATGCTCGTATTTGCCCGCCGCCGCGATCTTCATCACGCATCCCTCGGGCGCAAGGTTGCCTTTCAAAATCACCAGGCCGCCATTGGGCTTGATGGGATTCTCGAAGGTGGCTATTACGTCCTGGCCAGGGGTTTCCTTGGCGAGCGCGGCTTCTTCGGCGAGAGTTTTGCCGCTGATGGTGAGCGCCGATCCGTCGGCGAATCCCGCATCAATCATGCGCTTGGCCAGCAGGCGCGAGCCGCCCGCTGCCTGGTAGTCGGATGCAACGTACTTGCCCGCTGGAGTAAGGCTGCAAATATATGGAGTGCGCGTTGAGATAGTGTCGAAATCATCGATCGTGAGCGGTATGCCGATCTCGCGTGCGATGGCCAGCAGATGCAGCACGGCATTTGTTGAGCCACCGCTTGCAGCAACGCTGGCGACGGTATTCTCGATCGATTTGCGGGTGATGATCTGCGACGGCTTGCGGTTGGCGCGGACGGCATCCATGAGAATATGGCCAGCCTTGCGCGTTGCGGCCAATTTTTCGGGAGAGGTTGCGGGAACGCCGGAAAGTTCGATAGGCGAGATGCCCAGAATTTCGCCGCTCATAGCCATGGTGTTGGCCGTGAACTGGCCGCCGCATGCGCCCGCGCCGGGACAGGCCTCGGCTTCGAGAGCTTCAAGGCCGGCGTCGTCAATTCTTCCCGCGGCGTGTGAGCCGATTCCCTCAAACACGTTCTGAATCGTGATGTCGACACCATTCAGCTTGCCTGGCGCAATCGATCCGCCGTAGAGCATCATTCCGGGAATATCGAGCCGACACAGCGCCATGATGATGCCCGGCATGTTTTTGTCGCAGCCGCCGATGCCCACCAGGCCATCAAACAGATTGCCGCGTGCGACGAGCTCAATGGAGTCGGCGATGACTTCGCGCGAAACGAGCGACGCCTTCATGCCCTGCGTGCCCATGGTAATGCCGTCAGAGATGGTGACGGTGTTGAACTCCATGGGCGTGCCGCCTGCCTCGCGGATGCCTTCTTTCAATGCTTCGGCGATATCGCGCAGGTGCACGTTGCATGTGCCAATCTCGGTCCAGGTATTTGCGATGCCGATGATGGGCTTATGCAGATCGTCTTTCTTGAATCCTGAGCCACGCAGATACGACCGCGCCGCAGCGCGGCTGGGGCCCTCAGTCAACGGAATGCTTTGTCGCTTGCCTTCGATGGTCATTTGCTCGCTTTGCTCGCCGTGAGCTTTTAGCTGTTAGCCGTTAGCCCTTAGCTCGTTCGTGCTGCTGTTAACATTCTCAAATCAATTAAAACTGTTCAGGCCGGTTGGTGTTTCCACCTCAACCCATGCCGCTGGCTCATGCAAGATGAGCTAAGAGCTAATAGCTAACAGCTAAAAGCTGCTCTATTTCGCCTTCAGCCATCCTGCCTCATCGTGCTTGTTCTCGAACGTATCGAGCGCAGCGGCGTGGCGCAATGTCAGTCCGATATCGTCGAGACCTTCTATCAGGCAAAACTTGCGAAATGGATCGATCTCGAATGTTGCGTTGAATCCGCGGCCGTCTGTCACCGTTTGCGCCTCAAGCGAAACCGTGAGTTGATAGCCAGGGATGGTTTGCGCGTTGTTCAAAAGTGTGTTGACGTCTTCTTCGCTTAGCCGCACAAGTACGATGCCGTTTTTGCCTGCGTTCGAAAAAAAGATATCGGCGAACGTCGGCGCGATGACCGCGCGGAAGCCGAAATCGCTCAGCGCCCATGCAGCGTGCTCGCGGCTTGATCCGCAGCCAAAGTTCTTGCCGGCAATCAGGATTTTTGCGCCTTTGTAACGCGGATCGTTGATGACGAAGTCCGCAACGGGCGTGCCGTCGGGCGTCTGGCGCCAATCAAAGAAAAGAAAATCGCCGTAACCGGTGCGCTCAATGCGCTTCAGGAACTGCTTGGGAATAATCTGGTCGGTATCGACGTTGGTGCGGTCGAGCGGCGCGGCCAGCGAAGTGAGTGTCTTGAACGGTTCCATCAGGCAGTTACCTCTTCATTCACTTTCCATGTGCGAATGTCCACAAAGTGTCCGGCGATTGCGGCAGCCGCAGCCATTTCAGGCGAGACAAGATGCGTGCGGCCGCCGCGTCCCTGGCGGCCTTCAAAATTGCGGTTGCTCGTGGATGCACATCGTTCGCCGGGCGAAAGGATATCGGGATTCATGCCCAGGCACATGCTGCAGCCGGGCTCACGCCATTCAAATCCCGCCTCGATGAAGATGCGGTCGAGGCCTTCTTTTTCAGCTTGCGCTTTCACCTTCTGCGAACCAGGCACAACCATCGCGTTTACATGGCTTGAAACTTTGTGGCCCGCTGCAATTTTTGCGGCGGCGCGCAGATCTTCAATGCGGCCGTTGGTGCAGGAACCAATAAACACGCGGTCCACTGCGATCTCGGCCAGCGGCGTTCCGGCCTTGAGGTTCATATATTCGAGCGCGCGCTCAAACGATTTGCGGTCAAGCTCGTTGGCCGCGGCTGCGGGGTCGGGCACCGATGCCGTCACCGGCGCAACCATGCCGGGGCTGGTTCCCCAGCTTACATAAGGCGCCAGCGTGGCTGCGTCGATCACCAGTTCGCGATCAAACGTGGCGCCGGAATCGGAAGGCAGCTTGCTCCACTCGGCAACCGCTGCGTCCCAGTCAGCGCCTTTGGGCGCAAATGGGCGACCTTTCAAATATGCGAATGTCGTCTCGTCGGGAGCAATCATTCCCGCGCGCGCGCCCGCCTCGATGCTCATATTGCAGACGGTCATGCGGCCTTCCATTGAAAGCGCGCGGATGGCCGAGCCGGCATACTCAACCACGCAGCCTGTGGCGCCGTCGGTGCCAATTTTGCCGATGATGGCGAGAATAATGTCTTTGGCCGTAACGCCTGTGGGCAGCTCGCCCTCAACCTCAATGCGGAAGGTGCTGGGCCGCGACTGCGGCAGTGTCTGCGTGGCCAGCACGTGTTCCACTTCACTGGTGCCAATGCCGAAAGCCAGCGCACCGAATGCGCCATGCGTTGATGTGTGCGAGTCGCCGCAAACAATCGTCATGCCCGGCTTGGTGAGGCCCATTTCGGGGCCGATCACGTGCACAATCCCCTGTTCGCGCGAGTCGACGTCGTAAAGTTCGATGCCAAAGTCGGCGCAGTTCTGGCGCAGCGTGGCGATCTGCTTGGCGGCGATCTGGTCAACGATATTAAGCCTGCCCTCGATGGTCGTCGGTACGTTGTGGTCGACGGTAGCGATGGTGCGGTCGGGCCGGCGCACCTTGCGGCCTGCCAGGCGCAGGCCTTCAAACGCCTGCGGCGAAGTGACCTCGTGCACCAGTTGCAGATCGATGTAGATCAGCGTGGGCTCGCCTTTGGGCTCTACCACTACGTGCTTGTCCCAGACTTTTTCGAATAACGTTTTTGGTCCTGCGCTCATGGATTGATTCACCAATTCCCTCAGGGGCTAATGCCCCATTACATGTCGTGCTTTTTCGACACGACTGAAGTCGTGCCCTGATACAAAGCCGCCTTCTGATGCATACTCCAACAAGCTCCTATGCGCTCACCAGCATGGTCCTCACAGTTTCGCGTACCTTGGCGCCCATCTCTTTCGTCGAGAGCACGGCGAGGCCTTCCTTGTTGCCTCGGACCAGATCGGGAGTGCGGAAGCCCTGCTCCAGCACCTTGCGCACCGCAGCCTGAATCGCCTTCGATTCGGCATCGAGTTTCGCCGTGAGCCGCAGAATCAGCGCGCCGGTGAGAATCGCGCCCAGCGGATTGGCCAGGCCCTTGCCCGCGATGTCGGGTGCGGAGCCGTGGACCGGTTCAAACAAGTCGACCTTGCCGCCTATGGTCGCCGAGGGCAGCATGCCCAGCGAGCCGGTAATCACCGCCGACTCGTCGCTGAGAATGTCGCCGAAGAGATTTTCGGTAAGCACCACATCAAAGTCGCGCGGGCGATTCATCAGGTGCATGGCCATCGCATCAACGTATTGGTGATCGAGCGTCACGTCGGGGTATTCGGCTGCAATCTCAGTGACCGTGGCGCGCCACAATTGCGAAACCTCAAGCACGTTGGCCTTGTCGACGCTGGTGAGCTTCTTGCGGCGGCTGCGTGCCAGGTCGAATGCGATGCGAGCCACGCGGGCAACTTCGTCCTTGGTATAGACCATTGTGTTCAAGGCACGACCAGCCGCCTTGTCCCACTCGCGCGGCTTTCCAAAGTAGAGCCCGCCGAGAAGCTCGCGCACGAAGAGAATGTCGGCGCCGTCGATAATTTCGGGGCGTAGCGGGCTGTTGACGGCGAGCTCCTTGAATGCGAAAGCGGGGCGCAGGTTGGCAAAGCCGCCGAGAGCAGCGCGAATCTGCAGCAGGCCGGCCTCGGGGCGTTTATCGGGCGGGAGCGAGTTGAACTCGTTGCCGCCTACCGCGCCTAGCAGAACCGCATCGGAGTCGAGCGCCGCGGCCAGCGTGTCGGCAGGCAGCGGGGTGCCATCCTGCACAATGGCCACGCCGCCTATGCGCTTGTGGTCGAATTCAAAAGTGTGGCCGCCGGCCTGAGCTATCTCTTCAAGCACAGCGACTGCTTCGTTCGTAACTTCAGGGCCAATGCCGTCGCCGGCTGTAACTAAAATCTTGAGGTGCATTTCCTGTTCTTTCCTTCGGGGCCAAAGCGCGGTCCGTTTTGCGAGCGTTGCGGCACGACTAAAGTCGTGCCCTTTCAAAACCTGCGCCGCCCCTACGGGGCATTGCCCTATTCTGCGACATCTACCCCACGCTGAAACGCGGGGTTAATTCGCCGTGGCGAACGGCTACGGCGCGCCCGGCACGACTAAAGTCGTGTCCTTTTCAAATTCCTTGTTTGATCCAGGCGAATCAAAGCAAGTGCAAAAACAAAAGCAACTGCAGATCCTTCGACTGCGTCCGCCGCGGCAGACTCCGCTCAGGATGACAGCGGAATTTGGCTAGTCCAGTTCTGCCACCGCCTCGTGCCGGCGGTCGCGAATTGCATCGGGCAGCAGGCCGATCAGATCCTGGTCGTAAATGTTCTTCTTGCGGTCGGCCAGCGCGACAAAGCGGTAATAGATGTGCTGAAGTTCGTCGCGGCTGACGGCAAAGCCGAGCTGCTCAAGCCGGTGCCGCAGAGCCGCACGGCCGGAGTGCTTGCCCAGCACCAGGTGCGTCTTCGAAACGCCGACCAGTTGCGGAGTCATAATTTCGTAGCAGAGCGGGTTAGCCAGCATGCCGTGCTGATGGATGCCCGACTCGTGCGCAAAAGCATTGGCGCCTACTACCGCCTTGTTGGGCGATGGCTTGAAGGTGATGAGTTGGCCCAGTACTTCGCTGGTGGGGTAAAGCTGATCGAGCTTAATGCTGCTCGTTAGACCGTAGTAGTCGCCGCGCACGTAGAGCGCTGTTGCAATCTCTTCGAGAGCCGCATTGCCGGCACGTTCGCCGATGCCGTTGATGGTGCACTCCACCTGGCGCGCGCCAGCCTGGATTGCGGCCAATGAATTGGCAACCGCAAGGCCCAGGTCGTCGTGGCAGTGCGAGGAGAGGATGACGCCCTTCTCGTCGATGGCCGGGATGCGTTCGCGCACTTCGCGAAACATGGCGCCGTACTCTTCAGGAGTGGAGTATCCAACCGTGTCGGGCATGTTGATCGTGGTTGCACCGGCTTCAACCGCGGTGCGCACCATCTCGACCAGGTAATTGCGATCGGAGCGAGTCGAATCTTCGGGCGAAAACTCCACATCGTCACAGAGCGAACGCGCCAGTCGAACACTCTCGCCGCAAAGTTCGAGCGCCTCGGCGCGGCCCATCTTCAATTTGTACTCAAGGTGCAGGTCGCTGGTGGCCAGGAAGACGTGTATGCGGGCGCGATCGGCAAATTGCAGCGACCGGGCTGCCATTTCAATGTCTTCTTTTTTTGCCCGGGCTAAAGACGTGATGCGCGGTCCGCGGATGGCCTGGGTAATGGTAGCGATGGCTGCGAAGTCGCCCTCTGAGGCCATAGCAAAGCCGGCCTCGATGATGTCCACGCCCAGATCTTCAAGGGCATGGGCCATGGTCAGCTTTTCCTGCGTGGTCATACTGCAACCGGGCGATTGCTCGCCGTCGCGCAGGGTGGTGTCGAAAAAGACAACGTGATTTGAGCTCATATCCGCAATCCGGCAGGGGAAGACCCTGTATCCAAAGGATACTTGTCGAACACATCCAGTGTCTCGTATCGGTGCCGTATAAGGCAAAGTTATTATTATTGGAGTTGCGATTAGTATTGCTTATAAGGCAGCTATTAGCTTCATCCGGTTGTGGGATACAGCGATGCTGATTATTGCGCCTGCGCTTCCACCTGGTGTTTCTGATTCGGTGTGCGAGGTCGAATCGCAGCTAGAAGCTGGCGGCTGCACTCCAAAGGAGCGCAATGGAACTCAACCAGCTCGAGACATTTCTTGCCGTGGCCGAGGAGAAGAGTTTTTCCCGCGCCGCCGTTCGTCTTCACCGCACCCAGCCCGCGGTGAGCCAGGTCATCCGCAAGCTTGAAGAGGCGGTGGGTGAAACGCTTTTTGACCGTGCGGCGCGCGACGGATCGCTGACGGCCTCCGGTGTTCTACTACGCGACTACGCGCAGCGCCTGCTGGCATTGCGGCGCGAGGCATCGAGCGCACTCAGCGAGCTCAAGAATCTGGAGCGGGGCAGGTTGCAACTAGCGGCCAACGAGTACACCTGCATGTACCTGCTGCCGGCCATCGACGCTTTTCGCCGTGAGGCTCCGCACGTTAGCGTGACGGTGCACCGCATGCTGGCCTCGCACATTCCTGACGAGCTCATGCTGCGCAGCTTTGAGCTGGGCGTCATTTCGTTCCGCCCCGATCCCGAACAGTTTGGCACCATTGCGGTTTATGGCGACAGCCTGGACTTTATCGTCAGCCCGCACCATCCACTGGCGCGTACGCCGCGGGTTTCAATCAACGATTTGGGGAACGAAAACTTTATTGCCCATAACGTGACTTCGCCGCTCAGACGCAAAGTCATTGAGACCTTTCAGCGTTACCGCACGCCACTCAACATGGTGATTGAGCTGCCTACCATTGAGGCGATCAAGCGCTTTGTGGCCATGGGTAACGGGGTGGCCCTAGTGCCGCACATATCTGTGGCCCGAGAGCTTGAGATGGGTGAGCTCAAAAGAATTCCGGTTGACGAACTCGAGATCAAGCGTGTTCTTCGGCTGGTGTACCGCAAGCAGGCATCTTTGTCGTATGCGGCCAAGGCATTTCTGCAGACGCTGCGCATGCTGGCCAAGCAACAAGGTCCGCCGTTTTACTACCACGTGGAGCGGGATAAAGGCAGGGAGAAGACAGCCGGTAGCCAATAGCCAGTAGATCCAAGCGGGCACCACCCGGCTATTCACTATTGGCTGCTGGCTATTGGCCACTGGCTCGCTTTCGACGCACCCGAATTGCTCGGCGTGCGTCTATGCATCAGGCAATTCCGCAAGCGCGCGCGTCTCACCGGCCCACCCCGGCCAGTTACAATGCTGAGAGTGGGGCCCGGACGATACTGAGCGCCCAAATCGACATGCCCACTGCCGGCCTGGAGCCTGTGCAGGGGTGAGTTTCAGAACCGAATGAAGAAGATCGCCTTTTTAGCTATTCTGCTGGCCGCTACTGTTGCCGCAGGTCACGCCCAGGAAAGCCGTCAGGACATCAGTATTAGTGGAATGGGTCTCATTGAGCCATTCCGGGCATCCTCCACAACCGTCCAGGTGAACTCGACTCCGGCTTACGGCGTCCTGGCCAGCTACCGCTTCATGCTGACGCCAACAACGGCACTTGAAGGCAATTATGGAATCACCTATCAAAACAGCATCGGGTACTATGTCAATCCGGTCCATTACAAGGTATTGACCCGTACCCAGGAAGCTTCGGGCGCATTCGTCAAGTCATTCGTGTTCAAAAACTTGAACCCATTTGTAGAAGGCGGTCCCGCCGCATTGATTTTCCTGCCCATCGTCAACTCGGGAACCACCACTCTCGACGCCAAGCAGCAGATGCAGGTTAGCGGATTGTTCGGCGCGGGTTTCGCATATGAAATCAGCCCCAGCTTCGACATTCGCGCAGAGTATCGTGGCTTGGTCACCAAGGTGCCAACATTCTCCGACACGCAATTCACTACCAACCGCTGGTACGTGATTTCGAATCCCACCATCGGCGTGGCATATCACTTTTAAAAAAATCAGTTGTCAGTGATCAGTTGTCAGATATACAAAAGCAAACGGACCAGCCTCGGCTGGTCCTTTGCTTTGGGAGCGGGTCTAAATGTTTACGGCACTCACGGCTTCGCGATAACGTCCTAGTTCTTTTACCATGCCGCAGTGGGCACGCAGGGCTTCAATGGCGCGGGAGCCTTCCTCTGCGGAGCCGATCTGGCAGTCTACGTAGAAGACGTACTCCCATGGCTTGCCGTGCACCGGGCGGGACTCGATCTTGGTGAGGTTGGTTCCAAGGGCGGAGAGTGCGCTGAGGGCGGCCACCAGGGAGCCCGGGCGGTGTTCGAGCGAGAACGCAATGCTGATCTTATTGGAGTAGGGATTGACGATTGAATCGGCAGTGCGACGCAGCAGAAAAAAGCGGGTAAAGTTCTCAGTATTGTCTTCGATACCCGCTTCGAGAATCGCTGCGCCGTAATACTCCGCTGCCCTCTCGCTGGCGATTGCCGCCGCATGCCGGTCTCGGAGCTCAACCAGTTGTTTCACGCTGCCTGCGGTGTCGTAAAAGGCGAAAGCCTCCATGCGCGGGTGGCGAGCAAGAAACTGGCGGCACTGGGCCAGCGCCACGGGATGCGAGAAGACCCGGTCGATGCCCGCAATCTCTGCGCCTGCGATGGCAATGAGATTGTGACGGATGCGGAGCAGGATCTCGCCCTCTACGCGCACGTCGTTGGCGAGCAGCAGATCGAAGTGCTCTGAAACCGAGCCGGCCAGGCTGTTTTCTATGGGTATAACGGCTGCCTCAACCGACTCATCGGTAAGCGCCGCAAAGACCTCGGCCGAGAGCGCGCAGGGCACGATTTCAGCATCCGGCGCCAGCCTCAGCGTGGCTTCATGGCTGAAGGACCCCGGCTCACCTTGAATTGCAATTTTCATTCGTTCGTCCGCCGCTTTCCCATCGCGCAATTTTGCTCACGCGCCTCTTTCGCACCATACCATAAGCCTGCTGAAAACCTCATGATTTGAAGAGCACTGTCCCGAGCGAATGCAACTTCGCACCGTCCAGTGGTATACGAAATTCTCTCCGCAGTCATCGCCGTGATACCATCTCGGCATTGGCCAACCCAGGCCATTCGACCCAACCAGGAGTCAATCATGAGCCCAGTCTCTCGCCGCGAATTCCTGAAAACTTCGCTCGCCGTCGGAACCGTAGCCGGCGCTGCAACAGCAGCCGTAACCCTGCACGCCGATACAGTACAGAAGGCGACAGAGAAGGTTACGCTCGGCAAATCGAGCCTGCAGGTGACGCGTCTTGCCTTCGGCACAGGGAGCAACAACGGATACGTGCAAAAGGCGCTCGGCCAACAGGGATTCAATAAGCTGGTGAGCCACGCTTACGAGCGCGGCATCCGCTTTTTTGAAACGGCTGAGTCGTATGCCACGCCGGCCATGCTAGCCGAGGCCCTCAAGCCTTATCCCCGTGAAAGCTACGTACTGATGCACAAGGTGACCACCGACAAAGGCGCCGATCCGGCCACGCGCTTTGACCAGTTGCTGCGCACTTCGCAGACCGAGTACTTCGACATCATGCTGCTGCACTGGCAGCACACCGGCAACTGGATTGAGGAATCTGCCCGCTGGCGCGACGGCATCAATGAAGCGCAAGCCAAACAGAAAATCAGGGTGCGCGGCGTCTCAGTCCACGGCCTGCCCGCACTGCGCCTTGTGCCCACCGATAAGTGGCTTGAAGTGGCAATGATCCGCATGAACCACAACGGCACGCGCATGGACGGACCCAACGGTGAGGATTTCATGACGCCGGGCAACGTGAACGAAGTGGTGCAGCACGTGAAGCTGGTGAAGAGTGAAGGCATGGGCGTGATCAGCATGAAGCTGGCCGGCGATGGCACCTTCACCCAGCGCGACGACCGCCAAAAGGCGGTTCGGTTCGCATTCCAGAATGCCGGTGTGGATTGCGTTACGATTGGCTTCAAGAGTCCGCAGGAAGTCGACGAAGCCTTCGACAATATCAACCTGGCCTACGTATAAATCGAGATCAAGCAAAAGAAGCGGCACGAGTTCCTGATGAGGACTCGTGCCGCTTTTGTTTTTTGGGGCATTTCATTGCGAAGTGCAGGGTGTTAACGCATCGGAATGATCATCCCGATCACGCATGTTGAATGAGTTGGTAAGATGTGGCGATGAGCATTAAGACTGCAGCGGAGAAGAGTTTCGACGCGATACTGCGGCGGATGTTGCAGTGCAAGCCTCTCTCGCGG
>Ga0265314_10004980_pt1 | contig 12111 bp, 10 predicted proteins | sample 4126metaG_FD_203106 | JGI IMG/M metagenome (GOLD analysis project Ga0265314, IMG submission 203106) | Rhizosphere microbial communities from Carex aquatilis grown in University of Washington, Seatle, WA, United States - 4-1-26 metaG | ecosystem: Host-associated > Plants > Roots > Rhizosphere >... | reverse complement strand
TGGCCACGTCGCCCTGGAGCGCCTGCGACATGAACGGCTCCAGGTCGATGGCGGCGTCGATTGCCTTCGAGGCCAGCGCCGGCATCATGTTCGGATAGGACAATTCGACCACCTGCACGTCGGCAAAAGTCATACCGTGCTTCTTGAGCAGCCGCTCGAGCAGCATGTAGACGCTCGATGCCTTGGCCGAGACGGCGATCTTCTTGCCTTTGAGCACATTCATGTCGCCGGACTCGTTGCCAGTCGACAAATCGGTCCTGATGACAAGGCGCGTCGCGGAAACGCCGGGACTCAGGCTCTGCTTGTCGCCGACGATGCGCATATGCACACCCTGCTGCACCGATGAATACAGACCGGGCGTAATCGAGATACCGGCCGCATCGATCTGGCCGGTCGCGACCGACGTCATCAGGCTGGGAGCGCTGTTCATGCGCTGGCGTTCGACTTTGAGGCCGACCTTTGCGAACAGTCCGTATTCTTCGGCGAGATACAAAGGCGCATCGGTGATCCCGCCGACCGAGGAGAATTGGATAACCGTGAGTTCCTGGGCATTCGCCGGCGCGGCGAAACCGCCAAAGCACAGCGCAAAGGACGCGGCGAGAGCCGCCACCTGCGAACTCGATTTTAAAAAACCCATGAAATCCTCCCTGTTCGTTTATTCTTTTCACAGCGCCCCCCGTTCTGGGGACGTTGGGTGCTATCCCCGTCCCGACACCTTTTCCTTTTCGGCTAATGTCTGACTCGGCGCGCCAAACGCGCCTTCCTGCGCCAGCGCATCGATACGTTCGTCGGTGAGGCCCAGCAAGTGCGATAGAACCGAACGATTGTCGGCTCCAAGCGTCGGCGGGTAGCTGTAGTGGGGCTCGCTATCGCCAGAGAATTTGATCGGATTGCCGGCGACGCGCAGCTTCTCCCCTCCCGGCCCGTTAAGCTCCAACACCATTTTCCGATGCAGCACCTGGGGGTCGCTCAGGCTGTGATCGAGGGTGTTGACGACCGCGGCCGGGACCTCAGCCGCAACCAAGGCGTCCATCCACGCCTGCGCCGATTTCGCGCGGAAGGCGTCCTCAAGAATTTTCCAGAGCGCGATCCGGTTGGCGTAGCGTTTTTCATTTGTACGGAACCGCTCGTCGTCCGGCAGTTCGCTATGGCCGATAGCTTTGCATAAATTGACGAACATGCGCTCGGTGTTGGCAGTGATCGCCACATCCACGCCGTCGCTGCAGGTAAAGGCGCGATAGCTCGGGATGGAATCGTGGCCACGTCCTTGCCGGGATGGGACATGGCCGGAGGTCAAGTAATAGGCAGCCTGATAGGACAGCATGGCCACCTGGCAGTCGAGCATGCCGACGTCGATCGACTTGCCTCGGCCGTTTTGATCACGTTCCGCAACCGCGGCCAATATTCCGATGACTCCGTACATGCCGGCGGCGAGGTCGCCGATCGGAATTCCGGATCGGACCGGCGGACCGTCCGGTTCCCCAGTGAGGGACATGCTGCCCGACATGGCCTGCACGATCATGTCGTAGGCCGGCCGATCGCGATACGGGCCGTCCTGGCCGAAGCCGGAAATGCAGCACCATATGATGCCCGGTTTTTGGGCTGAGATGTCTTCGTAGGAAAGGCCGAGGCGCTTGAGGATGCCCGGTCGGAAATTCTCGACCACGATATCGCAGGCCAGCGCCAGATCGCGCACCAAGGCGCGGCCCGGTTCGCTTTTCATGTCGATGACCATGCTGCGTTTGTTGCGATTGACGGAGAGATAATAGGCGCTTTCCGATCCGACAAAGTGCGGCGGCAGACGGCGCGTCATGTCGCCGTCGGGGGCCTCGACTTTGATGATTTCGGCGCCGAGGTCGCCAAGAATCTGGGTAGCATAGGGACCCGACAAGAACTGCGTGAGGTCGAGCACCCTCAAATGCGACAGCGGTCCGCCGTTCTTGTTATTATCTTTCAAAGTCATCGCTTCCTTACTGGCAGGAACGGCCGAGACCATTGCGGTCGACTGCGCCACAGGATCTCACCGAATAAATATATGGATCGAGCAGGCGCCATGATCGAGGCCGGCAATGCCGCCGCCGGTCGCGTGCGAAATTCCGACTTTAGCGTCATCCACTTGATGCGCGCCGGACCGGCCTTCGAGCTGGCGAACGATCTCGACCGCTTGCGCGGCGCCCGTGGCGCCAACCGGATGGCCTCGCGACAACAGCCCGCCCGATGGATTGACGACAATATCCCCGCCGAGAGAAGTAGCGCCGCTCGCCAACAGTTCGTAAGCCTTGCCGCGCTCGCAGAAGCCAAACGCTTCGTAATACATCAGCTCCGCGATCGTGAAGGCGTCATGGATTTCGGCGACATCGACGTCTTCCGGCGTAATGCCGGCCATCTTGTAGGCTTCGGTGGCGCCGCGGGCGGTCAACTCCGCCCACGTCATATCACGGTAGCCGGTGCTGTAGACGCCCGATGTCACTTCCGATGCGGCAATGCGAACCGGATTCGTTTTATGCCGCCGCGCCACATCGGCACTGGCGATAATAATGGCCGCCGCGCCATCCCCGGTCGGGCAGCAATGCCACAGCGTAAACGGATCCGTGACGGGGCGCGCATTCATCACTTCTTCAAGCGAGACGCGCTTCTTGATCTGCGCATTTGGATTGAGCGCCCCATGATCGTGCGCCTTGACTGAGACTTGCGCGAGCTGCTCCTGGGTCAGACCGTATTCATGCATATATCGATGGGCACGCATGGCATAGAGCGCCGGCATCACCATGCCTTGCTGGACTTCCCAGTCCTCTCTTTCGAGAGGGATCATGCCGCCGCCGAATTTGGTCAATTTCTCGACGCCGATGACGAGAACGACGTCGTGCCGGCCGCTCGCGACCGCAGTCCAGCCCTCAGCCAAGGCGGAAGAGCTGGAGGAGCAAGCATTTTCGATATTGATAATCGACATGCCGGTCAAACCAAGCGTCTTCATGATCCGCTGGCCCGCCAACATGCCGCCAAGCGCCGTGCCGCAATAGACTGCATCTATCGACTTGGGTGGGATGCCGGACTCGACGATCGCTTCCTTCACCGCCGGCCAGCCGATCTCGGCGAGCGTCTTTTCAGGAAACTTTCCGAACGGAATCAGTCCCGTTCCGATAACGCAAACTTCGCGCATGGCCGTCCTCAAACCGGTTTGAATGTATAGCTATAGAGCGGAGCGCCGCTGGCATCGGCGCCAACGACGCCAACGGCCAATCGCATCGGCATATCGATCGAAATCTTGTCCGCTGGGAGATCGAGATGCGCGAGTACCCGCACGTCGCCCGGTAGATCGATATAGCCAAGGGCATAAGGCACAGCCCACCCTTTCGGCGCCTGATGCACGATCGAATAAGAGTAAAGGACGCCTTGGTCCGGCAACTCGACCAGAGCGATGTCTTCGGAAAGACAATTGGTGCAAACGGGCGAAATGGGAAAGCTGCGAGCCTGACACTTTCGGCAGCTTCCGCCGACCAGCCGAGGCGCTCCCGATGCATCCGGTGCCACTAGCCCCGGCGCAACAAAACGGATGTCGGCCTGTGCTGCTTCCCTATTAACAACCAACGTGTCGGCCTTCGTCATTGAACTCGCATCTCCTTGAAACCGCCCGATCCAGGCGGACCGGGCTTTTTGGCGCATCGCAGTTGGGGAAACGGTGGCTCAAGAGGGCTTCGCAGCGAGCAAGCTCCACTTGCGATTTTCATATTAGGACGCGCCAGAAACAACCTGCACATCCAGCCGCTCCGTCGCCCGCGTCCTTCCCAAAGCAATTTCCGTTTACCGGAAATATATTTTACTCATTAGAATTTGTTGCGCCGAGCTTGTCAAGGCAAACACCGCATCGCCTCGCGTTGCCGTCGGTTCCAAAATGGGAGCGCTGTTAACTCCGCATCGTGCGTTCAAAATTTAAGTCAAAAGTGGGCCGCCATCATAATGGCCATGCGTGGCGAGGCAGCGAAGCCGCTTTCTAGGCTTCCCACAGCGCGGGAACGACGCGAAAGCCCCTTCCGGCCTTACGAACGTGGCCGAATCCTGGAAATGAGAAATGCATGCCGGTGAGCATCTCCCCGTCGGCGGCGGCGGCCTCGAGGAACCGACAGCGCGTATCAGCGGCAGCTTGCAGGTCGACGTCCAATATGATTGACCAATCTGGTCTTGGGAATTGCAAGGCGGGCAGGTGCACGATATCGCCGGCGATCAGTAGCGACGAATTATTCGAAACGATGCGATACATCGTATGCCCCGGTGTATGACCGGCGGCGGCCACGGCGGAAATACCGCCGATTATTTCTCTGGCTTTGGAGAAGGTTTCGATACGACCCTTGTAGGGTGCCAGCGCCGCGCGCGCGATTCCGAAATGCTGTTTGGCAAAAGCCGGCGCTCGGCCCTCCTCGGCCTCATCCGACCAGAATGCCAGATCACGTTCGTGCACCATAACAGCGGCATTCGGAAATACCGCCTTTCCGCCCTCGCCGGTAATACCCCTGACATGGTCGCGATGTAGATGCGTCAATAACACGAGATCGATGGTCTCTGGCGCGACGCCAGACGCGGCGAGATTGGCCGCCAAATGACCCGCCGTTTCGACGGCGCCGCGGCCAAGGCCGGCGTCAATGAGAATCCTTTTTCCCTTCGCCTCAACTACAAATCCGTTGATGTAGGTGCGGACCGGCCCCTGCGGCAGACACGCTTCGTCGAGCAGCGGGCGAACCTCTTCGGCCTTGGCGGCCGGAAGCACCGCGGAATCGAGCGCCAGATAGCCGTCGCCGACGGCTATTACGTCGATATCGCCGATCGAGACCCGGTAACTCAACAGGTTCTCGCGTTTGCTCGCTTGCGGTCCTAGGCTGGAATTCATCTCGGTCAACGCACCGACGATGAAAATACCGTCGCCAGCATGTTGCCGGCAAGTTCGGCCGCGCCGCGTCCCTCCATGCCAGGCGCTACGCGTAAATAGTCTTTCACCGCGACCAACGCCTCCCGCGAACGCTCCGTCAGCGCCGCTACAATCCTGTCAGTCGCGGCCGGCAATTCGGCCGCCGGCACAACTTGGCTGACAATTCCCAAGGCCAACGCGGTTTTCGCCTCGATCTCCTCCATCGAGTAGACCAGCCAGGTGAGAGCCTTGCGCGGAACCTGCTTCATCATGGCCGAGACGGCAAGCGTCGGCGGCAGGTTCTTCTCCAACTCCGGGAGGCGAAATCGTGCGACGTCGGCGGCCAGTGTAATATCGCAGGCCGTAGCCAGCGCGCAACCAAAACCAAGGGCCGCGCCTTGTACGGCGCAGATCGCCGGCTGCGGCGCGTGGGAAATAGCATCGTACACGTCCAGTATCGGGGCGATAAGGTTCGATCGCATGGCAAGCGCCGTCGGCGACGGGGCGCCGCCCCTTGGATCGCGGCCTATACAAAAGTCCTTGCCTGCCGTGCGGAGGACGATGACTTTGGCATCGCTCTTTGACCCTTCACGGAAAGCAGACGCCAAGGCCTTCAATAGCTCAATCGTGAGGGCATTGCCTTCCGCCCCGCGGTCGATGGTGATGTTGAATACGGACCCGGCATTCGCCGTCTTGATGATATCGCTCATTTTATCCTCATTCTTCGGCGACGCCGGTTGAACTTTGTTCGAGACGCATCGATGGCTCGCCCGGACTAAGCGCTCGCTGTCGCCGCGGTCGGGCGGGACGAGCCCAGCGCCTCGGATAGTCCCTGGGCCGTCGCATGGACGAGTTGCCCCAAGCGCGGCCTGTCCTTCGGGGTGATGCGATTCTTCGGGATGGTGACGCAGAGGCTTCCAACGACTTTGCCGCCCGTTTCGAAAATGGGCGCGCTGATACCGACCGCGCCTGCAACCTTCTGCCCGAACGTCACATCATAGCCGCGCTGTCGGATCGCGAGCAGATCCTTCTCGAGGGCGCGACGTGGCGGCAATTCCTCGCCCGTGCCGGGTGCGCGACCTTCTTGCGAATAGATGCGGTCGACGGTCTCTTTGTCGAGAAATGCCAGTATCGCGCGCCCGCTCGCCCCCCAAAGTGCCGATACCGGCATATTCATCGTCAACTGGTACCGCAGCAATTTATCAGAATCGATCTTCTCGGCGAAGAAAATCTTTCCTTCGGACGGTAGGTAAAGACTGAGCACACAGGTTTCGCCGCAGGCATCGACGACGCTGCGCAAGAACGGCAACGCCGTCTTACGGATGTCGCGTCGCGATTGCACCAGCGCGGAGATGCGATACATCTCGCTGCCGACGCGATACCGGCTGCGGACTCGGTCCTGTTCGATCAGCCCGTCGCGCCCCATCAGTTCAAGCAATCGGTGACAGGTGCTGGGCGCAAGCGAGAGGGCGAGTGAAAGTTCCTTGAGTGTCGCGTCGCCTCGTTCTGCAAAAAAGCGGATGACTTCCACGACGCGGCGTACAGTGCCAAGGCTCTCACCTGCCGGTCGCTTGGTCATCTCAGCCCGCCCAGTTTCTCATAGGCGCCGGCCGTACGCAGCGCGCCAACGATGCGCTCGGGCACCAGCGGTGTCTCGGCGAAATGCACGCCAAACTCCGATAGGGCATCCTCAATGGCGGCAATGATCGCAGCCGCTGCGGGAATTGTGCCGCCCTCGCCTGCCCCCTTCACGCCGAGTGGATTGAGCGGCGACGGGCTTTCAATGTGAGCGATTTTGCAGGTCGGCACGTCGGTAGCCATGGGAATGAGATAGTCGGCAAAAGTCGTGGTCAGCGGCTGGGCGTTTTCATCATACTTCATCCACTCCAGCAGCGCATTACCGATTCCATGAGCCACGCCACCTTGGATTTGTCCGTCAACGATCAGCGGATTGATAATGTTTCCGCTGTCGTGCGCCACGATATAATTCAGAATCTTGACCGCGCCCGTCATCGGATCAACATCGGTCTCGACCACATGTGTTCCCGAGCAGTACGACGCCTGCGGCGGCGTGAAATAGGCAGTATGTTCTAGCCCGGGCGATTGTCCCGGCGCAAACGAAAAGCCGGGCATGCCCTGTGACAGCCGTGCCAGTTCGCGGAATGTCAGCGAAGGGCGATTCCCGCCGCGGGCGATCGCGATGCTGTCTTCGACTTCGATCTCATCCTCGGATACGCCGAGCACATGCGCCGCCAGCTTAACGATCTGGACGCGAACAGCGCCGCCTGCCATCAAAGCTGACGAACCGGCGTTGACAGCCTGACGGCTGGCAAAGGCCCCGACGCCTTGCGGAATGGCGGCTGTATCGCCGACCGTCATGACAATATCTTCAATGCGGCAGCCCAGATTGTCGGCCACAATTTGCGACAGCGTGGTCCGCGTACCCTGCCCCTGATTGGTGGCGCCCGTGGCGACCGCGACCTTGCCGCTCGGCAGAACACGCACCGTGACACCCTCATAGGGGCCAAGACCGGTGCCCTCGACGTAATTGCCGATTCCCACGCCGAGGAAACGCCCTTGCGCGCGTGCCTGCGCTTTCCGCACCGCAAAGCCTTCGTAATTAATCATGCGCAACGCCTCGGCCTGCGCCTGCGGGTAATCGCCGCTGTCGTAGACCAGCGGTTTGCCGTCGCGGAAGGTCAAACCGACCGAATAAGGCATTTGTTCGGGCTGGATGAAGTTGCGAAAACGCACTTCGGCCGGGTCCAATTTGAGTTCGCGGGCGACCCGGTCCATCAGGCGTTCCATCGCGAAGACGGCTTGCGGACGGCCGGCGCCGCGGACCGGCGTGGTCGCGACCTTATTGGTCAGCGCCACCGTCACGTCGAGCCCGTAGGCCGGAATCACATAGGGGCCCGGCATAGTCGCCGCCGCGATATAGGGCATGATGATGCCCCAGGGCACGAAAGCGCCAGTGTCGTGCAACAACTTGCCGCGCACGCCCTTAATTTTACCTTCGCCGTCGACCGCTATCTCGACCGTCCAATACTGATCCCGTTCCTGGGTCGCACAGAGAAAGTGTTCGCGGCGATCCTCGATCCATTTAATCGGACGGCGCAGCAGCATCGCCACCGCCGGAATGACCGCCTCTTCGGCATAGAAAATCGCCTTCGGACCAAAGCCGCCGCCCACATCGGGCGCGATGACACGGATCGATTCCAGGCTCCGATCAAGCAGGTCCGCCAGCATCCGCCGGCCGATATGCGGCGTCTGCGTCGCCGACCAGACCGTAAGCAGGTCTGTCGATGGATCGAGGCTGGCGATGACGGCCCGCGTTTCCATGGCCATGCCGCCGCCCCGGTGTTGCCAGATGTCTTCCTTGAAGACATGGGCCGCGGACGCGAAAGCAGCGTCGACATCGCCGTATCCCATACGGAACGTCGAGGCGATATTGTTGGCAAGCGCCGAGTGGGCACGCGCGGCGTCAGGCTTCACCGCATCGCGGCAGTTGCTCGCCATAGGCAGTACGTCGTAGTCGACATCGACCAAGGCGACGGCATCCTCGGCAATATAGCGACTGTCCGCGACGATCACAGCGACCGTCTGCCCGACGTAGCAAACCTCTTCGCGGGCCAGGCAATGTTGCGTGAGGGATGCTTCGATAGCCGGATTTGGCACCAGCATCGGCATCCGGTTCCCACCCACCGAGGCCGGCAAATCGTCCGCGGTGAAAACCGCATGGACACCGGGAAGGTCGCGGGCCGCGGAGGCGTCGATCGAGCGCAGGCGCGCGTGAGCGTGAGGCGACCGCACGAAACAGGCATGCAGCATACCGGGGAGCTTCGTATCGTCGACGAAACGACCACCCCCGGTTAGAAGTGCGGAATCCTCAAGACGGCTAACGCGGGCGCCGAACTGTTTTGCACCCATGGCCTACGCTCCCGTCCGCATGCGTCGCGCAGCATCAAGCGCCGCGGCGACAATACCGGCATAACCGGTGCAACGGCATAGATTTCCGGTCAGAACGTCGCGGACTTGCTCTTCGGACGGATCGGGATTGTCCTTCAGCAGCTCGGTCAGGCTCATCAACATTCCCGGTGTGCAGAAGCCGCATTGCAGTCCGTGATTATCCTGGAACGCCTGCTGCAGCGTATTGAGCCCGCCATCAGCGGAAGCAAGTCCCTCAACGGTCGTGATGTCGCTGGCATCGACCTGAATGGCAAAGGTCAGACACGAACGGGCGGTCCGACCGTCGATCAACACGGTGCAGGCCCCGCAAACACCGTGCTCGCAGCCGACATGGGTGCCGGTCAATTCGAGTTCACCGCGCAGGAAGTCGACCAGCGTCAACCGCGAATCGACCTCGCGTTCGACAGAGCGCCCATTCACTTTCAGAGAAACTTGATGCTTGGCCATGACTAATCCAACTTGCCGCAGCGTCCGGCGGCGTCCCGCAACGCGCGCGCCAACAGGACTTGCGCGAGATGACTGCGGTATTCCGGGGTTGCGTGAATGTCCGAAGTGGGTTCGATTGATTTGACGGCATTGACCGCCGCACCGATGGCCGCGTCATCGAGACGCTGGCCGGTGAGTGCCGCCTCAGCCGCGGGCAGCCGAAGCGGTGTATTTCCAACACCGCAGAGCGTAACGGAGGCACGCCGGACGATGCCGCCTTTATCGCAATCGACAAGCACGGCTGCCCCTGCAACCGCAAAATCGCCATGCCGGCGGGCAAACTCCTGAAAGCCATAGCCGTGGCCCTGCGGCCATAGCGGCAGCTCGATCGCCGTAACAATTTCGTTAGGCTCGACGGCGGTCGTCATGAATCCGATACCGAATTCATTGAACGGCACTTTGCGCGTTCCTGCATGGCCCGTGATCTCGATCACCGCATCATGGGCGGCGCAAACGGTCGGCATTTCTGCGGCTGGGTCCGCGTGCGCAAGACTGCCACCGATGGTGCCGCGGTTACGGGTTTGCCGGTGGCCGACATTTTTGATGGCTTTGAGCAGCAATGGACAATGCCGCGCCACTTCCGGCGAGAACTCGATCTCCCGTTGGCGCGTCATCGCCCCGATCCGCATCCGGCCGTCCGCGACGGAAATTCCGGCCAGCGATTTGACTTTAGCTAAATCGACAAGGTGGTCGACGATGACGTAACGAAAATTCATCATCGGCACGAGCGACTGGCCGCCGGCCAACACCTTGGCGTTCTCGAGCGTTGCCAGCAGCGCGGTGGCTTCCTCGAGCGTTTGCGGCGCGTGATAATCGAAAGGGGCCGGCTTCATGGGACGTCCTTCGAGCCGGAAAACCAGTGGCGGATCAGGGCCGCCAGCAGCGAAAATAACGATAGCGCCGGCGCGTTTGCAGCCGGAACGGCCTCTTGCGCCGAGCCCGACCCGGATGGACTGGGCGATTCCGCGATGCGTCGCCTGAGGTTTTGCGCAAATGCATCCACCATCACTTGCGATACGTCAGCAATTACCCCTTGGGCACGCCCATATTGAGCGACGGCACCGGCAAGCGACAAGTCGGTGTCAATTTCCACGCGCGTGGTCTGGCCCTCTGGAAGCAGGCGGAAGACAACCTCGGCCTGGGCCGAACCGCGGCCCTTGCCTTCCGTACCCGATGCGGCGACGCGGACCAGATGTCGTGCTTCGTCGACCTCGGTTAAACGCGCGCGTCCCTGGAACGCCACCGCTACCGGGCCGAGTTTTACTTTCATCTGGCCACGATAGCTGCGCTCGTCTTCGACTGCGAGCAGTTCGGCCCCTGGCATGCAAGGCACGACTGCCGGAATATCGAGCAAGATTTTCCACGCCGTTTCGATCGGCAAGTCGACGCTGAAGGAGTTTTTAAGCTTCAATGGCGCGTTTCCTATTTTCCGCTGATCGGAATTTATTTTATTTGATTGGAAATCAACCGTATGACAGTGTCAAGCCTTCGAGACAAAAAACGCCGGACAAAATCAAACTGGCGATCGTTTGAAGGGATGGAAACATGACGACAGCACATCAAGCCACGATTGCGCCGCGCTCCGCGACCATTGCCCGCTTTCAATGGCTGGCGCTGTGGTCGGCATTCCTCGGGTGGATGTTCGACTCGATGGACTTGAACTTGTTCACGCTTGTTCTGTTCCCAAGCGTCGCGCAGCTCATCCAGTCGCCGAGCCCCGCGGCCATTGCCCAAATCGGCTCTTACATCATGGCGATCAAATTGCTGTTCTGGGGGCTAGGAGGCATCCTCTTTGGCGTCGTCGCCGATCGGATCGGCCGCACGCGCACGATGGTTATTACGATCGTTATCTATGCGACGTTCACCGCGCTGAGCGGGCTGGCGCAGACTTGGCAGCAACTTGCATTTTTCCAAGCCGTTGCCGGCTTCGGCATCGGTGGCGAATGGGCGGCGGGCGCGGCGCTCATCGCTGAAACTTGGGACGAAAAGCATCGCGCGCGCGCGATGCAGGTCATGCAGATGGCATTTGCCTTCGGCTTTTTGCTGGCGGCGTTGGATAACATCCTGCTGGGACCGATCAGCTGGCGTTGGGTTCTTGCGGTCGGCGCGGTGCCTGCTGTCATCGCCCTCGGAATTCGTTGGTTCGTGCCGGAGCCGGAGCGTTGGGTGCGCGTCCGTCAGGATGAGACGGTGGCGGCGATGTCGGCAATGCAGACTTTCAGCGCCATTTTCTCTCCCGCACTTCGCCGGCGCACGATTGTCGGGCTGATCGTTTCTGCCGCGATGATGATCGGAAGCTGGGGCGGGCTTACGCTGCTGCCCAGTTGGATCCAACAGCTCGTCCGCGCCTCCGGCGGCACCCCTTTAGCCGGGGTTCACGCCATCAGCTACGCCTTCATCTGGATGATGATCGGCTCAGTCCTCGGTTACGCCACGCTGATATTCTTAACCGACGGCATCGGCCGCCGCGCTTCTTATTTCGTGTTCGCGCTCGGCAGTGTGCTCTCCTCTTTGTACTTATTTGTGATCATCAAGGACCTGTCCTCGTTGATGTGGTTTATGCCGGTGTACGGCTATTTCATCATCGGTGGATTCGGGACGTTCGCCGTGTACCTGCCGGAGCTATTTCCGACACGGGTTCGAGCTAGCGGCCAGGGCTTTTGCTGGAACGCGGCTCGGTCCGTCACCGCCATCGGGCCTCTGATTGGCGGTGTGCTCGTCGGCACATTCGGATCCTTTCCGGCCGCGGCCGCCTC
>Ga0265314_10004979_pt1 | contig 12114 bp, 9 predicted proteins | sample 4126metaG_FD_203106 | JGI IMG/M metagenome (GOLD analysis project Ga0265314, IMG submission 203106) | Rhizosphere microbial communities from Carex aquatilis grown in University of Washington, Seatle, WA, United States - 4-1-26 metaG | ecosystem: Host-associated > Plants > Roots > Rhizosphere >... | reverse complement strand
AGTTTCGTTCGTCTGCGTCGGAACGCCCAGCCTGAAAAATGGCAAGCTCGACCTCGGCCATATCGAGCACGTTGCCCGTGAAATAGGCGCGGCCATCCGGCAGAAAACATCGCCGCACATTTTTGTTCTGCGCAGCACGGTGCTGGCCGGAACTACCGAAGCGGTTGTCGTCCCCATCCTTGAAAAAGAAAGCGGCAAGAAGTGCGGGCAGGATTTCACCGTTTGCTACAACCCTGAGTTCATGCGCGAAGGCAGCGCGGTCGCCGACTTCCTCAACCCTCCTTACACGATTCTCGGAGCCAGCGACACACGGCACCTCGCGCCACTGCGCGAACTATACAAAAACACTCCGGGCACGGTTTACGAGACGACGATTCCAGTCGCCGAAATGGTCAAGTATTTTTCCAACTGCTATCACGCGCTGAAAGTCGGCTTCGCCAACGAAATGGGAACCATGTGCAAGCATCTTGGCGTGGACGCGCAGGCAGTCACTAAGATCTTCACCTCCGACACCAAGCTGAATATTTCTCCGGCATATCTTTCTCCGGGCTTCGCCTTCGGCGGTTCCTGTCTTCCGAAAGATCTGCGAGCCATCACCTACAAAGCCAAAGAACTCGATCTCAAGCTTCCGCTGCTCGAATCTCTTATGCCGAGCAACGCCGAACACGTCGATCGCGCCGTGGAAATGGTGCTGAGCACGGGCAAAAAGAAAATTGCGCAGCTTGGCCTGAGCTTTAAAGCCGGCACTGACGATCTGCGCGAAAGCCCGCAGGTTCAATTGATCAAGCGCCTCATGGGCGAGGGCCTCGAAGTCAAAGTCTGGGACGAGGATGTCTCCATGGGCCGCATCGCCGGCGCGAATCGCCAGTACATCGAAGAGGTCATCCCGCATATTGGATCGGTGCTTTCTGCCGACCTCGAAGGCGTGCTGCGCACCGCCGAAGTTGTGATCCTCGGCAACAAATCGGCGAGCAAAGATCAACTCGCCAAGTATCTTCGGCCCGAACAGATCGTGATTGACCTCATCCATCTGGATAAGACGCGGCGTCCGGAAGGCGGTTGGACGTATGAGGGAATTTGCTGGTAGAAATCTGCCGTTAGCGATGCGACTGGACAAGGAATGAAGTTCTATCCCATCGACATCAAATCCGCGGACTGGAAGCGCCTCAACGGTTTTGCCGACCGCACCGTCTTCCAGACGCGAGAATGGCTGCAATTCGTCGCCGAGTCGCAGAACGCACTGCCCGTGCTGGCCGAACTGCGCGAATCGGGCGATGTGCTCGGATACTTTAGCGGGCTCACGTTTTCAAAGTTCGGCATGAAGGTTCTAGGCTCTTCTTTTCCTGGCTGGACCACTCCTTACATCGGCTTCAATCTCAATCCCGGCGTCCCGCGCCGTGCCGCGCTCGAAGCCCTCGAAAAGTTCGCGTGGGACGATCTTAAGTGCCTGCATCTGGAAGTTTCCGATCCCAACTTCGCATTCGAAGACGGCCAGGCCGCGGGATTTAAAGCGGAATACTACGCTTCGTATCGCACCGACCTGGCCCGCTCTGAAGAAGAGTTGTTCAACGGCATGGAAAGCGCCTGCCGCCGCTGCATTCGCAAGGGGGAAAAGAGCGGCCTTAAGACTGAAGAGGCACACGACCTAGCCTTCGCCGACGAATATTACGAGCAACTCCAGGACGTTTTCGCCAAACAGTCTCTCGTCCCCACCTATTCCGTGGAGCGCGTTCGCGCCCTGGTTCGCAACCTCGAGCCGAGCGGCAATATCCTGCTGGTTCGCGCGCGCGATCCGGAAGGGAAGTGCATCGCCACTGGAATTTATCCCGGCTTCAACCAGATCGCCGAGTTCTGGGGCAACGCCAGTTTCCGCGCCTATCAGAGCCTGCGTCCTAACGAAGCCTGCCACTGGTACGCCATGCGCTATTGGAAAAAGCGGGGCGTCTCGATTTTCGACTGGGGCGGGGAAGGCACTTACAAAGAAAAATATGGATGCACGCCCCACCGCGTGCCCTGGTTCACGAAGTCTCGTTATCGGATCGTAGGCGCGTTACGCAACGAGGCTCGCAACATGTTTGCGCGCAAGCAGAAGTTTCTCGGATGGCTGCAAGACAACCGGTCCACCGCCGAAAGCAGCCCGGCTGAAGAATAAGGCGAAGCATCAAGACGAAGACGAAGACGAAGACTAGAAACACTGAGGGAAACACCAATGGCGTTACTGGTTCGCAGAGCATTCCGGCATCTATCGCGGGTTTACGACGTGCTGTTTCGGCGCACGCTGATCGAGCGCGAAATCACCATTTTCGACGACGACATTTTTCTCACGTCTTATCCGCGCTCCGGCAACACCTGGACGCGCTTCCTCGTCGGCAATTTCGTGAATCCAGACGAGCCCGTCACCTTCCTCAACGTGGAGCGCCTCGTTCCCGACATGTACAAAACCGCCGACTGGGTCTTGCGCCGCCGTCCCCGCCCACGCGTGCTCAAGAGCCACGAGTGCTTCGATGCCCGCTATCGCCGGGTCATCTACATTGTGCGCGATCCGCGCGATGTAGCCATTTCCAACTATCACTGGGAGATGAAGCTGCGCTCGATTCCCGAGGGTTGTTCGATTGAAGAATTCGTTCCGCTGTGGATGGACGCCAAGTTTTGGCGGCGCATCGGTTCCTGGGCCGACCATGTCAACAGTTGGCTGGCAACGCGCCAGGGGCACGATAGCTTCCTCCTGATGCGCTATGAAGATCTGCAGGCGAATCAGCAGCGCGAACTGACGCGAGTAGCCCGGTTTATGGGTCTCAACCCCGACCCGGAGCGCATCAACCAAGCCATCGAACGAAGTTCCGCCGCCAACATGCGCAAAATGGAAGAGACGCAGGGCAAGAAATGGGTGGCCACATTCCACACTCGCTCCGACAAGCCCTTCGTCCGTAAAGCGTCCTCTGGCGGATGGCGAGCCGTGCTTCCCGAAGAGACCGTCGCCTACATGGAAGCGCACTGGGGCTCGCTCATGAAGCAACTCGGCTACAAGCTGTCCAACGAAATGGAAACAGAAACTCCGGAAATAACCCACGCGGCGCAGTGAAAATGATGTCTGAGAACGATGTGCCCGAGAACGATAGCTAAGCGGCAAGAGCTAACAGCTGCTCTAGAAATTTGCCGGCAGTCCGTCTCCGTCGGCGCGTGTCAGATGCATTCGCGGACGTATCTGTTCAAATGGAGCCAGCAACTCCGCCAGCTTCTTGGAAGCGGCGAAAAGAAAATTCGACGGTCCCGCCAGATAGCCCGCGGCCTTGAACGCCTCGCCCCAGTCCTGGTGACTCTGATTGCTGAGAATCAGGTCGAAGCCCTGGCGCTCCAGTGTCTCGGTAGCGCCGCGCACAACTGAGAATAATTCTCCGGGAAGCGCGAAGCAGTCGACGACCGACCCGACGCGCAGGTTGCCGTATTTTTCGTCCTTGCGGCGTTCGCCGACCACTGCCCATCCGATTGCGGCGCCATTGCGCTTCATGACCAGGCGCGTGAGGTGCGTTTCCGCCGGAGGATACAAGATGCGCAAAACTTCGGCATCGCGCACTGCCGTGAACGAGCAACTCGGCCGCGCTTCCTCCCAAAGAGACTGCATGCTCGCGCCGGACATATTCTGTCCGAAGCTGTCTTCGAAGCTTGCGACTGCGCGGCATTCGGCGGCGGGCAGATGTGGCGCTCGCAAAACGCGATAACCCTGGAACAGCTTCGAGCCGGCCCATGCGGCGCCGCTGTAGGCCGCCATGTCCATCAGAAACTTCCTTGACGGCGACGAACGCAAGGTCTGCATATTTCTCAGAAAGCGCGAGGGATTGACGACACGAAAGAAGAACGGCACCAGGCAATGCGCCCATCCCAGACGAACCAGCATCTGCGGCAACGGTCGGTTGTATCCGCCCATGCCGAGACAGTAGAGCAGCGGCGCGCGTTGCATCGCGTCGCGCAGCAGCAACGTGCCGACGATGGCATGAGCCTTGTTGACGATGCCCTCGGACAGGGGATGGTGATAGTAGCCGATCGAGCGAATCTCGCCGTCGGGGAAAAAGAATTCCTGAGTTTTGAGTGCGTAGCCGCCGCGCACGGCGCCGCAATCGACGGCGACGAAAAATTCGTTGTAGATGCGGGACTCCGCCGTGCGCGGCAGCCAGCGCGGCTCGGCCCAGCGATAGAACACCATATTCTCGTCCGCACCCGCTTGCCGCAGGCGGCGGTTGAACTCCGCCACCGCGGGCTCGTGCTCGGGACGATAGGGCTGGATGACGATGGCCATGAATGATAGGGGTGAGCGCCGCGACCGCCCAGCCCCTGAAGGGGTGTCTTATTCCGACGAACTTACGGCATCGCCAAAGCGATGCCCCGATACGAAAGCTAGAGTGCGGCGGACTGCAGCCTCTCGACCACCGCCGCGACCGCGCCGATGTTCTTCATCTGTTCGATGTCTTCGGGCTCGAGCTGTATTCCGAACTTTTCTTCGATGGCGAGAACCAGATTCAGATGCTGCATGGAATCCCAATTCTCGATCGTTTCCGGCGAAGATTCCGCGGTGATCTTGTCCGCCGGAATTCCGAGAATATCGCTGGCGACGTTTCGCACTTGCTCCAATGTACTGGCTGTCAATTCATTCCTCCGGGTTTGGTTTCCGTCGTCACCTTCAGCTTAATCCAATCTGGGCTGTGCAGAGTAGAACTCTTCAGATCGAGCGCCCACAGCGAGCCCGCGCCATCCGTCTTCTGCCGCTCGAAACCATGCTGCTCGTAGAAATCGCGCGCCGGTGCATTTTTCTTCGTCGGCAGAAACCAGCCCACCAGGCGCTTGCGGCCGCGCCGGCGAGCGCTTTCGGCGAGATAGGCGAGAAGCGCGGTTTCGACTGTTCTTCCGATGACGCGGCAGCTCAGCAGGAAGGTATCCACCTCGCACTGCTCGCCTTGGTCGTGCGCGATCGCGACCCCGACTAGCCCGTGGTCGCCGAAACGGTCGCGCACCTTGATCGAGAATATGTGCCACTCCGGCTGTTTCGCCAGTTCCGCGATCTGCGGTTCGGTGTAGCGCCGGGTGGTCAGGTTGAACTGGTTGGTTTTCTGCGTCAGTTGCGCGACCCGCGCCAATGTCAGCTCCGACACGGGTTCCAGTTCAGCTTCCTGCTCGAGGAAGCGAAAGAAATCTTCCTTCGATTGAAAGTTCTGTTCGGCGCCGGCGCGCTGCTTCTGGGCCGCATACATCTCGGTGCGCTGCTGATCTTCCGACGAAAGTGTGAGCCGCTCGAACGCAGCACAATTCCTGACCGCGGAAGCGTACTCCAGCGGATTGCGCGGAAGATCGATCACGGTAATTTCGGGCAGCGCGGAGCGCACCTGCTCGCGCTCGAAGGGATTGTCATCGAGGAAGGCGAGCGCATCGATGCCGACGTTCAGTTCCTGCGCGATCTCGCGGAGATTCTGCGACTTGTCGGTCCAATTAATACGCAGCGCCGCGAAGTGTTTCGCGCGCACCAGCATTCCGGGATGCTTCTCCAACGCTTCCATGGCGTCGTCGAGATTATTCTTACTGCACACGGCGAGCAGAATTCCCTTGCGCGACAGATCGAGCAGGGCGCGCTGCAAGGCCTGATATGCGGCGCCCGGATATTCGGGACCAGCTTTAATTCCGGCCATGCCATCTTCGCCGATCACTCCGCCCCACAACGTGTTGTCGAGGTCGACGACCAAAACTTTGACGGTACGGCCGCTGAGCGGGGCGCTGATTGGGACGACGAAACGCATCCACTCCCGCGCCATCTGAAGAAGATAACTGGCCGCGATGGGAAGGCGCGCCGTCAGCCACTTGCGCTCGTCGTGCCAGTGCTCGCTGCCGTGACGCGCCACTAGCGCGTCGTAGTCGAGCCCGTACACTCCGCGGAATCCTTCCGCAATGCGCAACAGTTCACGATTGATCTGGCGGATGAGGCCGGACTGTCCCGCCTCGGATTGGCTGTCGAGAACCCCGAGACTCGGGGATGACGGGCGCTCGAGGGAATGAACAATCAGCGCTGCCTGGCTGTGTTTTCGAAACGCGCCGATCCACTGCTCATAGCCTTGGACCACGCGCTCGGCGGCTTGCCGCGCCGCTTCCGGCGCCAGATCGGCGAAGTCACGCCACAGCTCCGGAGCGGCCTCGCCGGTGCGCACTGCCAGCACGACTGCATTCGGCGCGAAGCGATAGAGCGAACTCTGGCCGTCGAGCATGTCCTGAACGTAGGTGTTGAAATCGCCGACATGCACTTCGAGATCGATACCGTAGATGAATGCTTCGGCCCGCAACAGCGGCACGATAGGCTCGACGGTGAAGGAGCGCAAAATTGCCAGTTTAAATTTTGTAAGAGCGAGTTTTCCGCCGAGCTTCTCGCGCAACTCGTCGAGTCGCGAAGTCACAAAGTTCGCCGTACCCGACGCAGGATCGTGCCGCCAAAGCTCGGCCAGCCGCCGCGCGGCAAGATCGAAGGCGCCTTGGGCGATCAGGCCGTCGACTTCCGCCCGCAGGTTCGACGGATTCTGTTCAGCAGGCGCCGGATTGGAGATCGAATCGGACATCTAAAATAGAAACGAATTCAGCGTTCCAGATACTCGATCAGCAGACGATTTCTGCTGTAGATCCAAGCGATGCGCCGGCCCCCGAAGGCTACGGCTGGCATAGGCTGCCGGGTGATGATTGCTCCTAGCGAGCGCGCATCGGCAAGCGCCTGCTCCAGATTCTCCACGACGTAACAAACGTGATGCAGTCCGCCTCCCGTGGCGGCGAACGCGTGCACTGGCGATTGCTGGTCGGCTGGTTCCACCAGTTCCCAGAGCGGATCGCCCGCGCGCTGGCTCTTCAGGAACGTGACGCGAACGCCCTGGTTGGGATCGTGAAAAATGTGCTCGTCCCAATCCGCCTGCAGCATGCTGGCGAAGCCCCGCACGGAATTTGGAATCGAAGCCACGACGAAGCCCACGTGGTGAAACGCGCCTTCCGGCTGCCAGGTTAGAGAAATTGCATTCATGGTTGGGAGTCCGTGGTGAAACTCCGGTCTCCGACGATCCTCAGGACCGGACCGACTCGGCCACCGGCACCGGTTCTTCTTCGAGTTCGAGCGCCGACATATTGGCGAGCCGGCCGACGGGCGTATGCAACTTGAGCCACAGCTTGCCACCGAGAAAGACGGGATAGATTCCGCGCATCCAGGAGTGGCGTAAGCTTCGACGGCGCTCGGCAGCGGGCAGCGACAGCTCGTAGCCATTCTCCTGCAGGCACTCGCCCACGGTTGCTTCGATGGCGGCGACATCGGCGTGCGCCATGCGCTCTTTCCAGCGGCCGAGCGGGTTGATCTTCTCCTTCGCGCCTTCTTCGCGAAATGAAGAATTCGTTTCCGACAGGCGGCCCAATCCGGCACGCTGAATCCGGTCGTAATCCAGATCGTGATCGAGGAAGCCGCCGAGTTTGTCGAGCGTTTCGTGTGGGTTGCCGATCAGGTCTTCGAAGTGAATCTCGATGTAGTCGGCAGGGAACTTGCGGCCATGGGCGCGGCCCTGGTGAACCATCCACTCCCAGTACAGCGCAGTCGCCACCAGGCTTCCGGTTTGGTCGCGGTCCCAGGGCAGGGGAGTGAATCCACCCATCTTTTTGAGCGACAGCGCAATGTCACGGCCATCGCGGATGATGTGCACAAACAGCGCGTTGGGTATCTCGCGCTTCACGCGCTCGACGTGCAGCACGTTGTCAGGATCGTACATCGCCCAGCGCTCTGCTTGCTGGCTCTGGGCCACCGCGCCCATGACCACGCGAATGAAGTCTCCCCCGGTGCGGCATTGGTTCAGGATGCTCGCCGACAGTTGTCCGGCATCGAGGCCAGTGCGCCGGAAACCCTTGCTGTGGAGCCAGGTCTCGAGGATTCTTTCGCGATGGGCGCGGCTTTTCATGGAGCCGAAGCGGGGAATCAAAATCTTGTAAATCGGCAGAAAACCGCGGTAGATGGCAAAGCCTCCTGCGGACAGTAACATGTCGTAAAGGAGGTTTGTTCCAGAGCGATGGCACCCCATCACGAAGACAGGAGAGTGCTGGCGATCGCTTGAAATTGGTGTCGGCAACCTAGGAAAATCTTACCATGGTGAGCCCGTCTTCCGTTTGAAACCATTGTTAAAACAGGGGTTACAGAGGTCACCCAGCCCGGTTCGACACTCGCGATTGCCGTCGCCGTGTCGGCGGGAAACGATGGATAGGGAATGACGCCGGATTCGTATTATTTCAGCTCCACTTATTTCAACTCCACGATGAATCCGTCCACACGGCAGCGGCCACTGGCTGGGCATCCAGGGAAATGACGGTCGTTCCCGAGGCTCCAGTCCCAATCGCTGTTGAACAAGAAGAACTTGCCATCCTGAGAAACGTTGCCGATTGCAATCGCGGAGAAACACGAGCCACCCTTGCCGTTTGCGTTGCATGCTCCCGTGGCGCGGTGATGGGCAAAGCGCCAGACCTTCGGAGGTCCAGAGGTGGCCACGCAAACGATCTCGCGATCCCATGCCTGCTGAATGGAGAGTACGGGGTTCGTGGCGGGATTGAGGGTTCCGTCTCCTTGCAGCCTGGGGTTGCTGCGCGTGTAGGCACCGCATACGGGCTCGGTATCGGAAGGATCGACATTGTTCCAGGACCAGTGCACATCGTCACTTCTTGGAACCGAGATGTCATCGGGAATCCGCTGCGTGATGTTGTTGAGGTCGGATAACGGGCGTATGAGGGCGCTCGTATTGGATCCGAGGCCTCCCGGATTGATCAAATGCGTGTGACCCAGCACCGTATGGCCTCCACAGAAGCTGGCCACGTCTGGACTGTGGCTCTGGCCATTGGTGGAGCAAACGGAAACATTGGTTGTGCCCGGCATCCAGAAGTACAGGACCGCGCCATTTTGCGGCGTGATCTTGACCGCCTTGCCGTCGCGGCTCAAGCGCGCATTATGCACGTTGTATCCCGCTGTGCTCGCCTTGGGCGGGTTCGCGCCCTTCGCCAGGGCTGCGGATTGCGTGTAGGCACTCTGCACCTGAGGGACGGACGCTTGCCGCATCTCCTGACCCGGAGCGGTGCCGATGTAGACGTTGTATCCATCGAGAACCATGTTGTAAGAGTTGTCGATCTCCGGCGCTGCGATGGCAATTCCGCCAGCCGAATTCAAACGGATGTGAGCTTCGGGCGACGGCAGCGTCTCGCCTGGGTCGGGGTGCTTGCGCGTACCTGCCGTCAATTGCACATAGTAATCACCGGCCGGAAGGCTTCCCGAGGTGCTGCTCAGTTTGGGAATGGCAGGCGGAGCCAGCAGACCTGCCTTTAGTTGCGCGGCAGCCATTCCCGAACCGCCAACCCTGCCGGTGGCAGTGTCGTACCAGTAGCAGCGATCGGTCGATCGATCGTAGAAAGTCACCTGAGTTCCACCTCCCTGCGCCTTGCTCCCCGCATAGCCGGAGAACCTGGTATCGTCGCCGCTGTTGGAGATGGCTCCTGGATATCCGGAAAGGTCCTGGGGAAGGTTCGGGCATTTGCTGAAGTCGTAAATCGTGGTCTGTTTGCCCGTGGCAACGTTGTAAGCCTCGATCGAACCATTGGAGTCGAATTGACCGTAAAGAATGTTGGGATCGACGTAACTGAAAGTCCCGCCCTTGGACAATCGGCACATTCGAAGCGAACCGCAGTGAGGAGTGATTTGCATGGTGACGGCGTCCATGGAGAACAGAGCAGCCCCGCCGCCACCGGTCATCAGATAAAAGAAATAACCGCCGTTCGGACCCAATGACGGATTGAACTTTCCCCATTCATTGGTCTCCGCCGAAGAGTTGCTGCCGAAGCTGAAGCCGGCCAGTTCGCCGCCGACTCCGCTTTCGTCGGTGACGCGGACCATGCGCGAACCGAAATCCGGATCGCGAAAAACCTGGTTCACCTTGGGAGCCGCCATGGGAGTTTCGGGTTTCAACTGGCGGCCGCTTTCCGCGCAATAACGCGCAGGGCTGCAACTTGCGGAAGAACCTGCTGGAGCGTTCGGTTTGTCCGCTGCCCGGGATTGCGCCGAGGCTGGCCAGTTCAACAGAAGGGTACAGGCAAGCAGGCAAGCCGAGGAGATTCGAAGCATTTTTCCTTCTTGAAGCAGCGCAGTAGTGCAGGCATTGCGATTCTAGCGTACCGGCGCCCGCTAGGGATAGCTGAGCTCATACACGCGGTAAATCTGGTTGGCGAAGCCGCATTGGAAATGAATCCCATCGATGTCGGCCGCCTGGCTGCAGTCGCGGGGCAAGGCAAACGTCCCGCGCAAGGTTCCCTGGTCCGAATACACTAGGAAACGAGGATGCTCGGTGCGGATGTATTCCCGCACATCAATGTCGTTGCTCGCACTCTCCAGGTACGCCCGCTTGCCATACAGGAGGGGCAGACCTGCGGCATCGATGATGATGTTCGATTCAACGTTATAGTTATCGACGACGACCGCGTCCTGGGGCCCCATATGAGCCCGCAAGTATGTCGCCACACTGGAAACGCGCCCGGCGTGCCGGAGCCGTGGCGAAATGGGAGCAAAGGTATCCGCGAAGCGATTGTGCGTTTCGCTGAGCACCAGAACCCCAGCCATATTCAGGAACAGCAACAGAATCGCTACCGTTTGAGCCAACGCTACTTTGCGGGGGAACCAGCGGGCACAGATCTGCTCCAGCCCATACCCCGAAATTACGGCAAGCATGGTGCCCAGGATGAGAGTGTATCGCGCTAAGCCCAGCAAGCCGCCGCGCAGGATCTCGTAGCTCTGGATTGCCCAGAAAAAGAAAGCCACTCCCGCAAAGCCGGCCCCCAGCGGAAGGCGGCGCGATCTTACGAGGCCATAGATCGCAGCGACGAATGCGAGCGGCGACAGAGCCAGTAGCAGAACCCCTGGAATATGCGCCAGTCGCGCGGTCCAGGGAGCCGGGACCATGCTCAAGGTTTTGAGCACGCGGAGGTGGTTTTGCGTGACCAAATATATCGGATCCCCAAACGCGCGCCAGCAATACGTCATCAGCACCGCCGGCCAAGCTCCGCCGGTCACACCGAAAACCAGCAGCGGAGGGAAAATCGACCGCAAGCTGGGTTTGACCGGGCCGCGGAGCAACAACCACGCCAAAAGCAAGAACAGCTCCCCAAATACGATCCAGGCTTCCACTCGAATCGCACCCGATATTGACAAGGCGATTCCGGAGACTGCCAGGTAACGGAGCCGGAGCGATCCCTCGTAAAAATAGAAAAAGAAGAAAAACAGCGCCACCAGCAGGAAGAAGACGCAGGGCACTTCCGACGAGGAGGTGGTGCTGTACCCAATTTGCATGCTGTAAAAAGCAAACACGGCAAGCGAGAGCATCGCGGCAGCTTCGTCGTACAGCAGGCGCGCCAGCCTCCACACTATAAACACCGATGCAATTCCAAGCACGAGACTCAACAGCCGTCCGGCAACCACCACGTTTGGAGTAACGGTTGCCAGCGCCGCCATCAGCCAAAAGTGACCCGGAGGATACAAGTGAAAGATGAGATTGAAGCCCGGATGCTGCAACCAGCGGGCGGTGAGAGTAAGGCGTTCGGCGGCGTCCCCACCGGAATTCTGGGAAACGAAATAGGACGCAACTCGGAGGATGGCACCCAAGAACAGCAAAACATACGCGGGGCGAGTGTAAGGCGAGGTACTGTGATTCGCGGGGTCTATCGGCATAACCTTCCAGGTCGATCCAGTAGTTGTCGCCCCGTTATTCTACACACATTGCTCTGTACACACATTCGCATCTGCGGGGCGCGACCGTGGCGCTGTGGGACCGATGCCGCACTTTTGATCGGCAAATGGGCGGATCTACCATTGAGACCGCAGGAGGAGTTGTGCGGTGGAGAGCCGGACGGGGACGCCCGGACCCTCCACCAACCACTGGATCGACAGCAGTAGCAATCACGCGGTTGCGGAACCCTGATCGTCTCGCCGCGCGGTCGGATGACGCGTCACTAACGCAATTCGAAGAGCAGCACGTCGATGCGACAACCGTTTGTGCCTTTGTGCCCGGACGAAAGCTTGTGGTCACAGGTGTC
>Ga0265314_10004977_pt1 | contig 12116 bp, 8 predicted proteins | sample 4126metaG_FD_203106 | JGI IMG/M metagenome (GOLD analysis project Ga0265314, IMG submission 203106) | Rhizosphere microbial communities from Carex aquatilis grown in University of Washington, Seatle, WA, United States - 4-1-26 metaG | ecosystem: Host-associated > Plants > Roots > Rhizosphere >... | reverse complement strand
GACGAGGCGGCCGAAGGCGAGGAGCGAACCGTCAGCCTGCCGATCGAAGAGATGAGCGAAGCAAAGCTGGTGCTCACCGACGAACTGGTGACCGAGGCTCTGCGGCGCGAGAAGGCGGCCAAGCGCGAACGGCGCGCGGCCAAACGCGAAGAGAGACGCGAAGTCAGACAATCCCGGCAGCGGCCGCAGCGGCCTGCCGTCAAAGGAGGAGAGTGAGCTATGGCTGTCAGCGCCAACAGGCTCGAGCTTTTGCAGATCGCCGATGCGGTCGCGCGCGAGAAGTCAATCGACCGCGGCATCGTCATCGCCGCAATGGAGGACGCGATCGCCAAGGCGGCGCGCTCGCGCTACGGCGCCGAGACCGACGTCCACGCCGAGATCGAGCCGAAGACCGGCGATCTTCGCCTGACGCGCCACATGCTGGTGGTCGAAGCGGTCGAGAACTCGTCGAACCAGATCACGGTCGACGACGCGCGCAAGCGTCACCCGGCCGCGCAGGTCGGCGACACCATCGCCGATCCGCTGCCGCCCTTGGAATACGGCCGCATCGCCGCGCAGTCGGCCAAGCAGGTCATCGTGCAGAAGGTGCGCGAGGCCGAGCGCGACCGGCAATATGCCGAGTACAAGGACCGCATCGGCGACATCGTCAACGGCATCGTCAAGCGCGTCGAATACGGCAACGTCGTCGTCGACCTCGGCCGCGGCGAGGCCATCGTGCGTCGCGACGAGCTGCTGCCGCGCGAAGTGTTCCGCAACGGCGACCGCATCCGCGCCTATATCTACGACGTGCGCCGCGAGCCGCGCGGCCCGCAGATCTTCCTCTCGCGCACGCATCCGCAGTTCACCGCCAAGCTGTTCGCGCAGGAAGTGCCGGAAATCTATGACGGAATCGTCGAGGTGAAGGCGGTCGCCCGCGACCCCGGCTCGCGCGCCAAAATCGCCGTGATCTCGCGTGATTCGAGCGTCGACCCGGTCGGCGCCTGCGTCGGCATGCGCGGCTCGCGCGTGCAGGCGGTGGTGAACGAACTGCAGGGCGAGAAGATCGACATCATCCCGTGGTCGCCGGACATCGCCACCTTCGTGGTGAATGCGCTGGCGCCGGCGGAAGTCGCCAAGGTCGTGCTCGACGAGGACAAGGAGCGCATCGAGGTCGTGGTGCCGGATCAGCAGCTCTCGCTGGCGATCGGCCGCCGCGGTCAGAACGTGCGGCTCGCCTCGCAGCTCACCGGCTGGGATATCGACATCCTCACCGAGCAGGAAGAATCGGAGCGCCGGCAGGCCGAGTTCGAGAACCGCACCAAGATCTTCGTCGACGCGCTCAATCTCGACGAGGTGGTCGGTCAATTGCTCGCTTCGGAGGGCTTCGGCTCGATCGAGGAACTGGCGCTGGTGGACGAGAAGGAAATCGCGGGCATCGAAGGCTTCGACGAAGATACCGCGCGCGAGCTGCAGGAACGCGCCAAGGAATATCTGGCCGCGCAGGAAGCCGAGCTCGACGCCAAGCGCAAGGAGCTGGGCGTCGACGACGCGCTCACGGAAGTGCCCGGCGTCACCACGGCGATGCTGGTCAAGCTCGGCGAAAACAGCGTGAAGACGGTCGAAGACCTCGCCGGCTGCGCGACCGACGACCTGGTCGGCTGGACCGAACGCAAGGACGGCGAATCCAAGCACGAGCCGGGCTTCTTCGAAGGGCTCGATGTCTCACGCGAGGATGCCGAGGGCATGATCATGCAGGCACGCGTCAAGGCTGGCTGGGTGACGGAGGCCGATATCGCACCGCCGCCGGCTGCGGAAGAAGCGGCTGAGGCCGAGGCCCCGAGCGCATGATCTCGAAAAGTGGGTACCGGTTTTCGGAAAGATCATGCGCAATAATGAAAGGTAACAAAGGTTAGCGATGCTGGCGATCGCGCAACACAGCGAGCAGGACGACGACCTCGACCGCGGGACGACGAGCGTCGCCCCCGGCACGATGCGCACCTGCGCGTTGACGCGTGAGCTCAAGCCGGTCGCGGACATGGTCCGCTTCGTCGTCGGCCCGACCGGCGAGGTGGTCGCCGACGTGAAACGCAAGCTGCCCGGCCGCGGCCTCTGGATCACGGCGACGCGCGCCGGGCTCGAGCAGGCGGTCAAGCGCAATGTTTTTTCGCGCGGCTTCAAGCGCGAGGTGAAAGTCGCCCACGACTTTGCCGTCGAGGTCGACCGGCTGTTGGAACGCAGCGCGCTCGATGCCCTGGCAATCGCGGCCAAGGCGGGCCAGGTGGTCGCCGGCTTCGCCAAAGTCGAGGCGGCGCTCGGCGGGGACGACCTCAAGGCGCTGGTTCACGCGACCGACGGGGCGGCGGACGGAAAGCGCAAGCTGGATACCGCCCTGCAGCGCCATAAGGCCGAAAAGCCGCGTGAAATCGTAACAATCGAGGTATTTTCCGGCACCCAATTGGATTTGGCATTGAACCGCCCAAATGTGGTACATGCTGCCCTGCTTGCCGGACCCGGCAGCGAGACTTTTCTGGCTCGCGCCGTGCGCCTTGAGCGCTTTCGGACCGGACAATCGCCCGCGACAGGCGGCACGCATGCGTCGACGGACGGCGCACGAGGACAGAATTCGGAATGAGTGAAACTAAGAACCCTGGCGAAAAGAAACTCAGCGTGGGCAAGCTGACGCTGAAGCCACGGACGGAAACGGGCGTGGTGCGCCAGAGCTTCAGCCATGGCCGCAGCAAGCAGGTCGTGGTCGAGAAGGTCAAACGCCGCAGCATCGGCCCGACCGAGACGAAGCCGGAGCCGGCTCCCGCCGCCCCGCCGCCGCGTCCGGCCACCCCGACCGCGCCGCGCGTCGTCGCAGCCGCGGCCGCAGCAGCCGCCTCGCATGCGCCCGACCAGCCGAAGTCCGGCGTCGTACTACGCACGCTGACCGATGAAGAACTCAACGCGCGCGCCCATGCACTGGCGGATTCGCGCGAACGCGAAAAGATCGAGCGCAAGCACGCCGAGGAAGACGCGCGCCGCCGCGCCGAGCGCGAGGCGATCGAGAAGGCCGAGCGGGAGAAAGCCGAAGCGCGCAAGCGCGAGGAAGACGATCGCCGCCGGCACGACGAGGTCAGCAAGAAAAAGGCCGACGAAGTCGCCAAGAAGCGCTTCGGGGGCGAGGAAGAAGCCAAGCGTCCCACGCCGACGCCGGCCGCACGGCTGACGCTCGAGCCGGAAGAGGAAGAAGCGCCGCGACCCACCCGTCGCGGTGGCGGCGGCGCCGGTGCCGGCCGTGCCGTTGTGGCGCCCAAGCCTGCGCCGCGCGCCGGCGTGGTCAAGCAGCGCGGACGCCTGACCCTCGTCAACGCGCTCAACGCCGACGTCGAACGCGAATTCTCCGTCGCGAAATTCCACCGCCGCACGCAGCGCCGCAAAGGCCACGCGGCCGACGAGCCGAAGGAAAAATTGGTGCGTGAAGTCACCATCCCCGAGGCGATCACCATCCAGGAACTCGCCAACCGCATGTCGGAGCGGGCGGTCGATGTCATTCGCCTGCTGATGAAGCAGGGGCAGATGGTCACGATCAACGACGTGATCGATGCCGACACCGCTCAGCTTCTCGCCGAGGAAATGGGCCATAGCGTCCGCCGCGTGGCTGAAGCCGACGTGGAAGAAGGCCTGTTCGACACGACCGACGATCCGACCGGGTTGCAGCCGCGCGCGCCGGTGGTCACCGTCATGGGCCATGTCGACCACGGCAAGACCTCGCTGCTCGACACCATCCGTTCGAGCGACGTGGTGGCTGGCGAAGCCGGCGGCATCACCCAGCATATCGGCGCCTATCAGGTAACCGCGCCGTCCGGCGGCAAGATCACCTTCATCGACACGCCCGGCCACGCCGCCTTCACGGCGATGCGCGCACGCGGCGCCAAGGTGACCGATATCGTTGTTCTTGTTGTCGCCGCCGACGACGGCGTCATGCCGCAGACGGTGGAAGCCATCCATCACGCCAAGGCGGCCAAGGTGCCGATCATCGTCGCCATCAACAAGATCGACAAACCCGACGCCAAGCCGGAACGCGTTCGCAGCGAACTGCTGCAGCACGAAATCCAGGTAGAAACCTTGGGCGGCGAAGTGGTGGACGTGGAAGTGTCCGCCACCAAGAAAATCAACATCGACCGGCTGCTGGAAATGATCAACCTGCAGGCCGAACTTCTCGATCTCAAGGCCAATCCCGAGCGCCCGGCCGAAGGCACCGTGATCGAGGCCAAACTCGACCGCGGCCGCGGGCCGGTCGCAACCGTACTGATCCAGCGCGGCACGCTACGCGTCGGCGACCTCGTGGTGGCCGGCGCCGAGTGGGGCCGCGTGCGCGCGCTCGTCTCCGACACCGGCGAAACGATCAGCACCGCCGGGCCGTCAATGCCCGTCGAAGTGCTCGGTTTCTCCGGCACGCCGGATGCCGGCGACCGCCTGGCCGTGGTCGACAACGAGGCCCGCGCCCGCGAAGTCACCGATTATCGCGCCCGTCAAAAGCGCGAGAAGACCGCCACGCGCGCCACCGGCATGCGCGGCTCGCTCGAACAGATGATGGCGCAGGCCAAGACCTCGGGCCGCAAGGAATTCCCGCTGGTCATCAAGGCCGACGTGCAGGGTTCGCTGGAAGCGATCATCGGCGCGCTCGACAAGATGGGAACCGACGAAGTCGTCGCGCGCGTGCTGCACGCCGGCGTCGGCGGCATTTCCGAGTCGGACGTAACGCTGGCCGAAGCGTCCGGCGTGCCGATCATCGCCTTCAACGTGCGCGCCAACAAGGAAGCGCGTGAGTCGGCGGCGCGAGTCGGCATCGAAATCCGCTACTACAACATCATCTACGACCTGGTCGACGACGTGAAGAAGGCGATGTCCGGTCTGCTCGCGCCGACGCTGCGCGAGACCATGCTGGGCAATGCGCAGATCCTGGAGATCTTCAAGGTGTCCAAGGTCGGCAATATCGCCGGCTGTCGCGTCACCGACGGCACGGTCGAGCGCGGCGCCAACGTGCGTCTCATCCGCGACAACGTCGTGATCCACGAGGGCAAGCTCTCGCAGCTCAAGCGTTTCAAGGACGACGCCAAGGAAGTCAGCGCCGGCATGGAATGCGGCATGGCTTTCGAAGGCTACCAGGACATGCGAGCCGGCGACGTGATCGAATGCTACCGGGTGGAGACGATTCAACGCAGCCTCTAAGTCCAATTCTTAGGTCTGCCGAGAGCACCCACCTGTAACCACCAGCGTCATACCCCGCGCAAAAGCGCGAAGCGCGTCTTTTCGCAAGCGCGGGGTATCCAGCCCTTCAAGAGCTGGATCGTCCGCCTTCGCGGGCGATGACGGAAAGAGTTATTATGACCCGCAAGAAATCACATCGCGACAGCGCCCCCGGCGGCGGCTCGCAGCGTCAGTTGCGCGTCGGCGAATTGATCCGCCATGCGATGGCCGAGTTGCTGACGCGCGGCGACGTGCACGATCCGGTCATCGAGGGTCACCTGATCACCGTGCCGGAAGTGCGCATGACCGCCGACCTGCGGCTCGCCACGATCTACGTCATGCCGCTCGCCGGACGCGACGCCGACGCGGTGGTCGCCGCCCTCGAGCGCCATAAGAAGTTCCTGCGCACCGAGATCGCGCATCGCGTCAACCTGAAATTCGCGCCCGACATCCGCTTCCGCGTCGACGAACGCTTCGACGAGGCGGAGCGTATCGAAAAGCTGCTGCGCTCGGCGGACGTGAAGCGCGATTTGAATAAGGACGATAGCGGTGATTGAAAACGATGTGACCGACCTCGCGCCGCCGGCCGCGGCGCTCGAGACGCCCCCCGAGGGCGCTCCGCAGGGCGAGGGCGGAGGCAAGCGCCACCGCAAGCAGTTCAAGCGCGACAAGCGCGACGTGCACGGCTGGGTCATCCTCGACAAGCCGGTCGGCATGACCTCGACGCACGCGGTCAGCGTCATCAAGCGCCTGTTCACGGCCAAGCGCGCAGGACACGCCGGCACGCTCGACCCGCTCGCCTCCGGCTGCCTGCCGATCGCGCTCGGCGAGGCGACAAAAACCGTCCCCTTCGTCATGGACGGCCGCAAGCTCTACCGCTTCACCGTGCGCTGGGGCGAGGAACGCGACACCGACGACGCCGAGGGCCGCGTCACGTCTACCAGCGAGCAACGCCCGTCGGCGGAGGCCATTCGCGCCCTGCTGCCGCAGTTCATCGGCACCATCCAGCAGGTGCCGCCGCGCTATTCGGCCATCAAGATCGAAGGCGAGCGCGCCTACGACCTCGCTCGCGACGGCCAAACGGTGGAGTTGGTTGCCCGGCCGGTCGAGATCGCCCGCCTGGAGCTGGTCGAGATGCCGGATGCCGACCACTCCGTCCTCGAGGCGGAATGCGGTAAAGGCACCTATGTCCGCTCGCTCGCCCGCGATCTGGGGCGGCAATTGGGCTGTTTTGGCCATGTTTCAGCCCTGCGGCGCACCGCCGTAGGCTCGTTCAGCCCGGAATCCATGATTTCGCTGGAACAACTAGAGGCTATATGCCATAGAGCCGCGTCCGGCGAGGCGAGCCTCGCGGACGCCCTCCTGCCCGTCGAGACCGCGCTGGACGACATCCCGGCGCTGGCCATCAGCCGGGCAGACGCGGCAAGGCTCACACGGGGCCAAGCCGTTTTGTTGCGTGGACGGGACGCACCCAATTTCCGCGGTTCGGTCTATGTCACGGTTTCGGGCCAGCTTCTGGCCCTGGCCGAACTGGACAACGGCGAAATCGTCCCCAAGCGCGTATTCAACCTGGCCGGCCTGTTGGGCAGAGCGCGGCCGCCTAAGAAAGGATGACCGATGTCGGTTTCGAGCGGCCGCAAGGCCGAAGTGATCAAGACGTATGCCAAGAAGCCCGGCGATACCGGGTCGCCGGAAGTGCAGGTGGCGATCCTGTCGGAGCGCATCAACAACCTGACCGACCATTTCAAGGCCCACGTCAAGGACAACCATTCCCGCCGCGGTTTGCTCAAGATGGTCGGCCAGCGCCGCACGCTGCTCGACTACCTCAAGCGCACCGACGAGAAGAGCTACAAGAATTTGATCGAGAAGCTCGGCATCCGCCGATAATTTTGGTCGCGCGCGGTGCGCGAAGAAAACGCCCGCGCGCTTCGTGTGCAGCGAATGCGATTGTCGCATTCGCTTATTGAGCCGGCCGCGATAGGCGCTGCCGGCATCTGGCAGGAGCCGAAAAGGTTCGCCTCCTGCGCCAAGGCAAGGTTTCCGAATGCCATGGCAGGATCGCCAGACGCTGCCCGCAGCGCGCTTACCGCGCAACGCGCGAGCGTCTGGCCGTCTTGCTCATGGCTTTCGGGGCTTGACCCTAAAACCATGAGAGAAAAACGCAATGTTCGATACCCATCGTGTTGAGCTGGACTGGGGCGGGCGCAAGCTCACGCTCGAGACCGGCCGCATCGCGCGCCAGGCTGACGGCGCCGTGCTCGCCACTTACGGCGAAACCACCGTGCTCGCCGCCGTCGTCGCGGCCAAGCAGCCGAAGGAAGGCATCGATTTCCTTCCGCTCACCGTCAACTACACCGAAAAATATTACGCAGCCGGCCGCATTCCGGGCGGCTTCTTCAAGCGCGAGCGCGGTCCGACCGAGAAGGACACGCTGACCTCGCGCCTGATCGACCGCCCGATCCGCCCGCTGTTCGCGGATGGCTGGCGCTGCGACACGCAGGTGACCGTCACCGTGCTGTCGCACGATATGGAGAACGACCCCGACATCGTCGGTATGGTCGCGGCCTCCGCCGCGTTGACGCTCTCCGGCGCGCCCTTCATGGGCCCGATCGGCGGCGCCCGCGTCGGCTTCATCAACAACGAATACGTGCTCAATCCGTCGCTCGACGAGATGCCGGAGACGCAGCTCGACCTGATCATCGCCGGCACGCAGGACGCCGTGATGATGGTCGAATCGGAAGCCAAGGAGCTGTCCGAGGAGATCATGCTCGGCGCCGTGATGTTCGGCCATCGGCACATCCAGCCGGTGATCGAGGCCATCATCGCGCTCGCCGAAAAGGCGGCGAAGGAGCCGCGCGAGTTGACCGCGCCCGACCACAAGGCGCTGGAAAAGGAAATTCTCGGCATGGCCGAGAAAGACCTGCGCGCCGCTTATTCCATCGTGAAGAAGCAGGACCGGCAGGACGCCGTCGCCGCCGTCAAGAAAACGGTGATGGCGCACTTCTTTCCGGAAGGCACCGAGCCGAAATACGACAAGCAGGCAGTCGGCGGCGTATTCAAGGAGCTGGAAGCCAAGATCGTCCGTTGGAACATCCTCGACACCAACAAGCGCATCGACGGCCGCGACCTCAAGACCGTGCGTCCGATCGTGGCGGAAGTCGGCGTGTTGCCGCGCACGCACGGCTCGGCGCTGTTCACCCGCGGTGAGACGCAGGCGCTGGTCGTCGCCACGCTCGGCACCGCCGAGGACGAGCAGTGGATTGACGCGCTGCATGGTACGTACAAAGAGACGTTCATGCTGCACTACAACTTCCCGCCCTACTCGGTCGGCGAAACCGGCCGCACGGGTGCGCCCGGCCGCCGCGAGATCGGCCACGGCAAGCTCGCCTGGCGCGCGATTCATCCGATGCTGCCGAGCAAAGAAGAATTCCCCTACACCATCCGCCTCGTCTCGGAGATCACCGAGTCGAACGGCTCCTCGTCGATGGCATCGGTGTGCGGCTCCTCGCTGGCGCTGATGGATGCGGGCGTGCCGCTGAAGCGGCCGACTGCCGGCATCGCCATGGGCCTCATCCTCGAGGACAAGCGCTTTGCCGTGCTGTCCGACATCCTCGGCGACGAGGACCACCTCGGCGACATGGACTTCAAGGTCGCCGGCACGGACGGCGGCATTACCTCGCTGCAGATGGACATCAAGATCGCCGGCATCACCGAGGAGATCATGAAGGTCGCCCTGGCGCAGGCGAAGGACGGCCGGCTGCACATTCTCAATGAAATGTCGAAGGCGCTCACCTCGGCGCGCGCCGAACTCGGCGAGCATGCGCCGCGCATCGAGATGTTCAAGATCCCGACCGACAAGATCCGCGAAGTGATCGGCACCGGCGGCAAGGTGATCCGCGAGATCGTCGAGAAGACCGGCGCCAAGATCAACATCGAGGACGACGGTTCGGTGAAGGTGGCCTCGGCCGATGGCGAGTCGATCAAGGCGGCGATCAAGTGGATCAAGTCGATCGCTTCCGATCCGGAAGTCGGCGTGATCTACGACGGCACCGTGGTCAAGACCATGGACTTCGGCGCCTTCGTGAACTTCTTCGGCGCCAAGGACGGGCTGGTGCACATCAGCCAGCTCGCGCAGAGCCGCGTCAACAAGGTCACCGACGTCGTCAAGGAAGGCGACAAGGTCAAGGTCAAGCTCCTCGGCATGGACGAGCGCGGCAAGGTGCGCCTGTCGATGAAGGCGGTCGACCAGACCACCGGCGAAGACCTTGAGAAGAAGGGCGGCGGCGAGCAGCAGCAGCCGGCCGGCGCTGCGGAGTAAGCTTCTTGTGTCCCGGGCGCAGCGCGGCACCTCTTGGTGATGCGCTGCAGACCCGGGACCCAGCTTGCTTTATGATGTGTAGCCCCTGGGTCCCGGATCGGCGGCGCACCGCTTCGCAAGCGCTTCGCGCTGCACCGCATCCGGGACAAGAGATTGAGGGCGGCCTCGGTGGCCGCCCTTTTTATTTGCGTTTTTGGTCACGGCCAGCGCTTGCCGGGTCGACTCGCCCAGCGCCGCTTGCGAGGCAATACGACTAGACCTTATGGTCGCAGACCCCTAACAAGCGCGACAAGCGCGCACTACGTGCGCGGACGAAACGCACATTCGGAGGGATGGAAAATGGACGACAAAACCAAACTCGGCACTGCCGGCAAATGCCCGGTCATGCACCGCAGCAACCGCGACTGGTGGCCGGATCACCTGGACATCCAGGTTCTCCATACCAACTCCAATTTGTCCGATCCGATGGGCGAGGCCTTCGACTACGCCAAGGAGTTCAAAAGCCTCGACCTCAATGCCGTGATCAAGGACCTGCAGGCGCTGATGACGGAGTCGCAGCCTTGGTGGCCGGCCGACTTCGGTCATTACGGCGGGCTGATGGTCCGCATGGCGTGGCACTCAGCGGGCACCTACCGCATCACCGACGGCCGCGGCGGCGCCGGGGCCGGACAGCAGCGCTTCGCGCCGCTCAACTCCTGGCCGGACAACGCCAACCTCGACAAGGCGCGCCGGCTCTTGTGGCCGATCAAGCAGAAATACGGCCGCAAGCTCTCCTGGGCGGACCTGATGATTCTGGCGGGCAATGTCGCGCTCGAGTCGATGAGCTTCAAGACATTTGGTTTTGCGGGCGGCCGCGCCGACGTGTGGGAGCCGGAAGAGCTTTACTGGGGTCCCGAGGGCACGTGGCTCGGCGACGAGCGCTACAGCGGCGAGCGCCAACTCGCCGAGCCGCTTGGCGCCGTGCAGATGGGCCTCATCTACGTCAATCCGGAAGGACCGAACGGCAATCCGGACCCGGTCGCGGCGGCCAAGGACATCCGCGAAACGTTCTTCCGCATGGCGATGAACGACGAAGAGACCGTGGCGCTGATCGCCGGCGGCCACACCTTCGGCAAAACCCACGGTGCCGGCGATCCGTCACTGGTTGGTGCGGACCCGGAAAGCGGCGCCCTCGAAGACCAGGGCCTCGGCTGGAAGAGCAAGCATGGCACCGGCATCGGCGCTGACACCATCACCGGCGGCCCGGAAGTCACCTGGTCGCAGACGCCGACCAAGTGGAGCAACCACTTCTTCAAGAACCTGTTCGAAAACGAATGGGAGCTGACCAAGAGCCCGGCCGGCGCCAAGCAGTGGAAGGCGAAGAATGCGGCGGCGGATATTCCCGACGCGCACGATCCGTCGAAGAAGCATGTGCCGACCATGCTGACCACCGACCTGTCGCTGCGCTTCGATCCGGCCTACGAGAAAATCTCGCGCCGCTTCTACGAGCATCCGGACCAGTTCGCGGACGCCTTCGCCCGGGCCTGGTTCAAGCTCACGCATCGCGACATGGGCCCGGTCGCGCGCTACCTCGGCCCGCTGGTGCCGAAGGAAACGCTGATCTGGCAGGACCCGATCCCGGCTGCGGATCATCCGCCGATCGGGGAGCAGGACATCGCGGCGCTGAAGGCGAAGATTCTCGCCTCCGGACTTACGGTGTCACAGCTCGTCTCGACGGCCTGGGCCTCGGCATCGACGTTCCGTGGCTCCGACAAGCGCGGCGGCGCCAACGGCGCGCGCATTCGCCTCAGCCCGCAGAAGGACTGGGAGGTGAACCAGCCGGCCCAGCTCAAGACGGTGCTGAACAATCTCGAAGCGATCCAAAAGGAGTTCGGCAAGAAGGTTTCGCTGGCCGACCTGATCGTTCTCGGCGGCAACGCAGCGGTCGAAAAGGCCGCGAAGGACGCCGGGCTCGACGTGAAGGTGCCCTTCACGCCGGGACGCATGGACGCCTCGCAGGAGCAGACCGACGTCGAATCCTTCGCGCCGCTCGAACCGCGCGCCGACGCCTTCCGCAACTTTATCGGCGGCAAGCGTCAGTTCATGCAGCCTGAGGAGGCGATGGTGGACCGGGCGCAATTGCTGCGGCTGACCGCGCCGGAAATGACGGTCCTCATCGGCGGCCTGCGTGTGCTCGGCGCCAATGCCGGCGGGTCCAAGCACGGCGTCTTCACCAAGAAGCCCGAGACGCTGAGCAACGACTTCTTCGTCAACCTGCTCGACATGAGCACGGAGTGGCAGCCCCCGAACGCCGACGGTGTGTACGAGGGCCGCGACCGCAAGACGAAGGCGGTCAAGTGGACTGGCACGCGCGTCGACCTGATCTTCGGCTCGCACTCGCAGCTGCGGGCGGTGGCGGAAGTCTATGCCTGCGCCGACGCGAAGGAAAAGTTTGCCAAGGATTTCGTGGCGGCCTGGACCAAGGTGATGAACGCGGATCGGTTCGATCTGGCGAAGTAAGGTCGACAACAAATTGCGAAACGAAACGGCCGGGGAGAAATCCCCGGCCGTTTTTTCATAATCCCTCCCCCGGGTGGGGAGGCAT
>Ga0265314_10004975_pt1 | contig 12116 bp, 11 predicted proteins | sample 4126metaG_FD_203106 | JGI IMG/M metagenome (GOLD analysis project Ga0265314, IMG submission 203106) | Rhizosphere microbial communities from Carex aquatilis grown in University of Washington, Seatle, WA, United States - 4-1-26 metaG | ecosystem: Host-associated > Plants > Roots > Rhizosphere >... | reverse complement strand
CACCGAGCTTGACGAAATCCTCGGCCCGCACATCTTTACCCCCGGAACCGACGGCAAAGACCCGCGCATCTGCCCGACCTGTGGTACCGGCCGCCTGAGCCTGAAGCTCGGTCGCTTCGGCGCGTTCGTCGGTTGCACGAATTATCCGGAGTGCCGCTACACCCGCCAGCTGGGCCAGAAGACCGGCGAAGGCGGTAACGGCGAACCGGTACCGCTTGGCCTGTTCCCGGCGACCGGCGAACAGATCACGCTGCGCACGGGCCGCTTCGGACCGTATGTACAGCTCGGCGAGGGCGAGAAACCCAAGCGCGCCAGCCTGCCGAAGGGAACCGACACAACGAACGTCGAACTGGAGCTGGCGATCAAGCTGTTGTCGCTGCCGCGCGAAGTGGGCAAGCACCCCGAAGGCGGCGAGCCGATCACAGCGAATTTCGGCCGTTATGGGCCATACGTCGCACATGACGGAAAATATGCTTCCTTGGATTCGCCCGAAGATGTTTTCACCATCGGCCTCAATCGCGCAGTCACGCTGCTCGCAGAGAAGAAGGCGCGCGGTTTCACAAGGCGCGGCCAGGAACCGCTGAAGGAACTCGGCGCCGATCCGAACGGAACCATGGTCAAGGTCATGAAAGGGCGTTACGGCCCTTATGTGTCGGACGGCTCGGTCCATGCGACGATACCGCGTAACGCCGATCCCATGACGGTGACGCTCGAACAGGCGCTGGCGTTGCTTGCAGAACGCGTGGCCAAGGGCCCTTCGAAAAAGTATAGCGGCAAGGCGAAGAAGGCACCGAAGGCAAAGCCGGAAGAGAAGCCGGCACCAAAAAAATCGAAAGCGGCCGCCAAGAAAAAGACTGCAAAACCCAAACCCGTGCCGGTAGGCGAATAAGGTGCCTAGAGGGGCTCGAAAGAACGCGCCGCCCATAGACAAGGCGCGTGTGCTCGAAGCACTGGCGGCAAAGCCCGGCGCGACCAAGCGCGATCTCACGAAGCTGCTTGGCATTAAGGGCTCGGACCGCATTGCGCTGAAGCGTATCTTGAAAGAACTCGAAGCCGACGGCCTGCTCGAAGGCAACCGCAAGCGCGGCTACAAGCCGCCCGGCACGCTGCCCGAGGTGACGGTGCTGGAAATCACCGGTCAAGACACCGACGGCGAGTTGCTGGCGCGGCCGCAACACTGGGACAGCAATGAAGAGCCGCCGCAGATTGTCGTCATGCCGGACGAAGCGGCACCGGCGCTGGGCCGGGGCGAACGAATCCTCGCCCGGCTTTCCAAATCCGGTGACGACTTCGAAGCGCGCGTCATCAAGCGGCTTGGCGCCAGCGCGCACCGCGTCCTCGGCGTCGTGCGCATCTTGGGGTCCAACGTTCGGATCGCGCCCATCGACCGCAAGAGCAGAACCGAATTCACGGTTGATTCGCGCGATAGTGCCGGCGCGCAGAACAACGAACTCGTGCTGGCCGAACCGATTGCAGGGCGCGCCTCTGGATTTCCCCGCGCGCGTATTGTCGAACGCATCGGAAGCATGGACGCACCCAAGGCCGTCAGCCTGATCGCCATCCATGCGCACGGCATTCCGACGGATTTCCCCAAAGAGGTTCTGGATCAGGCCGAGCGCGCCGTTCCCGCCGATCTTCAAGGGCGTACCGATCTGCGTTCCATTCCGCTAGTCACCATCGATCCCGAAGACGCCCGCGATCATGACGACGCCGTGTGGGCCGGCCCCGATCCCGACCCTGCCAACAAGGGCGGACACATCACCCTTGTCGCCATCGCCGACGTCGCCCATTACGTGACCCCGGGTTCGCCGCTCGACCGCGAAGCCTATAAGCGAGGCAACTCAGTCTATTTCCCCGACCGCGTCGTGCCGATGCTGCCCGAGGCTCTGTCGGCCGATTTGTGTTCGCTCAAAGAAGGCGTAGACCGCGCCTGCCTCGCCGTGCGCACGGTGTTCGATGCCAACGGCAGGAAACGCCGCCACGAATTTATGCGCGGCACGATGCGTTCCGCCGCGCGGCTGACCTATGCGCAGGCGCAACGCGCCTTTGACGGCAGGCCGGACACGGCGCTTTCGCAGACCGCAAGGGATACGCTAACGGCGCTGTGGGCCGCTTACGGTGCGCTGGTGAAAGCGCGCACGGCGCGCGATCCGCTCGATCTCGACCTGCCTGAACGGCGCATCACCATCGGCGCGGACGGCAAGATCGCCTCCATCGCCTTCCGCGAGCGGCTGGAATCCATGCGCCTGATCGAAGAGTTCATGGTGCTCGCCAATGTGTCGGCGGCGGAAACGCTGGAAAAGGCGCATACGCCACTGGTCTATCGCGTGCATGAAGAGCCTTCCAAGGAAAAGCTGTTCGCCTTCTCCGATTATCTGCGCACCGTCGGGATGAATTTCGCCAAGGGCCAGGTGATGAAGCCCGGCGTCTTCAACCGCATTCTGGAGAACGCGAAAGGCGGTCCGCACGAACTGGTGATGAACGACATCGTGCTGCGCACCCAGGCGCAAGCGATCTATGCACCGGGCAATCTCGGCCATTTCGGCTTGAACCTGGCGAAGTATGCTCACTACACCTCGCCCATCCGGCGCTACGCCGACCTGATCGTCCATCGCGCCCTGATCCGTGCGCTGGAACTTGGCGACGACGGACTGACGGACCGCGAGATGCAGCGGCTTGGCGAAATCGCCGAGCACATATCCATGACCGAGCGCCGCGCCATGGCGGCCGAACGCGACTCCACCGACCGGTACGTTGCCGCCTTCATGCAGGACCGCGTCGGCGCGACCTTCGATGCGCGCGTCACAGGCGTCACGCGGTTCGGGCTGTTCGTACGGCTGGCGGAGACCGGCGCCGAGGGGCTTTTGCCGATGCGCGTGCTCGGCACGGAGTATTTCCGCCACGACGAGCGCAAACATGCGTTGATCGGCGACCGTTCCGGCACGGTTTACGGACTGGGCGACATCGTGTCGGTGCGGTTGGCGGAAGCGGCGCCGCTGACCGGCGGCTTGCGGTTCGATCTGGCGGCAGCTGCGGAACCTTCCTTGAAAACACGGCGGCCCGCGGTCGTTCGCCCGCGCAGCAAGCGGCGGCGATGAGCGAATTCGCCTTCGACCCCGATGACAAGATCGTCCACGGCGCACTGCGCCCGAAGGATGCGGCGACCCTTATCCTGGTGAAACGCGAGGGCGAGCCACGCGTGCTGATGGGCCAGCGCCATAGGGGGTTGGCATTCATGGCCGGAAAGTTCGTGTTCCCGGGCGGGCGTGTCGATCCCGGCGACCGGCGGATCGCGACAGCCAGCGAATTGCGGCCGGAGGTTCAGGAGAAGCTTTCCATTGGGATCGCGCCGTTACGGGCGCGAGGGTTGGCGCTTGCCGCCATACGCGAGACCTTCGAAGAAACTGGTTTGCTGGTCGGCGAGCGCAGGGAGAAATGTCCGCGCACGCGTTCGCCGGCCTGGGCGCGCTTCTTCGCGCACAAGATCATGCCCAGGCTCGATGCGCTGGAATTTATCGCCCGCGCGGTCACGCCGCCGAACCGCCCTCGCCGCTTCGACGCGCGCTTCTTCATCGCGGACGCTTCGGCAATTGCGCATGTTGTGGAAGACGCCGCGAACGAAGAATTGCTCAAGCCGTGCTGGCTGACTCTGGCCGAAGCCCGTGCGCTCGACGTGCCCGCCATCACGCGCCGCGTTCTAGAGGAAGTCGAAGCCCGTCTCACCTCTGGCCCCCGCCACGTGCCGTTTTTCAGGTTTAACAGGGGTAAGGCGAGCCTGATTTATCTGTAGTTCGACCCCTTCTTGACATCCCGGGGCCCGTGGGTAGTTTACGGCCCCTTTGACGGGCACAATCAGGAGACGTCCCAATGGCGAAGCCGACAACGATCAAAATCCGGCTCAACAGCGAGGGCGGCACCGGGTTTTTCTATGTGACCAAGAAGAACAGCCGTACCATGACGGAGAAGTTCACCGCCAAGAAGTACGACCCGGTCCTGCGCAAGCACGTCGAATTCAAGGAAGGCAAGATTAAGTAATCTGGCCTACCCTACCGTCCCGCTTCCACCTTTTCTATGAACGGCAGTATGAACCCGAGCACCGTCGGGATCACGCTGAGCGGCATGTCGTGGCCCCAGCCTTCCACCTCGTGATATTTCGCGCCCGGAATGCACGCGGCGATGCGGCGTCCGTGCGCGGGCGGCAGCAGCGTGTCCGCCGATCCGTGCAGTACCAGCGTCGGCAGCTTGAGCGTTTTCAGCCGTTCGCCGCGCGGCGGCGTGGACAAGATCGCCGACCAATGACGCAGCGCGCCTTCAGGATAATACATGCGGTCGTAGGCACGGCCGATCTGATCGACTAGCCGCGCTTCGTTGCTGGGAAACGCAGTGGAAGCGTAGGCTTGGCGTCCCTTCAACGTGTGCGCAATGACTGTCTCGCGGTCGTTCGCAGGCGAAGGTGTTGTTAGCGCCAGATGCGCTTCGGCCGATGACGGCGGCAAGCCCAGATCGCCGGTGGTGGAGAATATCGCAACCAGCGAGCGCGCCTTCTTCGGATGATCCAATGCCACGAGTTGCGCGATCATGCCGCCCATCGAAGCTCCTACGATGTGGGCGCTCTGGATGCCGAGCGCGTCAAGCAGCCCGACCGCATCCGCCGCCATGTCGGTCAGGCTGTAGGGCACGTCCGGCTTTTGCCCCGCGCGCACGGCCGCCATGATCGCGCCGAAGTCAGGAATCTGCCCGTCGAATTTCGTGCTCAGGCCGGTGTCACGGTTGTCATAGCAAACGACCCTGAGGCCGGCACCCGTCAATCCGCCAATAAACTCCGGCGACCAGGCAATCGACTGCTGGCCGAATCCGTGGATCAGCAAAAGCGGCACGCCGTCCTTCGGGCCGAATACCTCGTAGTCGATGTCGATGCCGTTCGCGCGAATCTTGGCCATGCCGCCCCCGTTTCGTCCCGTCCAACATTAACAGAGGTGGGTGGTTCCTTGACAAGATGTCAGCCGCACCGGAGCCTATGCCCGACCTCCCTGGCGGAACCTTCATGCGCCGCGCGATTTCACGACTTAAGGGCAATAGCCGCATGTCTGCCGAGCAAATACTGTCGCAGGGGAATGGATGAGCGCGTTCGTCGTCGTCAATCCGCGTTCCGGCAACGGTAGGACCCGCCGCGAATGGCCCGCTTTGGAGAAGGCGCTATCGCCGATCTATCCCTATATGTCGGTCGCCTTTACGCGTCGTCGTGGCCACGCCGGTGCGCTGGTGGCAACCGCGCTTAGCGAGGGTCACCACGAAATAGTCGTTGTTGGCGGCGACGGCACCATCAATGAAGCGGTGAACGGCTTTTTCGACGGACGCGGCCCGATCTCTCCCGATGCTGTGTTGTCGTTCGTAACTTCGGGCACCGGTGGCGACTTCAAAAAGGCATTCGGGATCACCGAAAATGGACTGGCCGCGGCCCAGCGGCTGAAATCTGCGCACGTGCGCGCGATCGATGTGGGCCGGGTCTCGTTCCTGTCGAAGGACGGCGGTGCGCGCACGCGCTATTTCGCCAACATCGGCTCGTTCGGTCTGTCTGGCGTCATCGTCGATTCCGTCAACCGGGCCGTCGTCGCGAAAATGCTCGGCGGCCCTTTCGCCTTTGCATTCCATAGCGCGCTTGGTCTGCTGACCTATCGCGGCCGGGTGGTGCGTCTGATCGTCGATAATACGTTTGACGAAATCGTCACGATATCGACAGTTGCCGTCGCCAACGGCCGCGCCTTCGGAGGTGGCATGCATGTGGCTCCAAATGCCGAAATCGACGATGGTCTGTTCGATGTCGTGATCATCAAAAATGCGCCCAAAAGGCAGTTACTCAAGGATATGAAACTCATTTACACCGGCGAGCATCTCGGTAACCCAAATGTCCGCGTCATTCGCGGCCGTAAGGTTGTCGCCGCACCCGTCGAACAGACTCGCGGTCGTGCCGTCCTGATCGATGCTGACGGCGAAGGTATCGGGCGGCTGCCCGCCACTTTCGAGATTCTCCCCCGCGCCCTGAATGTGCGATGCTAAAGATCGGGGGAACAGATATGAGCTTTGACCGCACGAAAATCCGTTGGAACGGATGGGGCTGGGCTGCACACAAGGACGACGTTGGTGCGCACGAGGCCGTATGGACGTGGCTCGCCGGCGAGCTTGGCATGCCGGCACTCCTGGCGACGCCCGCCCGTCCGCTCGAGGAACTCACGCTCCAGCCCAGCGCCATGTCGGACGAAGACCGCCGCGGACTGCGCGCAATCGTGGGCGCGGACAGCGTTCGCGACGATGCCTATGAGCGCGCCTTTCATGCGTTGGGCCGCAGCTATTACGATCTGTTGCGTTTGCGCGCCGGCGATCTTTCCACGGCTCCCGACGCTGTCGTCTACCCGCGCGCGACCAAAGAAGTGCTCGGCGTCCTCGCCTATGCGGCCGAACGCGCCATCGCTGTCATTCCCTATGGAGGAGGAACCAGCGTCGTGGGCGGCGTCACGGCGGCGCGCGGCAAGTTCACGGCGGCAATCACGCTCGACATGTCGGCAATGGACAAATTTATCGAAATAGACTCCGTATCGGGCATAGCGACCGCAGAAGCTGGCATCTACGGTCCGGTGCTGGAGAAGGCGCTGCAGGCGAAAGGCTTCACGCTCGGACACCATCCGCAATCGTTCGAGTTTTCCACGCTCGGCGGCTGGATCGGTCACAGCGGCGCCGGCCAGGGATCGAACCGTTACGGGCGCGCGGAAGACTGGCTCGTTGGTGCAAAGCTGGCGACGCCGCGCGGATTGCTCTCCACCGGAGATTTCCCGGCCTCCGCCGCGGGCCCGCGACTGAAGGACCTCCTCGTCGGCTCTGAAGGAATATTCGGCGTCATTACCGAAGCAACGGTGCGCGTCCGCGAATTAGCGCAGGAGAGCGATTATCGCGGCTATCTCTTTCGGGATTTCCAAAGCGGCGCGGCGGCGATCCGTGACGCGATGAAAGCAGGCATCGTGGCTACGATGTTGCGCCTGTCCGACGCGGCCGAGACGCGTTTCTATCGCGCCTTCAGCCAAGTCGGGAAGCGCCGGACCGTCGCGGCACGTATGGCCGACCTTTACCTGAAAATCCGCAAGTTCGACGACAAGACGTGTGTCCTGATTGCCGGGTTCGAGGGGAGCGGAAGCGAAGTCGCGGCGGAGCGCAAACGCTTCGCTTCCATCGTCCGCAAGCATGGTGCGATGGCGCTTGGTCGGGGCGTCGGCGAACGCTGGCGGCAGGGACGCTTTCAGGCGCCTTATTTGCGCGACCCGCTGCTCGATCGCGGCGTCGGCGTCGATACGCTGGAAACGGCAGCCGGTTGGTCGAACCTCAACGCACTTTATGCGGCGACGGCTGCAGGGCTCGAAAAAGCGATTCTCGAGACCGTTCCGCGCCAAGGCGCCCGCGGGATCGTCATGTGCCACCTCAGCCATTCCTACCTGGACGGCGCCAGCCTGTACTTCACGACCATCTTTCCCCGCGCGCTCGACGGCGACATCGCACAGTGGAGAACGATCAAGAAGGCCGCAACGGACGCCATTGTGGCGAATGGCGGGACCGTCAGTCACCATCACGGCGTCGGCGAGGACCATCTCCCCTGGATTGTGCAGGAGAAGGGCGAACTTGGCATCGCGGTGCTGCGCGCGATCAAGGCCACGCTTGACCCCGCAGCTATCCTCAATCCTGGCAAGTTGCTGCCGCAATAAATAATTATCGAAGAATCGAATATAATACCTGAGCCAATTCGGTGGTTTTTGGTATGACGTTCGTTCCTAGAGCTTCTTTCGCTTGGAAGACGTACCGACGTCTGGTGCGGACGCATACGCATTTCTTCTTGCCGCCGGACGTACTCCCCAAGACCGATATTCTGAAGCTGTGCAATCTGCCCGCGCCGTTCCCAGGAGTTCCAAATGAAAGCTGCCCAACCATCGTGATCGATCTGCATATGCCGGAGGAAGACCTTTGGAATGGCGTGGAGCCCAAGGCCAGAAAGATGATCCGTCACGCGATCCGCGAAAACGTTCAGGTCGGCGAACTCCAATTGTCGGAGGAAGCCTGGAACGCTTTTCTGGCGGCATACTGGAAACTTCGGAACCGCAAACGGAATGCCGGTGCATTAGGGGTCGGCCAGATCGGTGAGTTGGTCGAGACAGGCCGGTTCACGATGACCACAAGCCGCGATGCCAGTGGGAACACATTGTCGTGGCACACATATATCCGATCGGATGATCGCGTCCGCCTGCTCAATACGGTTTCGTCTATCGATCCGGCGCGGGATTCGCATTGGAACAACATGGTCGGGCGTGCCCACCGGCTCCATCACTGGCGGGACATGCTTCACTTCAAGAGCGAAGGGATACGGACCTATGATCTCGGCGGGGTCTATTGTGGAACGGATGACGAGGAGCAACTCAATATCGCCAGATTCAAGAAGAGCTTCGGTGGGGAACCGGCAAAGACGTTCGACGCCCTTTTGCCTCTGACCGTCAAGGGCAGGATTGCATTGTCTCTAGTCGCGATGATCGGTGCCGAGGCGCGCGCCGGCGGTCCGGACGGTGCTGTATGAGCGTTTGCCTGATGCTCCATGGGTTGGGCCCGCCTCCGCCGCACATTCCCGAGGTGGAGGTGCCCTATTGGCTGACGACCGAAACATTCTCGAAGATCGTCGAACTTGCCCGAAACACAAAGGCGCATATCACCATCGACGACGGGAACGCCTCCGATATTCAAATCGCGTTGCCCGTGCTGCAAGCCGCGGGAATTTCTGCCATGTTCTTCATTCCCTCGGGTCGCATCGGTCAGCCCGACTATGTGAGCGAAGACGATATCCGAACACTGCACATAGCGGGAATGGAGATCGGGTCGCATGGTTACGAGCATTTGAGATGGACGGAAGTTTCGAACAAAGAAATTGAGTATGACGTCACGCGCTCCCTAGCCAGGTTGGAGACTATCCTCGGCGAGAAGATCCAGACGGTGGCAGTGCCGTACGGCGATTGCGACAGGCGCGTACTGCGCGTTCTGAGACGACTTGGTGTCCGGCGCGTCTATACGAGCTTTCGCGGGCCCGTTTCGGAGGGAGCCTGGCTTGTGCGGCGAGAGTGCATAACGTCGGATATGACAATGGCATCGGTCCGCACGATGCTCGAAAAAAAGCACACTGCTGCCGAGACCTTGATGGCATTCCTTCGCGCCTGGAGGCATGCGGGGCGGGCCGTTCTTTGGTCCGCCGACGAGAACTAACGCGAATCCATCGCTTGGCGCAGCGCCTTCGCCGCCTTGGCCAAGGCCTCGTGTGCCTGCGGCAGGACGGCCTGAAAATAAATGAAGCTATGCAACATGCCGGGATAGTCCGCGACTGTTACGGGCACGTTCGCGGCGCGCAGCTTGTCCGCATAGGCGAGGCCTTCGTCGTGCAACGGATCGCAGCCACCGAGCATGACATAGGCGGGCGGCAGTCCGGTCACATCCTTCGCCAGCAGCGGCGAGTGGCGAGGATCCAAAGGATCGGTCCCAGAGGGAATGAAATTACCGTAAAACCAATCGATGGATCGCTTTTCGAGCATATAGCCGACCGCGAATTCGCGCAGCGATGCGAATAGTCCGCCAATCTGCGTCCCCGGAAACATCAGCAATTGGTATGCGATCTTGGGCCCGCCCTTTTCTTTTGCGAGCTGGCACACGACAGCCGACAGCGTTCCTCCAGCTGAATCGCCTGCGACAACGATCCTGTTTGCATCGACACCAAGAGCCGATGCGTTTTTCTCGATCCAATTCACGGCGGCGAACGCGTCGTCCATGGCGGTTGGAAACTTGTGCTCCGGTGCCAGCCGGTAATTCACGGCAATGACTCGCGCGCCACTTTCCGCCGCCAATATCCGGCATATCCCGTCATGGGTATCGAGATCGCCGATCGTGAAACCACCACCGTGGAAGAACACGATTGCCGGCAAGGCCTCGCCGCCAGCGGCGACCGGCGTATAGACCCGCAGCGCGATGTCACCCGGCATCGAGATGTTCTCAATCTTGCCGATCGGGACGTCTTTCGGACCGACAAAGTTCATCATGGCTGCAAAGGCCAGTCGCGCGACCGTCGGCGGCATTTCCCATAGCTTCGGTGTGGGCTGTGCGGCCAGTTGGTCCAGGAAGGCCTGCGCGAGCGGATCGAGGGGCATCTTGTCCCAAACGAGTGTTGCGCAGGGGAGTTTGGACGGTTCGGCAAGCGCCGCGCAAGCCTCAGTGAATCGTGAGGGCCCGATCCGGATCGAGGCGATGCATCATGATATCGTCCAGCAGGACCGATAGCGTGAGCCAGAAACTTGCGCGATCCATCTCCCCTTCCGCCTCGAAGGTGGCGACCGCGCGCCGCGCGTAATCGCGGGCGATGACGCCATGCTCGGCGGCTAAGTCGGCGGCCAATTGGCACAAATCACAGGCCGAGATCGGCATTGGGGTTACCCCAGGTTGCGCAGCCATAGGAGCAGATCAGGGTAAGCGTCCGGTTAATCGTCACGGGAAGCGCCTTGAAACTACACAGCCGAGTCGTTATTCTTATTAATTCCCATAACGGTGCCGGTATTTTTCGGCCCGGAGGCCTGTATGCCCAGCAAAAGTGTCCTGCTCGTCATCGGCGGTGGTATCGCCGCCTACAAATCTCTTGAGCTGGTGCGTCGGCTCAAAGAGCGCGGCATCGCCGTTCGGGCGATCGTGACCAAGGCGGGCAGCGAATTCGTGACCCCACTGTCGGTTTCGGCCCTTTCCGGGGAAAAGGTCTTCCAGGATCTGTTCAGCCTGATGGATGAGGCCGAGATGGGCCACATTCAGCTTTCGCGCAGCGCCGATCTCGTCGTCGTCGCACCTGCCACCGCCGACCTGATGGCGAAGCTGGCGAACGGCCTGGCGAACGATCTGGCATCTACTGCGCTGCTGGCGACCGACAAACCCGTGCTTATGGCGCCGTCGATGAATGTGCGGATGTGGAATCACCCGGCCACGCAGCGGAACCTGAAGACGCTGAAGAACGACGGCGTGATTTTCGTCGGACCCAATGACGGTGAAATGGCTTGCGGCGAATTCGGGCCGGGCCGCATGGCCGAGCCGGAAGAAATCCTGGCGGCTATCGAGACGGTGCTGGCCAAACATGCTGCGGGACCTCTAGTGGGCTTCAGGGCTCTGGTGACCGCGGGTCCGACGCACGAGCCGCTCGATCCGGTACGGTTCCTCGCCAACCGCTCTTCGGGCAAACAGGGCTATGCGATCGCCGACGCGTTCGCGCGGGCCGGTGCCGAGACTGTGCTGGTTTCGGGTCCTACGGAAATCGCGCCACCGTATCGCGTTAAGTTAGTGCGAGTGGAGACTGCGCGCGAAATGCTGGCGGCATGCGAAGCCGTGCTGCCCGTCGACATCGCGGTTTGCACGGCGGCGGTCGCCGATTGGCGGCCGGAAATCGCCGCCAACAACAAGATCAAGAAATCCGACGATGTGCCCACGGTCAAGCTGACGGCCAATCCGGATATCCTATCGGTGCTTGCCAACGGTCCGCGTCGCCCTGCCCTTGTCGTCGGATTTGCCGCAGAAACCGAAAACGTGATCGCCCACGCCGCCGCGAAGCGGCTGAATAAAGGCTGCGATTGGATTGTCGCCAACGACGTTGGTCTCGCAGGAGTAATGGGGGGCGACCGCAACACAGTCCATCTCATCACTGCGGGCGGAATCGAAAGCTGGCCGGAACTCGACAAGACGGAAGTCGGCGTAAGGCTCGTTGCGCGGATAGCGGACGCGTTGAAGGGCAAAGCGGCATGAAACTCGAGGTTATGCGTCTGCCTCACGCCATCGACCTGCCCCTCCCCGCCTATGCGACGGAAGGGTCCGCCGGCCTCGATCTTCTGGCCGCCGTCGACACGGAAATCGAACTCAAGCCCGGCGCACGCGTCTGCGTGCCGTGCGGAATCGCTATCGCGCTCCCTACAGGGTTCGAGGCACAAGTACGCCCGCGCTCCGGTCTGGCGCTGAAACATGGGATCACGTTGCTCAACGCGCCAGGGACCATCGACAGCGACTATCGCGGCGAGGTG
>Ga0265314_10004973_pt1 | contig 12118 bp, 12 predicted proteins | sample 4126metaG_FD_203106 | JGI IMG/M metagenome (GOLD analysis project Ga0265314, IMG submission 203106) | Rhizosphere microbial communities from Carex aquatilis grown in University of Washington, Seatle, WA, United States - 4-1-26 metaG | ecosystem: Host-associated > Plants > Roots > Rhizosphere >... | reverse complement strand
GAACCGGCCATTTTCCTTCTACGAACGCTACCGGAGCTACGTCTGGGCCGTCTTCGGCGGCATGGCGGCCGAGTCGTTGATCATCCTGATCTTGATCGGCGCCATTCGCCGCCTCACGCGCAAGAGCCGGGCGCGGCTGCGCGAGGGCAACGTCGAGCTCGGCCGCGCCCATCGGAACCTCCAGGACGTCCTCGACAGCATGAAGGAGGGACTGCTGGTGTGCGATCGAGCGGGCATCGTCGGCCCGATCCGATCGCGCGCCGTCATGGAGTGGTTCGGAGCCCCGCAGGTGGGGGCCCGCGTGTGGGACTTCCTGTTCGAGGACAGCACCCCAGAGGGGCTGGTCTTTCGGGTGGCGTTCGAGCAGATCGCCGAAGACGTGCTGCCGTTCGAGCTGAGCGCCGACCAGCTTCCCCGGACCATCGTCCGCGGGGACAAGACCTACGGCGTGACGTGCCAGCAGGTGATGCGTGACGGCGCGTTCGCGGAGGTCGTGTTCACGATCGTCGACGTGACGCGAGAGCTGGAGCAGGCGAGCGTGGAGCGGCGCATTCGCGAGCAGACGACCCTCGTCGGACATCTGCTGAGCGATCGGGAAGGTCTCCGCGTGCTGATCGATGGGACCAACCAGTTGCTGGCCAAGCTGGGCCAGGCGTCCGATCCAGGCGAGCGAATGCGCTTGTTGCACACGCTGAAGGGGAACACGGCGACCTACGGCCTCGAGTCGTTCGCGGCGCGCTGCCACGACCTGGAAGCCCTGATCGCGCAGGGCGCGAAGGATGCGGTCACCACGGGCATCGACGCCCTCACGCGCGAGTGGCACGCGGCCGTCAGCGGCCTCGCGGGCTTCGTGACCGGGGACGAGGCAGCCGGCGTTCGCCTTGCGCCTCCCGACTATCAGGATCTGCTGGCGCGTCTGGAACGGCGGGACGATCCGACCGACACGCTCCTGGTCGTGCGCCAGTGGGGCCGGCCGCTGATGTCCCAGGTGCTGGGTGTGCATGTGCGAACCGTTCGCCAGGTCGCGCGCCGGCTGGGCAAGGAGATCGAGACCCGCGTCCTCGATCATGGGCTGCGGCTGCCCTCCGACGAGCTGCGCCCGTTCCTGAACGTTCTCGGGCACGTCGTGCGAAACGCGTCGGACCACGGCATCGAGAGCCCCGACGAGCGCGAGCACGCCGGTAAGCCAAGGGCCGGTCTGATCACGATCGAGAGCCGGCAGGACGGCCCGGAGCTGGTCATCGCGATCGAGGACGACGGCCGGGGCATCGACTGGGATGCGGTGCGCGAGCACGCACAGCGCCGTTCGCTGCTGGCGGCCGACCGGGACGACCTGATCGAAGCGCTGTTCGCCGACGGCCTGTCGACGCGAGGCGTGACCACCGAGATCTCCGGCCGCGGCGTCGGTCTGGGCGCGGTCCGCGCGGTATGCCGTGAGCTCGGCGGGACGATCCGGATCGCCAGTCAGGCCGGGCGCGGCACCCGCATCGAGTTCCGGTTCGCATCACCGGCGGTCACCACGACGACCAAGGGGAGAACGACAGGCCCCGCCATCCATGCCCCCTGAGCCGTGGCGGGCGACACGGAGGGCTGGCCAAGCGCCTGTCGTCGGACACGAAACCGTCGCAGCCCCAGGAACACCAGATCTCTCGAAATTCAGTCCTACCAGGAGGAGCCGATGGCCATCATCAACGTCAACCCTTATCTCCACTTCAACGGCAGCGCGCAGAGCGCGATTCAACTCTACGAGCAAGTCCTCGGCGCGAGCACCAAGGAGGTCGTGCGCCTGGGTGGCGGTCCAAACGGCCGCGTGGCGCACTCCGTGCTCGAGATCGGCGGCCACACGATCATGGTGAGCGACACCATGGTGCGGTCCGGGGCGCAGCTGCGGCTACCCAACCAGGCGGTAGCGCCCGAGGGCGGTGTTCAGGTCAGCATCGACTTTGACGACCCGACGGACCTGGCCGATCGGTTCGGCGCGCTCGCGGCCGGAGGCCAGGTGGCATTTCCGGTGAGCGAGACCTTCTTCGCCACGAAATTCGGCATGCTCACCGATGCCTTCGGGATTCGATGGATGTTCAATTGTCCCAACAAGAAGAGCTGACCACGACACTGAATATTTCCAACCAACTCCGGGCGGTGGTACGAAAGAGCGTGCGGCGCGGCGGCGGATGGCTCTGGTGGCTGGGAGCGGTGGCGATGGGCTTGACTGTGGCCTGCAAGAGAACGCCGGAGACGGGTGTGGCGGCGGGCTCCTGTGCGATCATCTGCGAGGTCACGCGCCCGCTCGCGTGCGCAAAGACCTCCGAGTGTGTCGCGAGCTGCCGCGAGATGCAGGGCGTGACCGCCTGCAAGGACGAGATGGCGTCGCTGCTGCGCTGTTTCGCGCGCGAGCCGATCGCCCACTGGGAGTGCAACCCGGACGGCGAAGCCGCCCTCAAGAACGGGCTGTGCAACGCCGAGCAGAAACTGCTCGTGACTTGCGCGCAGGCACCCTCTGGCGTGCTGGCGCCGCCCGCCGCGCCTGCGCAGTAGTCCCTTCAGTCTCCGCGGACAAGCGCCGACATTCATCTCTGGAGATCGGTCCCATGCTCGAGCTTGTATACGCCAGCGGCGGACGCGCTCCGTTCTCACCCCAGGAGCTGACTGAGTTGCTGGCCAAAGCGCGCACGAACAACCAGGCGCTCGGAGTCAGTGGGCTCCTCCTTTATCACCGCGGCTCCTTCTTGCAGGTGCTCGAGGGGGAGGAGTCGGTGGTCAACCCTCTATACGAAAAGATCGCGAAGGATCCCCGTCACCATCGGTGCGTCATCATAAAACGCGGCACAACGGCGAACCGCAGCTTCGCTGATTGGAGTATGGGGTTCGTCGAGGTGAGCGCCGCACTGGCCAAGAAGCTGGACGGCTTCAACTCTTTCTTTCAGCAGGGACGTCTCGATCTGAAAGGCGGTGCGGAACAGATCTCGAAGGTCCTGGAAGGGTTCCGATCCGGTCAGTGGCGACAGCACGTCTTCTGACGCTGGTTCGGGCGGGGAGAATGTCTTCTGTTGTCGAGATGAATGACTAGGTTCGGTCGAGCTTGGGAATCGAGATCGACAACGACCACTTCGACGAAGGTGACTTCGCGCGTTTTCGCGCGCGCCTGCGCCTGAGTCTGACCACGCTCGAGGAAGTTCTGGCGCGCCCCGGCTTCGGCGAGGGGGAACGCACGCTGGGCGCCGAGCTGGAGCTGTTCTTGATCGGGGAGCGCGCGCAGCCGCTGCCCGTCAGCCCCCAGGTCGTGCGTGACGCGGGCGACCCGCAGGTGACGCCGGAGATGGGCGTTTACACCATCGAGTTGTCGACGCCACCCGTGGCGATGGCGGACCGACCGTTCGCCAAACTGGGTGCCCAGATGCGCGAGGCAATGCGCGGCATCCGCGTACAGGCGGCGAAGCATGGGGCGCGCGCCGTGCCAATCAGTATCCTGCCCACCCTGGACCGCGAGCACTTCGGTGCCGGCAGCATCACCGATCTGCCGCGCTACCGGGCCCTGGCCGCGGGCTTGCGCCGACTGCGTGACGCGCCCTTTCACATCTGCATCGACGGCCCCGACCCGCTGGACCTCACGACCAGCGGCCCCGCGATGGAGGGGGCAAACACCGCGTTTCAGGTCCACCTGCAGGTCACGCCGCGAGAATTCGCGCCCATGTTCAACGCCGCCATGATGCTGACCGGCCCGGTGCTGGCCGCGGCGGCGAACTCGCCCACGTTCCTGGGCCATCGCCTGTGGCACGAGACGCGCATCGCGCTCTTCAAGCAGGCCGGTGACGACCGCCCGCCCGACAGCGCCGGCACCACGATGCAGCCGGCCCGCATCAGCTTCGGCAACGGGTGGGTACGCGACGGCGCCGCGGAGCTCTTCCATGAGAGCGTGGCCCTTTACGAGCCGATCCTTCCCGTGTGCGGCGACGGCGATCCCGGCGCGCCGTCGCGCACCGCCGACGACGGCTCGGCGCCGCTGCTGACCGAGCTCCGCCTGCACCACGGCACGGTCTGGAAGTGGAACCGTCCGGTGTACGACCCGGCGGGCGCAGGTCACCTGCGCATCGAGCTGCGCGCGCTGCCGTCGGGTCCGACGGTGGACGACATGCTGGCCAACGCCGCTTTTCTCGTGGGCGCGATCCTCGATCTCGGCGGCGGGCCGGACCTGGCGCGCCTGCTGCCGGCGTTCCCGTTCGCGCTCGCCGATCGCAACTTCTACCGCGCCGCCCAGATGGGGCTGGACGCCGAGCTCGGCTGGCCGCTCAATTCCGGCGACGCGCCCGCTCCGGTGCGCGCGCGCGATCTCTTGCTGTCGCTGCTGCCGCGCGCCGAGATCGGCCTCGCCGCGGCGGGTGTGGCGCACGACGAGATCCGCCACTATCTGGGCATCTTCGAACGGCGCGTGCAAAGCGGAATGACGGGCGCGGTCTGGCAGCTGCGCACGCTCGAGGGGCTGCGTGCGCGCGGCGTGACGCCCGACGAGGCGCGCCGGCAAATGCTGGAGAGTTACCTGCTCCACTCGGACGGCGGCCAGCCGGTGCACACCTGGCCGGTCGAAAAGTGAGGACGCGATGTCATCGCTGCCCAACGACGAGGACGCGGCACCCGAGACGCTGCTGGCACGCGACCTGGACGTGCGGCTCTCGGCGCCGGGGGCCATCGACGCGCGCTGCTTCGAAGAATTCATCGCGACCCAGCGCCGGTTGGGGCTGACCCATGGCGAGCGCGCGTTGGGCCGCCACCTGCGCCCGATCGTCATAGGTGAGGCGCGCTATCGCGCCATATCGCGCGCCGCCGAGCTGGTCCTCTCGGCGCTCGGGACCGTCGCCGCGCGCGCGCCCGCCGACGAGAGGCTGGCCGACGCGCTGGGGCTGAGCGCGGCCGAGCGCGCGCTGGCCGAGATCGATCCTGGCTACCCGCAGGCGCTGGCGGTCGGCCGGCTCGACATGCTGCTCGACGGCGACGAGTTTCACGTGCTGGAGCTGAACGCCGATTCGCCGGCCGGCATCACCGATCAAGCGATGATCCACCGCGCGCTCGCCAACCTGCCGCACATGCGCGCGCTCGCGGAAGGTGGAGGCGTCGGCTCCGTCACACACCGGGTGACGGCGCACGTCCCCGCGCCGCAGAACAAGCTGGTCGGCGCGCTGGCCGATGTCTTCGCGGCGTGGAGCGGCGGCCGCCGCCTGGGCACGATCGCCATCGTCGACTGGCTGGGCGTCGACACCACCGGTGAGCTGCAGGCGGTGGCCGAGCTCCTGAACGACGCCGGATACGAAGCCGTCTGCGTCGATCCCGACCAGCTGAGCTACGCGCGCGGCCGGTTGCGCGCGGAGGTCGCCGATGTCGTCCGCGACGGGCGCCGCACGCGGGTCGGCTCGATGGAGATCGATCTCGTCTACCGCCGCGTGATCACCAGCGAGCTCGTCAGCCGGCGAGGCATGGACCACCCGCTGATCCGGGCCTACCGCGCGCGCGACGTGTGCGTCGCCAATTCGTTTCGCACCAAGGCGTTGAACAAGAAGGCGGCGTTCGCCGTGCTGACCGATCCGCATCACGGCGACCTGTTCTCGGACGAGCAGCGGCGCGCGATCGCCGCGCACGTGCCCTGGACACGGCGGGTGGGGCCGGCGCTGGCCGACGACCTCATCGCGCGGCGCGAGCAGCTGGTCTTGAAACCCAACGATGAGTACGGCGGCAAGGGCGTGCTGCTGGGATGGACCACGCCACCCGACGTCTGGGCGGCTGCAGTCGCCCAGGCGGCCGCCACTGATGCGGATGCCATGGTCGCGCAGGAGCGCAGCCGCACCAGCACGGTGAGGCTACCGACGTTCACGGACCAGGTCGTGTACGAGGACGTCTACTTCGACGTGTGTCCGTTCCTGTTCGCGGGCCAGGCCGAGGGCGCGATGGTGCGCGTATCGGCGACGCCGGTGTGCAACGTCTCGGCCGGGGCCGGAATCGCCGCCGTCGTCGTCGCGAGCTCGGTTGCGGGCCCACGCGCGAACGCGGCCGCCGACGGCGCCCCCAGCCCGGGGGCCGACGGTGTGTGAGCTGCTGGGCATGGTGTCGAGCGTGCCCACCGATCTCACGTTCTCATTCACCGGCCTCGCGCTGCGCGGAGGCCAGACCGGACCGCACGCCGACGGGTGGGGCGTCGCTCTTTACGACGGGCGATTCGCGCGCACCTTCCTGGAGCCGCATCCCGCGTACTCGAGCCCGCTGGCGCGCTTCGTGCGCGAAAACCCGATACCGACGCCGCTGGCGGTCGCGCACATCCGCAAGATGACGCGCGGACAGGCCTCGATTCAGAACACCCACCCGTTCGTGCGCGTGTTCGACGGGCGCCACGTGGTGTTCGCGCACAACGGCACGCTGCCACACGTGCGCGATCGCCTGCTGCGGTTCGACAGCCCGATCGGCGACACCGACAGCGAGCACGCGTTCTGCGTGATCCTGGACGCCATGCGCGCCCGCTATGGCGCGCGCTATCCCGAGGACCCGCGCGAGATCGGACGCCTGTTGTTCGACGTCGCCAACGACCTCGGCAGCGACGGCGTCTTCAACTTCCTGCTCGCCGACGGGCACCACCTCTACGCGCGCTGTGGCGATCATCTCTCGGCCATCCTGCGCAGCTCGCCCTTCGGGCAGGCGACGCTCGTCGACGCCGACGTGACCGTCAACCTGGGCGAGGCGATGCAAGCAAACGGCGCCGCCCACCTGGCCATCGTCGCCACCGAACCGCTGACCCGCGGCGAGACCTGGCAAAAAGCCGAGCCCGGCACGCTGTGGGTCTTCGGCGAGGGCCGCCTCCTGTCGACGTTCGCGCCCGGCGACTGACGGGCGGTATGGACCGGGGCAATCGCTCCTGCCTATTCTGGCGGTATGGCGGCGGCGAATTCTCCAGAGGGCACGTTGCGGCGGGACCCCGCCGACGAGCGGCGGCTGCAACGACTGCGCGGGGGCGTTTGGGTGAGCGCGAAGGCATGGTTGGTCCCCGACGCGGACGACGGTATCCCTTGCTTCCACGTCACTTGTGGTGACGAGGTGGCTCCTCGGGGCGCGGAGGCGATCGAAGATCCGATCGCGCTGATCGAGTCGCTGCAGCCTCGAGGGAAGGCCCGACAGCCGCTCGAGACCGCGCGCCTCGGCGCTGCTGCGCGATTCTTGCTGGACGTCATTTGCCTGCTCGAGCCCGAAGATCGTTGGCGGTGGTTCGTCGAGCCCACCTTGCCGGCGATCAGGAATGGGGTTGGCGCGCCTCCAGATGAGACGCTCTTCGATGCTGCCCTCAACGAGTTGACCGGCGCCGGGTTCGTGAAGTCGGTGGTCGTGGGCAGCGACATTGGCCCGGTCGAGCATCACCACGTCGCCGCGCCGGTGGTGTCAGCCGTGACGGCGGCGATCGCATCAGAGCGGCAGTACCAGGTGCGCTGGGCGGTTGTCGGGATCTGGAAGGCTCGTTTCCTCGATGAGGAGGTGTTTCCGATCGGAACGACGGTGCGCGCCGGCATCGCTGCGGCCGTCTACCTCAAGCGATGCGGCCAGGTTCCGCTGGCGTTCGAGTGGGTGGAGCAGAAGGTCCTGCCCGTCGCCCGTCGGACAGGTGAGGCCGACCGCGTGCTGTGGGCACTCCGAAGCCTCGCCCAGGACAGCGGCGACGCCGCGCTGGCCGCGCGCGCCGAGGCGCTCCGGTAGTTCGTATTCGAGTTGGCGAAGCCAGCGCCCTGGCCACCCGCACCTTCTCGCGCGCCGCGCCCGGGTTCAGTGGCAATCAATGGAAATGGCTCAAACGTCAGCCGGCGCCGGCGTTGGAACTGATCTGATGCCTTGCCACCACTGCCGCCAGGCGGTCCCGCTCTGCTTCGTTGAGCGAGACGAATGACAGCCGAAGGTGCTGTTCGCCTGGCGGCGGCCCGGTCGCTGGTCCCGCGGCCATGACGACGGCGCTGAGGGCCTCGAATGCGGCGTCACTGTCGAGGGTGAACCAGCACAGCACCCCGGCGCCAGACGCGATCGGACCACGCGCCGAGACCGGCAAATCGAGCGCGATCCCTCCGGCGCTGACGTCGACGATGGTGCCCGCGCTTGGCGCCGTGGATGTTGGCGCAGCGGTTGTCCCCTTGTTGGCGTCGAGGACCTGCACCCGGATAGCGACGTTGGCGCGCAGGCGGGTGAAGCGCCGGTCCTGGTGGCGCTCGGGTTGTTCGTCGTGCGCGAGGAACGCCCGGCGACCGGCCTCCCTGTCGCCCGACTCCGTCGTGATCTCGGGAAGCGTCTCGAGGCGCGAGAGGCGCACCCGCGCGCGATAGCGGGCGTCGTCGGGCCTGTCGATCATCACGGTGCAAAGGGCGCCCTCGACCAGGACCGCCGACAGGGGCCAGTCGACCGCGAAGCTCGCTTCGTTCACCTGGACGACGCGGCCACCGACCCCGCCCATCGACACCGAATCTCCGATGACCAGCTCGCGGGTACTGAGCAACCAGAGATGGGGCGACAGCGGCGAAAATCCCAGCAGCTTGCGCAAGCGCCGAACGCGCTCGAACCAGGAACGCTCAGCGGGGTGCAGGGTCGGCGCCTCTTCTGCCAAGAGCTTGGCGGTGGCGTGCTCGAAAGAGGCCAGGACGGTCATGACCTCAATCACCGACACCTGACCCGCAGCCGCGATACGCGTCAGGTCGTCGAAGTCGGTGCCGGACAGGCTCGCAGTCGACAGGATCGATTGAATCCGCGTCGCCAACTCTCGATGCGCCCTGCGGCGCCGCATCCAAACTGACAGCCCGAACACGACCGCGGCCGTGGGAACGATCAGCAGTCCCACCTTGGTCCAGTTGGTGGAACGGTTCGCTTCAAAGCTGTCCTGGACCGAATGCAGAAACTGGTCGAATTGGGTCACCGACCGCCTCCCGACAGGGGCGCCTCGTCAAGCAGTCGTTCGGGAACCACCCAGGTCACGGGAGCATCATCGACCACCAAGGCTATCTCCGCCAGGGCGGCGGATGCTCGGGCAAGGATGGGGAAGGCAGGCGCGTCGCCGGAGGGGGCGTTACTTGTAGCAGACCACCTCGATGTTGTTTCCTTCACCGTCCTTGACGAAGGCGGCATAGTAGCGCGGGCCATAGTTCGGGCGCGGCCCCGGCTGGCCGTGGTCCTTGCCGCCGGCGGCGAGCGCGGCGGCGTGAAAGGCGGCGACTTCTTCGCGATGGTCGACGCGAAACGCATAGTGTCCGTGCCCCGACGCGTTTCGATCGCGGGTGAGCCAGAAGATGTTCTCGTCGCGCGAGCCGAGCCCGAAGGCCGACGAGAAGTCGAGGTTGATCCTCATCCCGATCGCCCCCAGCGCCGCGGAGTAGAAGGCGCGCGCCGCCTTGAGATCACGCACCGGCAAGCTGACGTGATCGAGAATGACCGTGCGTGTGGGTCGAGTCACCGACGTCGGCGACTTCGCGTTGGCGCGCGCCTTCGCGCTCGGGCCCGCGGTGATCTTGGCGTTCGCCTTTTGCTTTCCGGCACGCTGGCTCCGTGTCTTCATGGCCACCTCGCGCCTCGCAAGGTGGTCTCGTGCCGGCGCAAGGCAAGATGCGGTGAGCGAAAAGGCGACCCGCCGCTATGGGCCGGTGGGGGGCGGCTCGTTGCAGGTCGGGATCCCGGCCGGCGGCAGCAGCGAGCAGGTCAGCCCGGGCGGGCAGACGCCCGCGCATGCCGTGGCCTGCGACTCGATTCAATGCGTCTCCGTCGAGCCAACCGTGTTCGTGGACCACGACAAGATGCGGATCTTCCAGGAGGAGATCTTCGAGCCCGAACGCGCTCGGGGGTTGTTCTGAATCGCGCGCGGACGTGCCGCGGGGTGTGGCGCTCGTTGTCGCCACGATCCGGCCCCGCGGCACCGGTCGAGCTATCTCGCCGGGAACTCGACGACGACGCGTCCGTCGATCTTTCCGGCGCGCATCTGATCGAAGATCTTGTTGATGTCCTCGATCGGGGCGGTCGAGTAGGTGACCTTGACCTTGCCCTCGGCGGCGAACGCGAGAGCCTCGGCGAGATCGGAGCGGGTTCCCACGATCGACCCGCGGACCGTCTTCCGATTGAGGACGGTGTCGAAGATCGAGAGCGGGAAATCTCCCGGCGGCAGTCCGGTCAGCGCCATGGTGCCTTTGCGCCGGAGCAGCTTCACGCCCAGCGCGAAGGCGGCCGGCGATACCGCGGTGACCAGGACCCCGTGGGCGCCGCCACCGGTTGCCTTGAGGATACGGGCCTCCGCGTCCTGGTCGCGAGCGTTGACCGCGAGCTCGGCGCCGAGCTTCTTCGCGAGCTCGAGCTTGTCCGCGGAGATGTCCACGGCTGCGACGTGCAACCCCATGGCCTTGGCGTACTGAACGGCGAGGTGTCCGAGGCCGCCGACTCCCGAGATGACCACCCACTGGCCCGGCCTGGCATCGGTCTCCTTGAGCCCCTTGTAGACGGTGACGCCCGCGCAGAGGATGGGCGCCACCGGCGTGAACTCGAGGTTGTCCGGAATGTGTCCCACGTAGTTCGGGTCGACGATCACGTATTCGGCGAAGCTGCCGTTGACGGAGTAGCCGGAGTTTTTCTGCGCATGGCAGAGGGTCTCCCAGCCGGCGAGGCAGAACTCGCAGTGCCCGCACGCGCTGAACAGCCAGGGCACGCCCACCCGGTCACCCTCCTTCACCGCCGTCACGCCCGCGCCCACGGCGGCGATGAATCCCACGCCTTCGTGCCCGGGGATGAAGGGCGGTTGCGGCTTGACCGGCCAGTCCCCCTCCACGGCGTGAAGGTCCGTATGGCAGACGCCGGTCGCGCTGACCTTCAACAGAGCTTGCCCCGGCCCCACCTCTGGCACCGGCACCTCTTCGATCGTGAGCGGTTTGCCGAAATGCCGGACCATCGCCGCCTTCATCTGCTTTGCCATGTCACTACCTCCGTTGTTTTTGTGACGGATGGGTCCGCACTGTCTGGACCCTCGAATCCGAGGTCAGCCTCAACGCACACGCGGCCATCGACGCCCGGTCACGGAGCTTGAGCCTGGGTTCGTGCGGCTGTCCCCGCGCGGCTTTCGGCGTCCCGGCGTGATCGAGCGCTCACCGCGGGCTCGAGGGCACGGCGTATAGTGCGCGGACGACTCGACAGACGAACAACCCGGCGGTCGGCACGACCAAGCTGGCCCCGCAATGGGGATCGGCCGTCTTCCGGAAATGGATGCTCGCCGCGGGAGTCGTCTACCTGCTCGCGGTCTGGTTGGATGCCATCGGCACCGGGATTCCCACCCAGGTGCTGCCGCGCCCTGTTCGTTTCTTCGTTCAGGAAGCGGCCCTCTTCCCCCATGCCGCCACCGAGGTCGTCGAGTGGCGCGTGGAAGGCTGGATGTGCGCGGAGCAACACTTCGCCGAGATTGATGTGCGTCCCTTCTTTCCCATCCGGCGCGACGACAAGGAGAGCCGGTTTTATCGCGCGATGTTCTTCCATCATCGCGAGCGCAAGGTGATGCAAGCCCTGGACGAATACATCGTGCGCAGACAGAACAGCGCGGATCCCGAGCGGCGCATCGGAGGCGTATTGCTGCTGAGCCTGCGCGTGCCGATCCCGCCTCCCGGCTCGGCGGAGCCCCGATACCAGCGCCTTCCTCTGTCCAGCTTCCCGCCAGCGATCGAACGCAGCTACTGGTACATCACCGGGACGGAAGTCCGGAGCCAGCGCTGCTCGGAGTCCCCGTGAAGCGAGCACCGGCGCGGCTCGGTTTGCTGGAACGGGCGAGGCTCTGGCTCGACGAGCCGCAACCGATCGCGCGACTCGGCTTTCTGCGTGCCGCGATTCCGCTGGTGGTCCTCGGGTTTCTGTCCTCGCGGCTCGTCCACGCGGACGACTGGCTGAGCCCGGTCGGGTTCCGTGTGCCCTATCTCGGCGGGAACGATTGGCGTCAACCGCTCTACTTGCCGGCGGTGCCCGCGCCCGTTGCCTGGGCGATCGCCGTGGCGCTCGTGCTCGCGGGTATCTGCCTCGCAGCGGGGCTCTTCACCCGGCCCGCCGCGGCTCTGTTCACCTTCTTGCTCGTGTACGTTGCGCTCGCCGACCGCCT
>Ga0265314_10004972_pt1 | contig 12119 bp, 8 predicted proteins | sample 4126metaG_FD_203106 | JGI IMG/M metagenome (GOLD analysis project Ga0265314, IMG submission 203106) | Rhizosphere microbial communities from Carex aquatilis grown in University of Washington, Seatle, WA, United States - 4-1-26 metaG | ecosystem: Host-associated > Plants > Roots > Rhizosphere >... | reverse complement strand
TCCCTCCCCATGAATTCCTCCGCCGCACAACTCCTCCGGACCCTCGACACGCTCGGCGTGCAAAGCCTCCGTTTCAGCATTCTGTCCAACCGCAAACACCTCCGCCACACTGCCCCGGTCGCCCTGTCCGCGACGTCCGACCAGCCCGCGGCGACGGCCTCGGCCCTCTCTGTCCCGCAACTCTTCGCGGCGTATGGCCTCACGCCCCGCAAGGGCGACTACGTGCTCAACGTCGAGGACGGCTGCCTCGCCTATCTTTCCCCCGCCGCAGCGCAGTCGGCAAAAACAGCCCAACCCCGCGCCGCCTCCTTCAAACGCGCCCGGAAGAAATTGAAAGCGGCCGCCCGCCGCCGGGCCGCCGCCGCCCGTTCGCCGTCCAAGCTGGCCGCCTGAGCCGCGCACCGCGCGCTCAGAGCGAAATCTTGATTCCCTTCCGCAGGTAGGTCGGCACATCGAGGTCCTGGCCGTCGAAGAGATTGCGGTCGGTTTTCTCGAAGTGCCCGCGGCTTTCGACTTCACCGAAGCCGAACTCCTCCTGCGCGATCTTTGCGGCCCGCAGGTTTTTCGCCTCGGCGCTGTCGGCGACGGAGGCCCCGGCGGAGACCGGTGCGTCGCTGGGGCCGGATGAGGGGGCGTTCGCCGGCACGTGCGCCGTCGGACTGTCGCTGCGCGGCGCGAAGGGTGGTTTGCTGCGGTTGCCCGCCGCGGGTCGGCGCGTGAGCACGCCGCGGCCGCCCATGTCGCTCGTGCCGAGCACGCACACTTCCACGCGCCCGGGCATGTCCTCGTCGATCACCGCGCCCATGATGATGTGCGAGTCGCGGCCGAACTGCTCGGTGATCGCGCTCATGAGCTCGTTGACCTTCGGCAGCGTGAGGTCCGCGCCACCGAGAATGTTCACGAGCAGCCGGTCGGCTTTGCGCGAAAATTCCGGCGTGTGCAGCAGCGGGCACAGTTTCAAACTCGCGATGGCGTCGGCCACGGCGTTCTCGCCCGCGCCCTCGCCAAGGCCGAAGAGCGTCTTGCCGCCGCGCTGCTGGAACGCCTGCCGCAACGTCGCGAAGTCGAGGTTGATCAACCCGGTCTTGAAGAGCATCGCCCAGATCGATTTCACGCCGCGGCCGATCCACTCGTCCGCGCGCGCGAACGAATCGAGCACCGTCTCGTTGTCCGCCGCTTCCTGGAGCAGCACGTCGTTCGGCAGCGGGATGACCGCGTCGCACACTTGGCGGAGCGCGCGCAGGCCCTCCTCGGCCTGCTTCAACCGCCGCCCGCCCTCGAAGCTGAACGGCATCGTGACGAACGCGATCACGAGCGCACCCGCCTCCGCGGCGATCTCCGCCACGACCGGCGACGCGCCGCTGCCGGTGCCGCCGCCCATGCCCGTGACGAGAAACACCAGGTCGCAATCCTTCACCACCGCGGCGACCTTCTCGCGGTCGGCCTCGACCGCCATGCGCCCGAGTTCGGGATCGCCGCCCGCGCCAAGTCCGCGGGTGACGCTCATGCCGACGAGCAGCTTGTCCTGCACGGGCGAACTCGCGAGTGCCTGGTAATCGGTGTTGATGACCGCAAGCTGGAGGCGCTCGAGGTTTTCCATCTTCAGGCGGTCGACCGCGTTGGCGCCCGCGCCGCCGACACCGACGAGCTTGATCGCGATGTTGCGGTCGGTGAGAAGCGCGTGTTCGAGGGGAAGTTCGTTGAGATTCATGGCGGCAACTCAGGTGCTGGCGAAGAGGCGTTTGACGCCGGTGAGAAAACCGCGCGAGCGTCGCGCGGGCGTCGCGCGCTCGGCCTGCGCGCTCACGCCGTAGTAAAGCAGTCCGAGCGCGGTGTGGTAGCCGGGGTCGCGCAAATTCTCGCTCACCCACGTCGGCGCCTCGCCGAGATGCGCGGGCACGCCGAATACTTTTGCCGCCGTCTCCGCCATGCCGGCCAGCTTGGCGGTCCCGCCGGTGAGCACGACGCCGGCCGCGCACGTCTCGGGCGAGAACGCGTGGCCCAGCTTTTTCTTCACGACTTCGAGCAGCTCCCACGTGCGCGCCGCGGTGATCTGCTCGATCGCGAGCAGCGGAAACTGGCGGTCGCCGATTGCGAAATTGCCGTCGAGCCACACTTTCTGCGCCTTGTCCTTCGTTTGCGCGCTCGCGCGGCCGAAGCGCAGCTTGAGTTTTTCCGCCTGCCCGTCGGTGAGCCGCAGACCGATGCTGAGGTCGTTCGTCAGGTGCGTGCCGCCGACCGGCACCACGCCGGTCGTGTGCGGCGCGCCGTCGCGGTAGAGCGCGAAATCCGTCGTGCCCGCGCCGAGGTCGATCGCAAGCACGCCGTGCTGCCGCTCCTCGGGCGTCGTGACCATGTGCCCGGAGGCGAGGCTCGCGAGGACGAGTTCGCGCACCTCCAGATTGAATCCGCGGATGACGTGGATGTTGTCCGCGAGCCGCGGCTCCTGCCCGTGGACGGTCCAGTAGCCGACCTCGAGCCGCTGGCCGACGAGATTTTCCGGCGAGCCCGGGATGAGGCGCCCGTCGACGCGGAACGGCCGGCGGATGTTGTGCACGACCATGCGGCCGGCCGGCAGCTCCTTCGACTTGGCGAGATCGCAGACGGTGCGCACATCGCCCGCGTCGATCAGGTTGTCCGACGCGGTCACGCTGACCGCGGCCTCGTTGTAGAAACCCTCGAGGTGGCCGCCCGTCTGGGCGAGAAACACGAGTTCGATCCGCTCGCCCGCCTCGCGCTCCGCCTGCTCGAGCGCGCTGTGCGTGCATTCGCTGGCGGCCTTGTAGTCGACGACGCTGCCCTTGATCACGCCGCGCGACGAGCACTCGCCGCGCCCGATGATCGCGAGTTCGCGGCCGGTGTATTCGCCGACCAGCACGGTGACTTTGGAGGTGCCGATTTCGACGGCGCCGATGAAGGTGGTTCTAGAGCTCACGTTTCGTTTTGGGCTGCGAATTGAAAAAATTCGGAAAAACCAGCGCCGGCGCGGGGCGGAGCAGCACGGCCCCGCCACCCGGCGCGACCGGCGGCTGCGCAAACGTCACCGCCACCTCGCGGCCGAGCGACAGGTCGATCTTGGTCGGCGGAGCCGGCAGGCTGGCGAACGCCTCCCATTGGTAGTTCAGCTTGGCGAGCTGCCGGAAAAAATCCCCGTCGGCGTCGAACACGAGCAGCGTCCCCTGCTTCGTGCGCACCTCGAGCTCGTGGTCCGACTGCAGCCGCGCGAGCGATACGACGCTCCAGGTTTGGTAGAGGTGGTCGGCCTCCAGCCGCGCTTTTGCGAGCAGGTCCGCCGCCGGCGTCATGCCCTCGATCGGCAGCAGATCGTTGCCCTGGCGCACCAGCTTCACGCCGTCGAGCCACGGCAGCGTCGCCACCATCGCCGGGTCGAAGCCCACGCCGTCGAATACCACGCCGTCGCGCGCCACCAGCAGCGCCTTCGCGCCGCCCCCATTCGCCGCCGCCATCACGCGCGCGACCGGCGATCGTTCCGCGATCCGGGCAGCGAGCGTGTCGGGAAATTTCCGGGTGAGGTTCGCCGCATTCACCTGGCCGTGCGCGAGCAACCGGGCCCGCAACTGCTCGAGATTGAGTTCCATGAGTGACACCGTCTTCGGCAGCGCCAGCGCGCGCCGCAGCCACGACTCGTCCAGCACGCCGTCGGTCGTCAATTCAAAGCTCTTCACCGGCACCGCCATGGCGACCGCCGGCAGTTTTTTCGGACTCTCCCGCAGGACTTCCGTCCCGATCCACCCGCCCCACGCAAGCGCGGCGGCCACCGCGGCGAGGCCCGTGGCGCGCAACGTGGCGGTCGTGAGCCGCCAGCGCCCCTCGCGCGACATCGTGCGCGGTTTCACCGGCTGGGGAATGTCCCTCCAGCTGCGCGCCTGCGGAAGATTGACGAGGGGATGGCTCACGGATGAAACGCCGCCGCGGCCGACCGAAAACGCTGCACCGCGGGTCCGACCATCTCCCGAACCAACGCCGTAAAATCCAGTCCCCCGCAGCGCGCGCTCATCGGCAGCAAGCTGGTCTCTTTCATGCCGGGCAGCGTGTTAATTTCCAGCAAATAAAGTTCGTTGTCCGCCGCCACCATGAAGTCGACCCGCGCATAGTCGCGGCAGCCGCACGCCGCGAACGCCGTCTCGGCGGCGCGCTGAATGCGGCCCGTCATCGTCGCGTCGAACGGCGCAGGCGCGAGATACTCCGTCAGGCCCTTCGTGTATTTGCTGGCGTAGTCGTAGACGCCGCTCTTGGGCCGGATTTCGACGAGGCCCATCGCCTTGCCGTTCATCACGCCGACCGCCAGCTCGCGACCGAATATCCGTTGCTCCACCAGCCAGTCGCCCGCCGTGATTTCGCGCAGCACCGCGCCCAGCTCCGCCCGGCCGACGACGATGTGCAACCCGACGCTGCTGCCTTCGGCGTTCGGCTTCACGACGACGTGCTCGCCAAACTTGGCGATGATCTCGTCCGCGGTGGGCTTCCCGTTCGCCGAAAACATCAGGCCCGGAATCACGGCCAGACCCTGCGCCGCCGCCGTGTCTTTGGTGCGTGTCTTGTCCATCGTCAGCGCACTGCTCGCGGCATCGCAGCCCGCGTAGGCCACGCCCGCTGCGTCGAGCAGCCGCTGCATCCCGCCGTCCTCGCCGAACGTGCCGTGCTGCGTCGAAAACACCACGTGCCGCGCCGCGTCGAGCTCCGCGGGCAGCGCGTCGGCGTTGATTTCGAACAGTCGCGTCGGAAACGACCGCGCCAGCGCGTCCGCACACGCCCGCCCCGACCCGAGCGACACCTCGCGCTCCGCCGACGTCCCGCCGGCGAACACCGCAACGATCGGCAGCGGCGTGCTCACAACGGATCCTCCGCCGCTTTTTGCAGGTCACGACCGCCGGGCGCGCCGCTCGGGACATGCGCAAATTCTCGGCGCGCCCGGCGGTCGCGCCCGACCCGCGCTGCCGCCAATCGAAAATCAAAAATTGAAAATCGAAAATTCACAGCACGTCCTCCCATTTCTTGCCGTAGAGCAGCACCTCGGGCTCCAGTTCGACGCCCTTCATCTGCCGCACACGCGCGCGCACCCGGCGCACGAGCTCGAGCACGTCGGCCCCGGTCGCGTGGCCGCGGTTCACGATGAAATTCGCGTGCGTCGTCGACACCTCGGCGTCCCCCACCCGCTCGCCCTTCAATCCGCTCTCGTCGATCAGCCGGCCCGCGGAATTGCCCGGCGGGTTTTTGAAAACGCAGCCCGCGCTCGGCTCGCGCGGCTGCGTCTCGTGACGCTTCCGCGCATAGGCATCCATCTGGCGCTTGATCCCGTCCACGTCGGCCTGCGAGGCCGGGCGCAGCAGCGCGCCGAGCCCGATCGCATGGTGCAGCTCCGCGCAATGCCGGTAGTCCACGTGCATCGTCGCCTTCGCGAGCGTCTTCACCTCGCCGGCGAAGTTCATCAGCTGCACCTCCTCGACCACGTCGAACATCCACCCGCCCATCGCGCCCGCGTTCATGCGCAGCGCGCCGCCGACCGAGCCCGGAATGCCCTCGAGAAACTCAAACCCGACGAGTCCCGCCTTCGCCGCGAGCCCGCACAAATTTTTCAACCGCAACCCCGCGCCCACCCACACGCCGCCGTCGCCGCGCGGCTCGAACGCCGCCCACGCGTCGTGCGCGAGCGCGATCACGAGGCCGTCCACGCCCTCGTCGGGCACGATGAGATTCGAGCCGCGCCCGAGCAGAAGCACCTCGACGCCGCGCGCGCGCGCCGTCCGCAGCAGCGTCTGCAAATCCGCCACCGACGCCGGCTCCGCGTAAACCCGCGCCGCGCCGCCGACGCGCATCGTGGTCTTCGGCGCCAGCGGTTCCTCGCGTTTGAGTTTCGTGTCGGCCGCCAGCAGCGGTTTCAGCTCCGCCGCGAATTCATCCCAGCGTTTCGCCTTCATCGTGTCCTCCCGTAAGATTTCGAGCCACGCGCGCGCCTTCCGGTCGATGTCGCCCGCGCCGACAAACGCCACCAGATCGCCGCGCCGCACTTCGCGCGATAGCGCGCGGAAAAACTCGGTGTCGTTCGCCGGCAGGTAGCTGACCGGGAGCGCGGCCGCGTTTTTTTTCAGCTCCGCATAAATGTCCGCCGTCGTGCCGCCCGCGATCGGCGCCTCGCCCGCGGCGTAGACGTCGAGCAGGTGGACGCGGTCCGCCATCGCCAGCGCCGCCGCAAACTCCGCCTTGAATTGCGCCGTGCGGCTGAACCGGTGCGGCTGAAAGACGACGACGAGGCGGCCCTCCGCCGCAACTCGCCGCCGCAGGCTCGTCAGCAGCGAGCGAATCTCCGCCGGGTGATGCGCGTAATCCTCGAGCACCGTCAGGCCCGCCGAGGCATGCAGCGTCGTCTGTCGGCGTCGCACGCCCGGGTAGTCGGCGAGTAGTTTCGGCGTGAGCGAGACTCCCATGAGTTGGACGGCCGCGAGCGCCGCGGTGGCGTTGGCGGCGTTGAACTCGCCGTGCGCACAGACGGCGGCGTCCATCGCAGGATTGAAACGTCCGCCCAGGCGCAGCGTGAGATGAGAAAAATCGTCATCGACGGTCTCGCCGCGAAAATCCCCCGACCGGCCAAACGTCGACGCCCGCGGCGCGATGCGCGCGGACAATGCGCACGCGTCGTTCACCAGCACGGTCCCGCGCGTGCGCGCGAAGAGCGCCGCGAACGCCGCCTCGAGATCGGCGAGCCGGCGATAGTGGTCGGGGTGATCCCAGTCGAGATTCACCGCGACGGTGAGCTCGGGTGCAAACCGGTCGATCGTGCCGTCGCTCTCGTCGACCTCGGCCACGACCCAGTCGTTCGAGCCGGCGCGCGCCGGCGGCGTATCGTCGGCAAAAAGTCCGCCGAGCACGTAGCCGGCGGGAAAATTCGCGCGCCGCAGCGCGGTGACGAGCATCGCCGTCGTCGTCGTCTTGCCGTGCGAGCCGCAGACCGCGACGAGTTTTTTCCCGCGCGTCACCTCGGCCAGCAGCTCGCCGCGCCGCACCAGCGGCAGGACGCGCGTGACCGCGGCCGCGTAGGCGGGATGCGTCGGGGCGATCGCCGACGAGTAAACGACGAGGTCGCACGCCGCGGGAAGCGCGCCGACCGCGACGCGTTCGCGCGCGAGCAGCGCCCGCATCTCGTCCGTGAGCGCGTCGTCCTCGCCGCTCACGGCGAAGCCGAGTTGCGCGAGATAAATCGCGAGCGGCCCGACGCCCATGCCGCCGACGCCGACGCAGTGGATGCCGCGCACCTCGCGTTCGAACAGACGGGGCGGCGGCGCCGGTCTCATGCGACCGCGGGCTGCGCGGCGCCGGGCCCGACGGCCGGCGGGGCGACGATTTCCTCGAGGTCGCGCAGCAGCAAGCCGAGGGAGTTCGCCCGGTCCATCCGCTGGAGGTTGCCGCGGAATTTCCGCAGCAGCCAGTCGTTGAAAATAATGTCGACCACTTCGTCGCGCATCTGTCCGAGGCGGGCCTGCGCCACCACGATGCCGCCCCCCTGCCGCTCGAAGAAGGCCGCGTTGGCGCGCTGGTGATCGTCCGCGGCGTGCGGATAAGGCACGAGGATCGCGGGGGTCTCGCAGCGGATGAGTTCCGCCAGCGTGCCCGCCCCGGCGCGCGACACCACCAGATCGGCCGCCGACAACAGCTCGCCAATGCGGTCGCTGAAGGAGACGAAGTGCGCGGGGAGCGACGCGCCCGTGTTGGTCTTCACCTCGACCGGGCCGTCGGAACCTTTGTCGAGGCCGGTCACGCAATAAACCTGGATGCCCGCGTGGGCGAAAAATTCGAGCTGGCTGCGCACCCAGTCGTTCAGCGGCGCCGCGCCCTGGCTGCCGCCGAGCACGACGAGCAGCTTGTGGCCGGGATCGAGGCCGAGCGCCGCGCGTGCCGCCGTCTGCGGCTGGCGCGCCATCTCGCGACGCACCGGCAGACCGACGTGCCGCGTGGCCGCCGCGCGCACGCCCGGGATCCGGATGCCGGGCGGCAGGTAAACCCGTCGCGCGAAGCGGCCGAGCGCGCGGACCGCGAGGCCTGGCACGCGGTTCGCCTCGTGCAACGCCGTCGGGATGCCCGTCACACGGCCCGCGATCACGACGGGCGCCGACGTGAAGCCGCCGAAGCCCACGATGCCGTCGGGCCGCAGCATGCGCAGCAGCCGGAGGCAGAAAAAAAACGCGCGGGTCTGCGACACGACGCACTGGACGAATTTGACCGGGTGCAGCGAGAAGCCCGTGCCCGGCATCCGCTCGAAGCGGAGCTGCGGGTATTTCGCGAGGAGGCGTGCGTCGACTTTTTTCCGGCTGACGAGGAGCACCGCGTCGTGGCCGCGCGCCGCGAGGCCCTCGGCGAGCGAGATGCCCGGCGAGAGGTGCCCGCCCGTGCCGCCGCAGGAAATGAGAAAGCGGCTCATGAGGTTCCCTTCGGGAAAAGCTCCAAGGACCAAGCTCCAAGCCCCAATGAAGCGCCAAGCTTCAACTTCCCAATCGAGTGATCGCCGACCTGGAAATTTTTCAGAGTTGAAATTTCTCTGGAGCTTGGAGCCTGGGATTGGGAGCTTGCGCGTTTCACGCGAGCACCTCCCGCATCGCCCGCGCGCGCTCCGGCAGCGCGGCCCGGCCCCAGGTGCGCTGCGTGTTGATCAGGATGCCGAGGAGCAGGCCCATCAGCATCAGGTTCGACAGGCCCGCGCTGATAAACGGCAGCGACATGCCCTTCGTCGGCAGCAGGCCCGTCACGACGCCGAGGTTGATGATCCCCTGCAGGCAGATGAGCAGGATGCACCCCGCGACGAGCAGAAAGTGGAAAAAATTCGGCGCCCGCCGGAGGTGAATCAATCCGGCGACGAACATGACCGTGAAGATCGCGACGATGCCGAGCGTGAACCACAAGCCGAGTTCCTCGCCGACGACGGAAAAAATAAAATCCGTGTGCGCCTCCGGCAGGTAGTTGAGCTGCTGCCGCCCCTGCCCCAGCCCGGCGCCCTGCGTGCCACCCGCGGCATAGGCCACGAGCGCCTGGTAAAGCTGGTAGGTTTTGCCGCCCTTGTTGCCCTCCACGTCGAGAAACGCGGTGAAGCGTTCGAGCCGGTTGGGAATCAGCATCACGACGGCGCCGAAAATCGCGATCACGCCCGCCACCGAGGGCACGATGTAGCGCCAGCGCGCGCCGGCGAGAAACAGCATCACGAATCCGACGGCGACCATCAGCGCCGCGGTGCCCATGTCGGTCTCCTTCAGCACGAGACCCGCGAAGGCGGCGATGAGCGCGAGCGGCCAGAGGAACCCGCGCTTCAGCTCGGCGATGCGCGTCTGGTTCACCGCGAGATAATGCGCGAGGCAGAAGACGAGTCCGAGTTTGGCAAACTCCGAGACTTGCAGCCGGACGGCGCCGGCGCCGAGCCACCGGCGCGAGCCGTTCACGCGGATGCCCACGTGCGGCACGAGCACCAGCGCGAGGAGCACGAGCGAAATGCCCGCGATCCACCACGCGTAGTTGCGCGCATAGTCGAGGTCGACGCGGCTCATGACGAAACACAGCACCGTGGCCGCCGCCAGGCCGGCGACCTGTTTGCCGAGGTAAAAATACGCGCCCTGGTTGAACGAGGCACTCGCGCTGAACAGGATCGTCAGCCCGAGGATCGCGAGCGCCACGGCGCAGATGACAATGACCGCAACGGGATTGAGGAGAAACCGCGCGCGGGGGGTGTCGCCGGGGTGCGTGGATGTGGCCATGTCGCGTCGTGGTGGCGGCTCAGGCGAAAGCGGAATTGGCGGGCGGCGTCATGCCGAGGGCAGCGGAGCAACGAGGCCGCCGCGCTCAGGGCTGCTTCGGCGCGGCGGGCGCTTCGTCCACTTTGATGACCGGCACGTCTGAAGTCGGAGCGGCGCCGGCGTTGGGACCGATCACCGGCACTTGGGTGCCGCCGGGCGCGTTGAAGAGCGGCTTGCTGTCGGCGGCGGCCGCCGGCTTCGCCGCGGTGGAGCCGGCGCCCGATTTGCCCGCGGGCTTCGCAGCCTTGGCGGAAGTCGCCTGCCAGCCCGGAATCGTCAGCTCCATGCCGGCGCGGATTTTCTGCGGATCGGTGATGTTGTTGGCGACGGCGATGTCGCCCTGCTTCACGCCGTATTGCTTGGCGATCATGCTGAGCGACTCGCCGGATTTCACGATGTGCTTCACGGCATCGGCGGAGGGCTTCGCCGCGGCCGGCACGGCGGTTTTCGCGGCGGTCGCGCTGTCGACGGCGGGCGCCGTGTGCGCCACGGGTTTGCCGGGGATGAGGAGTTTCTGGCCCTCGTGCAGGTTCGCGTTGGATTTCAGGTTATTGGCCGCGGCGAGCTCGGTGTAGGACAGGTGGTTTCTCTTCGCGACGATCCAGAGGTTGTCGCCGGACTTCACCGTGTAGGTCGTCGTCGGCGTCACATCCGCCACGGGCTCGGCGACGAGTGTCGCGGCGGCGGCGGTGCCGGGGCGCGTGGGCGTGAAACGGATCCCATCCCCCACGGTGGCCGGGGCGTCGGGATTGAACGCGATCGGCGCCGCCGACACGGGCGAGCCGCCGGGCGCGGGCGACAGGCCGGGCAGGCTGACGGCCGGGGCCGGTTCGGACTTCGCGACGGTGTCGCTCGGCGCCGGCGTCGGCTTCGATGTCGAGGTGCAGCCGGGATTCGCAAAAATCAGCATCAGGGCAAACACGTGGATGCCCACGACGACGCCGAGGACTTTCATGATTTTCATAGGAGGAATGGTTGGTTGGTTTCTGAAGATGAGTGGGGGTAAACGCTATCTCAAACTGGCGCCGGCGCGCCGAGGTCGCGCACGAGTTTCTCGAACTGCTCGCCGCGGTCCTCGTAGTTGCGGAACATGTCGAAGCTGGCGAAGCCGGGGCTGAGCAGGACGTGATCGCCCGGGACCGCGAGTTCGGCCGCGCGGCGGACGGCCTCGTCGAGCGTGCCGCAAGTCGTGTGGGCGACACGAAACGTCGAGCAATGAAACGCGAGCTCCGCGCTCGTCTCGCCGATCAGGACGGCGTGCTTCACGCGCGACGCGATACGGTGGACAAAGCCGGCGAGATCGCCGCCCTTCGGCTTGCCGCCGGCGATGAGCACGACGGGCGTGGCGAATCCCGCGAGCGCGGCCTCGACCGCGTGGAAATTGGTGGCCTTGGAATCGTTCCAGTAGACGACGCCGTCGTGCTCGATCACGCGCGCGAGGCGGTGGCGGCCGAGCCGGAACGTGCGGGCGGCGGCGAAGAGCGCGGCCTCGTCGAGGCCGGCGGCGCGCCACCACGCGGCGGCGAGCAGGAAATTTTCGCGCTGCGGATATTCGGCGAACACCGTGCGGGCGAGACGTGCGTCGGCCGGCTGGCCCTCGGTCGCGACCGCCGCCGCGGGGGCGAGCGGCCGGTCGAATTTCTGCGCGTAGCGCTGGACCGACGAACCGGCAAACAGGCCGGTGCCGCGGGCGAAGGGCGCGGCCGAGGAGCCCGCCCGCTCGCGCTCGCCGCCACCGGACGCGGTGCGCGCGACGAGGTTCCACTTCGCGGAGAAATACGCCTCGAGCCCCGGATGCCGCTCGAGGTGATCCTCGGCGAAATTCGTCCAGAGCGTGGCGTCGGCGCGGAAGTGGCGCAGCGTCTCGGCCTGGAACGAGCTGACCTCGCAGATCGCAAACACGTCGGGCGAACCGCCGCGTTTTTCCGCGACGGTGCGCGAGAACGGATGGCCGATGTTGCCGGTGGCATGCGCCTCGCGGCCGAGGCTCCGCAGCGCGTGCGTGAGGAATTCGGTGAGGGTCGTCTTGCCGTTCGTGCCGGTCACCGCGATCACCGGACCGCGCCAGAACAGCGCGGCGAAGTCGAGTTCACCCAGGCACTCGGCGCCGGCGGCGCGCGCGCGGGCGAGCCACGCATGCTCGGGCACGAAGCCCGGCGAGAACACGACGAGCGCGTGCGCCCGCGCGGCGAGCGCGCTGAACTCGGCGCCCTTCGCGTCGTAGATTTTGCCCTCCACGCCGAGCGCCGCGAGGAGCGTGCGCACGCCCTCCCCGCTCAGCCCGCCGCCGAAAATGGCGACGGGACTCGCGAGGAGCGGCTTCAG
>Ga0265314_10004971_pt1 | contig 12120 bp, 10 predicted proteins | sample 4126metaG_FD_203106 | JGI IMG/M metagenome (GOLD analysis project Ga0265314, IMG submission 203106) | Rhizosphere microbial communities from Carex aquatilis grown in University of Washington, Seatle, WA, United States - 4-1-26 metaG | ecosystem: Host-associated > Plants > Roots > Rhizosphere >... | reverse complement strand
ATCATCGCCGCGCCGGTTTTCTGCTGCTGGGCGAGGAAACGCGCGGTATCGAGATCGCTGCCCAGCTTCAGCGACGGCGCCAGCCAGATCTCCTGGAACAGGTCGCCGTCGACGCGCGCTTCGTACTTCTCGGTGTCGTAGCCTGCGATCTTCTCGCCCGGCCCGGCACTCGCCAACGAGATGGGCGGCAGGACGGTCGGCTGCAGCGTGCGCTTGTGCTCGGCGTCGGCCTTTCTAGCCTCTTCCTTCTTTGCCTCGGGAATTGGCAGCTTGCCGGCGCGCTGGGCCATCGCTTCGGCGCGCTGCGCACTCATCTCCTTGACGTAGTCGTCGACGCTGCCGCTCCAGAAATAACGCTTGGTCGAGTTGATCAAGGTGAAGCGGTCTTGCGTAAAATCGGTGATCGTCGTGATTTCCGGCTGCTGCATGCGGACGCGATTGTCGGAGATGTATTGGACGGATTGCTGCGTGGGCATGCGGTCGCCCTTCTGCGCCAGCGCCGTCGTGCTCCAATCGATGATCCAGCCCGCCTGCGCCATGGCAGGCGCTAGCGCCAGCAGGCTCAACGACATCAATGCATGCAGCACGCGCGACATAGGTACCCGTCCTCTCGGCAATGGTGACCCGCGACTCTAAAGGCGAGGGATGTGCAAGTCAATTTTGGCCGGCGCCGGCTGACAACGTCAGCGCCGTGCCGATGCGCTGCCGACGATCGTCTTGGTGCCGTCGTCCTTTGCACACCAGACATTGACCGGTACGCGCCAAGCGCTGCCCTCTCGTTGCGGCACTCGGGCCGTGCCGCCGGTCGTCACCGCCTCTTCGCCCCACAGCACGTTGACCAAACTGATCTGCATCTGGCCGCCGGCGAGCCAGCTCGCGCCGAAGGAGCGAGTCATCAGCTCCGAGATCAAGCAGATCGAGAGCATTCCCTGCACGACGACATCGGGAAATCCGAGCGCGCGCGCCATCTCGCGGTCCGTGTGATAATTGCGCACCGGGCCGGAAAAGGCCTCGCACATGGCGAGCGTCACCACGCGCCGAAAGGCCGGCAGCAGCTCGCCGCCCGGCTCGATGTCGAAGCGCCGGTCGGGACGCCGTTCGCGGCTCTTGTCGAGCACGACATCGTCCGACGGCGTCTCGGCAAGGAAACTCTGATGCGTGCGGCTGCGCTGCAGCCAGCGACCGTCGTCATCGGTGATCACGATTTCGTTCACGACGTAGTCGCGGTCGCGCTTGCGATAGCGGCTGACCACAGTCGAGCGCGTGCGCACCGCCTCGCCGACCAACAATGGGGCAAACAAATCCCATTCCTGCTTGGCGTGCAGGTTGCCGATCAGATTCGGCAGGTACCACCCCAGATCGCGGTAGACCTCGGAATGATAGAGCAGGGCCGGCGCGACCGGGCCGCCGAACCGCGAATCGCGATCGTTCCACGCGTGCAGGTCACCGGTGCCGGCAGCGTAGTGCGCGATGTCCGCCATGCTCGGCGTGGTGCGGCGTCCGCCCATATCGCGGCCCACGTACACGTCGCCCGGCGGGAACGAATCGGTCCACATCCTCGCGACCATAGGGGGCCGGCGCCGATGCCGTCAACGCGCATATCGCGGTTGCGGGCCGCGCGGCCACCGCGCTAGGTCAGTGCCATCGCGTCTATGCTCGTCACCTTGATCGGCATCGCCGTTGTCGCCGTTTCGCTCGGTATCTTGGGCTATCTCGGCAATGTGTTGTGGGGTGCTGCGCGGGCGCCATTGCGGACGTTTTTCGAACGCCAGCAGTTCGACCGCCACGTGGCGCGCACGCGACGTGCCGACCAGTTGCTACAAGCCGGCGATGTCGCCGGCGCGCTCGCCGAGCTCGAGGCGGCGCTGTATCCGCATCCGCCGCACGCTGCGGCGATGGCGCGCGCGATCACCAATCATCACACCGGACTGCTGAGTCGGTTGATGGCCGCCGCCGACTCGATGCAGGGGCCGCGCGTACGTCTGATTTCGCTGGCCAAAGCCGATCGCCTGTTTCACGAGCGCGCGGCGTTGCAGCAGCGCTACGTCGCGCTGCGCCAAAGCGGCTCACGCCAGCGCCTGCGCCAGCTCGAACAAGACTTTCGCGCCAACACGCGCGAGCTGCGCGCGACGCTCAGCGCGCTCAGTGCGGAAATTGCCACGACGCGCGCCGTTCGCTACCACTGACCGCCGCATGTGGACGCGAGAACTCGAGGTTGCACAGGACGCCGCGCGCCAAGCCGGACGCATCGTGTGCGAGGTATACGATCGACCATTCGAAGTGCGCGAGAAATCGCACGACAACCCGGTGACCGAAGCCGATCTGCGGGCGAATGACTGTATCTACCACTGTATCCAGGCGGCGTTTCCTGACGATGGATGGCTTTCGGAGGAGACCGGCGATTCACGCGCGCGACTCGATCGGCGCCGTGTCTGGATCATCGACCCGCTCGATGGGACGAAGGAGTTCACGCAGCATATTCCCGAGTTCTGCATTTGCATCGCGTTGGTCGACGATGGCGCACCGGTGGTCGGCGTCAGCTACAATCCCGTCACCGATGAGCTCTTCGCCGCGGCACGGGGGCACGGACTGACGGTCAACGGCGTGCCGGCGCGCCCGACCGCGACCGCCGATGTCGCCCAGGCGCGCGTGCTGGCCAGCCGCTCGGAGGACAAGCGCGGCGAGTGGGACGCGTACAAGTCGCGCATGCGCGTCGAGCTCATCGGCTCGGTGGCGTTCAAACTGGCGCTGATCGCCGCCGGCCGCGCCGATGGCACCTTCAGTCTGACGCCGAAACACGAGTGGGATATTTGCTCGGGCGCCGCGCTGATCCTCGAAGGGGGCGGCCGCATTACCGACTGCTACGGCGAGCCGTTGCGCTTCAACCAGCCCAAACCGCTGTTGCCGGGGCTCATCGCCACCAACGCCGCGCTGTACGAGCCGATGCGCGCGGTGATCGCCGAGGTCGAGCCGATGCGGCAGACGGCCAGTTAGGCGCGCGCCGCGACTGCCGCGACGATCAGACCTGGCAAGTCGGACATCACGCCGTCGACGCCGAGTGCTAACAGGCGGGCGATCTCATCGGCGTCGTTGATCGTCCAGACGTGTACCTCGAGGCCGACGCGATGCGCTGCCCCGACGAACGCCGGGGTGACGATCTCGATGCCGCCATGCGCCGGCGGTACCTGCAGCGCGTTGCCCGGTCGCACGTAGCCCTGCCAGTCATCGCGGCTGACGCGATCGAAGAAGCTCATCACGTCGCCGATACTCATCCCCGTTGCGACGCGATCTCCGACCGCCACGCGAATAGCCTGCATGATCTCATCGTGCTCGGCCGCGAGCAGGGTGCGTTCGAGCGCCTGGCCGGCGCGCAACACGTCTAACACGGCGTCGACGATCGCCGGCTCGCCCTGTTTGATCTCGATGTTGAGCCCATGCGCCGGAAAGGCGCTCAACACCTCGGACAAGCGTGGCACCCGCACACGTTGGCCGCGGTACGGAAACGTCCGTCCATCGTGCGTGAAGTGCCAGCCCGCATCGAGCGCCGCAACCTCCGCCCAGGTGTGCTGGCGCACCAACCCGCGGCCGTCGGTCGTGCGGTCGAGCTGCGCATCGTGCAGCACGACGATCTCGCCATCGCGCGTCGCGTGGACGTCGAGCTCCAGGTAGCCGACGCCGAGCGCTGCCGCGAGCGCGAATGAGGGCAGCGTATTCTCCGGGGCGACGCCCGACGCGCCGCGATGGCCGAAGATGCGCGGACGCGGGGCGGCGAAGTAGCGTGCGGACATCGCGGGCGACTCAGAACGTCAGGGTGATCGAGCCGCTTTGCCCTGCTTGCGCGAGCGGGGGCGAGCCGATTTCCGGCGCGGTCGGCGCCGCGGAAGACGCCTGCGGGATGGCGCGCAAACGCGCCTGCATCTGGTGCCGCACGCGCGCGAACGCGGTCGGATCGACGGAAGCGGGATCGGCTGAGTACTCGATCGACAACGGGTCGACGTACTCTCCGTGCTCGAAGATGGCGAAGTGCAGATGCGGCCCGGTGGCCAAACCACTCTGCCCAACCCAGCCGATGAGTTGACCGCGCGCGACGTGCGCCCCGCCGACCACCGCGCGGTCGATGCCCTGCAGATGCGCATACGCCGAGATCATCTCGCCGCCGTGATCGAGCTCGATGTAGTTGCCGAAGCCGTTCTTGTTGCCGGCGAACTGCACCACCGCCGCACCGATCGCGCGCACTGGCGTTCCCGGCGGCGCGCTGAAGTCGACGCCGTTGTGCGGCCGGTTCTGTAGCAGGATCGGATGGAAACGCGCTTCGGAGAAGGCCGACGAGATGTGCATGAAGTCGAGGGGATAGCGCAGCGGCGCGGCGTCGACTCGATGCCCCTGATCATCGACGTACATGGCAGTGCCGCCGGCGTCCGGCGTGTACAGGTACGCCGCAGCCGAGTCGGCGCGACCCAGATATTCGACCGCGAGCACGCGGCCAGGCTTCAGCGGGCGGCCATCGAGCGTCGTGCGCTGCTCCCATAAAACGTGGAAGCGATCGCCGCGGTGCATGTCGGCCTTGAAATCGAGCCGCCAGCTCAGCAGGTCGACGAGCTGCGACACGATGGGATCCGGAATCCCAGCGCGCATCGCCGCGTCCTGAAACGTGCCGCCGACGATGCCGCGCGCCCCGACGGCGCGTATCCGTACCGGTTGCGCTTCGCGGCGGCCGACCAGCGCGTGGCGCGTGCCGCGGTCGATGGCGAGGCGCTCCTCGCCGTCGAGATCGTAGCGCAGGCTCGTCAGGCGGCCGTGCGCGTCGAACGACGCGCGCAGCGTGCGGCCCGAGACCAAATGCATGAGATCGACGACCGGGCGCGCCGCGCGCCGCCAGCGCAACACCTCATCGCTGGGCACGCCGTCGCCTTCGAGCAACGACGCAAACGTGTCGCGCGGCGTGACGACGTGGGCGACCGTGCGGCCGGGCGCGACATGATCAGGGGGGGTCGCTCGTGGCGCCGCCGACGCGATGGTCGCCGCGCAGATGACCAGCGCACTCGTCACGCAACAGACCGTACGGTACGGCGCGCGCTGGACCACGTCATACACGCCGGCCGCCGGCGGGGCTTGGAGCGCCCCGCTCCCCCGCAGCCTTGTTCCACCCATGTTGTGTGGCGCGGAACCTGTCAGACGAGGCGCGGCGGGTCAAGAAAATTGCTCCCCCGCAGGACCCTTGGTAAGCACGCGCCGATGGTGCGGCGAAGGCGCGACAGATGCGACGCACCCTGATCGGCTTCGCGGTCGCGTTTGTCGTCGCGGTGGTGCTCGGCAGCGGCGCGGTTGCATGGGCTTGGCGAGAGCTCCACACGCCGCTGCCCGCATCAGCCGGGACGGTCGTCGTCGTGCCGAGCGGTGAATCCTTTCGCGCCGTGGCGGCGCGACTGCACGCGGCTGGGGCTCTCCGACATCCGCTGCTGCTCGCGGCGTGGGCGCGTTTGACGCGTCTGGATCGCAGCGTGCGCAGCGGCGAGTTTCGCCTCGATGTGCCGCGCTCGCCGATCGAGTTGCTGGCGCTGCTGCAGTCATCGAACGACGCCGGCGCGTTGGTGACGATCCCGGAGGGTTTGACCGCCGAGCAAGTTGCGGCCGTGCTCGAAGAGCGCGGCTACGGCGGGCGCGACGTATTTCGCTGCGTCATGCAGGACCCGGCGCTGCTCACCGAGCTCGGTCTTCCCGCCAGCGGCGTCGAGGGGTTTCTGTTCCCGGATACCTACGCGTTCGACCCCGCAACGCCACCGGCCGACATCGTGCGCGCCATGGTGGCCCGCTTTCATCAGCAGACTGCCGATCTCGCGGCGAGCCGCCGCGCCGCTGGGTTGAGCGAAACGGAAATGGTCACCCTCGCGTCGGTGATCGAAAAGGAAACCGGTCAGCCCGCCGAGCGAGCGTTGATCTCCGGCGTATTCCACAACCGCATGCGCCTCGGCATGCCGCTACAGTCCGATCCGACGGTACTGTACGGCCGCGGCGAGGGGCGCGGTCCGATCACGCGCGCCGATCTCCAAGCACCGAATCCGTACAACACCTACGTGCACCACGGGCTTCCGCCAGGTCCAATCGCCAACCCCGGCCGCGCCGCGTTGGAAGCCGCCGTGGCGCCGGCCACCACCGACGCGTTGTACTTCGTGTCCCGCAACGACGGGTCGCACGCTTTCTCGACCACGCTGGACGAGCACAATCGCGCCGTGCGGCGCTATCAGCCCAACCGCGACTGAGCGCCGCGTGCCTCAGCTCTGCTCGATGCGCTCCAGACGTGCGTAAAGCGCGTCGACGTCGCGTTTCAGCTGCGCGTACTGGCTGAACACCTGCTGTGGGCTGGGGTGTGACTGATAGAAGTCGGCGCCGTTGATGACCGCCGAGACCGCGGCCAGCGCATGCTCTTTCTCCGCGATCTCGCGTTCGAGACGCGCCTGATCGCGTTCGCGCTTCGCTACGGCGCGTGCATCGAGCTTCGCTTGCGCCTGTTCCGCGCCGCCATTTCGGGCCGCCGGCGCCACGCTCTCGCCGCTCGGCAACGGCGCGTCGCGCATGGCGACCGCCGTGGCAATTTGGCCAGCGGCTTCAGCCGCCTTGCGCGCAACGTAGTCCTCGTAGTTGCCGAGATATCGCGTCGCATGGCCGCGCCCGACCTCGACGATCTCTTGCGGCAAATGGTCGAGGATGTAGCGGTCGTGTGCCACCAGCACGAGCGTGCCGTCGTAGCGCTGCAATGCTTCGAGCAGCACCTGCTTGGCCGTCATGTCGAGGTGATTTGTCGGCTCGTCGAGCAGCAGGCAATTGGGCGGGTCGAGCAGCAGCAGGGCCAGCGCCAATCGGTTGCGCTCGCCACCGCTGAGCACCTTGATCCGTTTCTCCACCGCGTCGCCGCTGAACAGGAACGCGCCAAGGAGACTGCGCACGTGCGGGACCAGATCCACCGGCGCCGCGGCGGTGGCCAACGCCAACACGGTTCGCTCCGGATCGAGGACGCGCGTTTGGTCCTGCGCGAAATACCCGACGCGCACGTTGTGTCCGACATGTCGGCTGCCGGCGCTGAGCGGTTCCGCGCCGGCGAGCAGCTTGATCAGCGTCGACTTGCCGGCGCCGTTGGGCCCCACCAGTGCGATCTTGCGACCGCGCTCGATCGTCACCGACAGATCGTCGTAGACATGCAGCGCCCCAAAGTGTTTGGCGACGCGATCCAGTCGCAAGACTTCGCGGCCGCTACGCGTGCACGGCGGGAAGCGAAAGTGCAGGGTTGACGGGCCGCCTTCCGGCGCCGGCAGGCGGTCGAGCTTCTCCAGGAACTTGATGCGGCTTTGCACCAGCGTCGCCTTGGAGGCCTGATAGCGAAAGCGGCTGATGAAGGCTTCGATGCGCTCGATCTCTTCTCGCTGAGCGCGATAGGCCGCGAGCTCTTGCGCGCGCTCGGCTTCGCGCGTGTCGAGATAGCGGCTGTACGGCGCCGGGTAGTCGGTCAGCCGGCCGCCGCACACCTCGGTGATGCGAGTCACGGTGACGTCGAGGAAGTACCGATCGTGCGCCACCAGCACCACCGTGTGTGGATAGTCGAGTAGAAAACCCTCCAGCCAATTGCGCGCGTCGAGATCGAGGTGGTTGGTCGGTTCGTCGAGCAGCAAGACGTTCGGACGGCTGAGCAGTAGCTTGGCCAGCGCGAGGCGCATCTGCCAGCCGCCGGAGAACTCGCCCGTTTCGCGCGCGAAATCGGTCGCCGTGAAGCCGAGGCCGAGCAGCACCTGCTCGGCTTGGCTCTCGCAATCGTAGCTACCCTCGACGTCCCAACGTGTGCGCGCATCCGCATAGGCGCTCAGCAGCGCATCGTGCCGTGGATCGTCCGCCGCGCAGTCGGCCAGCCTCGCTTCCAGGTCGCGACATTCGCGCTCGAGCGCGAAGACGCTGGCGAAGGCGTCGAGCGCTTCGTCGATCACCGTTCGTCCGGAGGCCGTGAGGCCATCTTGCGGCAGGTAGCCGACCGTCCAGCCACGCGGCAGGCTGATGATCCCGTCGTCCGCTTCCTCCAGACCGGCGATCATACGCAGCAACGTCGACTTTCCGGACCCGTTCGCGCCCACGAGAGCCACGCGTTCGCGTTCGGCGACGCTCCACGACGCGCGCTCAAACACGACTTGGCTGCCGAAGCGGCGGCACAGATTACTGACGCTGAGCACGATCCGATGAGGTCTAGCGCCGCGCCCCCGGACGGGCAAGGTCGATGCGCGCGGCCTTGCACTCTGGCCGAGCCTTTCCTATCGGCGCAGCGGGAGCTCCCTGTCGTGTCGACCTTGCTGCGTGTCGCAGCGTTCTATTGCTTACTCTGGGGAATCGCGCTGGCGTGCCCCGGCTTGTTGCCGGCCGGCGTTCCCGCAGCGGAGGTGCGCTCACTGGAGTTGGCGCTGATGGGAGCGAATCTGGCGTTCGCCTATCTCTTCTGGAACGCCAGCGCTGCGCCCGCGGCGGCGCGGCCGATTCTCTACGCCGCGCTCGGAATGTTCGGTCTGCGGGCCGCGATCGGAACCTACGAGGTGCTCTACCTGCTCGACGGGGTGGCGGCGGTGATTCGACTGATCGATATGGTGTTCAGCTTGGCGCTGTTCGTCGGCATCCTCAACTCGTTGCCCGGCGCACTGGGTGTGCGCGGCGGGCCGCGGCGGGAATAGTCGCCAGGGTTACGTCGCGAAAGACGTTCCGCAGCCGCACGTCCGAGTCGCATTCGGGTTCAAGAATTTGAACCCGGCGCCGTGCAGGCCGCTGACGTAGTCGAGCGTCATGCCTTCCAGATGCGGGCGGCTGGCCTCGTCGATGAAGACCCGTACGCCGTCCTGCTCGAATACCGCATCGCCCGCAGCCGGGGCCTCCTCGAAGCCCAACTGATATTGCATACCGGAGCAGCCGCCTCCGGTAACGCCGACGCGCAGGCCGAAGCCGACGGCGTTCTCCTTCGCCATGGTGGCTTTGACCATCTCGGCGGCCTTGTCGGTGAGCGTCACCACCGGCGTCGCGTGGCCGTGGAGAATCACCTCTGCGTTCATTGCTCAGCTCCTCGCGTGCGTCGGAAGTGAAGATTTTCAGGGACTCTACGTCTCTATCCTCCGCTAACGGCGGACTGGGGCGCAGTCAAGCGACGTCGTTTGCTCAACCTTGAATTAGCGGGAGGCATTTGCGTATAGATGCGCGGTTTTCGCGACATGCCGTTCTCGCCACGCTACTTGGTGGCGGTCAATCTGATTCTTCTCGCGTTGGCCGCCTACTCCGCCTCGTCCATCGTGGGGACAGCGCTCGCCGCGAAATTGATTCCGCCGCCGGATGTCGTCATCGGGCCGCCGCCAGATCCGCTGGAACAAGCCCCGCTCAAGCCATCGACCTACTACGCCCTCATTTACAAGCGCGACATCTTCAATTCGGCCAAGCCCGTGGAGACTCCGGTGGCTGTCCAGGCCGTCGTCGCACCGACGCAGCTGAAGCTCAAGCTGTGGGGGACGGCGGTCAACGTGGCCGGGACCTCGTACAGCATCATTGAGGATCAGGGCGCGCGGAAGCAGGGCGTATATGGCATCAACGCCGCCGTGCCAGGCGGCGCGACGGTCAAGTCGATCGCCTGGGACCAAGTCGTCCTGCTGCATAACGGCAAGGACGAGATCCTCAAGCTCGAGAACACGATTCCAACCGGAAAGGCGCCGCCGGCTGCGCAGCCATCGCCGGCCGCCGACGCCAGCGGCATCCAGGAGACGGCCGAAAACGAATTCAGCGTGCCGCGCTCGGAAGTCGACAGCGCCATGGAGAACATGAGCCAGCTGTTCACGCAGGTGCGGGCGGTGCCACACTTCGAAGGCGGTGAGTCGGTCGGCTTTCGACTCTTCGCCATCCGACGTGGCAGCCTGTTCGACAAGATTGGGCTAAAAAACGGTGACATCATTCGCAGCATCAACGGCAACGCCATGAACGATCCGGCCAAGGCGATGGGTCTTATGACCGAGCTGAAGGACACCTCCAGCCTGAGCGTCGATGCGACGCGAAACTCTCAACCCATCACGCTCAAGTACAACATCCATTGAGCCCCAGACGTGCGAGGTCCTATGCAGTGGTTGCGCTTCGGGCTGTTACGCCTCGGCCTCGCCGCCGTGGTGTGCAGCGCGACGTTGGTTGCGGCGCAGCCGCCGCCCGCCCCCCCCGCTGACCAAGCGGCGCCCGACGAGGCGCCTGGCGATCAGCCCGAGCAGGCGCCTGCGGCACCGCCGCCGGCGGTCGTGGCGCCGCCCCCCGCGGCTGCCGTGCCGCCTGCGCCTGCCGTGCGCGTTCCGCCGATGGCGGGCCAGCCGCAGGCCGTCGCGCCGGCCGCGGCGCCGGCGCCCGCGGTGCGGGTTCCGCCGCCGGCCGTTCCGGCGCGGGCGAACGCCCCAGCCCCGCCACCGGCTCCGCCACCGGATGACAAGCTCATCACCATGAACTTTCAGGACATCGATCTCGACGCCCTGGTGAAGTTCATCAGTGAGATTACGGGTCGCAATTTCATTCTGGACGATCGCGTGAAGGGCAAGGTGACGATCATCTCGCCCGGCAAAATCTCCGTCGACGAAGCGTACGCCGTCTTCAATTCAGTGCTGCAGGTCAAGGGCTTCACCACGGTGCCGAGCGGCGCGGTGTTCAAGATCCTGCCCGCGCAGGAGGCGAAGAGCTCGACGGTCGAGACGTTTTTCTCCGGCCGACGCGCCAGCGAGGGCGACGAGTTCGTCACCAAACTGATTCCGCTGGACAACGTCGACGTCAACAACATGCTGGGCATCATCCAGCCGTTGGTGTCGGCAAACGGGCTGTTAGCCGCCTACACGGCGACCAACACCATGATCATCATCGACAGCGGATCGAACATCGACCGCATCGTCAACATCCTGCAGCAGCTCGACGTGAAAGATCGCGACCGTGGGATCGAGGTGGTGCGGCTGAACTACGCCTTCGCCACCGAGATCGCGGCCACTCTCGCGCAAGTCCTCGAAGACCCGGCCAATGCCGCACCGGCGGCGGTTGCAGCCGGCATCGCGCCGCGGCCGGGCGCGGCCCCGGGCGCTCCGCGCCGACCGGGCGCGCCAGGCGCCCCTCCGGGCGCTGCCGGTGCGGGCGGCGCCCCGGTGACCGGCGGAACCGGCGCCACCGCTTACAAGATCATTCCGGACGAGCGCACCAACGCGCTGATCGTCGTCGCCGGTCCGTTGGAAATGCGCAAGATCCGCGATTTGATCGTGCGGCTGGACGTGCCCCTGCCGTTCGGCACCGGGCGCACGCACGTCTACTACCTGAAGTACGCCAACGTGTTTGAAGTCGTTCCCGTGCTGTCCGACCTGGTCGGCGGCGGCGGCGCCGGCGGGCTCGGCGCCGGCCTGCTTGGCCGCGGCTTGGCCGGCACGACCGCGTTCCGTGGCGGCCAGCTGGGACAACGCGGCGGCTTGGGCGGCGTCGGGCAGAACTTCGGCGGCAGCGGATTCAGCGGTCAAGGCGGCGGTTTTGGCGGCGGGCTCGGCGGCGGCCTTGGGGGCGGGTTCGGCGGTGGCGGCGGGCTCGGCGGCGGCTTCGGCAGTGGCGCGTCGGGCAGTCTGCGCGGCGGCGGCGGCGGCTTCGGCGGGGGCTTGGGCGGCGGCTTCGGCGGTGCCGGCGGCGGCATTCAGTCGATCGTCGGCGGGCAAGGCGGCCAGTTCGAAGGCTTGGTGCGCATCACCGCCGATCCATCGACCAACGCGCTGATCATCAACGCGTCGCCGCAGGACTATGAGACGCTCAAACAGGTGGTGCTGCAGCTCGATGTGCGCCGCCGGCAGGTTTACGTCGAAGCGATCATCATGGAAGTGCGGCTGAACACGATGCGCGCTCTCGGCATCGAGCTGCAAGGCGCGGCCGGAACGGGCAACGGCGTGCTCATTGGGCGCACCAACTTCGGTTCGATCAACAATGCGATCGCCGCTCCGGCAGGGATCCAGGGATTGCTCGCCGCGGCAGCGAGCAATCAGACCATCCGACTGCCTGATGGCACGGTCGTGCCCGCGCAAGCGGCGATCCTGACCGCGGCCGAGACCAACAACGACGTCA
>Ga0265314_10004970_pt1 | contig 12121 bp, 10 predicted proteins | sample 4126metaG_FD_203106 | JGI IMG/M metagenome (GOLD analysis project Ga0265314, IMG submission 203106) | Rhizosphere microbial communities from Carex aquatilis grown in University of Washington, Seatle, WA, United States - 4-1-26 metaG | ecosystem: Host-associated > Plants > Roots > Rhizosphere >... | reverse complement strand
AATCTCCGATAGACTCCGTCCGGTGACAAAGCCGGGCGATATCGGGCCTGAACCAGACCCCTTGCTTATTGGCCAACTGAAGCGTGAAGTGCGGGAATGGATGGCTGGCCGGATTGCGACGATTCCGCGCGCAATCAATCCTGCTCAATTGGCCGCGCAGTTGGAGGAAGCTGTCAGACAAGCTGGGCTGCTGGTTCGGGACGGCGACTATGAGTCGAATCCCTACGGAACCATTCTCCATATTCGCGTGGTGCCCGTCATTAATGCGTCTGACATACTGCAAATAATCGTTTCTTATAACTCGTATTGTGCACCCGACGATTCGCTGCTCCTCTTTGAGCAAAGGCAAGGGCGCTGGCTGTTGGTCCTGAATTTCGACAATACCGATTTGACCCACCAGTGGGGTGATCGCGCCCTTCTGTACTCGGGCGTCTCGCCGCGCGACAGTCGAGGTCAGTATTACGTTCTGGTTGTCCGAACGCGCTCCTATTGCCCGATGAGTGGTAGCAGTTGGAACAGTGTGAACTATCACGTGCTGCGACCGGGTGTCGAACCCGCGTCTCCTCTGGTGCTGCTAAACGAAGAACACGGCTACCACGCGGGCGAGGATTTTAGGGTCGACCTGGAGGCTACCAATTTAACGTTGGATTTTCCCGGCGGATCAGAGAGCGTGGGTTACATTCGAATTTTCAAATATTCAATCTTGGGGAATCAGGTTCGGCGGATTGAGCCCTATGCCGTGAATCCGGTTGATTTCATCGGGGAATGGCTTACCGTGCCTTGGGCGGAGGCTGCAGAATGGTCGGACCCCGTAGGGTTGGACAGCCTGCGTAACTGGCACGACATCCTGAAGGAGAGGTTCAATTTTGTAATTCTAGGAGCGCCATCGGTTCAATACTGTTCAGCAGACCGCAAGCTGATGCAGGTGGGTTTTCCGGAGGACTTTGATCCTTCTGGAACACATAGTCCGCTGTTCGTTGTTCGTGAACTCCGAACTCGCGTCTGGCGTGTCATGAACGTCGCCGTGAGGTCTCTCGATGGTTGCACGGAGCTGCGGCCTTTACCAGCAGAGGCGCCCCTTCGTTTGTTGCCGGAAGCTGTAAACCGCGCCAAGTCGAATTAGACGACCGGCGCGAATCGTAACAAAAAAAGGCCCCCCTTGCGGAGGGCCTGGAGGTTTACCTCTGGAGGATAAGTCTTACGCCAAGTTAGGGATCTTGATGATCTTTTTCTGTATCGCGTACTGCACCAGCTGAGCCTTGTTGTGAATGTCGAGCTTGCGCATCAAGTTGAACTTGTGGGCTTCGACAGTCTTCACGCTCAGGTTCAGGTCGCAGGCGATTTCTTTTACAGAGTTACCTTCGGCGAGCATTTTCAGGACTTCGCGTTCGCGCGTCGTCAAAGTGGCGAAACGGGGCAGACGGTTGGCGGACTTAATTCGGCTGCGGAAATCGTCAACCAGCTGCGACAGCATCCGTGGGCTCAGATAGCTTCCGCCGCGGCAGATGTCGCGCACCGCAGCAACCAACTGCTGGCTGGGGCTGTCTTTCAGCACGTAACCGCTCGCGCCCACTTCCATGCCTTCTACCAAATAATCTTCGTCGTCATACATGGTCAGGAACAGGACCTTAGTTTCCGGCCGGTTCTTCTTGATCTGGCGCGTGGCCTCAAAACTACTGAGACCGGGCATGCCGATGTCCATGAGCACCACGTCGGGGCGCACTTCGTTGGCCTTCTCGACGGCATCGCCGCCATTAGGAGCCTCGCCGACCACTTCCATGTCCGCTTCTGCGGAAATTAGGGTCCGGATCCCTTGACGGAACAAGGTGTGGTCGTCCGCCAGCATGATTCGAATCTTCGCCATGTTTATTCCGTCTCCGTTATCTTCCCTACCGCGTCGTTAAGCGAACGCCCTACTTAGCTATCGGCAGTTCGATGGAAATCTTTGTACCTCGTTTTGGTCCTTCAACGCGGCTTTCCGCCTGGAACTTGCCGCCCAATAGGGCCACCCGCTCCCGCATTCCCGACATCCCGAAGGATTCGCGCTTTTGAAAAGCTTCTTCCACGTTGAACCCGACGCCGTTATCCTCCACCATCAGCTTCAGAAATCCATCGGCGGAAACCAGCGAAATGTTTACAAGACGTGCATTTGCGTGCTTGCCGATGTTGTTAAAGCATTCCTGTACAAGGCGATAAGTAATCACCTCGGTCTGCTGCGGCAGCGCGCCCATCTTCGCCAATTGCAGCTTCACCCGGCACGGATTCAAGCGCTGGAAGCGATTGATCAACTGGCGTAAAGCCGCCCCTAACCCTAGCTGTTCGAGCACCGCGGGACTCAATGCCGAGATCAGACGCCGCATCTCTAAGATGGTCCGCTCCGTCAGATCCCGGGCCTCGCCCAGCTTAGAGCGCAGTTCGGATTCGCTCTCCGGCAGCGCCTGTTCGATCAATTCCATTTGCAGGCGGATGCACAGCAGGCTCTGCCCGGCCTCGTCGTGGAGCTCGCGGCTGATGCGGCGGCGCTCCATTTCCTCGACGTGCAGCATGTGCTCGGCCAGCCGGCGGACTTGTTCCTCGCGCTGGGCTAAATCTTCCATCAGGCGGGCCTTTTCGGCGGCCATCAAGCAGCGCTCGGCAGCCGCGGCCAGCAGTTCCTGTTCCCGCGGCAGCCACTCATACGAGTTCGAGAACCCGAACTGCATGACGCCGGCCGTGCGCCCATCGGCGGCCAGCGGAATCGACCAGCACGAGGCATAGCGGTTATGCCACTGTTCGTCGAGCAGGAAGTCCGAATGACTATTGCCGTCCATGTAGCGCAGCTTCGATAGCTTGCGCACCAACCCCGGCCGGTTCGGAATAGACAGCGCACTCGCGTGCGGAGCCCCCGCCTGCAGCACCCACTCCGAGGCATCTTCGTTCAGCATGTACAGCCGACCTGCATCAGCCTTGCATACATGCACCAGCGATTCCAGGAACCGCCGCAGCAATTCTTCCAGATTCCGCGATTCCAGCTCAATGCGAAAAAGCTCGTAAAAAGCCGTCGTTTCGGCCTCGCGGACCTGATAATACGCGTTGTTCAGGGTCAGAATGACGCAGAAGTGTAGCTGTTCGCGGACCCACTGAAAGTTCGCATGCTCGTCCGGCAGCAGCGACACGAGCAGCGGCGACAACAACTGATCGTATTCCTGTAGCGCCTCCAGAATCGCGCTAGGCGGCAGATTCAATTTGGCCAAACGGCGCCCGTTGTACTCCACCTGTTCAATGAAATGCAGCGGCGCTTTCCCTTGCGACAATATACGCGAAGCCGCGCCCGGAGTGATTTGCGCCAGCGCCAGCCGCTGCTTAGGCTCAAACGCCAGCGTGCGCAGACGGCTCATGAACTTACGGTCGATCTGATCGGCGTGCGGTTCCAGCAGAACCGCCAGGCGGTGCAGATGCACACGTAGCTGGTCGCTTAATACATCGGCGGCATCGGCTAGCTCAGGGGATAGTTGTGCGGTTTGGTGCACTCTTAGAAAAGCATCGGCATTCTAAGGCCTTCTCTTTAGCGCTAACCTCCCGCAAATCCATATCGTTGGCCGATAATGGGAGAACTATGAAATGGGCTTGGGCCCTGTCCCTGATCGCCAGCGCCGCCGTAGCCCAAGTCACGCCCTACAACCTGAAGGTCGAAACCGGGCCCGGCCTGATCGCCCTAACCTTCACGCTCCAAGGTAACCAGGCGCGCGTCTATTTGCCTGACGATGTCGCTTCCGGTGAAAAGTTCTCCGGCGCCCTGGAAGGCCAGCCGAATTACGTGGTCGAGCTGGCCGGCCAGGAAGCACTCGTCCGCGTAGGCGCCTACCACTGGACCATGCCCGCGCAGCAACCCGGCGATTTCCTGCCCCTCATTCTAAAAGACCGGCGCGGACGCGAACTGGCACGCGCGTCCATTCGCATTGCGGCAGCGCAGCACCTGTCTACGGCGTTCCGGTTTCCCAAAGTAGTCCAAGCGGGCAGCCCCGCCCCCGTGCTCGGCCCCTTCGACGGCGATTCCAGCAGCAGCCGCTTAGAGATCGGCGGTGAATCCGCGCAGGTGCTAGCCGAATCCGTCCGCAAGATGATCATCCGCGCTCCCGAAAAACCGCTTGGCATCACCACCTACGCCTTCCGCAAAGGCGCCATAGACCAGCAAGGCACCGTGCGCAGCATCACCATCGAAACCAAGCAGGCTGACGATTCCAATCTTGCGATCGCCGCCCGGGGCTTAGACGGCCTTGAAGACCAGGTCGCTCTGAAATTAGACCGCGAATACATTTTCATCCACCCCGCCGACGTCAAGCCCGACGGTTCCTACGCGACCCGCATCCCGCTGCTCGGCATCGAATCCGATTTCGCCGCCATGGAAGCGCGCCTGATCTTCCCCCAGACCCCCTTTGATGAGGTTGGCCTGATCCTCCACACCCCGCCCCGCGCGGAACACTCCCAGGCCCTCCGCTCTCTCGGCTTCGATCCCTTCCCGGTTCTGGTGGAATTCCTGACCGACTACGATCTCGGCAGCGATGCCGCCTACGCCATGCTCGCCGACGACCCGCAACGCGGCTTGTCGCTGTTATTGGCCTCCATGCCCAAAACCGGCGCCAACATCCAACGCATCGGCTTCATGTGGTTCTTGGGCCATGCCGGGGACGCCGCACTAAAGGCCCAGTCGCGCAGCGAAGCCCATGCCGCCGCGCTGCGAGTGTTAGCACTCCCCTCATCGGGCTCCGAAGGCGTGGAACTGGCGCTTCACACGATCGGTTTAAGCGGCAGCCCTGAAGACTTGCCTCTCCTCGAACAGCACTACCAATACCGCAGCGGCTGGTCGGGACGCTGGCGGATTCAAGACGCGAGCGAAGCTGCCATGGTCCGCCTGGGGTCCCGCGAGCACCTGGAAAAAATCCGCGCCGAACTAGCCGCGCCGTTTCCCGCCCAGCCCACACCGGAGCAAGCGGTGCAAGCCGGACAGCTTCTGCAGAAAGCCGGTTTCACGGGACAGGCCGCTCTGGTCCCCGCCATCTGCCCGCATTTAGCCGACCCCGCGGTAGTCGATATCGATGTCACCTGGGATCCCAAGCTCAGCGCGATGGTGGCCCTCAACGCCATTACCAATCACGCCACTCCGCTGGCGGAACTGCCGCGGACATCGCTCGACGAATGGAGAGCTTACTGCGGGAACGTGCGCTGACTATTTTTTGCTGTCGCTGCCGCCCGCGAGCAGCGCTTCCACCTGCGGCATGTAGCCTCCGCGCTCGATATCCGACTGGTTCCAATCCCGCACGATCATGCCCTGCGGATTGATCACGAACAGATGCGGCGAATCGAACGAGGGATGCTGCGGGGTGGCTTTGAAATACCACATCGCCGTTTGGCCGGAGTCGAACAGAATCGGCACGGTAGTCTTGGTTTCACTGATATATTTCGCCACAGTAGCGGTGTTGTCTGGCGGCAGCACAATCGCCAGCACCGCCACTTTCGCGCCCATCTTGGCCTTGAGTTGGTCCATTTCTTTACTCAGCGGTTTCGACATGGGCCGGTCGGTTTTCATGTAGTCGATCACCAGCCAGCGCCCGCGATAGTCCAGGATGTCATACGCCTTCAGGCTGGTATCCGGCAAGGCGAAGCTCGGAGCGCGCCGCCCGGAAAGCCCCTGACCCGCACTCAGCGCAGCTACAGCCATCGCTAAAATTGCTAGTTTTTGCATTTTCATCATCAAGATAATTCTATACGGCGGCGTGCACAGCTTTCGCAGCCAGCGCCGCGAGCGATTGCTTGTAGGGCTCGCGTGCAATGCCGTGCTCGCAGATAATGGCAGTCACGTAGCGCGCCGGAGTCACGTCGAACGCCGGGTTCTCCACTCCAATGTTTTCCGGAGCGATCGCCACTCCGAACACGTGCGTCACCTCGCTAGCCGGACGCTGCTCGATCGGGATCTGATCACCGCTCTCCAGGGTTAAATCAAAAGTCGACACCGGAGCCGCCACATAAAACGGCACGCCATTTTCCTTCGCCAGCACCGCCACCGAATAAGTTCCAATCTTATTGGCCACATCGCCGTTCGAAGCAATGCGATCCGCTCCCACCACCACGCAGCCGATACGCCCGGAGCGTAAAAAGTGCCCCGCCATGTTATCCGTAATGATGGTTGTTGGAATGCGGTCCTGTTGCAGTTCCCAAGCCGTCAGCCGCGCCCCTTGCAGAAACGGCCGCGTTTCATCCGCGAAGACATCGATCTTTTTCCCGGCCTCCACCGCCGCCCGAATCACGCCCAGCGCAGTGCCATACCCAGCCGTAGCCAGCGCCCCGGCATTGCAATGCGTGAGCACCGTTTTGCCATCAGGCACCAACGCCGCCCCATGCCGCCCGATGGCCATGCACAAGGCAATATCTTCCTGACGCACCTGCTGCGCTTCCTCGATCATGCGGCTGACGATCGCCGCCGCGGACTGCCCCGCCAAGCCTGCACGTACCCGCCGCATCCTATCGATACCCCAGAATAAGTTCACCGCCGTGGGACGCGTAGCCGCCAGCGTGCTACACACGGTTTCAAAATCCGCCCCCTGCTGCACTCCCAGCGCCACCCCCATCGCCGCCGCAACGCCAATCGCCGGCGCCCCGCGGATCACCATGGTCTTAATCGCCTCGGCGACCTCCTGATACGTCCGGCACGTCACAAACACCTGCTGCCGCGGCAGCAGCCGCTGATCGATCATAACCACCCCGCCGTCCGTCCACTCAATTGTTTCGACCATGAACTCCCATTGTAAGAAAAGAGGGACGGAGCCTGATTATTGCCCCAAATCGGGAACGTGCCGATTTGAAACAGAAAAGTCTGCACCAGAAAGCAGATTCCATCCCTCCTTCCTCGGCCGGCCGCGCTTCGGTGCCGGCGTGCCAAACACCCTTCCCGAAAAAGTGCACTCCCGTAGCTCCTCTTCCTCAGCCTTCGACGCCCCGGCTTGCAGCCACGCTGCCCATTCATGCGGCGCACACAACCCGGGCGCCTGCACCACCCCCAGCGGCGGAGCCAACCCTAAATGACAGCGCGCACTCGACCACCGGTATTGCTCCGGATCGTCCACCAGATTCGCCCGCACCGGATTCAACTCCACATACCGCAGCGCCATCCGCAGGTGCCGCTCACCCAACGCGCAGGAATAAAAGCGGCTCTGCCAGATGTGTCCTCGCGCATCGCCTCGCTGCGCGTTAATACGCAGGGAGTATTCACCCAGCAAAGCGCGTAGCCCAAGAGCGAACGAATCCCGCCGCCGCGGAATCGCGATCAAATGGAAGTGGTTAATCATCAGACACCACGCCAGCACGTCAATCTCATATTGTTTGGCGCGTTTGGTCAGCCGGCGCAGGAAAAATTGCCGGTCGCCATCGTTGAAAAACACTGGCTGACGGTAATTCCCGCGCTGCGTGACGTGATGGGGAAGTCCGGGTACGACAAAACGTGGCACTCTAGGCATGCCTTTAAGTGCGCGCCCACGGGCTTTATCTCATCCCAAAATGAACTATACGGTTTCGGAACAATAATCAGGCTCCGTCCCTATTTTTGGCGGAGTACCGAAATGATATCGTCGGCCGTGATCACGCCAGTCAGCTTTTGGTCCTCATCCACCACCGGCAGCGCCAGTAGATTGTACTTGTCGAACAACTCCGTCACCCGATCCTGACGTTCCTTGACCGGCACTTGAATCAGCGTCTCCGCCGCCAGCGTCGAGAGCAACTGATCGCCTTGATGCAGGAACAACCGCGCCAGCGGCACGCTGCCTTTGAGCCGTTCCTCGTGATCCACTAGGAACAAAGTGTTCAGCGTTTCGAGCAGGTCCTCGTTATCTCTGAGCGCCTGCATCGCATCCGCCACCGTCGCCGTTTCCGGCAGCGCAACGTACTCGGTATTCATCAAGCCGCCCGCCGTATCCTCGTCGAATTCCAGCAACTCTTCCACGTCGTGCTTGGGTTCGTGCTCCATTTCTTCGAGAATCTCGTCGCTGGTTTCTTCTTCCAGTTCGCTCAGCACATCCGCAGCTTCGTCAGGAGCCATCTCCTCCACGATCTCCGCCGCCTTCTCGGTTTCGAGCGATTCCAAAATACTCACCTGAATGTTGGGATCGACTTCCGACAGCGCGTCCGCCGCCACTTCGCTATCGATATTTTCAAAAATAGCTTCGCGATCCTCCGGACCCAGCGCCTCGACAATGTCCGCTAGATCGGCCGGATGCATATTCTCCAGCAAGCGGTTCGAAATATTCAAGCGCAGGCGCCGCTGCGGATCAGGCTCCAGAATGTTGCAGAATTCCCAGCGAATCGAATGCGGCGGAATCCGCCCCTGCAAGGCCCTTATCCACAGCGACGGCAGTATCCCGCGCAGCAGCCGCCGGAAAATGCTACGGATGCCGATATCCACTTCCAGCACCCACAGAATTTGCGACTCATTCTCATCCCGCCGCTCAAACGTCACATCGTTGACGCGAACCACCTTGCGCCCCTGCGCGTCCACAATCTGCTGGTCCAGAAGATCGCGCGTGAGGCGCAGCATGTACTCGTCTGAATGGTAGGGAGTCAGGTTCTCGTCGCGCAGATGGATGCCATCGAGCGATATGGTTTTAACCTGATCGTAACGAACCGTTAACAGCGTGCCGTCGCCGCCAATTAGAAAGCGGTCGACGCGAACGGGGTCCACAAGCGGCACAATCGCGGCGTCTTTAACCCTGCCGAGGCTCCGCCCCTTAAGGTCGTAGACCTTGAGGCCGAACAACTCGGTGAGGAAGTAGAATTCGTCCGCCATGTGCCCGCTTTTTTACTGCCCGGTTCCACATGACTACTATGACGGATGGCTGCGCGATGGCGCAAGGAAAATTGTCGCCCGACGTTTCGGTAAACCCAATGAGGCCTAGTAAGCCCAATAAGGTCCAGTGCCCGCAGCCGACTGTTGGCCCTCGATCCCGATAAACACCGTACGCCCGAGGAAGAACGGCAGCCCCCAATCGAACACCCCGGGAGCGGGCCCACCCAAGTTATTAAACGTGGTGTTGGGCGAATCGATCAAGCTCAATCCGTTGCCGATGGAGAAGGCGATATTCGCCGAAACCGTGCTCCCAGAACCGTTGGGATTGGGTCCGCTGGTGATGGCCGTGAAACTCACCGGCGACGACGGGCAGTAGAAACCATTGGCGTCGCCAGTACCGCTGGTCCCGCAATTCGGCAGGCCGGTGGTTGTCGAATCCAGGAAAAAGTACCCACTCGATCCGCTGTCGATGTAGCTGGTGGTGTAGCGCACGCCATTAAAAGTAGTGGTGAAGTTCCCGGTATTTTCGTTGGCGGCTTGCGCCTGCGCGCTTCCCAGACCGTTGTTGGACTGCGTGCCGATCCCAAAGATCATCGAGCCCGCCACCGACACCGCCCCCGTCGCGCCTACTTGCGGCAGGATGATCGCCAGGCCATTATTATCGGTCTGAAACATCCACACCGGGTTTTGCAGTTGATTCGTCAACGCCACCGAGGTCGGCGTGCAACCTGTCGACGGACAACTGAAGTACACCGCCGGAGGCGACGACGACGCGCAAGCTGGTCCGCAATCCTGACGGAACAGGCCTACGCCCAGGATGCCATTGGCACCCAGTTCGAGTTCCGTCTGGGCCGGAATGCCCCCCGCGCTGCAGGATACAGGAGCAGCCGCGAAATTGGGCTGCCCAGCGATTTGAATGGGTACGGAAGAAGCCGATTCGCCGGCCATCTTTACATCCACCTTCACGATCGGCCCCCATTGAAAAGTGGTGTCGGCGTATTGAACGCAGTTGCCAATCGGATTGTTGCCGGAGTCTGTGAGGAAAGGTAAAGCGAGCGTAATCTGCGACCCCAGCAGGCGGAGTCCAGTGGAACCGGTGTCCAGCAGAACATGATCGATACTCTGGCAAGTGGTGGTCCCCGGAACGCAGATGGTCACAGTGGTAAACGGCTCATCATTAGCGCCAATCGGTTGCCCCTGAGAGCTGGGCCCGGAATCGACCACTACCGGTTGAACATTATTGACCGTCGGAGGGGTCACCGGAGGATCCACCGTAGTCGTCGTTACCCCGCTGTTGCCGGAGTCTCCACCGCCGCAGGCCACAAGGGCGATTGACAGAACGGCGGCGGCGGCCGCAAGATCGTAGCGCTTCATTTCACGATGTCCTGACTGACGCCGCTGGGCAACATCGAGTTAACGTAAGCCCGTCCATAAAAGGCGCGCATGTGACCGCTGCTTTCGACAACCAGATCGGCATCACGCACCGCCGCGGCCCTGCGGCGGCCGGCTTTACCGTGCACCGCGTTTTGAAATTCCGCATTATAAAATCCCAGCAGTTGCGTCAAATCTGGAATCGTCGGCCCGCTCCAGGAGACGCCAAAGACTTTGCCCGCCGACGTAACGTACTCGCGGATCAAGGTGCCGTCATCCAGGCTGATCACATGCATTGCGTAATCCTGCATCTCTACCACGGAGCGTTTCGCTTGTAACCGAACTTGATCGGCGGCCACGGATTCGACGGAACCGCCGAGCACCGCCCATCCCGGGACCGCCGCAGCAGCCAGCACGGCTACCAGAACTAAAGCTTGTTTCATACTACAAGACCAGTGACGCGTTCCCGCCGAAATGGGTTACGCGAATACTCCCGCCAGCAATTCATAGGAGCGCAGCCGAGCGCTGTGATCGTACAAAATGTTCACCACAAACACTTCGTCCGCGCCGTAATCCAGAGCTAGGGTTTCTAGAGCCCCGCGCACCGCCGAAGGCTCGCCCGCGATCACGCGCCGATGGACCGGCAGTGTCTCCATGGGCGCACCTTCGTGCGACAGAAATTCCAGCGCTTCCTCCACCGGAGGCACCTGAATCAGCCGTCCCCGGAACAGCAGCAGCATCATCATCCGAGCGCTAGCCGAAAGTCGCACCGCTTCCTCACGCGTTTCCGCGCACACCGCCCAGGCGCATACCGACACCTGCGGCCCCTGCATCCGCGAGGAGGCAGTGAAGTGTTCGCGGTAGAACGCCGCGTAAGGCTCGCCCGCCGGATTGATGAAATCCGCAAAGACATAGGGAAGACCAAGCTCGGCCGCCCATACCGCGCTCTGCGGCGAGGAGCCCAGCAGATAAGGCGCCGGCTCACCATCCTTGATGTATCCCAGAAGTTCCGTTAATTGTTCGTGAAAATCGTCCGGCGGCGGCTGGCGTCGGTCACGCTGCAGCATGTGTGCCACCCGCGAACTCGTGCCCGGCGCGCGCCCCAGCCCGAGATCGATGCGGCCAGGATAAAGTCCGCTGAGCATCTTGAAGGACTCATACACTTTGAGCGGACTGTAGTGCGGCAGCATAATCCCGCCGCTGCCCACGCGGATACGCGACGTGGCCGCCGCCACCGGCCCAATCATCACTTCAGGACTGTTGCACGCAAGGCCCGGGGTGCCATGATGCTCCGCCAGCCAATAGCGGTGATAGCCCAGGCGATCCGCCAGCCGCGCCAGTTCCAGCGAATTACGCAGCGCATCGCCCGCGGTCGAGCCCGCTGGGATCGGCGATTGATCCAGAACATTTAGTTTGAAAGGCATTCGTTAGAGTTCCAGCCGGCTGACCGTGATCGCCCCTTGGAAGCACAGATCGATGTCGCGCCCCGGAGTGCGCGGACGCCTCTGATACGAACCCGCGAAGCGCAGCCGATCGCCCTCACGGTCGAAGCGGACGTCGAGCGGCTGATTATCCGGATCGCAGAAGACGATCCCGGCAGCGTCGCCGTTGTTGGTGTGCGGCAGGTTCACGTTCCAATATTCCTTTGAGGATGCTAGCGGACGCGCCAGCAGTTGCTCGAGCACCGGCAGCGCAAGGTCGTGCGAACGCTTCCAATCGAGCGCCCGGCCTTTCTGGATGTACTGCGAAATCGCAATCGCCGGCTTCCCCAAGAATGCCGCCTCGCGCGCCGCCGCAACCGTCCCTGAAGTGAAAAGATCGGACCCCAGGTTTCCCCCGCGATTCACGCCCGCGAGCACCCAGTCAATATCTTCAAACACCGCAGTAAGCCCAACCCGAACACAGTCCGCCGGGGTCCCGGAGAGACTAAACTCCCCC
>Ga0265314_10004969_pt1 | contig 12122 bp, 8 predicted proteins | sample 4126metaG_FD_203106 | JGI IMG/M metagenome (GOLD analysis project Ga0265314, IMG submission 203106) | Rhizosphere microbial communities from Carex aquatilis grown in University of Washington, Seatle, WA, United States - 4-1-26 metaG | ecosystem: Host-associated > Plants > Roots > Rhizosphere >... | reverse complement strand
CATTCCGATCCGTCAATTCATCGACGGGCTGACAAAATCATTGCAGCCGCAGATGGAACAGAAGAAGCTGTCGTTCGAGATCCATATCGCGGACGAGCTCGACGATATCGTTGCCGACGATGTCCGTCTCAAGCAGATCATGCTGAACCTTGTCACGAATGCCATCAAGTTCAGCCATCCGGAAAATACAATCGCGATCAACATCCTGCGGGTGAACAACGCGGTCGAGTTCAGCGTGCAGGATTCGGGCGTCGGCATCAGGGTTGATGAGATGCCGCGGCTGTTCCTTCCGTTCCAGCAAACGTCGGCAGGGAAAAGGAAGCAGGAAGGGACGGGGCTGGGCCTGTCGATCACCAAAAAGCTTGTCGAGCTTCACGGAGGCTCGGTGACTGCGGTGAGCGAGTGGGGAAAGGGGAGCACGTTTATTGTGCGAATGCCGATGATGGTCAACTCCCGCAGCGACAGCAACGACATTGCGGGGAACATTGCCGGCATTCTCACACCGTCGTCGGAGCCGCAGCGTGTGCTTATTGTGGAAGACAAGCCGCATGCGCGGCAGATACTGCAATCGTATCTCTCGGAAGCCGGTTACGTTATCGAAACCGCGGCGAACGGCATCGAGGCGCTCGAGAAAGCAAAATTGTGGAAACCGGATGTCATCACGCTCGACATTCTTCTTCCGGTGAAAGATGGCTGGCAGGTCCTGCGCGAACTCAAGCAGCATCCGTTGTGCAAGGATATTCCGGTGATCATCATCTCGATGCTCGATGAACGGAACGTCGGATTCGGACTCGGCGCGGTCGATTATTTTGTGAAGCCCGTCCAGAAAGACGAGCTTCTCGAATCGCTCCGCAAAGTAACTTCGGCCTTGAAGCACAAACAGTCGGCAAGAATTTTGGTGATCGACGACGACCGTTCCGTGATCGACCTGGTGCAGGTGATTCTCGAATCCGAGGGATGCACGGTGCTGAAGGCGCTGGACGGGAGGGAAGGTCTGCGGCTCGCGCAAGAAGAGCATCCCGACCTTATCATCCTCGACCTGGTGATGCCGGAAATTTCCGGGTTCAATGTTGCGTATCAATTGAAACACAACCCGAAGACCCAGACAATCCCCGTGATCGTGATGACGAGCATGGAGATCGATGATGAAACACGGGAACAGCTTCGCGGGTTTGTCGTCAGTTTGATGAAGAAATCGGGGTTCACGAAAAAAGATTTACTGCAGGAGATCTCTGCAATAGAAGGGAAGCGGCAGTAGGGATCACAAGTGTCTTTCTATTCTTGTTTCGCCGCGTAAGAAATTTTGCTTTCCATTTAGCATTACTTTCTTTCCGAGAAAGAAAGTAACCAAAGAAATCTTTCGAAATCGTAACGCGCGGATTCAATCCCAGCCGCACATGCCTTCAATTTCGGTAAAGCAACAGTATAGAAATCCAATGGACTTATATATGAGCACCGAAATTGAAACCCTTCGATTGAATCCTTCCCTCTTCTCGCACCCGACGATTTCGATTTGCCTGAACTCTTGCAGTTGAAACATTCTCAGAATCGGCGTTGGCATCGCGTGGTTCCGATCCCGAGAAATTCTTCCCGCTTTCCAAAACATGAAAGGCGGGATCCCGTAACGCGGGACTTTGCTTCTCTCTCTGGCCACAGACTAAGTAGAGAGTGGACAAGCCCGCACAAACTAACACAGTATCTCATTTCGTCGTTCTTCGACCGAAGGGATGAGACAAAGCTCATCGAAATGTATACTGTAAGCAAAGGCTGTTAGCTGTCGGCAAGACGGACAGTCCAGCGTGATGCCCGCTTTCTCCCTCGCGTTCCCGTTCCCTTGAAACAACGAAGAAGCCCGTTACAATCCCGAGCGCACTGCCGGCCAGCACATCGGACGTCCAATGCTGGGTGAAACGTACACGCGAGTAAGCGGTGAGCGAGGCCATGCCGTACAGCCCGATCCGTGCAAGGGGATGGTCGATGCGTTCGGCGAGGACCGTTGAGAGTGCAAATGCAAAGACAGAATGACCGGAGGGGAATGCCTGCCGTTCGGCGTTCCATTGAAATCCCCTGAAGTCCCGCGAATCGCCATTCGGTCCCGGGCCCGCTCTTCCTGTAATGTACCGAAGGGCCAGCACTGCTGAACCGGAGAGAGCAAGACTTTCGAAAATAAGACGCCCTGTGACGCGGATGTCCTTGTCGCCCGAAACGAGACCCGCCGCATAAACCCCCGCAGAGAAGATGCTCACATATTCTAGTTCTCCGTAATAGGTTGGGATTTCCCACAACGTGTTGGGCAGCTGATCATCAGTTTCGATACTAAACTTTTTGCAGAGATAGTCGTCTGCGGATATCACGCCGAGAGTGCCCGCAACGGTACCTCCCGCGATCATCCAATCCCGTCCGGAAAAGCGCGCAGGAGACGACCAGAACGAGAGTCCATCATCGAGTGCGGCCGTCGCGTCACTCAGGACGATGTGCGAGAGGGATCGAGAGGGTGAGGAATCTTGCGCAACTGCGTTGAGGTTGATGCAACAAGCGAAAAGAAAAAGGAGCAAAAGGCGGTGCAGCATAGAAACCGATGTCCGCATGGCTAAAGGCAATGGAAGAAAGAGAATTTCATGGAGACATGCCTGACGATTTTTGTGATATGCCGATCTGAATGATGAAAAAAATATAATCAAATAATCGCCCTCTTCCAATGGCGGGTGGTGGGCTAATTTGCGAGAGCCATCGACAGAAATGTTTTCTAATGTCATCCTGATCCCGCCGTCATTTGGCGGGAGAAGGATCCACGACGCTGAAGCTTCATTGATTTACGATGCTGAATTGTCATGGATTCTCCCGAAAGGATGCTTTCGGCATTCACTTCGTCCCGCTTCCGCGGACTCGTTCAGCCAATTAGGACAGTACCCAATGGCTGGAAACCGTTCGCCGCGATTTGTTCCCTTTAGAGGGTCTCCGAAATCCGGGGCACACTATGAGTATTGTCACAAAGAAGAAAATGTCTTTACAATGCCTTAAAAAGGAGTAGTTTTTTACAAAATACCCCGCTAATGGAACATCTTTAGCTATATTGGCGTTTTTGAATATGGGAAAAACATGAATGAGTTTACTTTGACCAAACAAAACACTATATTTTCATTATCCAGCCGAATCATTAAAACTAAAGACTGTAGTTTCCAGAGTCAACTCTGGCCGTACATGTGTGGGAAGGGAAATATTATCTCAACCGAGTCACAAGAATGTGACTCAAATGGCGGAGCTGTAAGAAGTTGTGTCGGTGCCTTGGAGTGATCGCGGCATCGATTGGCAGACATGAGATGAAGCTTGGATGATCTGCGCTGTGTTGGAACGAGTATTCATGATGCATAGTCTAAATTTTCACCGGAAGGATCATAGGAATATGAGACGAAGCATGATGCTTCTCTCGACAATATTGGCGGCGGGTATTTTCCAGTCAATCACCGCACAAGTGACCACGACAGCTGTCCCTTTTCTGATGATCGCTCCCGACTCACGCGCCAGCGGCATGGGCGAGGCAGGCGTTGCTCTAGCCAACGATGCATGGGCGACATATTGGAATCCGGCAGGGTACGCATTTCAATCCGGCACTGAGGCCGCTGTCAATTACTCGGATTGGCAGCCGGCCCTCAACCTCGGCGACGTGTGGATCGCGAACACGGTGTACAAACAGGACGTCAGGCAGCTTGACGGAACCGTCTCCGCGGCATTCACATATCTCAACCAGGGAGAAATTGGAAGGACACTTAACGACGCGACTGTCCTTGAGACATTCAAGAGTTACGAACTGGCTTTTGCTCTCGGGTATGCGACAAAGATTTCAAATGTCCTTGGCATCGGTTTCAATCTTAGAATAATTCACAGCGCCATATCGCCTTTTGGAGCGCCGGGAGGGCAGGGAACCGGCATAGCCACCGGCGTCAGTTTCGATGTAGGAATGCTCTACCATCCACAGTCTCTTGTAATTCCCCTGGTGAATCACAACCTCGGAGACAGGCTCAGTCTCGGATTTAATTTATCAAACATAGGGCCGAAACTTACGTACGGCGACGCATCCCTCGCGGATCCTATTCCGATGAACCTTCGTATGGGCCTTGCATTGAAGTTTTTCAAAAACCAATACAACGATGCCGCCTTCATTGCCGATTTCAATAAACTCCTTGTCAATTATACGGACAACGGATCCGACGCATTCTATAAAGCACTCTTCACCTCGTGGACAAGGCGGACGATTGGCGAAGAATTCCGCCAATTCGATACGGGGCTTGGTTTTGAATACTGGTACGGTTCTCCGAAACTCGTTGCATTTCGCACGGGTTATTTTTACGAAGACCCCAGCTACGGGAACCGCAAGTTTTTCACTTTCGGTGCCGGCGTGCGTGTAGAGTCGTACGAATTTGATTTCAGTTATATCGCCGCCTCGGAGAAGGACGACCCTCTCGGCGGAACGCTCCGGTTCTCTCTTCTTAGCTCTTTTGGGGTGCTCGAACGCTGATGAGCGGACGGCGTTCTCCGGGAGAAAAGTGAGGCAGAGCACATCATGCGAAAGTTTTGAATGGCATATTTAGGTTGGTATCTGCGGATCTTGCCGAACGTGCCAATTGACTCTCAATCAACCACCATTATTCATTAGCGAGGTTAATCTATGAAACGTGCGATACGAGTAATTGCAATAGCATCCCTCATCCTGCTTGGCGTTCGTTCTTCACAAGCGCAGTGGACCGCGGACACCCTCACGAACGAAGGAAGGGTGTATTCATTTGCCGTGAACGGCGCCAATCTTTTCGCAGGAACAGACAGCGGTGTCTTCCTCTCCACTGATAATGGAGCAAGCTGGACAGCAGTCAATAACGGTCTGACTATTGGCCCGGTTTATGCGCTCGCAGTGAACGGAACCTATCTCTTTGCAGCAATTGAGGGCGGAGGGATTTTCCGCTCCGGTGATAATGGCAACACCTGGACGGGCGTGTTCAATGGAAGTGATATTTTTGTTTTTTCACTTGGGGTAAGCGGGACGAATGTTCTGGTGGGCACCGAATCAGGTCTTGTATATGTTTCGACAGACAACGGAAATACATATTCAACAGTCAATACCGGCTTGATGACCAGTAATTCGGGTGCTCCTAATGTGAGTGTTTTTATCCAGAGCGGATCAGACCTTTTCGCGGCAGGCTATGGCGGGGGAGTTGTTCTGTCGACGGACAACGGAGCCAGTTGGACTCCCGCCACCAACGGATTAGACTCTGCGGTCGATTGCTTAGCGGCATCGGGGTCTACTCTGTTTGCCGGAACTGACAGTGGTGTCTTCATTTCATCCAACAACGGAACAAATTGGCAGCCGGCGGATACAGGACTGACATTGCTCTTCATACCAATAAGCGCCATGGCAGTTTCGGGTACGGATGTTTATGCGGGGTCGCAATTGGTTTTCAAATCTACCGACAATGGAAACAACTGGGTTGATTCCACTGTTGATCTACCGGGAGGTAATACTATTAATGCTTTTGCTGTTCAGGGAGCTTATCTTTTTGCAGGGACTACTTCAGGCGGTATATCAGGCGGCGTCTTCCGGCACGACCTTCCGATTATCCTTCCCGTTGAGCTGGCGGCATTCTCCGGTTCATACACAGGCTCAACAATTGAACTCCAATGGAAAACGGCTACAGAACTGAACAATTCCGGATTTCAAGTAGAGAAGAAAGTCTCCGGTCAATGGAAAACGCTCGGGTTTGTAAAAGGAGCCGGCACGAGCAATGCGACGCATACGTACTCTTATGCCGACAAAAATATTTCCGGCGGCGTTTCGAGTTACCGTTTGATGCAGGTAGACCACAATGGAAAGACGCATTATTCGCAAACCATCAGCGTCAACGCGAGCGTGGTGAAGGAATTTGCGCTCCGCCAAAATTATCCAAACCCCTTCAATCCGTCAACGGTCATTTCATTTGATTTGCCGGAGGCATCGCAGGTCACGTTGAAAGTGTACGACAGCATCGGCAGAGAGGTTGCCACGCTTATCAACGAGTATCGCCCGGCAGGAACGTATGAACAGCAATTTGATTTGGGGAGGCTGGCGAGCGGCCTCTACATTTACCGGCTCAACAGCGGCGCGCATACATCTGTGAAAACAATGTTGCTGTTGAAGTAATACGACTAACCTGCTCATCACGTTCTGCAGTGTAGAGCAAAGCAACATCATTGTCATTCTTCTCCCGCCGCAACGCGGCAGGAGAAGAATCTGGAACATGTGTGGGGAAGTCAAGAAGGAAAATTTCGTTGCAAAATCCCCCGCCCGGAATCCAGACCCCTCGCTCCGCTCGGGGTGACACTATAAAGAGGATTTTATTTTACTGGACAAAGCACCATCATTGTCATTCTGAACGAGTTCCGCAAAGCGGGACGAAGTGAATGCCGAAGGCATCCCCTTGTCTATAGAAAAGAATGTCAAGAGAAAAAGCATTTCCTTCACAAAAAATGGGACTTTTTTTGTGCTCTGACATGTAACCTCACGCTGCTGTAGAGTCAAATATTGTTGATTGAAATCTTTGTGATGTCGATGATGTCTTTCTTTACGTATGTCGTTTTCTATGCGTCTATGTGAGCCTCTCAGGGCTAATGTAAATTCGAGTATAAACGGGAGGGGCTAACCGGGACAATGGCAATACCACGAGACAACAGGTTTGCACAAGGGGATTTGAGCTCTCTCTCCCAACTACGAGACTCATCGTGCATCATAAAGAATGACATTCAATCAACACGTCTGTGTGTAAAAAATGCAGATGAGCTTATGCTATAAATGATCTTGTTCTATGACATTCTGTCTCCAGCGATATGGATCGTATGGCTGGCCTGATTTGATGATGGCCAGAGTGACGCGAGCGATGTACCGTGCAACAGCATGTCGCGCATTATGCTCGGCGACCCCCTTGGAGCGTAGTGCCTCATAGTATTCATGAAGCGGCTTTGTACTTCCGATAACAGCACTGGCCGCAGTTTTATAGACATCTTTGAGCATATGATTGAATCGTGGTCTGCGGCTTCCATAATTTCGCCCACCGCTGGTTTTTTCGTGTCGTGCGAGGCCGCAGTAGCCATAGTATTTACTTCTGTTTGGAAATCGTCGGGCATCGACCACGCAGGCAAGAATTTTTGTGGCACCAATGGTTCCAATACCATCAACGCAAGTGAGATTCCGTAGAAGCGTGTTCTTGCGAACAATGGTAGCGAAATGCTTCTCAAATTCTTCCTTCGTCGCACGATATTGTTCTATATCGCTGTCCAAACGTCTGAGAATAAACAAGGCTGTAGGAGATTGATCCTGATGGCCACGTAGTAGTGCACTCTTCTGATTTTGGGAGCGGACACCTGCTCGCACATGATCCACATAAGCACCTACGAGCAGACGGAGTTCATAGAGATCGCTTGTGCTGTGGAATACTTCGGACAACAATCCGTTGTACAACAGAAGACATAGCTTGCCGGCATCAATCTTGTCTGTTTTTGGACCGTTGCTCAACAATCGATTCCTGTATGGGTCACAAATAATGATACGATCCACATGATCAAACAGCTCCAGAAAAAGCCACTGGCTTGTCGTCGTCTCTTCAATCGTCAGAACGATACGACCGTTCAACGTGCTAAGATATGTTTTCAACTCCTTAAGATTTGTCGGACGCTCAAACACCTGTGGCGACTTTCTTCGACTTGTCATATGCGCGATCGCCATGATTCTCATCGACCAATCGATGGCAACATAGTGATCATATTTTTCCAGCATCAAGCCCTTGCCATTGAGATCGCTTTGTGTTACTTTTTCCCTGAACATAATCGGCCTCCTTTTGGTGTGAGATGACTACCGTCCCTACGTTGAAAATACGTAGAACTTCACCACAACAAAAGTGAGGCCTTTTCTAATTTACCGGGAGAATCTGGATAGCGCGGGGGTAAGTAGTCATGGAATTTTTTTCATGGGGGAACAATGCGTAAATATTACGTGTACATCATGACGAACAAGACTATGACATTGTATACGGGGGTAACCAATAGCATAGAACGTCGCGTTGCTGAGCATAAATCGCATTTGAATCCTGGTTTTACGTCCCATTATAAAATCTCGAAGCTTGTGTATCGCGAAGAATTCGATGACGTGCGCCATGCGATTGAAAGAGAAAAACAGATCAAAGGATGGACGCGGCGGAAGAAAATAAATTTGGTGACTTCAACAAACCCTGATTGGAAAGATATTAGCCTGTGGTGAAATGGTCATTTGCAAGGGTCCTTGCCCCCCGCCCGATCCGGACCCTTCTCCCGCCAATCACGAAGTGATGCCTTCGGCAATAACGGCGGGATCAAGGTGACACCATATAGAGATTGCCATTCTGAAGAATTCGTGGCAATAGAGTTCTGTGAATCGAAAATGTTTTAATGTTGTTGATCCCCTCTCACACCGTTACCTGTGATGCTTCTGTTCAGCCGTATACCAAGCCCCAGCCATTGACAGACTTTTCAGGCCACAAAAAAATGATTACGAATAGGATACTCAGATGAATTCTTACCGGGAACCGCAGAGCAACGACAAGGGGAACGGACGGCACCAGGACGGCCCGCTTGTGGCACCTATGTGGGAATATTTGGCAATTCTTCTCCGCGGAAAGTGGGTCATCTTGGCCTCGGTGTGTGCGTTTACCGGCCTCGCTGCACTGTACTCAATCGACACAAAACCTACGTATGAAGCGAGTTCTCTCGTTTTGATCGAGCCGAAAGCAAGCGATAAAGCGAATCCGATGCTCGATCTGACGGGAGCGACAGCTGCAACCAAGATTTCGAACGAAATCGAAATCTTGAAATCCAATTCTACGAGCCAGGCCGTTGCCAAAGCACTCCTTTCTCAGAAATATATCAACGACAAAAAAACACGGCTCATTCCTATTGTATCTTCACTGGCGAGTAAAGATTCTTTGGCGACCGTCGAAGAAGTGTCGGAGCGGCTCTCCGGAGTTGTCGATTTTTCGCCGATCCATGAAACCGATATCGTCAAAATCAGGGCGGTGAGCGGGGATCCCGTAGAGGCTGCGTTGATCGCCAATGTGTACACCGAAATTTACACCACGCAGAATCTGCAGGCAAGCCGTCTCCGCACGACTGCGATCCGTGAATTTCTTCAATCGCAGCTTCAGTCCAGAAAAGGCTTGCTGGATTCAGCCGAAAATAATCTGCAGGACTACATGCGTTCTTCAGGTGTTGTTTCCCTCGATGCTGAGGGAACCAAGGTCGTCGACCAATTATCGGCTCTTGAGGCCCAGCGTGACGCGATCGAAGTCGATAGAAGTTCGAGACTGAAAACCCTGGCGTCGTACAAGGAAGAATTCGAAAAGCTGGGACAAAGCTCTGCCAGAGCCATTGAGGAATCGAACGACAGTTACATCGCCCTTTTCCAGGAACAGATCGCTAAGCTCGAGGTACAGCGCGATATCGTCATCGCACAAAATCCCGGGCTTGTCGATCAGAAACTCTACTCGGACAAGCTGAAAGAGATCAACCAGCAGATCGCGTCGTTGAAAAAAACGCTCACGAGCCGTACAGAGCAATTTCTGAAGTCGGTTCTTCCCGGGAACGGCAGCTCGGCCGGATCGAGCGGGTCATTTCTCGCCGAGGCAAAACAGAGAATCATCGAGCAAAGCATCGAACTGCAGGCTCTCGAAGCCCGGAAAAGCGCGCTCGACGGCGTTATCCAGGAGTATGAGAGAAAATTCAACCAGATCCCGAGGAAGAGCATGGATCTGGCGCGGCTGCAGCGTGCGAAAATGAGCAACGAAAAACTCTATCTGCTCGTCGAGGAGAAGTACAACGAAACATCGATACAGGAGAAATCAGAATTCGGATACGTGAACATTGTCGACCCGGCCGTGGTGCCGTTGATACCAGTGGGGACGCGACTTCGCGTCTTTCTTATTTTCGGATTTGTCGCGGGCCTCACCCTGGGGGTTTTCGTCACATTCGTATGGGCGTTTGCCGATGTACGCATTCGAACGCCGGAGGACTTGAAGCGTCACGGTTTTGTCCCTCTCTCGACAATCAGCAGGATGAACTACGAAATAAAGAGGATCAATCATGATACGAAGGACACCACGGCGCAATCTCCGCTCGATGTACACCTTGTCTCTTTTTACCGGCCGTTCGGCCCGGTTGCGGAATCGTACCGTCATTTGCGGACGAATGTGCTCGCAACTCAGCAGGAGAACGTTTCCCGGTGTATTATGATGACGAGCGCGATTCCCGGGGAGGGAAAAACGACCACCGCATGCAATCTCGCCGTTTCGCTTGCTCAGGCGGGGGAAAAGGTTCTGCTCATCAATGCGGACTTGCGTCGGCCTGCGATCCATGAATTGTTCGGGCTCACAAACGAGAAAGGACTTGCCGGTTTGCTTTCCGGCGTAGCGGGTCTTGAGGAAGTCCGCCAGCGGGGAGTGCTCGAGAACCTCGACATCATCGCTTCCGGAGAGCTGCCGGACAATCCGTCCGAACTTCTCGGTTCACATGCAATGAAGGAATTCATTCGGACCATGAAACTGGAATACGACATTGTTCTTGCCGACGCGCCTCCGCTTTTGGCCGTGACCGATGCAGCCGTGATGGCAAAAGAAGCAGACGACGTGGTGATCGTTACTTCCGCCGGGATGACAAGGGTCAATGCCCTCATGTCGGCAGTCGAACTGCTTCACAACTTCGACGCAAAAATGCTCGGCGTGGTGCTGAATAACTTCGACATACGGTCTTCATTCGGCTCATATGCGTACGGCCACCCGAACGGCTACTATGGGTATGAGTCGGGCTACTACGGTTCCAACGGGAAGAAGAAAAAAAAATCAAAAAGAAACATGAATCAACGGTCGGAATCCCACACTTGAGCATGAAGGATGTCATGAGAATTTACAGCGTTGTTTTTGCCGGATGTCTGATAGTATGTTTGACAGACGCCAATGCGCAGGTCAATCCAAGCTCTTTTTTGTCAGCGACATCGGCGGGGGAGACAAGCACCAACTTCTATTTTGCCCGCCCGAACGACCTGACACTCATCGTGAACGTGATCGGTTTCGTTCAACGACCCGGCCGGTACGAGATAGCGAGTTCGATCGACCTGATAAACTTGATTTCGCTGGCCGGCGGACCGACGCCCGACGGCTCAATGAGCAAAGTAAGCATCATCCGCATCGACGGAAAGGGAGATAAGATCACTCGCCGGGAAATTCACGTCGACCTGGAGGACCTTTCCGTGGTGAAGCAGGAAGATCTGCAGCTTGCTCCGGGAGACCTGATCCTGGTGAACCGGACAAGCTGGGCAAAGTTCAGGGATGCTTTCGAGGTGATTGTCGAGGCCTCCGCGGTGACCATTGCCGTTACGCAGATTATTTCCGCCACGAAGAAGTAATACGAAACATCTGAAAAATTGTTTCTCAATTGTCATTCTGATCCCGCCGTTCTTTGGCGGGAGAAGAATCCATGTCAACACTGCATGGTGTACCCTCGCTGCCTCAGTGTCATGGATCCTTCGCTACGCTCAGGATGACAAACCAATGGCAGAATCCGTGCCATTCTTGTCCCGCTCCAAAACCGGGGATCAAGACAAACACGTTTGACGAAAGACAAGAATATTTTTTAGGAATGTCAGTAGTGATGCCACAGTGGTATGCTCTTTATCTTCGGAGCAGGTTTGAAAAGAAAGTGGCCCAGGAACTGGAGAGGAAGAACATTGAACAATTCCTTCCGCTGATCGAAGAGGTGCACGTCTGGAGCGACCGCAAGAAAAAGGTTATGGAGCCTCTCTTCCGGGGATACATTTTCGTCAAGACCGATTTGCGGGACAGAGAGATCGTCCTGAGGACAAGCGGTGTTATTCGATTTGTCGGCATCCTGAACAAGCCCTCGCGGGTTCCCGATTTGCAAATAGACTGGCTACGGCGGGTGGTCGGCGGATCAAAAGAAGTCCAGCGAGAATCGTATCTCGAGGTCGGTGAAAGGGTCAAGATCATCAGCGGACCGTTGGCCGGGGTAGAGGGAATCATCAGCAGGGTGAACGGGACTTCGCGCGTGATCGTCCCCAT
>Ga0265314_10004966_pt1 | contig 12129 bp, 11 predicted proteins | sample 4126metaG_FD_203106 | JGI IMG/M metagenome (GOLD analysis project Ga0265314, IMG submission 203106) | Rhizosphere microbial communities from Carex aquatilis grown in University of Washington, Seatle, WA, United States - 4-1-26 metaG | ecosystem: Host-associated > Plants > Roots > Rhizosphere >... | reverse complement strand
GGCAAGGCCGCGGCGGCCGATGGCGCGGGCGTGCGCGAGCTGACGGCGCACGAGGCCGAGACCCTGGCCCTGCGCTCGCCCGTGGTGGTCGCCCACGCGGCCCTGACGGCCCGCCGGCTGGATCTGCAGCCGCCGCCGAGGTCCAAGGACATCTTCGATGCGCTGGAGCTCTTCGCCTTCGTGCGGCCGGCGCAGTTCTGCGCGCCGTCGGCGGCCGGCGTGGCGCTGGCGCTCGGCCTGCCCGAGCCGCGCGGCGCGGCGGCCCAGGCCGAGGCGCTCGGCCAATGCTGCCGGATGCTGCTGGAGGAACTGGCCGAACGGCCTTTCCCCACGCGTGACGAGGCCCTCGCGACAGCCGAGACCCTGGCGCGGGCCGGCTGGGCCTGGGGCGCGGCGACCATCGCGGCGCTGCGCACTGGGCCCGTGCGCGAGCACCGTGGTTCCGGGCTCGACGCCTGGAGCCGCATCCCCGAATGGGAGGACCAGGGGCCGGCCGGCGAGCCAGGGTCCAAGCCCGTGGATCCCGGCCAGGCGCAGGACCGGCTGAAGGAGCTGCTCGGGCGTCTGGGGCTGGATGAAGCGCGGCCGGCGCAGGCGGAGTTCGCCGCCGAGACAGCCTTCGTCTTCCAGCCGCGCGAGCGGGAGAACGAGCCGCGCATGATGCTGGCCGAGGCGGGCACCGGCATCGGCAAGACCCTGGGGTATCTGGCCCCGGCCAGCCTTTGGGCCGAGGCCAACGGGCCGGCCGTCTGGGTCTCGACCTACACCCGCGCCCTGCAGCGCCAGATCGAGCGCGAGAGCCACGCGGTCTTCCCCGACCCCAAGGTCCGCGCCCGCAAGGCCGTGGTCCGCAAGGGGCGCGAGAACTACCTGTGCCTGCTGAACTTCCAGGAGTTGGTCCAGGCCGCCCAGATGGGCAATGGCGACCTGATCGGGCTGGGCCTGGTCTCCCGCTGGATCCGCGCCGCGCGAGACGGCGACATGACCGGCGGCGATTTCCCGGCCTGGCTGCCCACCCTGTTCGCCATCGGCCCGGTCGCCCAGGCCAGCGCCGCCAATCTGGTCGATCGCCGGGGCGAGTGCGTGCACGCGGCCTGCCCCCACTACCGGGCCTGTTTCATCGAGAAGACCGTCCGCGCCTCGCGCCGCGCCGACCTGGTGATCGCCAACCACGCCCTGGTGATGACCGAGGCGGCCTTCGACGGGGCCCGCGCCGCGCGGGGCATGGGGGGCAAGCTCCGTGACGTGGAAGCCACCACCTTCAAGCGCATCGTCTTCGACGAGGGCCACCACCTGTTCGACGCCGCCGACACGGCCTTCTCGGCGGTGCTCTCGGGCGCGGAGGCCGCCGAGCTCAGGCGATGGATCCGGGGACCGGAGGGCCGCGGCCGGCGGGGACGCGGGCTCGAGGCGCGGATCTCCGAGCTGGTCTCCGATCACGAAGAGGCGCGCAAGGCCCTCACCGACGCGATCCGCGCCGCCACCGCCCTGCCGGGCGAGGGCTGGTCGGGCCGCATCGCCCCGCCGTCGGGCGAGGCCAATCCAATGGGCCCGATCGAGGGCTTCCTCACCGCCGCCCTGGAGCAGGTGCGCGCGCGGTCCTCCGCCTCGGAGCTCGGCCAGGAATGCGCCGCCCGTCCGGCGCTCGATATGGTGCGCGAGGGGGCGCGGGGGGCCGCCCAGGCTCTGGCGGCCGTCGAGGCGCCGCTGGTGCTCCTGGCCAAGCACCTGAACCAGATCCTCGACGACGAGGCCGCGGAGCTGCCGTCGTCCGACCGCGCCAGGATCGAGGGCGCGCTCAGGGGGCTCGACCGCCGCGCCCGCATGATGCTCATGGCATGGCGCGCCATGCTCCAGGCCATCGACGAGAACGCCGAGGACGATCCGGACTTCGTCGACTGGTTCGAGGCGGTCTATCTCTACGGCCGGGTGGTCGACGTCGCCTGCCGCCGGCACTGGGTGGATCCCACCGAGCCGCTGCGCGCGGCGGTTCTGGCGCCGGCCCACGGGGTGCTGGTCACCAGCGCGACCCTGGCCGACTCCGCCCTGGAGGACCCTTTCGCCCTGGCCGAGATGCGCACCGGCTCGGCGCGTCTGCCCGAACGGCCCAAGACCCTGCGCCTCGCCTCGCCCTTCGACTACGAACAGAACGCCCGCGCCCTGGTGGTCACCGACGTCAACCGCGAGGAGCCCCGCCAGGTGGCGGCCGCCATGCGCGAGCTGTTCGCGGCTGCCGGTGGAGGGGGCCTTGGGCTGTTCACCGCCATCCGGCGCCTCCGGGCCGTCTACGAGCAGATCGCAGCGCCCCTGGCGAACCGGGGCCTCGCCCTCTACGCCCAGCATGTCGATCCCCTGGAGGCCGGCGCCCTGGTCGATATCTTCCGGGCCGAGGAGGACTCCTGCCTGCTCGGCACCGACGCGGTGCGGGACGGGGTCGACGTGCCCGGCCGCTCGCTGCGCCTCCTGGTCTTCGATCGCATCCCCTGGCCTCGGCCGGACCTGTTGCACAAGGCCCGCCGCGAGCGTTTCGGCGGCAAGGGTTATGACGACTCCATCGCCCGCGCGCGCATCTCCCAGGCCTTCGGCCGGCTGATCCGCCGGGCCGACGACAAGGGCATGTTCGTCATGCTGGACGCCGCCGCCCCGACCCGGCTGTTCTCCAGCCTGCCCGAAGGCGTGACCCTCAGGCGCGTCGGGCTGGTGGAGGCCATCGAAGAAACCACCGCCTTCCTGGCGCGCTGAGAATGCACGGGATTTCAGCGTTTTGCGGTTCCGGCGTCATTTGGGGCTGATCGCCTGAATGTGACCGAATAGGCGTCACGAAGCCGTGCTAGTCAGGCTGCATAGAAGCGCGCCCATCAGGGAGGCCAGTCATGACTGATACAGCGCTCGAGCCCAGATCCTTCCAGGACGCCCAAGCCGAGGCGGACGGCGCCGAAGCCTTCGACGCGGTCGCCTCCAGCGTGCTGATCCACCGGGTGCGCTGGCACACCGGCCTCACCCAGGCCGAGTTCGCCGCCGCCTACCGGATCGACCCGGACCACCTTCGCGACCTGGAGGGCGGCCTGGCGCGAGCCGACACCGCGCTCGTGGCCTATCTGATGGTCATCGACAGGTCGCCCGAGGTCGTGCGCGCCGCGCTGAGCACCTGCTGACCGCCGGATTCAGCAAATGTTGTGAATGACGGCTTCATCATGCCCTCCGTCGGGGACCAAACTCTGAGGAGGGCGCGATGGCGCTTGTGGTCCTGGTCGTCTTTCTCGCCGCCAGCGGGCTCTCGACCTGGCTCGCCGTGAAGATCGGCGAACGCCTCTAGATCCTCGCGCTCAAACGCTATCGGCCTGCGCCAGCCCCACCAGCCGTCGCGCGCCGCCCCAGCTCCAGCCGCGCGTGCCGAACACCACCGCCGTGTAGACCGCCACCGCGACGGCGGCGCAGGCCGCCTCGGTCAGCAGCATGCCGCCCGATCCCCAGCGCTTCTGCGCCTGGCCGTTGACCAGCGTCATCAGCATGATTGGCAGGTTCGCGGCGGAGGCGATCAGGTTGTACTTGGTGGCCGCGGCGCCCTTGCCGATCGCCTCCAGGGTCAGGGCCGAGAAGGCGCCGTAGCAGCAGCCGATCACCAGGTTGTAGACGGTGGCGAAAACCAGGAAGCCAAGCGGCGTGCGCGGTCCCAGGGCCATGGCGACGGCGGCGAGACCGCTGATCAGGCCGAACAGGGCATAGCCGGCCTTGCGATCCATCCGGTCGCAGACGAAGCCGGCGCCGAGGGCGCCGATGATGGCGACGACTCCGTTCAAAACGCCACTGACCAGGGCCACTTCGTCCGGGCCGGCTTTCCAGTCGCCCGAGATGGCGGACCACAGGTTGGACGCGGCGCCGGTGCCCATGGGCAAGAGGCAGATGAAGACCGCGAGCATGCCTATTCGCCGCGTCGCAAGACTGAGCACGTCTCGGCCTGTCTCCTTTAGGGTCCCGAGGAGGCCTGTCGTCGCGACCGCGCGCGGGGGGTCGGGGAGGCGCAGCGCCATCAGTATGCAAAGGGCAGCCATCACCGAGAGGAATGCCCCGGCGGTCCAGGCCATCCCGGTGTGGACGGCCAGCCAGAGCCCTAGCCCGCCGCCCAGGCCACCGCCGCCAAGGTTGCCGGCCTGGCTCCAGCCGCCGGCGCGGCCCTTCTGATCTTCGGGAGTGTCGTAGGCCATGAACCGCTCGGCGGCCATGGCGGCGATGGAGCTGGCGAAGCCCAGCACGAAGGCCATTGCGCCCAGCAGCGGCACGGTGGCGGGGCCCAGCGAGACCAGGCTCGGGATCAGGAAGCCGACGATGCAGGCTCCGATGCCGATCACGTACCAGATCCGCGCCGTGAAGGTGGTGTCCACCAGGGGCGCCCAGAGAACCTTCCAGGTGTTGGGCAGGTAGTTCATCGCCACCAGGCCCGCGATGGCGGGCACGCTGACGCCGCGCTGGTGCAGCAGATAGGCGAGGGTGATGTTGCAGAAGCCCGAGGCGGCGCCGAAGGGCATGTAGAGGACGAAGAAAGCGATGGGATGCGCCGCCTTATGCGCGCCGGCCGTTTGCGTCATCCCGATCCCCACAATCAGGTCCGCACACTGCTGTTACGGCCGGGCCGGCGCAATGGGCCTTCATGCGCGCCGCTCCACCTGGCGGCCCGGCGCCCCATCGCCTTGCCAGGCGACGGCGACGGGGTCAGCATCCGGGTCGGGGGAGGCCCGGAACCTCCCAGGGGCCTGGCGCCCGCAAGCACAAGGGGGTCGATATGCGTGCAGTCATCCTGGGCCTGGCGATCGCCGTCGCTGCGTCGCCCGCATCGGCGGCGGTGAACAATCGCGACGTCCGCTCGACCGTCGAAGCCTATGCGCGGATCACGCTGACGGATCCCCTGCGGAGCGCCGGCTACTGCGAGGCGGACTCGACGGTCGTCGACGAGTTCGCGCCGCATCTCTGGCGCGGGGCGGGCTGCGCGAACTGGGCCAAGAGCTTCGTCGCCATGGAGCGCCAGGAGGGCATCGCCGCCTGCTCGGCGGCGGTCGGGGCCAAGGGGAAGGTCACCGTCGAGGGTGACGTCGCCTATGCCGTCTATCCGGCGACGGTCAGCTGCACGCGCCACGGCAAGGCGTTCGCCGACCATGGCGTCTGGACCTTCGTCATGCACAAGGGCGGCGCGGGCTGGAAGATCGCCAGCTGGACCTGGTCGGCCCTGCCCTAGACGGGGGTCCTGGTCAGACCCGGCCCGCCCGGCGGCGGCCGTGGCGACGGATGTCTCCGATTTCCTGGATCGCGATGGTGATCATCAGCGGGATCACCCAGCAGCCCCAGGCGTCGGCGGCGGCGAAGTCCTCAGGCGGCTTGATCTGCGAGGTGGGCAGCCAGTCGGAGAACAGCCGGAAGATCACGAACGCGAAGGTGACCACGTAGGAGCGCACCATCCAGCGGCGGTGGAGCGCCACCGCGCCGTTCAGGATGGCGGCGTAGGCCACCGCGGAGGTCGAGATCCAGGCCAGGTCGAGCATCGTCAGGCCGAGGGCGTACGGAAAGTTGGAGGTCGTGGTTGCGGCCATGTAGAGGCCGGCGGCCGAGCCGGCGGCGACAGCGAGGAGATAGAGCCGCCCGGTCCAACGATGCACACGCGGCAACCTGGCCTTGAGCCCGGTCCAGAACTGCAGGGGCCCGAGCGCGAGCGCCACCGTGCCGGCGGTGATGTGGACCAGCAGGCCGCCGCGTCTGGGCCAAAAGACGTCGAAGCCCTTCGGCCCGTAGTTCAGGTAGTAGTGGAAGACATATTTGCCGATGAAGCCGGCCGCGAGCAGGCAGACCACGGTCCATGCGGCCGCAGTGAGAAGTCCGGTCCCGGAAATCCCGGATCTGGCCGGCAAGGCCTGGTCTTGAGACGCCATCGCGGTTCCCCCCGGATCGGCTGCGTCGGTCGTTGACCGAGCTTCGCCCATGCCCGCACCGAGTCAATGGCCTAGGGGACCAGCGACAGCGCGCCGGTGATGCGGTCGATGTCCGCGGGCGCCGCGGGGCCGATGCCGAGGCAGGTGGCCGTGCCCGCCGCCACCACGGTCCGCCCGGCGTCGCGGACCAGGAGGGCGGGCAGGCTGGCGGCCTCGGCCTTGGAGGCGAGGGCCTGGAGCTCTTCGTCAGAGCCGCACTGCACCACGATCTTGGGCATTCCGGCCTCGAACCAGGCGATCTGGGCCTCGCGTCCCGCGCGCAGCAGGGCGCCGACGGCCGCGTGGGCGACCTGAGCCGCCAGCTTGCCGGGCGGCAGGCCGAGGGCGGCGTTGACCACGATCACCTGCTTCACGACGCTCAGCCCTTTCCCGCCCGCGATATCGCCGGAAGCCCTGCTATCAGAGTCCCGCCATCACGACGCGCCGAGGTTGCGCGCCGCGTCTTGCGGAATCTAGGCTGGGCCCTTGACTTGGGGCGGGCATCGGTCGCACCGGGTTTCCCGAAAATGGCTGCTCCGGTCGCCTGAAGCCGTGGAGAAGATGATGTCGATTCACCGTCGTACGCTTCTGAAGTCGGTCGGTCTGGCGGCGGTCGCCGGGCCCCTGGCGGGCCGCGCCTTCGCCGATCCCGTCGTCTTCGCCCCGACGCCGGGCGCCGAGCGCACCTTCGAGATCACCACCCGCGTCGAGATCGCCGACGCCAAGGGCGGCGCCCACGTCTTCGTGCCGGCCCCCTCGCAAGATTTCGAGGGCTGGTTCAAGGCTCGCGGCACGACCTTCACCGGCAACGCCGCCCATATGGCCCTCGGCGCCGACAAGCGCTCCGGCGCCAGTTTCGTGGAGGCGGCCTGGACGGGCGACGCCGCGCCCGTGCTGGAGGTGACCAGCCACTTCTCGACCCGCGACCGCGCGGTGGATCTCTCCCGCCCGGGCGCCGCCAGGTCCCTGAGCGCACACGACCGGATGCTCTATCTGGCCTCGACCCAGAAGGTGCCGCTGGACGGGATCGTCAAGCAGACCTCCGACGCCATCGTCGCGGGCAAGACCACCGACATCGAGAAGGTCCGCGCTATCTACGAATGGGTGGTCGAACACACCTATCGCGACCCGTCGACCGCCGGCTGCGGCGCCTGCAACGTGGTCCAGATGCTCCAGAGCGGGGTGATGGGCGGCAAGTGCGCCGACATCAATCCGCTGTTTGTCGGCCTGGTCCGCGCCCAGGGCATCCCGGCGCGCGACATCTTCGGCCTGCGCGTGGCCGCCTCGCGCTTCGGCTACAAGAGCCTGGGGCCGGCGACGCCGGTGGTCAGCAAGGCCCAGCACTGCCGTTCGGAGGTCTATCTATCGGGCTATGGCTGGGTGCCGATCGATCCGGCCGATGTGCGCAAGGTGATGCTGGAAGAGCCGCCCGGCCATCTCGAATTCGCCGCCGACAAGGTCATCGCCGCCCGCAAGACCCTGTTCGGCGCCTGGGAGGGCAACTGGGTCCCCTACAACACCGCCCAGGACGTCAGCCTGCCGGGCGCGTACAAGACCATCCCCTTCCTGATGTACCCGCATGGCCAGGCCGGCGGCGTGGCGCTGGCGGACCTCGATCCCGACAAGTTCCGCTACACCATCACGGCCAAGGAGATCGTGGCTTAGCGGCTTCTCTACGGCTTCTTCGGCTGCCAGAGCTCGATCTTGGTTCCGTCGGGATCCATGATCCAGGCGAAGTGGCCGCTGGGGTCGCTGTCGTCGCGCTTCAAAGGCTCGACGCCCTTGGCCTTCAGCTTCGCCAGGAAGGCGTCGAGGTCGTCGACGCCGAAGTTGAGCATGACCTCGCGCCTGGACGGCTCGAAGTAGGTCGTGTCCGCCGGGAAGTGATTGAAGACGATCATCGGCGGATGGTCCGGCGCGTCGTAGCGCAACAGCGCGCCGCCCCAGGATTCCATCTTTACGCCCAGCACGTCCTGGTACCAGGCGGCCAGGGCCTTGGGGTCCTTGCTCTTGATGAAGACGCCGCCGAGGCCGGTGATCCGGCCCGGCTCCGCCGCCGCCGCTCCAGTCGTCATCAGCAGCACTCCCATCACCGCACAGAGAAGCTCGCGCATCGGCGCCCCCTACGGCGGCCCGCGCACCGATCTCAGAGGGTCTTGGTCTTCGACACCAATGTCCTCAGGCAGTCGGCGGCGGCCTTGGCCATCATGGTCTTCAGGGTCCGGCCCTTGTGGGCCACGAACTCATCGTTGCTGCCCGCGCTCTCCCGGTCGTCCGGCATGACCTGGCAGGAGGCGGTCTTCAACACCGCGCCCGAGGCGTCCGTGATGGAAAGCTGGGCGGCGTACTTCACGTTGTAGGTGGGCCGCGACGGCACATAGTAGCCGGCGCTCCACTCCATGGTGCCCACGGTGACCGTGTAATCGGCGCGCCCACCGCCGACGACGGTCCCGCCCTTGCGCTTGGCGATCGCGTCGGCGACCCCCGTGCTCAGCTGATCGGCGGGGTCTTGCAGCTCGATGCGCTGCGCCAGCTCGTCGCCGTTCGTGGACCAGGCGACATCGCTCTTGGAGGGGCCGGCGAGAAATCCGAACCTGGGGGCCGGCGCCGTGTTGTGTGCGACGACCGGCCCAGCGGGAGCCGAAGATTGGGCCTCGGCGAAGATCGGGCAGAGCGCCATCGCGACGCTTGCGAATACAACCGTTCTTAGCTGGTCCATCGCGTCCCCCCGTTCGAAATGGTCAGCGAGGGTTGTACGTCCTTCTGGCGAAGTCAACGACAGGCGCCCCGAACTCCGCGGGGCCTACGTCCGGTCGCGGTCGCGACCCCAGTTGGGCTCGGCGCTTTCCTGGCCCAGCGCGATGACGCCGCGGCGGATCTCGCGGGTGCGGGTGAACAGCTCTTCCAGCTTGTCGGCCTCGCCCCAGCGGATGGCGCGCGAGAGGGCCTGAAGGTCCTCGGTGAAACGGGCCAGGATCTCCAGCACCGCGTCCTTGTTGAGCACGAAGACGTCACGCCACATCACCGGATCGGAGGCCGCGATGCGAGTGAAGTCGCGGAAGCCGCCGGCGGAGTACTTCATCACCTCGGCCTGGGTGACCTCCTCGAGGTCGGCGGCGGTGCCGACGATGTTGTAGGCGATCAGGTGGGGCAGGTGGGATGTCACGGCCAGCACCAGGTCGTGGTGGCGCTCGTCCATCAGCTCGACCCTGGCGCCGATGCCCTCCCAGAAGGCGGCGAGGCGCTTCACCGCCTCCTCGTATCCAGGCTGATCGGACTGTTGCGGCGTCAGGATGGTCCACCGGCCGTGGAACAGCTCGGGAAAGCCGGCGTCAGGGCCGGAGAACTCGGTGCCGGCGATCGGGTGGCCGGGCACGACGAAGACGCCGGGCGGTGCGGCGGCGGCCAAGGCCTGGCCGACCGGGCCCTTCACCGAGCCGACATCGGTCAGGGTGGCGCCGGGCTTCAGCCCCGGGGCGCAGGCCTCGGCGGCCGAGGCGATGGCGCCTGGCGGCGGGGCCAGGATCACGAGGTCGGCGTCCTTGACCGCCTCGACCGGATCGGCGGTCACCACGTCGGCGATGCCCAGCTCCGCCACGCGCTCCCGCACCTGGGCGCTCAGGTCGAACACCGCGACCTGGCCGGCCATGCCGTGGGCGCGCGCGGCCCTGACGATCGAGGAGCCGATCAGGCCGCAGCCGAGCACGGCGATCTTGTCGTAGATGGGAGTGGTCATGGTCAGCGGCCGACGAACTCGGCGAGCGCCTCGACCAGCGCCCGGTTGTGCTCTTCCAGGCCGATGGTGATGCGCAGGTGGTCGGGCAGGCCGTAGTTGGCCACGCCCCGCACGATCAGGCCGCGTCGGGCGAGGAAGGCCTCGGCCTCGCCTGCGGTCCGGCCCGGCTTCGCCGGAAAGCCCACCAGCACGAAATTGGCCTGGGAGGGCACGACGTCCAGGCCCATGCCGCCCAGCTGTTGCTCGAGCCACGGCCGCCAGCGCACGACCAGCTCGACCGAGCGGCGCTTGAAGTCCTCATCGTGCAGGGCCGCGATGGCGGCTTCCTGGGCGGCGATGGACGTGTTGAAGGGCGGGCGGATGCGGTCGACCGCATCGGCGATGTGCGCGGGGCAGTAGCCCCAGCCGACCCTCAGGGCCGCCAGGCCGTAGATCTTGGAGAAGGTGCGCGTGACCACGACATTCTCCGCCGACCGCGCCATGGCCAGGCCGTCATCGAACTCGGGCTCGTCGGCGAACTCCGCATAGGCGGCGTCGACCACGAGCAGCACGTCGGGCGCCAGCCCCTGGTGCAGAGATGTCAGCTCCGCCCGCGTGAGGAAGGTGCCGGTCGGATTGGCGGGCTGGGTGACGAAAACGATGCGCGTGCGCTCGTCGACCTGCTTCAGCATCTCCTCGACGGAGATGCGGTGGTTGGGCTCGGGCGCCATGCGAACCTCGCCCTGGCAGGCGCGCGCGCCGATGGAATAGGCGCCGAAGCCGTACTGGCCCATGACGATATTGTCGCCGGGCTCCAGGAACACCTGGTTCAAGAGGTGCAGCACCTCGTCGGTGCCGTCGCCGAACACCAGCCGGTCGGGCTCCAGACGGAAGTAGTCGGCCACCGCATGGCGCAGGGCCTCGGCGCGGCCGTCGGGATAGATGTTCATCCGCTCGGCGGCCGCCACATAGGCGGCGTGGGCCTTGGGGCTGGAGCCCAGGATGTTCTCGTTGGAGGACAGCTTGATCGGGTGCTCGATCCCCTCGGCCCTGGACTTGCCGGGCTTGTAGGGGGTGATGTCGAGGATGCCCGGCTTGGGCTCGGGCCTCGGACGATGCGTGCGGAGGGTGGCGGAAGACTGGGACACGCCGGCTCCTTACAGGTCGAGAGGCGTCGGCGCAGCCCCGATCACGCCGCTCAGCCGTCCCGGCCCCCGCTTCAGCCGCTCGTCGTCGGGCTTGTAGAAGCCGGCCAGCTTGAAGAGCCTGAGCCCGCCCGCGGCCTGGACCTGGCAGGCGGCGACACCGTCCTTGCCCAGGGCCTCGACGATCTTCTCGGCCGGCTCGTGGGCGTCCGTCACCCAGAAGGTCTCGTCCGCGCCGGACGGCTCGACCGGCGCCTCGGAGATGGCCAGGGCGCTCATGGGACCCCAGGCCTGCAGGCAGGGCAGGGCGGCGAACACCCGCACCTTGGGTTCGGCGAGCAGCCGGCCCCACCAGGCGTTGTCGCGGGTCAGGGAGATCACGCCCACGCCGCCCAGCGTCCGGGCCGCGGCGATCGCCTCTTCGGGGCTCTTGGCGTAGGCGAGGGTGGGGGCCGCGCCGAAGCGCAGGCGGGCCAGCTCGACCGCGCGGGCGGGATTGTCGCCGCCCCAGGCGGTGAGGTGGAAGGGGCCCTGCAACGCCAGGCTCTCGCCCATCAGCTCGCGCCAGATCCGCACGATCATCGATGTGCTGGCGGCCTTGTGCGGAGCGGCCAGCAGCCGGCGCAGCACCTGCGCCTCTCGCGCGGGCCGAAGCCCGAAGGCCTGGGGGCCCGGGTTCTGGGCGAGCTTCGCCGCCACCACGGCCGCCGCGAGTTGGGCCCGCTCGTCCACCAGCGCCAGGAGCTGCGTATCGACCTCGTCGATGCGTGCGCGCACGGCGGAAAGGGATGGCCGCGGATCGTCCATGAGCTCCCCCGGAAACGAAGCGCCGGACCATAGTCAATGAGCGGCCAAGGGCAACCCGCGCTATCCCGTGGGGCTTGCGGCCCGGCTCGGCGCGCGACAAAGGGTACGGATGTCCGGTTCCGCCGAGGGCGCGCGCGAGAGGTGGGTGTTCGGCTACGGCTCGCTGATGTGGCGGCCGGGCTTCCCCTATGTCGAGAAGCAGCGCGCCGTGCTGCACGGCCGGCGGCGGGCGTTCTGTATCTACTCCGTGCACCATCGCGGCATCCCCGAGGCTCCGGGGCTGGTGCTCGGCCTGGCGCCGGGAGGTTCGGTGCGGGGCGTCGCCTTTCGCGTCGCGCCCGAGGACTGGCCCGGGGTGCACGCCTATCTGCTGGAGCGCGAGCAGCCGACAGAGACCTATATCGAGGCCTGGGCCGAGGTGCGCTTCGCCGACCGGCGGCGGGTGCGCGCGCTGGTGTTCGTCTCCGACATGCGTCACCCGCAATGGGCTGGCGCCCTGGACCTC
>Ga0265314_10004965_pt1 | contig 12130 bp, 11 predicted proteins | sample 4126metaG_FD_203106 | JGI IMG/M metagenome (GOLD analysis project Ga0265314, IMG submission 203106) | Rhizosphere microbial communities from Carex aquatilis grown in University of Washington, Seatle, WA, United States - 4-1-26 metaG | ecosystem: Host-associated > Plants > Roots > Rhizosphere >... | reverse complement strand
GCATGCGGGTCATGCCGCCGACCAGAACCACTTCGCCGATTTCGCCGGCGGTCAGGCCCGCATCCTTCAGCGCCTTGCGGCAGGGCTCGATGGTCTTCTGGACGAGATCGTCGACCAGCGCCTCGAACTTGGCGCGGGTCAGCTTCATCGTCAGATGCTTCGGTCCGGTCTGATCGGCCGTGATGAACGGCAGGTTGATCTCGGTCTGCGTGGTCGACGACAATTCGATCTTGGCCTTTTCGGCGGCTTCCTTCAGCCGCTGCAAGGCCAGCTTGTCGTTGCGCAGGTTGATGCCCTGCTCCTTCTGGAACTCGTCGGCCAGATAGCTGACCAGCCGCATGTCGAAATCTTCGCCGCCCAAAAATGTGTCGCCATTGGTCGACTTCACCTCGAACACGCCGTCGCCGATCTCCAGGATCGAGACGTCGAAGGTGCCGCCGCCGAGGTCGTACACCGCGATGGTGCCGGACTTGGTCTTGTCGAGACCGTAGGCAAGCGCCGCCGCGGTCGGCTCGTTGATGATGCGCAGCACTTCAAGGCCGGCGATCTTGCCGGCATCCTTGGTGGCCTGACGTTGCGCGTCGTTGAAATAAGCGGGAACGGTGATGACGGCCTGGTCGACCTTCTGGCCGAGATGGGCTTCCGCGGTCTCTTTCATCTTTTGCAGGATGAAAGCGGAGACCTGCGAAGGCGAATAGGTTTTGCCGTCGGCTTCGACCCAGGCATCGCCATTGGATGCCTTGACGATCTTGTAGGGGACGAGCTTCTTGTCCTTCTCGACCATCGGATCGTCGTAGCGGCGACCGACCAGGCGCTTGACCGCGAAGAAGGTCCGCTCGGGATTGGTTACCGCCTGGCGCTTGGCCGGCTGGCCGACAAGGCGTTCGCCATCATCGCTGAAAGCAACAATGGACGGTGTCGTCCGCATGCCCTCCGCGTTCTCGATGACCTTCGACGTTTTGCCATCCATTACGGCGACGCACGAATTCGTGGTGCCGAGATCGATCCCAATGACCTTTCCCATGGTCCTCATATCCTTCTTTTTGCGGCAGGTTGGCTGGGCCCTGACGGCGCACCTAACCGAACCCCCAACGATCACATACTCGCGATATTGCGACGGTGAGCCTCATATAGGAGGGGGGGCAGGGCCTGCAAGGACCGGACGCAATCCTGAACCCCGAAAACCCCGCCTCGCGCAAGATAGTAAGGCGGCATGAGCCCCGGCCGGCCGGGCCGGCGCTACAGCCCGCGGCGGTTGACCAAGGGTTAACGGAAAAAGCAATCCCCGCGATAGCCTGTTGCCGGGACGGCAAAGCAGTTAAAGCAGGCACCAGACTTGCCCGGACCTGGCCAGACTTGGCCAGACCTGGCCGACAAGCCTTCGCCGAACCGCCCTCCGGCCGACCATTGAACGGCCTCAATGCCAACCCAGTGGATTTTTCATGAAGTCCATTCGATTTTTATCCGCCGTCGCCCTGCTGGTGGTCAGCCTTTGCTTGGTTCTTGGCTTGGTCGTTGGGCCGGCCCTTGCCGCCGAGCCGGTGTTCGCCCCGGGCACCCGGGTAGGCCTCACGCCGCTGGTCGGGCTGGTCCCGGCCAAGGCCTTCGCCGGATTCGAAACCGAGGACCACAGCGTCAAGGTGCTGGTGGCGGAGCTCCCGGCCGAGGCCTATGGCGAGGTCGCGAAAGCCCTCAAGAGCGACGCGACGGGCACATCCAGCGTTCACCCCTCGACGATCGAGACCGCGGCCGGCACCGCCTATTTCACCACCGAAACCGCCGTGAATGGCGCGGTTAGCGTGCGGCGTTATTCGATGATCATTCCGGGCGGCACCTTCTCGGGCTATGTCGCGGTCGAGGTTCCCGAAAACGCCGGCAAGATCTACACCGACGACGCGGTGCGCCAGATGTTTGCCTCCGCGGTCGTCCGCAAGGAGGTCCCGGTCGAAGAGTCGCTCGGGCTGTTGCCGTTCAAGGTAAGCGATACCGCCGACTTCAAGAACGTCCGCCTGCTTCCGGTCGGCGCCGCCGCTATCCTGTCCGACAATGACGAAACGACCGGCTTCGACCACTCCACCTTCATGATCGTCGGCCTGATCGGGAGCAAACCGTCGCAAGCGGACGATCGCGACCGCTTCGCCCAGGAAATGGCAAGGTCGATCCCCGGGATCCGCGAAGCGCACCTGACGATGTCGGAGCCGGTTCGGATCGACAGCGGCCCCGGTTATGAAACCCGGCTCGACGGGGTCAGCGGCAAGGACAATGTCCCCGTCACCGTCGTGCAATGGCTACGGTTCGGCAACCCCGCCGTGATGCGGATCATCGGCATAGCGCCGCGCGACCAATGGGAAAAGGCGTTCCCGCGCTTCCGCGCCGTGCGCGACGGCATTCAGGCGCGGTGATTCCCGAAGCCGCCGGCGATCCCGGCGCTCCGGATCCGATATATCTTTCGACACCGTGCCGAAGCGCAATCCGCTTTACGATGGTGCGGCGACCTGATTTGCTGGTGCCATCCCAAGCTCAAGCGAGGAGGAGAAGCACCATGCTGAATCGAAGGCAGATTCTGGCGGCGTTCGGCGCGACAACGCTCGCAGGCCTGATTTCAACCGAATCGCGGGCGGCGATGTCGATCAAGCCTGACGATGCATCGGCACTTCTGGTGATCGACGTGCAGAATTGTTTCCTGCCCGGCGGCAGCCTCGCGGTGAAAGATGGCGAGCAGGTGGTGCCGGTCATCAACCGGATCGCCAAGGCCTTTACCAATGTCGTGATGACGCAGGACTGGCATACCGCCGGGCACGTCTCGTTCGCCTCCGCCCATCCCGGCAAAAAGCCGTTCGAGACCGTCGACCTGCCGTACGGCAAACAAGTGCTGTGGCCCGATCACTGCGTGCAGGGCACCGACGGCGCCACCTTGTCGAAGGATCTGTCGATCCCGCAGGCGGAGCTCATCATCCGCAAGGGATTTCACAAAGACGTGGACAGCTATTCGGCCTTCACCGAGGCCGACGGCAAGACCACGACCGGGCTCGCGGCCTATCTGAAGGCGCGTCAGGTGAAGAAGTTGTTTGTGGCGGGCCTTGCCACCGATTTCTGCGTGGCGTGGACCGCGCTCGACGCGCGCAAGGCCGGCTTCGAGACCTATGTCGTCGAAGACGCCTGCCGCGGCATCGACACCCAGGGCTCGATGGCAAAAGCCTGGGCCGACATGGCCAAGGCCGGGGTCAAGCGCATCCAGTCGGGAGAGATCGCGGCCTGATCGATCGCAAGTCTTAGTTTTATTCGGAAGGCGCCGGCGCGGCCTTGGCGCCGCCCTTGGAGACGCCGACCAGCGCCGGCCGCAGCACGCGCTCGCCGATCATGTAGCCGGCCTGCACCACCTGTACCACGGTGCCCGCGGGCACCGACGCATCCGGCACCTCGTACATCGCCTGCTGGAAATTCGGATTGAACTTCTCGCCCGAGGGATCGAATTTCTTGACGCCGTTCTTTTCCAGCGTGTTGAGGAGCGATCGCTCGGTCAGCTCGACGCCTTCGATCAGCGCCTTCAGGCCGGGATCGGCCGCCGCCTTGGCTTCGGCCGGCACCGCGTCCAGCGCGCGCTGCATATTGTCGGCGATGTCGAGCACGTCGCGTGCAAAACCCGTGATGCCGTAGATTCGCGCGTCGGCGACTTCGCGGCTGGTGCGCTTGCGCAGGTTTTCCATTTCCGCCAGCGTGCGCAGCATCTTGTCGCGCGATTCGGCGGCTTCCTTCGTCAACGCCTCCACCGATCCCTCCTCGGGATCGTCGGGCATGATGTAGGGCTTGGAGACCACGGGCTCGCCGGCCTGCGCCGCATTCGCCGGGTCTTCGTTTTGCCGGTTCGGATCGGTCATGGATCGCCTTTTCGAAAAATCGTCTGAACAAAATTGCGGGCTGCTGGCCGGGATATCGTGCTTTAAGCGCCGAAAATCAAGCTCTGAAACCGCCGGCGAAGGACCTTACCCGCCCAGCATCCGGCTGACGATCCGGGCGGCATAATCCACCGTCGGGATCACCCTTGCATAGTTCAGCCGGGTCGGCCCGATCACGCCGAGCACGCCGACGATATGGCCGGCGCCATCGCTATAGGGCGCGATGATGGTGGAGGAACCGGACAGCGAAAACAGCTTGTTCTCCGATCCGATGAAAATCCGCACGCCTTCGGCGCGTTCGGCCCGGCCGAGCAGGTCGATCACGCCGCGCTTGGTCTCGAGATCGTCGAACAACAGCCTGACGCGCTCGAGGTCTTCCAGCGCGTGGAGATCTTCCAGCAAATTGGCATGACCGCGCACGATCAACTGGCGGTCTTCCTTCTCGCCGCCGGACCAGCTCGCGAGGCCAGCTGCGATCACCTTCTGGGTCAGTTGATCGAGCTCGCTGCGGTTTTGCGCCAGCGCGGTTTCGAGTTCGAGCCGTGCTTCCGCGAGCGTCCGGCCCCGGATCCGCGCATTGAGGAAATTGGTGGCTTCGGTCAGCGCCGAGGACGGCACGCCCGAGGGCAGCGTCAGCACGCGGTTCTCGACCTGGCCGTCGTCGCCGACCAGCACCACCAGGGCCTTTTCCGGCTCAAGCCGCACGAATTCGATGTGTTTCAGCCGCGAATTGGACTTGGCGGTCAAGACCACCGCCGCAGCCCGGGTCAGCCCGGACAACCGCGTCAGCGCCTCGCCAAGCGCTGCCTCGACCGATTGTGCCCGGCCGACGGAGGCGAGCTGGGTCTGGATCGACTGCCGCTCCGGTTCGGTGAGATCGCCGACCTGCATCAGGGCGTCGACGAAGAAGCGCAACCCGAGCTCGGTCGGCAAGCGGCCGGCCGAGGTGTGCGGCGCATAGACCAGGCCGAGCTGCTCGAGGTCCGACATCACATTGCGCACCGAGGCCGGCGACAGCGGCACCGCGATCAGGCGCGAAATGTTGCGCGAGCCGACCGGTTCGCCGGTGGCGAGGTAACTCTCGACGATTTGACGAAATATGTCGCGCGAACGCTCGTTAAGCTGGGCAAGCCCGGCATTCGGCGCGATCAGGCCAATCGGATCGTGGTGGGCCACGGGCTACTCCCTGGATAACCCCTAATCTGTCGATCTCGAGGCCCGCTTACAAGCACCCAATACGGCCAAAACCCCTTGCCGCTGCCGCTTCCCCCTCCTACAAGCACCGCGAACCCAGCATTTTGCTGAAGTGTTGGAACTATTGGAGGATTCCCATGCGGCCAAGCCGACGAGCGCCAGACGAACTGCGCGCGGTGTCGCTCGAACGCGGGGTCGTGAAATACGCCGAAGGTTCCTGCATGGTCAAATTCGGCGACACCCATGTGCTGGTGACGGCGACGCTGGAAGAACGGCTGCCGCCCTGGCTCAAGGGCCAGGGCCGCGGCTGGGTCACCGCCGAATACGGCATGCTGCCGCGCGCCACGCTGGAGCGCACCCGCCGCGAGGCCGCCGCCGGCAAGCAGGGCGGCCGCACCGTCGAAATCCAGCGCCTGATCGGCCGCTCGCTGCGCGCCGCCGTCGATCTCGAGGCGCTCGGCGAACGCCAGATCACGGTGGATTGCGACGTGATCCAGGCCGACGGCGGCACCCGCACCGCCTCGATCACCGGCGCCTGGGTCGCGCTCGCCGACTGCATCGGCTGGATGAAGAGCCGCAACATGATCAAGGCCAACAACGTGCTGCGCGACAATGTCGCGGCGATTTCCTGCGGCATCTATAACGGCACGCCGGTGCTCGACCTCGATTATGCCGAGGATTCCGAGGCCGACACCGACGCCAATTTCGTCATGACCGGCGATGGCCGCATCATCGAGGTGCAGGGCACCGCGGAAAAGACCCCGTTCTCGCAGGATGAATTCCTGGCGCTGATGGCGCTGGCGAAGAAGGGCACAGCGAGGCTTGTGGATTTGCAGAAAATGGCCGTGGCGTGATTTCAGGTCGCGCCACGGCTGAACTAGATTAGCAAGCAATGCACCGTCGAATCACCGGCCGATTAGTGATCGCGACCCATAATCCCGGCAAGCTTGCCGAGATGCGCGAACTGCTGGCGCCCCATGGCATCGAGGCGGTATCGGCCGGCGAATTGGGCCTAAGCGAGCCGGACGAGACCGGGACCACGTTCGCGGCCAATGCCCGGATCAAGGCGATTGCCGCCGCCCAAGCCGCACAACTTCCCGCCTTCGCCGACGATTCAGGTCTGGTGGTCGATGCGCTTGACGGCGCGCCGGGAATTTATTCGGCGCGCTGGGCGGGACCAACCAAGGATTTCAACGCCGCTATGGCGCAAATCGAACGGTTGCTGCAGGAGCGCCGCGCGACCACGCCCGACAAGCGCAAGGCGCATTTCGTCTCTGCGCTGTGCGTGGCCTGGCCCGACCATCATCTCGAGGAAGTCGAGGCGCGCGCCGACGGCACGCTGGTATGGCCGCCGCGCGGCACCGCCGGTTTCGGTTACGACCCGGCGTTCTTGCCCGATGGACACGGCCGCACCTTCGGCGAGATGACCAGCATCGAGAAGCATGGCCTGCCGCCGCTGGGCCTCGGCCTGTCGCATCGCGCCCGTGCCTTCGTCAAACTCGCGGAGATTTGCCTTGAGCCGGCCTGACCAAGCGGCGTTCGGCGTATACGTGCACTGGCCGTTTTGCCTGTCGAAATGTCCGTATTGCGATTTCAACAGCCATGTCCGGCATGCGCCGATCGACGAACAACGTTTTGCCAACGCGTTTGCGCGCGAGATCGAGACTACGGCCGCGCGCACCCCCGGCCGCGAAGTATCGTCGATTTTCCTCGGCGGCGGCACGCCGTCGCTGATGCAGCCGCAGACCGTCGGCGCGATCCTCGATGCGATCGGAAAGCATTGGCGGGTCGCACCCGACGCCGAAGTGACGCTGGAAGCCAATCCGACCAGCGTGGAGGCGACGCGGTTTCGCGGCTACCGCACCGCCGGCGTCAACCGGGTTTCGCTCGGCGTACAGGCGCTCGACGATGCCTCGCTGAAGGCGCTGGGACGGCTGCATAGCGCGCGCGAGGCGCTGGATGCGGTGGCGATCGCCCGCAGCGCGTTCGATCGCTATTCCTTCGACCTGATCTATGCACGTCCGGACCAGACGCCTGACATGTGGGCCGACGAGCTGAAGCTCGCGATTTCCGAAGCCGCCGAGCATTTGTCGCTGTATCAGCTCACCATCGAGGAAGGCACGCCGTTCTTCGGCCTGCACGCCGCGGGCAAACTCAAGACGCCCGACGAAAACACCGCGCGTGCGCTCTATGACGTCACGCAGGAAGTTTGCGCGAGCCAGGGCTTGCCGGCCTACGAGATTTCCAATCACGCGCGGCCGGGCGCGGCATGCAAACATAATCTCGTGTACTGGCGCGGTGAGGAATATGCCGGCATCGGTCCAGGCGCACATGCCCGTCTCGATATCGATGGCGTCAGGCACGCGATCGCGACCGAGAAGCGGCCCGAGGCGTGGCTGATGCGCGTCGAGGCCGAGGGCCATGGCGTGGTCACCGACGATCTCCTGAACAGCGAGGAGCGCGCCGACGAATTTTTGCTGATGGGACTGCGGCTCACCGAGGGCATCGACCCCAAACGCTACGCCGCGCTTTCGGGCCGCGCGCTCGATCCGAAGCGGATCGCGCTGCTGCGCGAGGAAGGCGCCATCGTGGTCGACGCCGACGGACGGCTGCGGGTGACGCAGGCCGGATTTCCCGTGCTGGATGCCGTGGTGGCGGATCTAGCCGCGTAAATTTTTAAGCGCCGCAGCCCATCTAAGTGCCGAAGCTCTTGGGCGATCCCGCGACCGGCACGCCACCGGTCGGTCCAACCCGCATCACCGCAAGGCCGCGCTCGTTGGTGCCATCGGCGCGGAATCGGAACAGGCCGTCGATGCCGGCAAAGCCCGACGGGTTGGTCAGCACGTCGGGTGAAAAGCGCGTTGGACCCTGAGTTCGCGCCAATGCCGCGACCAGCGCCACCGCGTCATAGGCCAGCGTCGCGGTGCGGACCGGATCGCTTCCAAACCTGGTGCGGTAGCGGCCGGAGAAATTGCGGAAGCCGGACGGATCAGGCGCCGCATAAAGCCCGCCCTGCAGCAACGGCGACGCGAAGACGCGCGGATTGTCCCACAGTCCGGTGCCGAGCAGCTGGATGTTTTTCAAATTGGCGCCAGCCGCGGTCAGCGCTTCGGCCATCGCGACCACGGAGTCGCCGTCGTCGGCAATGAACAGCGCGTCCGCCGTAGCGAGCTGCGGCGCCACGGCGCGCGCGGCGCCGGCCCGATCCGCGGTGTATTTCTGGAACGCGACCACGCGACCGCCCTTGCGCCCGACGTCCTGCTTGAAAGCGGCTTCCACCACGTTGCCATAGGCATTGTCGGGCAACAGCGCGGCAAAGGATCGCTTACCGATGCTGGCGGAATAGTCGATGATCCGGTTGACGTCGGATTCCGGCAGGAAGCTCAGCAGATAGACGCCACGGCCGGCAACGCTCGAATCGGTCGAGAACGCGATCACCGACACGCCCCTGGCGCGCGCCAGTTGCGCCGTCGCCGGGACCGACAGCGCAAACAGTGGGCCGAGAATGATCTCGGCGCCTTCGTCGATCGCCTGCTGCGTGCCCTGCTGCGCGCCTTGCGTGCTGCCGCCGTCGTCCTTGATCAGAAGCTGGATGTTCGGGTTCTGGAATTCCGCCAGCGCCATCTCGGCGGCGTTCTTCATCGATTGCGCGGCAACGCCGGCATTGCCGGATGCCGACATCGGCAGGATCAGTCCGACCTTGACCTGTCCGTTGCCGATCGCCTGCGGCTGCTGCGCCGGGCCGGCGGGGCCGGCCGAGGGCGCGGGCGACGCAAACGGGTTGGAAAACTGGTTGAGGCTCTGCTGCACGCCGGCGCACGCCGACAACAGCGGCGCGCCGAGGATCAACCCGACCGCGGTCCGCCGGCTCGCCAAGATAGGCTTAATGACGGACCGGATGCCCGACCGGTTGCCTGCCTGAATCACAGGCTGGATGGCAAGCTCGGACCGAGGTTCCCCGGTCTGGGGCACCTGCGTCGGAGATTTCGGATCGAGCAGGGCCACCATTACATCTCTTCTCTTGACCGACCGCCGTCGGGCCAGGATCTTCAAGTCGCGAATTCACGTCCGAACTTCACGTCAAGCCGCCACCCCTCGCGAAGATAGGGGCGTGGATTCAGGCATATTGTCGGCGAATAGTTAACCAAAACAAAAGGATTATATCCTTATGGGCCGGCCGCCGGTTGCAGCGCCACGTCTCTCTCCTTGCCGGTATCCCCGCCCGCTGTGGCGCTTGCGCACCGTCCCGGTTTTTTCGTCTGACGCGTTTTCTTTATGCGAACCGGCATCCACTTCGCTCGAAAAACGCTTATAGATTGCGGTAATGCGGGCAAAAGCACCATCCATATACGGATCGGAACCGGCGGCGGGTTCTGCCGACCGGACGTTTTCCGTCGGCCCGCACCTCCTGACCGCGCCGAAGGCGGTTCCCGGGCTGCATCTGGTGGCGACCCCGATCGGCAATCTCGGCGACATTACCCTGCGCGCGCTGGAAACCCTCGCCGGCGTCGACGTCATCGCCTGCGAGGATACCCGCATCACCCGCCGGCTGACCGAGCGCTACGGGATTTCGGCGCAGCTCAAACCCTATCATGAACATAACGCGGCGCTCGCCCGGCCCAAGATTTTGGAGCGGCTGGCGCAGGGCGCCTCGATCGCGCTGGTCTCCGACGCCGGCACGCCGCTGATTTCCGATCCCGGCTTCAAGCTGGTGCGCGAGGTCTGCGCGGCCGGCCACACCGTGATCGCGCTGCCGGGACCCTCTTCGGTGCTGGCGGCACTGGCGGTCGCAGCACTTCCGACCGATCGGTTCTTCTTCGAGGGGTTTTTGCCGCCCAGGGAGACCGCGCGGCGGGCGCGGCTCGCTGAACTGGCGCGGATCGAGGCGACACTTGTCATGTTCGAATCCGGCAGCCGGGTGCAAGACACGCTGGCCGACCTCGCCGCCATCATGGGCAGCCGCGACGCCGCGATCTGCCGCGAGATGACAAAACTGCACGAAGAGATCAGGCGCGCGCCGGTCTCGGAGCTGGCGCAGGTCGCCGCCACGCTGGAGACCCGCGGCGAGTTCGTGCTGGTGATCGGACCGCCCGCGAACGACGCGACCATGGCGGTGGACGAACTCGACGAACTGCTGCGCCAGCGGCTCGCGCGCGACAGCGTCAAGGATGCGGTGGCGCATGCGGTCGAGCTGTCGGGCCGGCCGCGGCGCGAAATCTATGCAAGGGCGCTGGAGCTGGCCAAAGAGCGCGACGCGGAAGGCGATGATGGCGAAGGCTGATGCCAAAGACGGGCCGGCGAAGGTCGCGGCGCCCGAGCGCGTGGCCGCCTTCCGCACCGGGCTATCCGCCGAAGCCCGCGCCGCCGCTTATCTCATGGCAAAAGGCTATCGCATCCTGGCAAAGCGCTTTCGCACGCCGCATGGCGAGATCGATCTGGTGGCGCGGCGCCGTAATTTGCTGATTTTTGTCGAGGTCAAGGCCCGCGCCAGTCTCGACGAGGCTGCCTACGCGGTGACGCCCCGCCAGCAGCGGCGCATCATCGATGCCGCGCAAGGCTGGCTGGTGGCGCATCCCGAGCATGCCGAATTTGACCTGCGTTTCGACGCCGTGCTGATTGCGCCGCGGCGTCTGCCGCGCCATTTGTTAGCGGCGTTCGACGCCTCTACCTGATATCCCGCCCCGCCCATCAACCGAGACCCGTTCCATGAAACTCAATGTCGCCGTCCAGATGGATCCCATCGCGCGTATCAATATCCGCGGCGATTCGACCTTTGCGCTCTTGCTGGAGGCGCAAAAGCGCGGCCACGGGCTGTCCTATTATACCCCCGACAAATTGTCGCTGCGCGGCGAGGAGCTGGTGGCCCCGGTCCAGGTGCTGACCGTGCGCGACGAGCCCGGCGACCATTTCACCCTCGGCGAACCCCACCGCGAGCCGCTGGCGGCCTTCGACGTCGTCCTGCTGCGGCAGGATCCGCCGTTCGACCTCGCCTACATCACCTCGACCCACCTGCTCGAGCGGATTCATCCCAAGACGCTGGTCGTGAACGATCCCGCCAGCGTGCGCAACGCGCCGGAAAAGATATTCGTGCTGAATTTTCCGCAGCTGATGCCGCCGACGTTGATTTCGCGCGACCTCGACGAGATCAACGCGTTCCGCGACGAGCATGGCGCCGTGGTGATGAAGCCGCTGCATGGCCATGGCGGCGCCGCGGTGTTTCGCGTCATGCCGCAAGACATGAATTTCGGCTCGCTGTTCGACATGTTTTCGGTGACGTTCCGGGAGCCCTGGGTGATCCAGCGCTTCCTTCCCGAGGTCAAACATGGCGACAAGCGCATCATCCTGGTCGACGGCGAATTCGCCGGTGCGGTCAACCGCGTGCCGGCGGCCGACGATTTGCGCTCCAACATGGTGCGCGGCGGCGCGGCGCAGGCCACCGAACTTTCGCCGCGCGAACGCGAAATCATCGCAACCGTCGGCCCCGCCCTGCGCGAACGCGGGCTGTTGTTCGTCGGCCTCGATGTGATCGACGGCAACCTCACCGAGATCAACGTGACCTCGCCGACCGGCATCCGCGCCATCGCGCGGCTCGGCGGCCCCGATGTGGCGGCAAAGATCTGGGACACGATCGAGGCAAAGCGCGGCGGGAAATAATTTTCCGCATTCGGCCGCGCGACGAAGGATTTTGTCATCCACGCCTGCAACAACCCGCTGCCGGTTCGTGACCGGATGGTGTTCTTCAAGGATGGTCAGGAATTCCTGCCTGGCATCCAGGCGATGGCGGCGCCCGGCCACACCGTCGGCCACCACATGTTCATGGTGACCTCGGACGGCAAATCCGTTGCCTTCCTGGGCGATCTCACCCATCACGCGGTGCTGCTGCTCGAAAAGCCGCTGATGGAGTTTTCCTGCGATACCGATCCGAAACAGGCGGCGCAGTCGCGGGTCAAAATGCTAAACATGCTGGCGGCCAACAAGACACCGGTGATGTCCTATTACTTCGCCTGGCCGGGATACGGACATGTCGCCAAGACCGGCGA